>Ga0209040_10004102_pt1 | contig 11055 bp, 6 predicted proteins | sample BogFormECP12_OM3_FD_188240 | JGI IMG/M metagenome (GOLD analysis project Ga0209040, IMG submission 188240) | Bog forest soil microbial communities from Calvert Island, British Columbia, Canada - ECP12_OM3 (SPAdes) (version 2) | ecosystem: Environmental > Aquatic > Freshwater > Wetlands > Bog ... | reverse complement strand
AGGGACTTCCAATTGAGCGATTGCATTTTCAGCCTCCATGAATCAGTCGAGGATCTGCGTTTTGGCGAGGAATGGCCAACCGTGTACACCCAAGGCGGGTGGCCCAAGTATCCACTCTACTTAAAGAAAATAACCTTGAGGGTGCCCCATTCAAGGACGCGCAGCGGCCTTGAGTGGGGGTTTTCGTTCCTCTAACCAGAAATCCCCTCTTAATCTCACACCAACCGGGCGGGTGGCCCAGGTAACCCATCCACTCCGACGAAATGACCTTGAGGGTGCCCCATTCAAGGACGCGCAGCGGGCGGGTGGCCCACCGGGTGGCCCACCCCGTCCGCGTCAAGAAGAATTTGGACGAGGGTGCCCCATCCCGCCTTCTTTTGGCGGGGTGGGGGTTTCCGTTTGTGAGTCAACAAGCTTTCGTCATCAAAAACCCCACCCGGGCAAAACCAGCCCGGATGGGGCACCCACTTCCACTAGAAGCAGAAGACACCGAGCGTCGTGTCCAGGGTCACAGACTCCGTATCCCTTTCATACATAATCTCCAACCATGCCCTGGGGCCTCACCCGTTTCCAGGCGGGTGGCCCACCCCGTCCGTGTCAAGAGGAATCTCCGATGAGGGTGCCCCATCCCGCCTTCTTTGAAGGCGAGATGGGGATTTTCGTTTGGGAGTCAACAAACTCCCTTTACCAAACAGGCCCACCCGGGCAAAACCAGCCGCGGGTCATCCATTTCACGCCGACCGCAGCTCAGCGTCCTTCCAAATTCTTGAGCCGGTCGGCGAGCGACTCCACTTCGGCGTCAAGTGCCCGAAGTGCTGCGGCGTGGCTCCGCTGGCGCATTTCGGAATTAGCCGTCCGAGTGACAGTTCGGACGACGATGCTTCTTCCGGCGGTTAGATAAAATCGTTCTCTGACGCAAGGGCCATCTCTTTTTCGGACGTGGACACGTGTGGACGGGATGAAAGCCCATGACTGTCGAAGTCCGCGAACCGAACTCCGTGAGTCGCCGCGCCGTACAGAGGGCTACGGCTTTCCGCGGAACAGGAAGATCAATTCAATTAACAAGATGAGCACGACCATCAATTCCAGTACAAACCCGCGGCTGTGATGAAATTCCTCGATCAGGAAGCGGTAGAGGCCTTCCGCCGTCTTGAGCTTCTCATTCACCAGGTTCTTATATTCGGGGACACCGACCTTGGTTGCTGCCAACCGATACAGCCTGGCCGAGAACATGTCACTAACAAACTTGATGGCCGTGTCGGCGCGCTCCACCAGTTCTGTCACCTCAACTGTCACAGAGGTGAGTCGAGAAGCTTCCTTCCGCATCTGCCAACGCTTCAAGAGGCCTGCCTGGTGTTTCAATGAATCATAGACCGCCGCCAATTCCCGAGTCAGCAGTTCGTCGTAGTGACGAAACTCAAGTAATTGCGAATTGACATATTCGAGAATCTGCACCGAAGTCTCGGCTCCGCTCGGCGTGTCATAGATCAATGAGGCGTTCCACCCGATGACGATGAGGTCTCTTGGATAATAGGAAAGAGCGGCCTGAAGAGCATCTTCCTTTTCTGCCTGCGCTAACTCCGCACGCTCCCCTCGCACGATCTGAGCAATCTGTGAGCCGTGGTTTTCCAATAGGTCTGCGCCTAGCGGATGACCCTCGACCTCGCGAAGAAGAAAGATATAGTAATCTTCTCCGAGCCAGTGGCTGTAGGGACGCACCAGTGCGGGCGCGATCCGCTCCAACCGGCTGCGTACAACTTTCTCTGCGTGCTGTTCCAATTCAGCACTGGGCACCCAGCGTGCCGCCAGAGCGGACAGCGATTCCCAGTCGCCTTCAAACGGAAACTCCATTAAAACGCTGACAACCCCATAGTCGTAATACTTGATCTGTGGGCGGATGCTCTCTCCGCTCCCGAGAACAATTGGATCGAGCGTCTCGACGACTGGGGGGTTCTCAAATCTTACGTACTCAGGAGTAGCATGCTTGAAGCTTGGCTCGGTCCTTCGAGCCCCGAGAATATCGCGCAGTTCCTCAAGCTTGATCTCCTCGCAGACATCGTGGAGAATCACTCCCAGAACAGAACCCTTCAGCGGTGACGCCGCCGTACCGTTCGCCATACCTCTCCCTGGACAGAGCCTATTGTTTACGATTGCTGCTACCAAGATATTGGCACAGTTCCGGCACAGTCGGCATGAAAAGCACCAGGATCATCCTTATAGCGCGTCGAAGGGTCAATTTGGTCTCGTTTTCCAACGGGGTGTGACTCAAGGCACAGACCGTTTCAGACGCCTTGTGTTATCGAATCTATTATCGACGCTTCGAAAGGCCGTCAACACGATGTAATCTCATTAGCCCCTTGAGGTTCACGGAATGTGATGACGCAGGGTCCAGAAGGCAACGTGCTTTAGGCAAGAATGACCGGCATTGTGAACTCCACAGATGACATAGGGTTTCTCCGTCCATTCTGGAACCGGACGATCGGACCTCCGTGGTTGGCATCCCTGCTTGTGCTGGTGATTCTGGCCGGTGTCCGGTTTTATGCAACGTTGGGTCCGCCGGCAGCACGTCCACTATTCCTGCTTCATTGCCTGCTCATGTGGGCGCTACCTTTCATCCTTTTGACGGTCCAGGGTCGGCGGGAGATCGGACTGCTTAAGCAAGGCAGTACCGCGGCCGCCATGGCCTGGAGCGCATTGGCTGGAGCGGGCTGTGGCCTGGCAGTTTTCTGGTCGGCATGGCTCTCTACAGCGAGTCGCCCGACAACTGGTGCGTGAGTATCCGCGACAGCTTTCGCCTCAACGAACTGCGTGGCTCGATGCCCACCACTGCCCTGTTTGCCCTGATCGCATTGCCGGCCATGATCGTCACACCCGTCGGCGAGGAGGTTCTCTTTCGCGGCTTTATTCAACAGGCCTTCTCGCTCCGCCGGAACGCCACTGTCGCCACCGCGGTGAATGCATTCAGCTTTGGCTTGATCCATCTGCATGTGCATGGAATACGTTCGTGAGCCTTGACGGCAAACCGATCTCGAGGTTTCCGGAACGCTTCCGTGTGATTGCAATCACGGCATTCATCTTGGCACGGCAACGCGTGCTCCTACGTTCGTTTGTCAGAAATGAAGCGGCTGCGGTACTGCGTGGGAGCAAGGCCGAACTGCTGCACAAACGCGCGCCGAAAGCTGTGTGGATCGCGAAAACCGTTGAGGCGGCAACTTTGTCCGGCGCCTTGGCTGCCCGGCTCACGTAGACCGCGCAATCCAGCACCGCAATTACGGCCACGGCGATCCATAGCATATTCTTTGTTCTTGTCATGACGGTTCTCCTCTGCAAGGTAGACTTGCTCATGGCACAGACCACCGCGCTGAAGCCGCCAGCCAAAGGGCCGATCAATGTCGCGTTCGTTATCTCGGAGGGCGCCAATGTCATGGACATCGCGGGCCCTTGGGAATCGTCGGTAAACCTCCCCTAATCCGGTCAATCTCCGGTTTGTCCGACACACAGGAGGAACTGTGCCTCGCGAAGCGAGCCTTTACGCCGGGCGGACTCGAGAAGAATACAAGTGATCTGCCGACCTTGGTAAGCCGCTTAAATTGCCCACTTCCCATAAATCCACTTTCTGGATGCAGCCAGATTGTTCTTACTTTGAAAAAGCAGCCCTGAGAGTCTTAAGGTTCTCTGTCGCGAGTCGCTGGCGTGTTTTTAGGATGTCCTTCCACGGATCGCGTACCAGGCGGCGTCTCCATTCCCTGAAGCTGGCGACCTCGAAGACAGGACGCTTGGGGAGTTTGAGATCGGTCCAGCTTAAGGGCAGAGCGACGGGCGCGCCGGCGCGCGCGCGAGGAGAGTACGGCGCGATGGCAGTGGAGCCGCGTTCATTGCGCAGGTAGTCAATGAAGATGCGGTCTTTGCGCGCGGCCTTGCTCATCTTTGACAGGTACAACTTAGGCCGCTGCTGTTCCATCGCCAGCGCAAAGGAATGGGCAAACTGCTTGACCGCGGCCCAATCGATCTTCGCCTCAATGGGGATGACGACGTGCAGGCCCTTGCCGCCGGTGGTCTTGAGAAAACTTTCGAGACCCAATGACTTGAGCTGCTGGCGGACCTCAGCAGCGCTGTCGGCGAGCGTGCGCCAGGAGATCGCGGTGTCGGGGTCGAGATCAAAGATGATTTTGTCGGGGTGTTCGAGGTCGTCGTTGGTCGAACTCCACGGGTGGATTTCGAGTACACCCATCTGGGCAAGCCCAGCCAGTGCCTCGGGAGTGGAGAGCGTGATGTAGGGCTCGACTTTGCCGGTCTTCTTGTCGGGAACATCGACGGATTCCACGCCCGGAGGCAGCGCATGGTTCGCGTGCTTCTGAAAAAAACAGGGATGCCCGCTGCCCTCCGGACAACGCACCAGCGAGACCGGACGGCCGGCGATGTAGGGAAGCATGTGTGGAGCGATCGCCCAGTAATAGTCCGCCAGTTGCTGCTTGGTGAGTTGGGATTCGGCATCGAGGATTTTATCGGGATGGGTCAGGCGGACGGGCGCGTGTTCGGTTCCTGAATTTGCCGATTTCGACGATTTGGCGGTTCGCGTGGTCTTGGCTGTACTGCTCGGCGGCGCTGCGTAGGAAGCGTGCCTTGCGGTACGCGGCTTGGGTGATACCGTCGGTTCTCCGCGGCGGACCTCGCGGGCTGGCTTATCTTCGCGCAGACCTTTGAAGGCGGCCTGGCGGACTAATCCATCAGAAGTCCAAGTGGCAAAGCTTACCTGGGCCACGAGTTTGGGTTTGACCCAGATCGCGCCCTTGCGGGCTTCTGGCGGTGGATTGTCGAAGGGCGGGGTAGCCTGGCGGAATTTGTCCAATTGGTCGCGCAAAATACGATGCGTCTTTTGCGTGAAGCCGGTGCCGGTGCGTCCGGAGTAGATAAGCTTGCTGTCTTCGTAATAACCCAGCAGCAGCGCGCCGACACCGTGACTGCCGTTGGAGGGTTCGGTAAAGCCACCGACCACGAACTCCTGTTCGTGCACGCACTTCAGTTTGAGCCAGTCTCCGCCGCGGCCCGAGTGGTACGGGCTGGCGGCGCGTTTGGAGACGATGCCCTCGGCGTGCAGTTCGCAGGCCTTGCAGAAGATAATTTCACCGTCAGATTCCAGGTGCTCGCTGTAACGCAGGGAGCCATCGCCATCTCGCATGAGCTGGGCGAGGATGGCTTTGCGCTGGATGAGCGGAAGACCACGCAAATTGTGACCATTGAGGTGGAGCAGATCGAAGGCGAAGTAGGTGAGTGGCTTCTTCGCGCCTTCCTGAAAAGCAGCCTGCAGGTCAGCAAAGCTGGTGGTGCCGTTTTCGTTCAAGACGACGACTTCGCCATCAAGGATGGCGCTCTCGGCGGGAATGTCTTTGAGCTGCTGCGCGATGGACCTCATGCGGTGGGTCCAGTCCAGACCGGTGCGGGTGAGAAGCCGCGCCCGGGCACCCTCTTTGCGGACCTGAATGCGATAGCCGTCGAGCTTCAACTCGTGGAGCCAGCCGGCAGTCCTCGGAGGATTGCTGGCCGACAGCGCGAGTTCGGGTGCGATGAAAATGGGCAGCGTTTCTTTTGGAGTCTTGCTGAGAGTTGCAGTCAGCCGGGCAGAATATTTTGGCGTAGCGAGCGCTGACGGCTTTGCCCCGACTTTTGTTGCGGCGGCGGGAAGCTTGTCATTGCGATACCACGCCTTGCCTTTGGCGGTGTCCTTTGAATTCCAGACGTGGTCTTCGCTGTGGGCGATCTGGTCGATGTCGCGTCCGGTGACGACGCTATTGGGCTCAGCCTCAGTGACGCTGGGTTCGCCGCTCGCGCGTTCGAACTCGTCGTGTTCCTTGATGAGCAGCCAGTTGGGCTTGCGTTCGTTGGCTGCTTTGCCGCCCATGCGTATCAGGGCCCATTTGCCCTTCATTTTATCGCCATGCAGGATGAACTTGAGTGAGCCAGAACGCAGTGCCGAGTCGACGTCGCTGCTGATCGCCTGCGGCTCCCAGGTTCCCTGGTCCCACACCATGACGGTGCCACCACCGTACTGGCCCTTGGGAATGATGCCTTCGAATCCGCCGTATTCCATGGGGTGGTCTTCCACCTGCACGGCGAGCCGCTTGTCTGCCGTGACGTAGCTTGGGCCCTTGGCGACGGCCCAGCTTTTGAGGACGCCATTCCATCCTAGGCGGAAATCGTAATGAAGATGCGAGGCTGCGTGCTTCTGAATAACAAAAGGAAGCGCCTGCTGCCGGAATGAGGATTTCTTGGCGGCGGACTTCTTGGCAGGGGCCTTGCCGCTCGGCTCGGCAGTGACCTTGAAGTCGCGCATCTCGCGGTAACGCGCGAGCTGGCGATCGACGGCGTTCGAGGCGGTGGCTCGGGACTTCGAGGCCGCCTTGGGTGTGGTTGCCATCGCCTATGCAGACTTGCGCTTCGCGGCTTTGCCTGCTTTCACCAGTGAGATGCCCTCTCTCGAGGTGCCTGCCCCAGCCTTCTGCGGAGTCTTCTTGCCCAGTGCAGGCGTCTTGTCGCCCTGCACGCTCTTGCGGAGCGCGTCCATCAGGTTGATGACCTTGGCGGATCTTGGGGCCGGCTCATCCTGCGGCACTGGGAGGTTCTGGATCTTGGCCTCGACCATTTCACGCAGCGCGGCTTCGTACTTGTCGGTGAATTTTTCCGGATCAAACTTCGCGGTCTTGCGCTTGATCAGTTCCTTGGCGAGCGAGAGCTGATCCCCGTCGACCGTGGTCTTCTTGATTTCGGCGAAGTAGCTGGCGGGATTACGCAGCTCTTCGGCATAGCGCATGGTGTAGGCGATCATGCCTGGGAGCTTATCGTCGGACGGCGCCGTGACGGCGATAAGATGTTCGCGGCCGCTGAATGCGATTTTGCCCAAGGCGACTTTGTGGGTGGTCTGCAGTGCCTTGCGAACGACCGCGAAGGCCTCGGCCTGGACGTCGTCCTCGGGGACTACGAAGTACGGCTTCTCGAAGTATTCGGGATCGATCTCTTTCATGTCGACGAATTGCGTGACTTCCAGCGTGTGACGCGACGGAATGCGCAGGTTTTTGATTTCGTCGGGCTCAATCATGACGTATTCGCCCTTGCGATACTCGTAACCTTTGACGATGTCGTTCTTCTCGACGGGGCCTTCTTCGCCTTCGCCGGTGACCTTTTGGTGCCGGATGCGCTCGCCGGTCGCACGGCTGAGCTGATGGAAGCGAATCTCGCTCTTAGATTCAGTGGCGGGGAAGAGACTCACGCCGAAGGAGACGAGAGAAATTTGCATCTTACCTGTCCAGAATGGTCGCGCCATTGGAATTCTCCAAACTCATACCTACGCGGCGGTTCGCCGGGAACGTGCCGCGTGGTTCAAAGATGGGTCCCAACTCCTGTAATTCCGACTATGGTCCGCGGCTTCGAGCAGACCCGATCCGCGCCAGAAACCTGTTTTAGGCACACACCAACCGGCGGCCGCCAAAACGGGGAATAATGATCTCGCGTTGTGGGTGGGGTAGTCAAGCCTGACTGCGTGGACATCGCAGGTTCGCGTGCTACTTTGAATTTCCTACAGAATTAACCCAATTTCGCCGTGTCTCCGCTTCGATAGCCAAAAGGATGCCGTGGTTCTTGCAACCCAGTTGGTGGAGGACTCCAAGTACTGACTTGCCAGCTACGACCTTGATTTCGCCGAACGCTACGAAAGTCCGGAAATCGAACTCGTAATCGAATGTCGTATCGGGTCCGAGAGTGATAAGCCCCATCTCGTTTTATGTGCTGTCCCAAACATGGGGCTCTGGGATGCTGAAGTACCCAGTACCGCGAGCAGCGGCCCGAGTCCCTCCTCCGGCTTCCCCTTTCCCTGTGACCCGCATCACTGCGGCATCTGACTCGCCAGATTATGGTGGATTGAGGCGGGGAGATGTGTGTTTGAACTCGACTCATCTCTTGGCCAATCTTATTTCCTCTGACTGCCGGAGTCGTCAATGTCCGACGAACCGCGAGCGCCCGGTCCCCTGCTTTTGGACGAGCTTCCCACGAGCAGTCGGAACGCGCCCACTCCAACTCCTGACTACAACGCAATTCACGGTCGTTTCCTTCCCGGAACTGTCTTCGGAGAGCGCTACCGCATCATCGAATTGCTGGGCCGCGGCGGTATGGGTGAGGTCTATCGCGCTGACGATCTCGAACTCGGTCAGGCGGTCGCTCTCAAGTTTCTTCCCGCTTCGGTGGCACAAGACGAAATCGCCCTTGCTCGCTTGCGCAGCGAGGTTCGTCTCGCCCGCCAGATCTCTCATCCCAACGTCTGCCGCGTCTTCGACATCGGTCATCTCGACGGACAGTACTTCCTTTCTATGGAATACGTCGACGGCGAAGATCTAGCCTCGGTCTTGCGGAGGATGGGCCGTCCTTCGCGTGAAAAGGCTCTTCAGATTACCCGGCAGATTTGTGCTGGTCTGCGCGCCGCCCACGAGAATGGAGTTCTGCACCGCGACCTGAAGCCGGCCAACATCATGATCGACGGAAGAGGCCGGGTGCGGCTCATGGACTTCGGACTCTCCGGTCTGGCGCTGGAACTGGCGGGAGTGCAGGACCTCGCTGGTACACCGATGTACATGGCTCCCGAGCAGTTGGAGGGTTCCGGCACCTCAGTCCGCACCGACCTTTTTTCGCTGGGCGTGGTGCTCTACGAAGTCCTCACAGGGCGTCGCCCCTTCGCCGCTAGCACGCCCACAGAACTTCGCGAAGCCTATCGCAAGGCAAACAGCCCCGCGCCGCCGTCCGCGTATGCCGGAGAATTACAACCCAACGTGGACTCCGTGATTCTGCGTTGCCTCGACACGGACCCCAAGGCGCGACCTTCTTCCGCCCTGGAAGTAGCAGCTGCACTCGGTGGTGGCGACGTGTTGCAAGCGGTTCTTGCGGCGGGCGAGACGCCGTCCCCCGAACTCCTTGCCGCTGCCGGTGGAGCAGGAACATTGCCGCTGCGCACCGCGTGGATTCTGCTGTTGAGTGTTGGCCTTGTTCTGTACGGATGTATTGCGCTTGCACGGTACTCGACCGTGCTAGGCCTCGCGGGATGGGAGAAGAGTCCCGAACTGCTGACCGACCGTGCTCGGGACATTATCCGGGCAGCGGGGCATCCCGTGCCTCTGGATGATTATGCTTGGGGAATCTATTCCAACGACGAGTTGCTCAGCTACCTGGCCGAACGGGAAGACTCGCGCGTATGGCGTCGACGTCTGGCCGATATGGAACCCACACCGATCCGCTTCTGGTACCGGCAGAGTCCGGAGCCGCTCGAACCGGGAAGCTGGGAGATTCGGGTTTCCCGGAACGACCCGCAACAAGATGTTCCCGGGATGGCTTACGTGCTTTTGGATTCGCGGGGCATGCTCCGTACCTATGAAGTCGTGCCCCCCAAGTCCGAGACCGCGATGCAGTCCTGGCCTCGCCCCTGGCCACAACCAGACTGGGCACCTTTCTTTGCGGCAGCGGATCTCGACCAGAAGCAGTTCGTCGCAGCTGATCCCTTGTGGGTTCCGCAAAAACCATTCGACGTGCGCGCCTCGTGGGATGGCACCCACGCCGGTTTCCCCGTACACATTGATGCGGCTGCCTTCCATGGCATGGTCGTGTCGTTCGACATCAACGGGCCGTGGTTTACACCAAAGGCGGAAAGACCATCGCGCTGGATCGACCGGATCCCGCCCACTGTCCATGCCACTTTAGGTCTCTTGCTGTTCTGTGGCGGCTTGGTATTGGCCCGCCACAATATCCGCCTGGGACGCAGCGATCGCCGCGGAGGATTGCGCCTGGGTATGTATATGTTTGTCTTGAGCGCACTCTCGTGGATGCTTAAGGCTCACTTGCAAGCGTCGGTCTTGAGTCTCTGGAGTGCGTTCGTATTCACCGTCGCCGATTCGCTTTTCGCCGCCTCCTTTGTCTGGATCACGTACATGGCGCTCGATCCCTATGCGCGTAAGTACTGGCCCCACCTGCTGATCTCATGGAATCGCCTCGTCGCCGGACGCTGGCGCGACCCGCTGGTGGGGCGCGACGTCCTGATCGGCACCCTCTTCGGATGTGTGCAGGCTTGCTGTGTCTATCTCGTCTACGCCTTGCCGCTGTGGTTTCACATTCCCGGAATTACTCCCCTTAAAATTCACCCAACGCCTCTGGGAACGACTGCCCAAGCCTTGGGATATCTGCTCGGCGACCAGTCCAACGCCATCGTCAGTTCCCTCGCCGTGACTCTCGTCCTGGTGTCTGCTCGTCTCCTGCTCCGCAGAAAGTTGCCGGCAGTAGCGGTCACATGCCTGGTTGTGGCGCCCCTGATCCTGGGTGGCGAGAATTACTTTGTTACCGTTCTTCTAGCCCTGCTGAACGCTCTGTTGTTGACCACCGTACTGGTTCGGTTCAGTATCCTCGCCTATGGCACGTGCATTCTGAGTGGCGCCGAGCTGGCGAACTTCCCCATGACACTGGACTTTTCGCGCTGGTACGCAGGAAGGTCCGTGCTTGTGCTGTCCCTCGTTCTCGCCGTGGCCCTCTACGGATTTCGTTGCGCCTTGGGGAAACAGGCTGCTTTCGGTGGCCTCATGGCCGAGGATTAGATCGCTTCCTGCAGAACTTGTTTAGGTTCTTCCCCGCCTTTTATCAATCGTCATTCCCAAATCGGAACAACCATCGATCTTCTAACGGTTCACGTCGGGAAGTTGGAGCCTAGAATTAATCAGGATCTTGTTGTAAGCCGAGGGTAAAAGGGGAGGCGAGTATGGCCGAGATCGTCATCATCGCTTTGATAGCCCTGTGCATGGCAGTCGGATCGATCACAAGTCGTCCGGGTTTTCCGGTAAGATGACTTGATCGGCATAGGGGCGGCGGTCACCCGCCGACCCCTGCCACACCACCGTGCGTACGGGTCCGTACACGGCGGTTCGAGTTGGTTACGCTAGGAGTCTGTCGGGAATAGATTTTGTCGCACGTAGAATCAATAAGTTATGGACATAGCCATGTCTGTAAGTTATTGATTCTTGGTTGAAAATTTGT
>Ga0209040_10004101_pt1 | contig 11057 bp, 13 predicted proteins | sample BogFormECP12_OM3_FD_188240 | JGI IMG/M metagenome (GOLD analysis project Ga0209040, IMG submission 188240) | Bog forest soil microbial communities from Calvert Island, British Columbia, Canada - ECP12_OM3 (SPAdes) (version 2) | ecosystem: Environmental > Aquatic > Freshwater > Wetlands > Bog ... | reverse complement strand
TCTGCTCGGTTTCCAGGGGACAAAGACGGCTCGGCGAGAAGGAATATCGAGCCCCTTCAGTGACGCCGGGGGTTGCACTTCGCGACAGAACTCAGGCGTCCCCGTTCGGTGAGGACGACGAATGTTCGACTGGCGTTGCCCCAGCGCAGGAGGCCTTCGCTGATGAGGCGCTCGATGGTCTTTTGGGACACCCGATGCTTGTTGACGCGCTTCGCCTGCCGAAAGAGCGTGGGACAGGCGACGTCGCGCCGCAGCGCGGGCGACGCGAGCGCAAGCACCTTTCGATCGGTCATCGGCTTTTCGCCTCGGCTATGCGACGAGCCAAAGGAACGGGCGGCAGCGCGAATTTCCAGGCGGGTTTTCGTCGCGGACAAGCGCGGCGTGTGAACCGGCCGCAGAGATTGACGCCCGAGGATCCGTAAAGCCAGGGGGTACAACGCCAAACCGCGTTCGGAGCCCACGCCATTTTGCAATTGATTCGAATTCTGAATCGGAGCGATGCAATCGATTCCGATCATTCGTTGGACGCGAGCGAGTTCTTGCGTCTTAGCTTTGGTCCATGGCCCCGGACGCGGACAATCCGACCCTTCTTCAGGTTCTCGTGCTCGAACGTGTCGACCGCGCCAAGAACATGGCCCGATTTTATGTCCTGTCGATCGAACCGACGCTCTTCGAGGATCTGGCGCTTGTGCGCCGCTGGGGTCGCATCGGGAGCGCGGGGCGCGAACGGATCGACCTGCACCCGTCTCGGCGGGTCGCGCAGATCGAGCTCACGAAATGGCTCGATCGCAAGAAGCGCCGCGGATACCAGCTCCGGGCCTGATAGTCCTTAAGCGGGTTGAGAATGACGGCGTGTCCCGCCGGGGCGACTCGATTGTTTAAAGCCCTACTTAAACACCTACTTTTTTCAAGCCCTTGATTTCGCGGGCAATTTGGCGAAATTCGGCGCGACGTGGCACTACGCCTCCGAAAATTGAATATTTGCGCTTTACATTAGCGTTTGCGCCGCTTTTGCCACGCGCTTCGATTTGATGAACGCTTGCAGCGCAGCGCGAATAGCCAGAGAACGACCGACCTCTGAACTAACAGCACCACCAAATAATAAATCTTGCCTGCAATCAAGGCCGAAATAACAAAGAACGTGGCACTACATTTCGTGGAAAGTCCTCACTGGCATCAATAATATCAATGCGTTACAGGCACGAGGCCCCGTATACTGTTCAAGTAGGGTAAAGGATTCTTCGGCGCAACTGTCGCTTGAACGGGATCCGGCGAGAACCCAAGGGCCTCGCAGAATGGCCGATTCACGATCGAGTCCTGCCGTTCCCGATGAACGCCAGACGGCAAAACCCCGCCCAGAGCGGGCGTTGATCGAGGCGCCGGCAGAACATCGCGAAGGGCGGATTGCGATCATTCGAAGCCGCCACCTGGGGCGGCCGGAATGCGCTCTGATACCGGTCGTTCACCCACGAGTTGCCGAACGGGGTGATATCGGCCGGTCCCGGTACGGAAGGAATGCGCCAGGAAGAGTCACTCAAAGAGACCGAGACGAAAACCACATCGGCGAAGCCATCTCTGGCCGTGCGGTCGCGCCCGCTCACGCCGTGTCGAGTCACCAATCAATTTGAGGAATAATCGATCGGCGGCGCGTCCTTCACCGCAACGGCAAAAGCAAGGCAGCGGATGGAAGCATTGCCGCTGACCGGCTTGAGGCTGTGGACCGCGTTTGGCGGAATCTTTACGAGGTCGCCCTGACGAATTTCTCTCGTTTCATTTTCGATGGTCATCAGGCCGCGGCCAGTCAGAACGTAGTAGAACTCGAACGTCGGATGATGGTGGGGGTGGACCTCGCCACCGCCCATCACCTCGAATTCGCTGACCAGCTCGAGATGCCCGCCGAGAGTCTCGTCGCGCATCTCGCGAGGCTTGAACAGCCACCACACCGGCACCGTGCCCTGATGTTCGGGCGACGCCGGAACGTCTTCGATCGACCGGATATCCATGATCGGTTTTCCTGTCTTACCTGAAAGCGGTTTCGGCGCGGCGGGCGGGCCGCCGGCGCCGATGATGCTCACTTCACGTAAACGCGGTTGGCGATCGCGACGAAGTTGTCCACATTGGCCGGCGTGACCAGCGTGAACGGAATAAGCAGGTCCTTCGGAAGATTCACGCCTTTCACCGCCAAATAACAACCCCAGACGCCTCCGCCGCCTTGCCCTTCCGGATCCTGAAAGACCGTCGCGGCGAGATCGCCCTTCTTGATCGCGGCCAGCGTCTCCGGAAGCCCGTCGACCCCGGCCATCGGAATCTTGAGCCCGAACTGTTTCGCGGTCTGCAGGGCTCCGAGGATCATGTCGTCGTTATTCGCGACGATGAAATCATAGTTCTTGTCCTTGGTGAGCAGGCTCTCCGTGACCGCCTGCCCCTTGCCGCGATCATAGTCCGCGTATTGCTCGACGAACTCGATCTTGCCGGAGAGTCCGGCGCTCTGCAGGTAGTTCTTCATCCCGTCGTTGCGTGCGATGTCGGTGACCTGGCCGGCGACGCCCCTAAGGTAGATCCCCCGGAGCTTGTCTTTGCCGGACGCCTTGAAAAGGCCCTCCAGGAACTGGCCGAGCTTGGCTCCCGAATCCGTCTGGGCGGATCCGACAAACGTCACATAGTCGCCGCCGCCGGCCTTGCCGTTGAACTGGACGACCGGCACGCCCTTCTTGTTCGCCGCCTGGATCGAGGCCACCGAAGCGTCGAGACTCGCCGCCTCGAACGCAAGGCAATTCACGCCCTTCGACAACATGGTTTCGACGTTGTTGAGTTCCTTGTTGGTGTCGTTCACGGCGTCGGCTTCGACACAGGTGACGTTGAGCGCCTTGCAGGCGTTCTGGGCCGCCTTCTGCAGCGCGGCGACATAGGGAAAGGCGAGATTCTGGTACGAAATTCCGATCGTCACTTTGTCCTGCGCTCGGAGAGCGCTGACGCTCGCCATTGTCGTGCCCGCTACCAACACCATCGAGACAACGTATTTCCTCATGTCACCCTCCCGGAAGACGGATCGCGCCGCCTCGCTTGACATCTACAACTGATGTCATAGCCTATAGGCTATAAAGAGGTTCCGTTGGACAATCAACTCCACCGACGATCGAGCGCCTGGTCCGCCTCAGCGGCCGAACCCGTCGTGCGTATGGCGCAGATATTCAAACGCTTCGTTGGAACCGTCGCGGTACGCGGAGTGGACCTTGAATTGGCGGGCGGGGACATCCACGCACTTGTTGGGGAAAATGGCGCGGGAAAGTCCACCCTGATGCGGGTTCTGGCCGGCGGCTATGCGGACTATTCCGGCGATATTTTCATCGACGGAGCGCTGGTGCGCGTCGGCACGCCACGTCGGGCCCGCGAGCTCGGCATTGCGATGGTGCACCAGGAGCTGAGTCTCGTGCCGGAGCTCACGGTCGCCGAGAACATGTTTCTGGGCCGGGAAGCGCCCTCGCGGATTCCTGGCCTGATCGATCGCCGCATCGTCGAGAACCGGGCGGGCGCGGTCCTCGAGGAGATCGAGGCGGACGTTTCTCCCCGCCAGAGGGTCGGAAGCCTGTCCCTCGCGAAGCAGCAGCTGGTTGAAATCGCCAAGGGAATCTCGATGAACTCCCGCGTTCTCATTCTCGACGAGCCGACCTCGTCGCTGACGAAACGGGAAATTGACGAGCTCTTCCGGGTCGTGCGGACAACGAAGGAGAAGGGCGTCGCCGTCGTCTACATCTCCCATAAGCTGCCTGAGATCTTTGCCCTGTCCGACCGCGTAACGGTGATGCGCGATGGGCAGAAGCTGAGCTCCCGGCCCGTCGCCGATTGGAGCGAAGGCGATCTCGTGCGGGAGATGGTGGGCAAATCCCTGACCGAGTTCTTTCCGCGGGGCCAGAGGTCTTCCGAGCAGACTCCAGTTCTTGAGGTGCGTTCGCTGTCGCAAGTTCCCCATTTCGCCGCCGTCAGCTTTTCCGTCCATCGCGGGGAAGTCGTTGGAATATACGGACTTGTCGGTTCCGGGCGGACCCGGCTGGCCAAGGCGGTTTTTGGTCTCTCCGGCGCTGACAGCGGCGAAATCCGAGTCAACGGCGAGGTGAGGACGATTGGGGCGCCTGCTGACGGCATCGAGGCGGGGATCGCGTTCGTCCCCGAGGACCGACGAGTCCTCGGTCTCGTCCCCGTTCTCGACGTGGGCAAGAACCTTACGCTTGCGCGCCTGAAAGCGCTGTCTGGTCGCGCCTTCATCGACGGTTCCCGTGAACACCAGCTTATCAGGAAGAACGTTCGTGATCTGAACATAAGGACGGCGTCTATCAGGACCCAGGTTTCCGCGTTGAGCGGCGGCAATCAGCAGAAGGTCGTGCTCGGCAAATGGCTGAGCACTGAGCCGTCGTTGCTTATCCTCGACGAGCCCACGCGCGGGATCGATGTCGGCGCCAAAGCCGAGATCAGGCAGAAGATCGACGCGCTCGCCGCGCACGGCATGGCGATCCTCCTGATCTCGTCCGAGCTCCCGGAGATCATGGGAATGAGCGACCGGATTCTCGTAATGCGCAACGGGCGCATCGTCGCTGAATTCGCGCGCGCCGATTTTACCGAAGAAGCGATCGGGACCGCCGCGATCGCGGGTCGTCACTAGAGAGGCGGGCGAATGGCCAAATCCGACCTCGAATCGAGGACTGCCTGGATGGGAGCGCGGGACGGCGGCGCGGAGGTCCGGCAGTCGAACCTTACGGAAGCGCTGCGCGATTACGGCATCTATGTCGTGCTGGCGCTCCTGGTAATCGGCTTTTCGATCGTCGCGCCCGGATTCGCCAGCGTCACCAATTTCATTCTGATCCTTCTTCAGGTCAGCGTGATGGGAATTCTCTCGATTGGAATGCTCTTCGTCATACTTTCGCGGGGCATCGATCTATCGGTTGGCTCGATCCTCGCCATCGCGGGCATATTCTCAGGGCTAATCGCGAGACAGGACTTGACGGTTGCGAATGCGGCGCTCGCGTTTGGCCTGCCCATCCTGATCGGATTGTTTTGCGGCCTCTTCAATGGCTCGTTGATCGCCTGGTTCAGACTGCCGCCCCTGATCGTCACCCTCGGCACGATGTACGCCTTCCGAGGTTTCATCGTCTGGTATCACGTGAACCCCATCTACCAGCTCCAGAGCTGGTACCGCGTGCTCGGTCAGGAGAAGATCGGCCCTGTTCCCATTCCGGTCATCATTCTCCTGGCGGTGACCGCCCTTGCGTCGCTCGTCCTCAATCGGACTCGCTTCGGCCGCTACGTCTATGCGATCGGCGGCAATGAGGACGCCGCCAGGGCGTCGGGCATAAACGTCAAGCTGGTCAAGCTCGGCGTGTATGCGATCAGCGGCTTCTATTGTGGCCTTGCGGGTCTGGTTTTCACCTCTCGACTGGGTGCCGCCCAATCGATCTCCGGCATGGGCTTCGAGCTTGTGGCGATAGCATCCGTGGTGGTGGGCGGCGCGAGCCTTTTCGGCGGCCGCGGCAGCGTCGGCAGTACACTCGTCGGCGCCCTGATCATGCAAGTCGTTCAGAGCGGGCTCGTCATGCTCGACGTTCCCTCGCCAATTCAGCAGACAACGCTCGGCTTCATCATCATTGTCGCTGTCGGTGTCGACATGTACGTTCAGAATCGGCGGAGCGGCGGAACGCTCGCGGGCTCGATTCGAGATTTCCTTTTCGGTCAGTAGGCTCAAATAGTGAGGAGGAAGCCATGAAAGCGCTCAGGTCAATTGGACTCGTAGTGGCGGCCGCGTTGGCCATCTTCGTTGCCGCAAGCGTCGGAGTTTCGCCTTCGAAGATGGCGGCCCACGCTGAACGCGCGACGTCAGCAAGGACGGATGGTGGCTAAATCCGTACAAGGCCTCCAAGGAGTGGACGATCGGCGTCTCCTACACAGACACGTCGATCTCCTACATCGCCGCGCTGCAAAAGGCGGTGCAGGCCAAGGCCAAGCAAATGGGCGTTAAGATTATCGAGGTCGACGCCAAGAACGACACGAACGTCGAGCTTGCCAACGTTGAAAGCCTGCTTCAGCAGCATATCGATCTCTTGCTCCTCGAAGGCGCGAGCCTCAAGGCTTCAGTCGCCTCGATCGAGGCCGCAAACAAGGCGAACGTTCCGGTCGTGCACTTCAACATCCTCGCCGAGGGCGGAAACTACGTCACCTTCGTCGGTTCGAACCAGATCGAGTCCGGGATCGACATGGGGACCGAGATCGTCAAGCTGTACAACCAGGCCGGAAAGCCCAAACTGAAGGGCATCTACATGCGCGGCATCGCCGGCTACATCACCGACGAGATCCGCAACAAGGGCGTCAAGGACACCCTCGCCAAGGCCGGGGTCGGCGACAAGATCGAATGGACCGAACAGTACGCAGACTTCTCGCGCGCTAAGGCCCAGTCAGTCGCCGAATCGATCCTCGCGAAGTCGCAGGACTACGACTTCATCATCGCCAACGGCGACGACATGATCCTTGGCGCGCTCGGCGCAGTGAAGGCCGCTGGCCTGCTTGGCAAAGTACTGGTGTACAGCAGCGTCGATGGACTTCCCGAAACGCTCGACGCGATCAAGGCCGGAGAGATCATCTCGACCATTTTCCAGAATCCGGAGGGTCAGGCCGAGGGCGGCATCATGGCCGCGACAATGACCTCGACGGCGACAAGAACCTCCCCAAGGAGATCCTGATTCCGTTCGTGCCGACCGACAAATCCAACGTCGACGAAATCATGAAAATCGCCAACAGGGTGTACGGCAAGTAGCTCTTTGGCGCCCTGTCGAATTGGAGTCGCCAGCCTTCGGGCTGGCGATTCCGGAACAGACCGAGCTGGTCCAGCCCCTACGCGGAGCGAGACGCCCATGGCCATCAAGAATGTCGTGAGACCCGGCGAAAGCGTCGTCAAACACGAGTTTGTCTACGCGAAGAACGGCGTGACCACCTTCGAGTGTCGTGAGCTGATTTCGCGCGAGGCGAACGGCTCAGAGAATATTCGCGTATTCAAGGCCGTCTTCGGTCCGCGCGAGGAGCACGCAAAACACAAGCACACTGCTTGCGACGAGATCGTCTATTGCGTCTCGGGCAGGGGCGTCGAGGGCATCGAGGTCGCTCCGGGGAAATTCGAGGAGTTCGAATATTTCCCTGGAATGACCCTGCATCTTCCGACAGGCGTTGGCCATTACACCCGCAACCCCGACTATTTCGAGAACCTCCATCTCATCGGCATATTTGTGGGAGTCCCCGATATGAACAAGGAGACGACCGGCTACTTCTCGCTCGGATCGATCACCGAGGCCGAGAAAACGGTGGCGTAGGAGGCTTGGTCGCACAAACGATGTCCAGCAGTTCAGATACGACGGACAGGATGCTGTCCGATCCGCCACCGGCAAAGTTCGCGCGGACGCCATTGCTGATGGTCACCAAAGCTGAGGCGGTTTACATCGAGACCCGCGCGCGCATATTGACGGGCGTGCTTCCGCCCGGGCTCAACGTGAATCAGGAGTCGCTGGCGGCCGATCTCGGAGTATCCATCACGCCGCTCCGTGAAGCGCTTCGTCGTCTCGAGATGGAAGGCCTGATTAGGCTGGAGGCTCATCGAACGGTGGTGATAGCGCCCCTCACTGGGGGCGAACTGGATGAGCTCTACGTTATCCGGATCGAACTCGATTCCCTCGCCGCCGGCCTCGCAGCGGCCAAAGCGCCGGAAGCCCAGCTCGACACTATAGGACGGCTCGCGCGGCAGAAGCCCGCCCATGAGCCAGTCGCCCAACTGGAGCGCAATCGAGCGTTCCATCGCGCCATCTATGCTTCCTGCGGCAACGGCGCCCTCATCTCCTATCTGGACCAATTGTGGGATCGCACCGACCGATACCGCCTGATCCTTGTTAAGGAGGAACTGATCGGCGGACCTGCCTCCCGACAGGACCACATCGATATTGCGGACGCGATCGCGAATCGCGATGCAGTTCGCGCTGCGCGGCTGACACGCGACCATATCGCCCGTTCGCGGACGCTGATCGCGAACATCATGAGTTCACGTCCGAAAGCGGAGGCATCGCAATGATCGGACACCCTCTTGCCGGGCGGTTGTCGGCGCTCGAAACGGCGACGCTTCACGAGGCTGGCGCAAAGTCGGTCCTGTCTCCGGAAATCAGGATGCTGTCGGGAGATCGCTGTGTGGTCGGTCGTGCGCTTACGGTCATGTGCCATCCGGGCGACAACCTCATGATCCATGTCGCGGTCGCCCGCGCTGAGCCGGGAGACATACTCGTCGTTCAATCCCATGACGCCGGGTACGGCGTTTGGGGAGAGGTCCTTACCGTCGCGGCAAAGGCCAGGGGAATTGTCGGTCTGGTCATCGACGGCTCCGTCCGTGACCTCGCAGCCATTCGCAGACATGAGTTTCCCGTATTCGCACGCGGCGTCGCATTGCGGGGCGCAGCAAAATCGCGCGAAGGGACGGTCAATGCGCCGATCTCCTGTGGCGGACAGCCGGTGTGGCCGGGCGATCTCATCGCTGCCGACGAAAGCGGGATCGTGATCATGTCTCCGGGAGAGGTCGGATCGATCCTGATGAAAGGTGAGGAGCGAAGTCGGAAGGAGGCTGTCATGATGAGCGAGCTGCGAAGCGGGCGCACGACTCTCGAGCTGCTCGGACTCGAGAGCAAGCTCGCCGGTGACGCGTTCGATGCCTGAGCAGTCGGGACAAAGCGGAAGCAACATGGCCTCGAGCCGCCGCGCGCGCATCTTTGAGCTCGGGTTTACCCTGCATGGTCCGCACTTGCCGCATGTCCCGCTCCTTCCGGTTGTCATCCACAACGGCGTTGCCCACGTCTCAGGACAGCTTCCGCGCATCGACGGTCGGATCATCTGCCTGGGCATCCTTGGCGAAACGGTTTCGCTCGAGGACGGCGTGGCGGCGGCCGGCGTATGCGCGCTCAACGCCCTCTCGGTGTTGGAACTCGCGCTGGGCGATCTCGACCGAATCCAGCAGTTTCTACGCGTGACGGGCTTTGTCGCGAGCGGCGCGAGCTTTACGCAGCAGCCGACGGTGATCGACGGAGCGAGCCGCATATTTCATAGCGTCTTCGGGGAAGCGGGTCGCCACGCGCGATCCGCTATCGGAGTCGCCGCGCTTCCGCACGGCGCGGCGGTCGAGGTCGAATTGAGCGTCGCGATCGCGCCCTAGAGCGGTGGACGAACGAGCAGAGCCATGGCCCCAATCGGAGCGAGCGGAAGACCGGGAGCCGACCGCTATGGAGCCGCGTTCCGACGCCGGGTCACGACCTCCCGCAGAAATTCGTGCGGCGCGATTTGAACCGGTTCTAACGGGGAAGGAAGATGTCGAATTTCTTCGTCTATTGTGGATTGGCTGGCGATACGGATCCCGGCCGCTTTTGGAGCGCGGGGCTGTATCGAAGCCGCAACGCCGAGGGACGGTGGGAATCGATCGGAGTCAACCTCGGGACCGAGCCCCACGTGTTCGCCATTCTTGCCGATCCGCGGCAGAGCGGACGCGTCACCGTTGGAACCCACGACGGCGTTTGGCGAAGCGATGATGCCGGCGAAAGCTGGCGGCGATTGAGCGCGCCGAAACCTGAATTGGGCGTATGGTCTCTGGCCCGTCACCCGAAAGAGCCGGACACGTTGTTCGCCGGCTATGAGCCCTGCGCCATCCATCGCAGCACTGACGACGGAGCGACCTGGAGCAAGCTCGACGTCGATGTCACGTTTCCCGCGGTCTCCGCGCATCCGGACATCCCCAAACGCGTCATTTCGATTGCGGTTGATCCGAGCAATCCACAGGAGACGTATGCAAGCATCGAGGTAGGCGGGCTATTGCGCAGTCTCGACGGCGGAGCGAGCTGGCGGAACGTCATCGACGGGATCTATATCGACGAGGGATTTGTCGACATCCACTCTGTCGTCGTGAACCCGGCTCATGCCGGCCAGCTGACAATCGCAACCCGGTTCGGCGTGTTTCGAAGCGACGACCGAGGCGAACATTGGCGAAGTCTCGAAGCGCCGCTCATCCGTCCTGTCGGCTCCTACTGTCGTGTTCTGCGCTACGCGCCCGGCGACGCAAACACCCTCTACCTCGCCGCCGCCAATGACTTCGACGGGGATCGCGGGGCCCTCTTCATCTCCCGGGACGATGGCCGCTCCTGGCGCCAGGCGGAGCCGGGCGTCGCCCTGAGAACCCCTATTTTTGGTCTTGCCGTCGATCCGAACAATCCGGACAGCGTGTTCTTCTCGAGCAAGATCGGCCAGCTCGTCTATTCGCGAGACCGCGGCAAGACATGGGCAGTCAATCCTCTGCCGCCGGGCGCGGGGCACGTCTTTTCTCTGGCGGCAGGATAGCGACGGTCGGATAGAGCCGGTTGCGCTCGTCGCCCGTTATCCGCGGATCGCAGCTGAGCGGAGTAGAAAGAGGCGGCGACGATTGTCAAGACTGCTCTGCGCTCGGCGAGTCGGCTCCTAGGCTAGGCTAGGCTGCGACGCTCGCGAAGTCGTTGCTGGCTGCGCCGAGACTGTCGCTTTGGGCGGAATCTTGCCGTTGCGCGGCGACCGTTGGACGGTAGGACTCCTCGACGTCCACCGGCGATCTGCTATGTCCGCTCTACGTCGATTGTGTTGAAAAACTCGCTTGCGTCGCTGACTCGGCTCTGATTCAGTTTTCTCAAAGAATCTGGGGCTCTCGCGATGATGGGCGAACGGCGGGTTATGCAGGAGGCGCTGTTTTATGGCTTCAGCCTCGAGCGGCATGTCCCGGACAATCACCTGCTTCGCAAGATCGACCGGTTCGTCGACCTTTCGGAGGTCCGGACGCATCTCGAGCCGTACTACAGCGAGACGGGCCGCCCTTCGATCGATCCCGAGCTGATGATCCGGATGCTGATCGTCGGCTACGGCTTCGGCATTCGCTCAGAGCGGCGGCTGTGCGACGAGGTCCACCTCAATCTGGCTTATCGCTGGTTCTGTCGCTTGGGCCTCGACGGCGACGTCCCGGATCATTCGACGTT
>Ga0209040_10004097_pt1 | contig 11066 bp, 9 predicted proteins | sample BogFormECP12_OM3_FD_188240 | JGI IMG/M metagenome (GOLD analysis project Ga0209040, IMG submission 188240) | Bog forest soil microbial communities from Calvert Island, British Columbia, Canada - ECP12_OM3 (SPAdes) (version 2) | ecosystem: Environmental > Aquatic > Freshwater > Wetlands > Bog ... | reverse complement strand
CCGGGCAGTTTGCTGTGGCAGGTGTGGTAGGTGCGCTTGCCCTTGAGCGTGTGCCCGTTGCGCAGATGGGCGACGATCTCGACCGTGAAGGTGCCCGTGGGCAGCCCGCGCAGGTTGATCGCCGTTGCGAGGCGTTTCCCGGTCAGCGTGCGCTTGGCGTGACCGTTGACCGAGATCACAGCCGAGACGACACCGAACTGCTTGACGTTCTGGATGTGAATCGTGATGTCACGCTTGCTCGTACACTGCACGGGAAGGACGACCTTGAACGGGAGCACATTGACGGCGGCTTTTTCTTCGTGCTTTGCTGCGGGTGGCACTGGTGGTGCGGGTTTTTCTTCGGGCTGCTGGTACTCGTACGCCCCGATGTCGCATTCCCGCCCGGGGATGCCGGGTCGTGTATATCCACGCTGGTCGACCGGCTTGTTTTCGCCTTTCCCGTTCGGCATGGCCGGCCCGTCGCCCGTTTCCGGTTCTTCGCAATCCTTCGCCATCGGCACAACGCCGATCGCGGGGCTGCTCGCCAGCAGCGCGATCGTCCGCGTCGGCCCGCCATTGTTCTTCAGTTCTTCTTCGAGCCCCGGCTTGACGCCGACGAGATCGTGGTCTGCTTCGCTCAAGCCGCAGCTATCTTCGTTTGCGTACGCTGGATTGGAGGGATAGTCGAGGTTGTAGCCGCTTTCCGGCACGAGCGAGAAGACTTCACCTTCGCAGTTTTCCTGCCCACCTGGCTCGTCGACGATCGTGTTGCGCAGCTCGAGTGCAACGTCGCCCAACTCTGTGGCGAGGTTGCTGCCAGGTCCTACCGTCGGGGCCACATCGTGGCCGAGACCCCTGCTCGCTGCCCTTGCGCCGTGACCGAGGAGCTTCGCCGCCGAAATGTCCTCCTTCGGTTCGACCGTGTTGTCGAAGACCGTGTCGCTGATGAGCGCATCGAGGGAGTAATCGGCAGCGGCTATCCCGCCACCGTCAAACGTGGCGAAGTTGCCTGAGATGGTCGTGTTGACGATGCTGCTCTCGACGATCACCTCGTACTCGAGGCTGCCTTCCTCGTAGATCCCGCCGCCGTAGCCGTCTTCGGCGCGGTTGCCGGCGATAGTTGACTGTTGGATCACGAACAGCACCGCGGCGCCCTCGACCGTTGCGGGCCGCGCTCCCGTGATCGAGACGTGAGCGCGGTTTTTGGCAGAGGCGTGCGTGCCACGGCGGGCTCCCGGTGACTCGCAGAGTTCGTGAACCGGGCCCGCGTAGACCCCAGCGCCAAGCCCCGCTCGGTTGTCTTCGATCGTCGAGCGCAGGACCGTGAGTTCCGGTTCTGTCTGACCGTCGACGGCCTTGCCGAGCCCACCGGCCTTGGCGTCGCCGCGCCCCTTGGACGAACGCCTGTCCACCGGAAGCAGGCATTCGCCTTCCACCAGGAACCCGACGCCGCCGCCGCGCTCGGCTTCGTTTTCGGTAATCGTCGATTCTTCGATTGTTACCGACGCGAAGCCTTCAGCGGCGATCCCGCCGCCGTCGGCTGCAAAGTTCTTGGTGACCGTGGACTTCTTGATCGTGACGGTCGCGCTTTCTTCGACGAAGACTCCGCCGCCCTTTCCCGCCGCTATGTCGATCCCGAGCGCTTCGTTTTCGGCGATCGTCGATTCTTCGATCGTTACCGCGGAATCGAATTCGGCGTAGACCCCACCCCCGTATTCTCCTGCGACGTTGCTCTTGATGGTCGACTGCTTGATGGCGACGGTCGCGCCCACCTCGGCGTAGACCCCGCCACCGTCTGTGCCGGCTTCATTTCCGACGACGGCGGAATGTTCGAGCGTGAGAGACGAGCCGTCGGATACGTAGAACCCGCCGCCTTCTTCCTCCGCGCCACCTTGGACCCGAGCGTTCTCGACAGTCAGCGAGCCGCCTTCGACGTCGAACGTGGCGGCCTTTTTGCCGCCGTCAATGACCGTTTTATTGGCGCCTTCGGCGCCGGCACCGTCGATGATCACCGTCGCGCCGCTGTCGATGATGAGCAACCCTTCTGCGCCGGGGAGTTCGTCCGTGTAGGTGCCTTCCGGCACGGTGATCGTGTATTCGCCGCTTTCACGATCCGCCAACTGCACCGCCGCGAGCAGCGTGCAGCCTTCTTGGGCGTTTTTGCTCTTACATTCATTCGGCCCCGCGGTGAGCGATAGCGGCGCCTCGTGTTCTTCGGTCACCTGGATCGGCGTCGAGGCAGCCGCCGCAGCCGGAAATGCCAGCAGCGCGACCACGGCCACAAGTCCAATCTCCGCCTTCCCCCCGCGTCTCATCTCGAAAAACCTTACAGCAAGACGATCGGTTGTCAAGGAATTCGAATTCGCCCGCATCGGAGAGAAGTTCCACAGTGCTTCGGTCGCGGGCACCGGGGTGCGCTCGTGAAGTTCGCTCGCGTGAGGTGAACGGACCGCGACGGGACGTGCGCGTGCGCGCTAACGTGCTCGAGATGAGCCGCCCGTTCAAGAAGCCAGCCCTCCTGATGGCGCTGCTCGGAGCGCTCATCCTGCTGACGGCGACCGTGGGACCCGAGCTCGGCTTCGCTGCGCGCCGCAGCGCGGCGCCCGGGCTGAAGGCGGCCGCCGTCAAAACGGCCGAACCGTCGCCCGAATACAAGTGCCAGGTGTTTCCGGCCGCTAACCCGCTCAACGAAGAAATCGTCAACGCCCCCGTCAGCCCGAACTCCGCCAGCTACATAGCCAGCATCGGCCTGAGTGCCCATCTGCACCCGGACTTCGGAACCAACCCGACGTACGGCATCCCCTACACGGTGGTCGGCCCCGAACAGGCGGAGGAGCCGATCAGGTTCACCAAATACCGCTCAGAGTCCGACCCGGGGCCCTATCCGGTGCCTCCCAACGCACCGGTCGAGGGCGCGGGCAAACCAGGGGATCGCCACGTGCTCGTCGCCCAGGAAGGCACGTGCACGCTCTACGAGCTCTACAAAGCGCACTTCAAGGAAGGGCGATGGACGGCGGCCTCGGGCGCGGTGTTCAACCTCAAGAGCAACGCCCTGCGTCCGGAAGGGTGGACCTCCGCGGACGCGGCGGGCCTCCCGATCTTCCCCCTGCTCGTGCGCTACCCGGAGGTCCACGCCGGACAGATCGACCATGCACTGCGCGTCACCGTGCCGGCGACCCAGCGTGGCTACATCCATCCGGCGACGCACTTTGCCTCGAGCAGCTCCGATCCGAGCCTGCCACCGATGGGCCTGCGCCTGCGGCTGAAGGCCAGCTACAGCCTCGCCGGTTTCACCGGCGAATCGCTGGTCGTGCTCGAAGCGCTGAAGCGCTACGGGCTGATCGTCGCCGACAACGGCTCGCCGTGGTTCATCACCGGTGCACCGGACCCGCGCTGGAACGACGAAGACCTCGAACAGATCAAGCAGGTCCCCGGGTCTGAATTCGAAGCCGTCGAAAGCGGGCCGATCCTGCACGGCTGAGGCCCGCCGCAGACGCCCGGCTGCAGAGGCGGCCGCGGTCTAGCGTGCGGGCCGCATCGGCACGACCGTGCGCGCCGCGCCGGCACGAGCGCCACACCGCGCTTTGCGCACCGTGCGCCGTGTTGGCGAAACGTGCTACGCCAAAATGGCCAAAGCCCGACGTGGACTTTGGACGTCCGAGAACTCGCCGGCAGCGAAACTTGCGAGAGGTCCCCTGGGTTGATAGGTCAACAAAACAGGCCCTTCTAGCTCGGATCGCGAAGCCATGCACAACATCAGCCCGCTTTATCTTCCCGTTATACGACTCGGCCAACCATCCGATGCGGTGGTCGCGTGATGGAACCCAACAACGCGCCCCTCGACCCCGTGTCCGTCGCCGCGCTCGTTGTGCGCGCGATCGACGACATCGACGCCAGCAGCGAGGATGACAAGGTCGCGCTGCTGTCGGACCTCTTGTGCGCCGCATGGGGCAGCCTGCTGGCTCAGGACCAGTGATCGCTGGCACTTGACGACCGCGCAGACCTCGACTAGACGACCGAGTTGACCTCGACCGCTTCGTCGTTGGTCTGCGTGCTCGTGAGCGTCAGCCCGGCCTGTTCGAACGGTTCTTTGTCGAGCGAGGCTTCAAGCACGTCCTTCGGCCCGTCCACGAAGGCTTCTGGTTTCTGCTTGCCTTTTGAGGCGTTGAACTTGAGCGTCGAGGTCAGCGACATCTTGTTCGCCGCGACGGGCACTATCACCGAGCCCTGAACCGACAGAGCGGCGGAGCCGCAAGCGAATTCCAGCAGGGCGCCCGTTCTCGCGGCCGGGAACAGGTCCAGGCCGATCTTGTTTTTGGCTGGGCTCGTTCCGAGCTTTTCGACGCCGAGCACCCCTTCGAGCGATCTCGAGACGACTTCGCCGGCGCCGGCCCCGGCGCTCGAGCACCCTTCGCCGGATCGTGCACATCCGGTGAGTGTGAGCACCACGCCGGCCACCGTCCTGTGCCCCGTGTACTGGCCCGTCCCGCTCTCCCCCGCGCAGCTCACCTTGGTCCCCTTCACCGTTTCAAGCGTGAGCGAACCCGTCGTGAGCTTCGTCGTGAAGGCCGCCGTCAGGACGCCGGCACTCCATTCGAAGTCCCCGCTTCCGCCCAGGCTCGTGCAGGCCGAGTCGCCGTAGCTGCCCGTGCCGGGGGTGACTTTCGCGCATCTGCCGTATTCCGGCGGGTTGCCCGTGGTGAACGCCTGATCGGCGCCCTCGCTGGTGCCCCGCGCGTTGGTCGCGACAATCCGGAAGTGGTAGGTCGTGTTTTCGCTCAGCCCGGGCGCCGTCGCGGATACCGCCACGGGGTCTTCGCCCGACCCCGGCAGCGATGTGCAGGGAACACTCGACCCGTAGGACGGCGACGTGCCGTATTCGAAGTGGCAGTCGCTCACGGTTTCGCTGTTGGGGTTCACCGTCGCGTTCAGCTTTGCAGAGCTGGCCGTGACCGCCGCGGCGGGCTCGCTCACAGTCGTGGGCGCCGACCCGTTCACGAACACCGAGGCCGAGCCGACGCAGGCTTTGTCGCAGGGCGAGCCGACGAGGGCGGTCTCCCCGCCGGAGGACAGCGCGACACTCCAGCCGAACTCTTCGCGGTTGGCGATTTCGCTGCTGCCGGTGAGCTTTTCGCCCTGCTGCGTCCAGGTCGAGCCCGAACGCGCGAACGCCCACGCCGCGCCATGGAATTCGGTGTCGACGCGACCGCCGAGCAGCGCGGTGTCGCCGTCGGCTGACAGCGCCGAGCTGTAGCCCAGTTCGCCTTCACCGCTCTCTTCTTTGCCGGTGAGCTGCTCGCCCGGCTGCGTCCAGGTCGAGCCCGAACGCGCGAACACCCACCCTGCGCCGGCGTAGGCGTCTCCATGAGGCGCGCCGACGAGCGCGGTCTCGCCATCGCCGGCGAGCGCCACGCTGTAGCCGAACCAGCTTTCGCCGCTCGACGCGCCGCCGGTGAGAGCTTCCTGCTTGGTCCACACCGAGCCCGAGCGCGTGAACACCCAGGCCTCGCCGACGCCGTCGTTGAGACCCCATTCGCCGACCAACGCGGTGTTGGCGTCGGCCGCCAACGACACGCTCCAGCCGAAGAAGCCGAGATTGCCGCTGCCGGTGAGCTTTTTCCCCTGCGGGCTCCATTTCGTGCCGCTGCGCTTGAACGCCCAGGCCGCGCCCCGGTGTTCGTTGTCGTTGTAGCCCCCAACCAGCGCGGTGTTGCCGTCCGCGGACAGCGCCACGCTGCGGCCGAAGTAGCCGTTGCCCTTCTCTTCTTTGCCCGTCAGCCTTTCGCCCTGCTGCGTCCAGGTCGAGCCCGAGCGCGTGAACACCCACGCCGCGCCGGCTTCTCCGTTGTCGACCGGACCCCCGATCAGCGCGGTGCTGCCGTCGGCGGACAGCGCCACGCTTTCGCCGAACCAGGCCTGGCCGACCGTGCCGCTGCCGGTGAGCTTTCCGCCCTGCTGGGTCCAGGTCGACCCCGACCGTGTGAACACGAACGCGGCTCCCGTGTATTCGTTGTCCGCCGGGGCGCCCACCAGCGCGGTGTTGCCGTCCGCGGACAGCGCCACGCTCATGCCCACGTAGCCGTAGGGGCCGCTCAGGCCACTGGCGGTGAGCTTTTCGCCCTGGTGGACGAAGGGGTCGATCTGCAGCGGGAAGCGCGCCCCGCGCGCGTCCACATGCAGCAGCAGGTGCCCGGCCGTGAGCGCGAGCCAGCTGTGCAGCGCACGCCCGTGGGCGTCGGTGGCGCTCAGGCCGCCATAGCGCAACAGCGCCCCGCCTGGGCCGCGGAAGGCGATGCTCCGCCCGCCGGCCCCCAGCGCGGCATGCGCGTTCCCGGAGAGGGCGAACGAGAGCGCCAAGGGCCCGGTCATGCCCCCAACCGGCGCCCGCGAGATCGTAAATCCCTGCTCGACGCCCAGCGGCCCATTCGCATACCACTCGCTCAGACCGGGCCGGGAATAGAGGACGCGGTTGGCACGCGCACGCGGCGTCGCCGCGCCGAGCCCGCGCAGCGACGCCCCGTAGCCCATAGCGCGCAGGCTCAGCCCGACACGCATGGCGCCCGAGCGGAACGCCGCCCCGACCGGGCCGAAGCGCGCGCTCAGATGCTGCCCGGCGCTGACGGCCGCAAGCTCTCCGTTGGTGGCGCCGATCCGGTAGGCGCGGTCATCCGCGCCCAGGGCGGCCGAGACCGGTCCCTGGGCGCTCACAGGGAGCGCGGCCAGGGCAGGCGGCGCAAGCGCGCCGGAGCGCCCCGCCGGTGCCACCGTGCCGGGCTCGGCGGCCAAGCCGGCGACCAGCCCCGCCGCGAGCGCAACCGCGAGCAACGAAGCCGCGAGCATCCCGGTGCTGCGTGATCGCGTCTGCCTCGGGGACCGGAGCGCTACGGGGACGCTGGACACGGGAAGGCCTCCTCCACAGATCCGGGGACACACTGGAGCGGCGAGCGGTGTCTCGAGCATATCGCCCGCGAATCGCCCGGCGGTAGTATCGGCGCCATGTCCGTGGTGCCCGGCGGGGGCGGGATGCGCTCCGCCCCGCAAGCTGAGAGCGCGCCCGGCGCAGCGGCGCGCACGACGCCGCTGGTCGTGCAGTACCTGTACGTGCACGGACCCGAGGAGCGCGTCCTGTATCCGTCGAGCCGCTCGCACAGCGGGTCGGGGCGCCTCGCCGCCCGCTACCTCGAGTGCGTGCTCGTGCAGGCGGCCTCGCTGCGCCTGCGGCGGGCCGAGTGCTCCCTGGTGCTTGTCACGAACCTCCTCGACAGGAGCTCCCTGAGCCGCCGCGCAAGGCGCCTGCTGGACGAGGTCGAGTCGCTGGAGGTCGCGATCGTGCAGGCCGACTATCTGCACCGCCCCGCCGGCGAGGTGAGCCGGTTCCCCTCATCGCGCTATGTCCTGGACGCGATCCTGGCCGTCAGCGACGGCGCCGCGAATCGGCAGCTGTGGCTGATGGACGTCGACTGCATCTGGCTGGACCCGGCGAAGGTCTTCGCCGCGGCACCGGCGTCTCCGGCGATCGGTTGCCTGTACATCGGCTACCCCCCCGACTGGGCGGTCTCCGGCGTCACGCCACGAGCACTCGGTCAGCTCGCCACCCGGCTCGGCGCAGCGGATGCGTCGATCCGCTGGGTGGGGGGTGAGCTGCTCACGGGCACCGCCGCGGACCTTCGCAGGCTGGTGTCAAGGTGCGAGGAGCTCGAGCGGGAGCTGGCCGCCGACGGCGAGGCGCTCGCGACCGAGGAGCACGTCCTGTCGCTGGCAGGCGCGCTCGATCGGGTCGAGTTCCGCGACCTCTCGAGCAGTGCCCGGCGCATTTGGACGGGCCCGCGCCACGATGCCCCCGGCGTGAGCGATCCGGCCTCGCTCGGGCTGTTTCACCTGCCGAGCGAGAAGGGTCTTTCATTCCGCCGCGCCGCGCACGCGATCACCTCCGGTCACGCCGAACGGCTCCTGCGCGACCTCGAGGTCCCTTCACGCGCCCTCAAGCGCTTCAACGTTCACGGGGCCGGCCGCGCTCGCCGGGTTCGTGATGACACGTGGCTGGCAGGCCAACGATTCGGCGACGCCGTGCGGCGTCTGCCCCCCTCCGGCGAAGGAGGCTCGAGCGGCTGACGGGGCGGCGCGATCGCCGCGCTCGGTCACTGGTTCTGCGCCAGGACGCTACCCCACGCCGCGCAGAGCAGATCGCAGAGCACCACATCGCGTTGCTCCTGACTGCTGTGGTCGATGTCGTGAATCACGCGAACGACGAGTGCCGTGGCCGCCATCGCATCGAGCGGTCCGGCGTCGTCGATCGGCCAGCGATCGGCTTCCATCACGCACGCTCCGAGCGCTGCGTCCGACGACGGGTGGAGACGGGAATGGCGGGCGCGATCACACTATGCATGTTCACGGCCGCGCATCGCCCTGTCCATACCGCAGTTGTGCGATCCTCGCGCGGGCGAGCCAGGGCGTCAGAAGCGCGAGGGCACCCGCCGACCCGCATGGCGCGTAGGATTGCGCTGATGAACGCCACGGCTTATGCCACGGATCTGGAAGCGGGCCGCACACAGACTCTGTTCGGGCGCGTGATGGCGCTCGTGGCGCTGACGGTGGGCTTCGCGACGCTGGGTGTGTATCTCGGGCGCAACCTGGGGGGCGCCGAGTGGTTCGTGGCGTGGCTGATCGCGCTCGGCTGCCTGATCGGCCTCAACGTCGCCAACGCCAGCGGCAACCAGGGACTGGCGCTCGTGCTGTTGTTCGCCTTCGGCCTGCTGATCGGGGCGAGCGTCGCCACCACCGTCAACTACTACTCGGCCACCGACCCCACCGCGGTACGCCAGGCGTTCGGGGCGACGGCCTTGTTCGTGGGCGCCCTGGGCGCCGGCGGCTATGCGATCCGGCGCGACCTGTCCTTTCTGTACCGGACGCTGTTCTGGCTGCTGCTCGGGCTGATCCTCGCCGGGATGGTCGCGATCATCGCGAACATCCAGGCCGCCTATACGGTCTACGCGATTGCCGGGCTTGCGATCTTCGGCCTCTACACGGTCGTGGACTTCAACCGCCTGCGCCGCGCCGGCACCGACGAAGCGATTCCACTCGCCGCGGCCATCTTCCTCGACATCCTGAACATCTTCCTGTTCTTCCTGCGCCTGTTCGGGGGACGCTCCTCCTAGCGCTCTCCGCGGGCGGCGGTCGCCGATCGTCGCGCTTGGCGGGCGGGCCGCTCGCCCGGCCGGCCGGGCGAGCGTGCCGGCCGCTCGGCTCATGCCCGCTGGGCTGCGGCTCGTTTCAGCAGCAGCAGGAACAGCTGCTGCTCGATCGCCGCAGGGAACGGCCGCGGCAGACCCGAGCTCATCAGCGTGACCTCGGCCGCACCGTCGACGAAGCCGAGAATGTCCTCGTAGAACGGCACCCGGATGCCGTGCAGCGCGATCGCGGAGCTGATCCGCCAGCCAAAGCTCCCCGTCATTCCCGGCGCCGGCGGCGTGCCGGCGGCGATCGAGACGACGCGGACGGCGCCGCCATACTGCCCGCCCTTGAACAGCAGGTCCAGATAGCGCCGCAGACATCCGCGGGCGTGGCCACTGCGAAATTCTGCAAGTTCGCCTGCCGCCACGGCCGGCGTCGGGGCAACGCTCACCTGTGAGGAGACGGTAGCGTTGTAGATGCCAACCTGCGCTTCGAACTCCTTCGAGCCCAGTTCGGCGACCGCGCGGGCGCCGCCCGCGCCCCCGAGGCAGCGGTCCATCGCGTGTTCCGCCCGCGCGCCGACGGCGGTTTCGCGTTCATGCGAGCGCGAGGAGGCCTGGAAGCCCGGCACGTCGGCGGCCGTCAGGTTCACAGCCCGGGCGTACGCCAGCGCCTGGGCCTTGCCGCTCGGCCGCGCCCCGCCCGCCCGAGGCGCCGTCGTGGTCGCGGCGCCCGCGACCGTCCGGGCGGGCGCACCCGTGGTCGTGAAATGGCCGCCGCGTCCGCACGCGACCAAGAGCGCACCTGCCGAGATGATCGCGAGGATGGCAGCCGTGCGGCGCAAGCGCCGCCATTGTGCCAGATCGTGCCCGCCGCCCGAGCCGGTTCGCGGCGCCGTGGCGCGCCTGCCCCGGAGCTCGCCATGTGCCCGGCGCCGGCTCTACGATGCCAGCGGATGAAGCCCTGGGCCCTGATCGTGACCGTTGTCGTGCTCGGCCTGCTGGCGGCCGGCGGCGGCTATCTGCTGGGCCACGCCGGCGGCGGTGATCTGGGCACGGCGGTGCTGGCGGGCAAACGCATCGGGCGGCACGAGGGCGCAACGGCGGGCCACGCCCGCGGCTATACCGCGGGGCTGGGCGAAGGCCGGGCGGAGGGCTACCTGAGCGGCTATCAAGGGTCCTTCCGCGCGGCGCGTCACGCGACGGCGAAAACGTGAGCGGGCACTCCGGCACCCGCATCGCCATGGCAGCGATCGTGGCCACCCTCAGCGTCGTCACCCTCGGCATCGCCGGCTTTGCGCTGGGCCGCTCCGCGCGCACCTCGCAGGCGCTGGTGCAGGCGGACGAGCGACTCGCCCTGAGGCACGCCTACGCGGTCGCATACGGGCAGGCCTTCCGGACCGGCCGCCAACAGGGCCGGGCGCAGGGCCGGCGCGAAGGAGAAGCTAAGGGCAGCGCCCAGGGCTCGCACCTCGGTCAGCTCAGAGCCGAAGCCGCAGCGGCGCGGGCCGCGGCCAGGAAGGCCCGGCGCCGACGCGCCGCTGCCGGACAGACGGGCGCCCGAGGTTAAGCGATAGGCTCGGGCGGTCTCGCCGGCCGGGCACCGCGGTGCGCGTTTGGCACGGCGGGCCCACGGAAGGAGATCATCGATGGCCCTCAGGTGGAGCAGCGATCAGATTCCCGATCAGAGCGGGCGCACTGCGATCGTAACCGGCGCCAACAGCGGGCTGGGTCTTGCCACCGCGCGAGAGCTGGCGCGCCACGGGGCTCAGGTGGTGCTCGCATGCCGCAACACGAGCAAGGGCGCCGCGGCAGTGGAGACGATCGCCGCAGCCGTGCCGGGAGCTCGACTCGCGCTTGCCGAGCTCGACCTCGGCGAGCTCGCATCCGTGGAGGCGTTCGCGGATGGCTTTCGCG
>Ga0209040_10004096_pt1 | contig 11068 bp, 6 predicted proteins | sample BogFormECP12_OM3_FD_188240 | JGI IMG/M metagenome (GOLD analysis project Ga0209040, IMG submission 188240) | Bog forest soil microbial communities from Calvert Island, British Columbia, Canada - ECP12_OM3 (SPAdes) (version 2) | ecosystem: Environmental > Aquatic > Freshwater > Wetlands > Bog ... | reverse complement strand
GTAACGCGATCCGCGACCTGCTCTACCGCAAGGACAGCTAGCTCACACGATGAGCCCGAATCCCAGAATCTTTTTCTCCGCCGGAGAGGCGAGCGGCGAACATTATGGCGCGTCGCTTATCTCCGCCATCCGCCGGCTCGATCCCAGCGCGGAATTCTTCGGCCTCGGGGGCCAGCGCATGGAGGCCCTCGGACTCCGGCGCATCGTCCGCGCTGAGGACGTCGCCGTCATGGGTATCACCGAAGTGATCCGGCACATGCCGCAAATCTATGGCGAGTACCGGCGGCTCAAGGCCTCCATTGCAGCGGAAAGACCGGACGCCGCAATCCTCATCGACTTCCCCGACGTGAACCTGTCGCTGGCCAGGCATCTGAAGCGGGCCGGGGTCCCGGTCATCTACTTCGTTTCGCCGCAGCTCTGGGCGTGGAAGAAATACCGTATTCGTGAGGTGCGGCGTTACGTCGATCGCATGCTGGTCATCTTCCCTTTTGAAGAACGCTTTTACCTGGACCGCAAAGTCCAGGCCACGTATGTTGGCCATCCGCTCGCCGATCTGCCTCCGCCCACGGTGTCGCGCGAAGACTTCGCTCGCGAAAGCGGCTTCGATTCGTCCAACGGTTTGGACCCGAACAAGCAATGGATAAGCCTGCTTCCCGGCAGCCGCGCGAAGGAAATCCGCCTTAATTTGCCCGAAATGCTGCGAGCTGCCGCACTCCTGCAGAAACATAGCGATTACGATTTTCTTCTCCCTCTCGCGCCAACGCTGACCGAGGCGCAACGAGCCGAAGTCCGGAGAATGCTTCCGGAAGTACCGCGCATCACGATCACGAATGACGCCCGGGCGACTCTCCAACATGCCCGGGCCAGCATCGTGGCCAGCGGAACGGCCACGGTCGAAGCCGCGCTTACCGGCAATCCGTTTGTCGTGGTCTATCGGGTTTCACCGCTGAGCTACGCCGTGGCCAAGCGCGTCGTTGACGTGCCGCATGTTGCCATGGTGAATCTTATTGCAGGACGCCGCGTGGTCCCTGAGCTTATCCAGGGCGACTTTACCGCTGAAAATGTCGTCTCACAGCTACAGCCACTTTTGGACGAAGGGCGACCTCGCGCGGACATGCTCGCCAGCCTGCACGAAATATCGGGTATGCTCAAGGCCGAAGGCAATCGCGACGGCGAATCCGCAATCGACCGCGTTGCAGGCATCACACTTGAAGTGCTTCACAAAAATACCGTTAGGATCAGCCAGTAGCGTCAGGAAAAATACTCGAAAGCCATGACGACATCCCGCTCCGCACGCCGGCCCGAATTCCTCGCCCGAACTGTCTTCTTTCTCCTAGGCGTACTGCTTGTTGCCGCGCCGCTCCTGCGCGCGCAAAAGCTCCCGATTCAGATCACTGCATACAACATCGACGCGGAGCTAAAGCCCCAGAGTCACATCCTGACCGCGGTAACCCGCGTCACTTTCACGGCTCTCGAGCCCGTGGAGACGGCCGTGTTCGACCTCCACGGCGCGCTCAAAGTCGATAAAGTCACGGACGCGAAGAACGTGCCCCTCAACGGCGAGCGCGGAGCGGAAGCCTCCCTCCGCATCACTCCCCAGCAGCCGCTGAGCAAAGGCCAGACGTATACCTGGACCTTCTACTACTCCGGAGCGCTCGAAAGCGATGCGGGCGGCCCGGTCGAGGGGCTCAAGCTTGGTTACGTCGGCGATCCTATTTCGTATTTGCTCTATGGCGGGCGGTGGTTCCCGATGGTCGGCTATCAGACCAACCGCTTCACGGCCGATATCCACGTCAAGGTTCCCTCCGGCTACCACGTCATCGGGAGCGGAGCGCAGGGGAGCGCTAAACCCGCCGGCAACGGGGAAAACGAATACGACTTCAGCTGGAAGAAGCCCGGATTCCCGGGCACGATTATCGCGGGCAAGTTCAACGCACCGGTTTCTCCGGCGCCAAACATCCACGTCTACACCACCGAGGCGCATAAGGCCGCGGCCGCCGATTATGCGCAGACCACCCTGCGCGTCTTCGCTTACTTCACTTCGTCTTTCGGACTGCCCGAATCGAGCACCATGAATGTCGTCGAGCTTCCCGACGACACAGTGCCCTCCTACTGGGCGCCTGAAATCGCGGCGGTCGCCGGTAACCGCATCGGAGGCAAGACAGACTTCCGCCTCCTCTCCAACACCATCGCTCATCAGTGGTGGGGCAGCGAGGTCAGCCCCGCCACGCTCAACGATGCGTGGATCACGAACGGCATGTCGCGCTACGGCGAGCTGATGTACCTGGAAGACGCCGCTGGCAAGTCCGCTCTCGACGCTGCGATTCTGGATGTCTCCGCCGGAGCTCTTGCGTACGACACCATTCCTCTGTCCAGCGCGGGACGTCTGAGCGTCTTTTCGCCCGAATTTCAATCCATGACGCTCGAAAAGGGCGCAATCGTTTTTCATATGCTCCGCTGGGAAGTCGGCGATGACAGTTTTATCAAGATTCTTCGCGCTGCGCTCTCGCAATATGCCGACAAGGGCATTCGAACCACTGATTTCGAGAAGGTAGCCGAGGCGCAATCGCAGCAGCAGCTCACGCCCTTCTTCTCCCAGTGGCTCGACGGCACCGGGGCACCCGCATTCACGAACAAATACGCCATTTACCGGCTCGGCAATAACAAGGGCTTCCGCACCATAGGAGAAATCCAGCAGGATCTCGACCTCTTCAACATGCCCGTTGATCTGCGCATCGAAACGGATGGCAAGACGGAGAACAAGCGCATCTCCGTCGTCGGGACCGACTCGCAATATGTGATCGACACTTTTGGACGGCCGCGTCACGTGTTGATCGACCCCGAGAACTGGGTCCTTAAGTCCACTCCGGGCATGCAAGTCCGCGTGGCCATTCTCAAAGGCCAACAGCTGGTGGCGCAGGGCGATATAACCGGTGCTCTCGCGGAATACCAGAAGGCCCTGCAGGCCAACCCGCAAAGCTCGCTCGCCCACTATCGCATTGCCGAAATCTTCTTCACGCAGCGGAACTACCAGGCCGCCATCAACTCCTACCGCGACTGCCTGCGCGGCGACGACGATCCCAGGTGGACGGAAGTCTGGAGCCACGTCCAGATCGGCAAAATTTTTGACGTCACCGGCCAGCGCGACCGCGCCGTCCCTGAGTACCGGCAGGCCATCCAGACGAACGACAACACTGCCGGAGCCCTCAACGAAGCTCGCCATTACCTCCAGGTGCCATACAAACGTCCCGACACTGAATAGCGCATTTAGGCATATGCAAGGAAGGTTACCCGACACCGCTTTCGTCGCGAAAGGGCTTAAAATCGCTCAGGCAACACACGCTCATGAATAAATCCGCCGCCGACATTGCTCTCGCGTTCATCGATCAGATTAACTCGCATGATGTCCCCAGCCTCGCGATGCTCATGAACGAGGACATCCTCTTTATCGACGGCCTTGGCCAGATAGTCCGCGGGAAACGGCAACTCGAACAAGGCTGGCGCGCTTATTTCTCCTGGTTTCCCGATTACTCAATCGAGGTGGAAGAAACCTTTAGCCAAGGGTCAGTCGTTGCCCTGTTCGGGTCAGCGCAAGGAACCTATGCGGTCAAGGGCAAGCTGCTGCCAGAAAACCATTGGAAAATACCCGCAGCCTGGAAGGCCACTGTGCGCGATGAACGCATCCATGAATGGCGTATCTATGCCGACAATGAGCCCGTCTGGAAAATTATGCGCATCAAGCGCTTCTGACAGGCCTTCAGGGCTCTCTACGACCGACTCGCATGTTGACGTGCGAGTCAGGTTGAGTTACCAAAGCCTAATGGTGTATATCGCAGTTACGGAGTCATGATGAGCACCCAGAGCACAACCGTTCCAGACCGCAATCCTTCGTCCACAAAAACCAGACCAGGCCGGATGCTCTCGCTCGATGTATTGCGCGGGCTCGATATCGGATTCATGATTCTCGTCAACAACAACGGCGACGGATCGCGGGCCTACTGGGCGCTCAAGCATGCCGACTGGAACGGCTTCACGCCTACCGACCTTGTCTTCCCTACCTTTCTGTTTCTCGTCGGCGTCTCGACTGTTTTTTCGACGGATTCGCGCCTGGCGCAGGGAGCCAGCAAACAGTCGATCTTTCTGCATACGCTGCGCCGCGCCGTCATCCTCTTTCTGCTCGGACTGCTGGTGAACAGCTTTCCGCATTTCAACCTGCACGCGCTGCGCTATTATGGGGTGCTTCCGCGCATCGCCATCTGCTACTTCGGTGTGGCCACGCTCTACCTAATCAGCCCAAAGTGGCGCAGCAAGGCTGTGCTTGCGGTGACTGCACTGGTCGCTTACTGGATCTTGATGCGCTTCGTGCCGGTTCCCGGCTATGGCCTTCCGGGACATGACGTTCCCTTCCTCGATCGCGACGGCAACCTGGCAGCGTGGATCGACCGGCAAGTCTTCTCCGCTTCTCATCTTTACGAGGGCACGCGCGACCCTGAGGGATTGCTCAGCACGATTCCCGCGCTGGCGACCGCTCTCTTCGGGATGCTAGCGGGGATCTGGCTGCGGACCGGGCGAAGTCTTGCGCAGAAGGCGCGCGGCATCGCCATCGCAGGCGCGACGGGCGTTCTGCTGGGCGGTCTGTGGAACTTCTGGTTCCCTCTCAACAAGAAGCTGTGGACCAGCTCTTTCGTTCTGTTTGCCGCCGGGCTGAGCCTTTTGCTGCTCGCGCTCTCGATGTGGATCGTGGATATTCGTGGTTCGGAAAGCAGTGAGGATAGTGCACGGCGGTCGCGCCGTTTTATGCCGCTGCTGGTCTTCGGTACGAATGCGATCACGGCCTATGTCTTCTCCGAACTGCTGGCTGGGGCGATCGACAATATCCATCTTCGCTCTGGGGGCAACCTGCAGCAGTGGCTCTACCACTCCATCCTCGGCGTGGTGCCCGACCCGGCCTTCGCCTCATTGCTCTATTCCCTGTGCTTCGTTGCCGTCTGCTGGCTGCCGGTTTATGTGCTTTACCGGCGGCGTATCTTTATAAAGATCTGAAATACACAAGATCTGAGAAAAGTTCAGATCTGAAAATTCAGGGGGCTGATTCTTCGAGTGGACGACCGGATGCAGTCAAAGCTGCCGCTATGGAAGTCCGCATGGCAAAGTCTGTTTGAAAGCGTGCGGCCTTTAACCCGCGCCGGAGTGATCAGAGACGCCCTCGCTGGCGTACAACTGGCGGCGGTCAATATTCCGCAGGCTCTCGGCTACACAAAGATCGCCGGGACGCCGGTTGTGACCGGGCTTTACACCTTGTTACTGCCATTGGTGGCGTTCGCGACATTCGGCTCGTCGCGATACCTGGTGGTCGCTGCCGACTCGGCGACTGCGGCCATTCTCGCGGGCGGGATTTCCGGGATGGCGCCGTCGGGAAGCGCCAGATACGTGGCATTGGCTGCCACGGTTGCGCTGCTTACCGCTTGCTTCCTGCTGCTCGCGAGGCTGCTCAGGCTAGGGTTTCTGGCCGATTTTCTCTCGCAGACGGTGCTGGTAGGATTTCTGACCGGGGTAGGTTTTCAGGTCGGGATTGCGGTCCTCGGCGAGATGCTGGGTGTTCAGGTTCACTCGCGCAGGTCGGTCATGCAGCTTTTGGAGATTTTTGGCCACCTGCCCCAGGTACACCTTTTCACCCCGGCGATTTCCGCGTTGACTGTGGGAAGCATCCTTATTCTGCGCCGCTTTGGGTCAAGGGTGCCGGCCTCGCTCATCGTGGTGGCGGCCGCGATGGCGGTGAGCGCACGCTGGCACTTTGCGGCACATGGCATCGATGTGATCGGGCCAGTAGAGGGCGGGCTGCCGCGCCTCAGCTTCCCTTGGGTGGGCTGGAAGGCGACTGAGCCCCTGATCGGTGTGGCGGCGGCGTGCGCAGTGATGATTATTGCGCAGAGCGCGGCTACTGCGCGGATCTACGCGGAGCGGCACCATCAGGAGCTGGACGAGAACAAGGACCTGGTCGGCCTTTCGGCGGCCAATGTGGCTGCGGCCCTGAGCGGGACGTTCGTGGTGAATGGCAGTCCCACGCAGACGGCGATGGTCGAGAGCTCCGGCGGGCGAAGCCAGATGGCGCAGATCTCCACCGCGGCGGTGGTGGCGCTGGTGCTCCTCTTTCTGACCAGGCCGCTGCAATATCTTCCCCATTGCGTGCTCGGAGCAATTGTCTTCCTCATTGCGGTTCGACTCATCGATTTGCGCGGATTGGAGGACATTCGACGCGAAAGCCCTGAGGAGTTCGCCCTGGCCGTGACGACCGCCGGCGTGGTTGTGTTATGGGGAGTCGAACAGGGAATCGTGTTGGCCATGGTGTTGTCTCTGCTGCGCATTGTGCGTCACAGCTATCGCCCCACGACCGGAGTGATGGTGCCAACCGAGAACAATCTGTGGAGATTAATTCCAGCTGTGCCAGGCGCAGTTACCGAGCCTGGATTGGTGGTTTACCGGTTCGGGGCGGCGCTCTTCTACGCGAATGCCAACCTGTTCGCAAAAGAGGTGAGGGATCTGGCGGGACCGTCGGGCTCGCGGGTTCGCTGGATTGTGGTCGATGCCGAAGCCATTACGCATGTGGACTACAGCGCATCGAGAGTGGTACGGCGCGTGAAGCAGGATCTTGTCTCATGCGGAGTCGAGTTGGCGCTCGCGCGTGTTCAACAGGACCTGAAGGCCGACCTGGATCGGCATCACCTGACGAAGGTGATTGGCCCAGCATGGATATTTCCCCGCCTGCATGACGCATTGGAAGCTTATGCGAAATGGCACGCTTCGTCGTCTGAAGCCGGTCAGACGTGAGGGTTGCCCCTCCTCCTTGTTCGTGGCGTTTTTGAGTGCTATTGCTCCCAGCCGCCGCCGAGGGCCTGGTAGAGCTGATCGTAATTCTGGAGTTCGGTGTACCAGGCCTGCATCAGGTTCAATTCGGAGGTGAAGTACTGCTGTTCGATGGTCAGCACTTCGAGAAAGCTGGCGTATCCTCCAGTAAATCTGACGTTGGCGAGGTGCGCGCTTTCCTTGTAGGTGGCCGTCTGCTCTTCTATCTTCATTCGAAACTGCCGGGATTGGCGATAGCCATAGAGACTGTTCGAGACATCTCCGAAAGCCTGCTGCACGGTTTGCTTATATTGCAGTTCGGCCTGATCCCGTTGTGCCCAGGCCAACCGGTATTGGCTCCTGATTCTGCCGCCCTCATAGATTGGCTGCGCCAACCCGGCTCCCACGGACCAGAATGTTGCCGGGCCCTGCAAAAAGCTGGTTAAGGCGGTGCTTGACGCGCCAAATGTGCCGGTCAAAGAAATCTGCGGGAAAAAGTTCGCCTTGGCCACTCCTACATTTGCGTTGGCCGAGACCAGTGCTTCTTCAGCCTCGCGCACATCGGGGCGGCGCTCCAGAAGCGTGGAGGGAAGGCCCGGAGGGACATCGGGCAAATGCGGCTGATCGACAAGGTTGAGGCCACGATTGATTGGCCCAGGATTCCTGCCGACGAGAATGCTGAGCGCGTTCTCGGTCTGCGGAATTAATTGGTTGAGCGAGATGACCTCCGCCTCGGCCTGTTGCACCAGCAACAGGGCCTGATCGACGTCGGAGAGCGAGTATTCACCGCCTTTGAAGTTGATGGTGTTTAACCTGAGGATATCCTTATCGTTAACGACAGTTTGTTTGGAAACCTCCAGCTGGGCATCGTATTGGCGAAGCGCGAAATAGGCGCTGGCTATCTCGGAGATCAGAGTTATCTGAACGACATTTTGGGCGTATTTCGAGGCCAAGAGATTGGCGCGCGCTGCTTCCGTTGCTCGTCGATATTGTCCCCAGAAATCGACGATGTAGTTCATCTGCAGTCCGAGGGTATCGATCCAGGGCGAGCCGGTGAAAAGCGGCGTGGACTGCTCATTCTGGATACTGGCGACGCCACCCACAGTAGGAAACTGGTTTGCGCGGGTGATTCCCAGACTTGCCTGTGCCTGGAGAATCCGCGTGGCGGCAATGCGAATGTCGTAGTTATTGGTGAGGGCTTCCTTAAGCAGCGCCTGCAGCTGTTCGTCCTGGTAGACAGCCGGCCACTTCATTTCCCCGAAGGGTCCGCCAGCGGGTTGTTGCGGCAGGTCGGGCGCGGTACCGCGATACTGTCCCGGGACATCGAGGGTGGGACGCTTGTAGTTGGGCCCGAGCTTGCAACCGCACAGGGAGAGCAACAGGGCGAGGCCGATGGATGTTTTCGTCCGAGTCTTCGTCCGCATTATTGGTGCTCTCCTTTCGACTCGGCGACCAGCGCAGGTTGCGGCTCCGGTTTTGGCTTTTCTTTTTCTTTGCTGAAGAGGTTGCCGAAGCGCTCCACAACATCAAAGGAAACCGGAACAAAGAAGATCGCGATAATCGTGGAGGCGAGCATGCCACCAATGACTGTCGTTCCAAGCACCTGGCGGGAGATAGCGCCTGCTCCGAATGCCCGCCACAATGGCACGCAGCCAAGGATGAAGGCAAATGCAGTCATCAGGATGGGCCGCAGTCTTACCCTGGCGCCGGTCAGGGTCGCGTCGATGAGCGACTTGCCGCTGTCGTACTCAATCTTGGCGAATTCCACGATGAGAATGGCATTCTTGGACGACAGTCCGATCAGCATAACCAGCCCGATCTGGGCATATACATTATTGTCGAAGCGGCGCAAGTAGAGGGTTAAGAATGCGCCGAAGACGGCTATGGGAAGTCCCAGCAATACGCTGAAGGGAAGCGTCCAGCTCTCGTACTGGGCGGCCATGATGAGGAACACCACAAACAAGGCCATGCCGAAGATAACAGCGGGTGAAACACCTTGCGCAGCCTTCTGCTCCTGGTACGACATACCGGAGTAGTCGAAGCCCATCTGGCCGGGCATGGTCTGGTGGAAGACATCTTCCAAGGCAGCCATGACCTGGGCGGAACTATATCCGGGCGCGGCCGCGGCATTAATCTGCACGCAGTTGAAGAGGTTGTAGCGCATGACGAATTCGGCCCCGCTGCGCGCATCGGTTGTAGTCAGCGTACTGAGCGGGACCATATCGCCCGTTGCATTCCGGACATAGAACTTGCCGAGATTCTCTGCTTTGGTTCGGAAGTCGCCGTCGGCCATAACATATACCTGCCACTGCAGGCCGAAGCGGTTGAAGAAGTTAATCAGCGAGCCGCCCATAAACGTCTGCACGGTCTGATACAGATCGGCCAGCGGGATCTGCTGGGTCATCGCCTTGGCGTTGTCCACCTTTACCCCGACCTGGGGAACGCCGAACAGGGCTGTGGTAAAAAGCCCTGCCAGTTCCGGGCGTTTGCGCGCTTCGGCCATATAGATCTGGGTCTGCTTCGCGAGAAAGTCAATGCTGCCGCCCGATCTGTCTTCAAGAATGAAAGTAGCGCCTCCTGAGGTGCCCACGCCCGGGATCGCTGGCGGCGGGAACGAGAATGCAAGTCCCCCGGGGACCCTTGAGAGGGCCTGCTGAAGGTGGGCTTTGATCCCTTCGTAACTCTCCTCCGGAGTCTTGCGTTCATCCCACGGCTTCAGAGAGACAAAGAAGAAAGCACTGTAGGTGGCGGCCACGCCGCTCAACAAGCTGTATCCGTTGACGGTGCTGACGTATTGGACGCCAGGGGTATCCATCATGATCTTCTCGACTTCGCGCGCAGCTTCCGAGGTGAGTTGCAGAGACGAGGCATCAGGCAGTTGCAACCCGGCATAGAGGTATCCCTGATCTTCATCGGGGAGAAAGCTTCCCGGGAGTTGTTTACCGAAATAACCTGCACCCACGGCCAGCCCGGCGAGCAGGAGAAACGCCAGAGCGGCTTTGTGGATCAGGTGTCTGCAAATGTTCACGTACCCGTCAGTGGCGCGGCCGAAGACCTTGTTGAAGCCGCGGAAAAATGCGCCGAGGGGTCCTCGAGACTCCTTCTTGGGACGCAGGAGCATAGCAGAAAGCGCGGGGCTCAGGGTGAGCGCGTTGAATGCCGAGAAGAGCACCGAAATCGCGATGGTGATTGCAAACTGCTTGTAAAGCTGGCCGGTAATGCCGGGAATGAAGGCCGTGGGAACGAATACCGCCGCAAGGATGAGCGCGATCGCAATGACCGGTGACGAGACTTCCTCCATCGCTTTGATAGTGGCGTCGTGAGGACTCAGTCCCTTCTCGATATTGTGTTCTACGGCCTCCACGACGACGATGGCATCGTCGACGACCAGTCCAATCGCCAGGACCATCCCCAAAAGTGACAAGGTATTGATGGAGAAGCCAAGCATAGGAAAGACCATGAAGGTCGCAACCAGAGAGACAGGAACGGCGAGCAGCGGAATCAGCGTTGCCCTGAAGCCCTGGAGGAAAATGTAGACGACGATGATGACAAGGAGCAGAGCCTCTCCCAGTGTCTTGTAGATTTCGTGGATGCCGGCACTCACAGCGAGTGTCGTATCGAGCGCGGTTATATAGTCCAGCCCCTGGGGGAACCTGCCTTTCGCCTCTTCCATCATTTTGAGGACAGCGGCTCGAGTTTGCAGCGCGTTGCTGCCAGGCGTGAGGTAGAGCGCGACGAGGGCAGCGGGCTGGGCGGGCTTCTTATCTGCTGACACTCCCAACCGCGAAACATAGGAATAGTATTGCGATCCCAGTTGCACCCGCGCCACATCTTTCAACCGCAGGATTGATCCGTCGGGTAGAGCGCGAACGACGATTTCACCAAACTCCTCGGCCGTAGGCAGACGCCCTGGAGCTCGCACGTTGTAGGTGAATTGCTGACCGAGTGGGACGGGCTCGCCTCCAACCTGGCCCGCGGGATTGACTTTATTTTGAGCCTTGACCGCGTTCGTGATGTCGGACACGGTCACGCCCAGGCTCGCCAGCTTGTCGGGATTCACCCAAATGCGCATGGCATAGGGACCGGCGCCGAATATCTGAACCTGGCCGACGCCCGAGATACGGGTGAGCGCGTACTGCAGATTGATGGTAGCGTAGTTGGCCAGGAAAATGCTGTCGTATGCGCCGCTGGGAGAGTAGAGATCAAGGAGCATAAAGGGCGCCGT
>Ga0209040_10004095_pt1 | contig 11073 bp, 11 predicted proteins | sample BogFormECP12_OM3_FD_188240 | JGI IMG/M metagenome (GOLD analysis project Ga0209040, IMG submission 188240) | Bog forest soil microbial communities from Calvert Island, British Columbia, Canada - ECP12_OM3 (SPAdes) (version 2) | ecosystem: Environmental > Aquatic > Freshwater > Wetlands > Bog ... | reverse complement strand
CCTGATCAGTTTCCAGCGCGGCTACCAGGCCTCGGCGCGCACGCTGACCGCGATGGATCAGATGCTCGAACTGCTGATCATGCACACGGGAACGGCTGGGCTGTAGGCATGACCGAGCGGATCACGCCGGCGATGGTCACGAGCCTGACCGTCAACGACCTCAACTCCAACCTGGCGGCCCTGGCGCGGACCACCGACGAACTGTCCTCCGGCAGGACGATCCTCGAGCCGTCCGACAACCCCTACGGCGCCAGCCAGGTGATCGACCTGCAGAGTCAGCTCGACGGGCTTAGCTCCTATGCGAGCAACGCCCAGGACGGGATCACCTGGGAGAACACCGCCAGCGGCGCGATGGCGAGCATCAACGAAGTCGTCCAGCGCACACGCGAGCTCGTGGTGCAGGCCGCCAACGGCACCAACAACCAGACCGACCTCAACGCGATCGCAACCGAGGTCGAACAGCTGACCGAAAGCGTCAAGCAGGATGCCAACACGCAGTATGCCGGCCAGTACCTGTTCGCGGGGACGCTCACGACGACCGCGCCCTACATGCAGGGGGCCAACGACGAATACCAGGGCAACGCGGAAACCGTGGCGCGTGCCGTCGGACCGGGCGCGTCGGTGACGATCAGCACCAACATCTCCACGCTGCTCGGCAACGGCCTCGCCTCCGGTGACGGCAAGCTGCTCGACACCCTGCGCACGATCGCCCAGCACCTGCGAGGAGGCACCGAAGAAGACAGGACCGCGCTCGGCACCAGCGACCTGCACAGCCTCGACACCAACCTCGAAACGCTTGGCCAGCTGGAGGCGACCGCGGGAAGCGCGACCAATCAGCTGCAGGCGGCTCTGTCGCGCAACGAAGACCTGCAGACGGCGATCACCGAGGCCCTCGCCAACACCGACGACACGAACATCGCGAGCACCTCGATCGCGTACTCCAGTGAGCAGGCCGCCTACCAGGCCGCGCTGCATGCCGGCGCGACCATCGTCCAGGAATCCCTGCTCAACTTCCTCCATTAGACGAAAGCAGAGGGCATCATGTCGGTTACATTCGAGAGCGTCCGCTTCGGGACCGTTGAGATCCAGCCGGAGGACGTGACCGAGTTCCCGTTCGGTCTGATCGGCCTGGGGGGCTCTCGCTATGCGCTGCTCGACCGCAACCCGGGCAGCGGCTTCTTGTGGCTGCACTCGGTCGATGACCCGGCGCTGGCGCTGCCGGTCGTCAACCCGCACCAGTTCTTCGCGGACTTCACGCTGGAGATCGAGCCCGAGGACCGCGAGCGAACCGGAATCACCGATCCCTCGGCGGGACGGCTCTACGTAACGGTGCACGCCACGCCTGACCCGCTCGACATCACCGTCAACCTGCGCGCGCCGATCGTGATCTGCGACGGGCGCGGCTATCAGGTGCTGAACACCAACGAGCGGGCTCCGCTGCGGGCTCCGCTGTTCACGCTGCAGGCACAGCCCGCGCCGGGGCGCTCGCAGCCGGTCGACGCCGCCTAGCCTGCGCGAGCGCTTCCTGCCGCCGATCGCCACGCCGATCGGGCGGGCGCCGATCTTCCATCGATTGCTTCATAATCGGACTCGATGCTGATCCTGACGCGTCGTCCCGGAGAGCGCGTCGTGATCGGCGACGAGATCCTCGTCACGGTCATGGGCGTGAGCGGGCACACGGTGCGGCTCGGGATATCGGCGCCCCAGGGGGTGGCGATCTATCGCGAGGAGATCTGGCTGGCCGTCAAGGAGGAGAATCGAGCAGCCGCCGCGGCCGCCGACGTGGACGCGCTGCCGACCGCACCGCCCCAGGCGCCCGCGCCGGGTGCGGTCGAGGATAGCTCCGACGCCCCCGCCGATCACGCCTCCAGCGACGCCGCGTAGCCCGCCAATTCGGCCACATGGTCTGGCTGGCCGTCCAGCTTGACCTCCATGCGGAGGGTGTGTAGACTGCCGTCGGCCCGGAGGTCAACCCGGGCTGCGGCAGTGCGCCTCGTTGGCGAGGCGGCTCGGGTCCCGGCATGGATAACGCCCGCTGACCGGCCCGATCACCTCACCTAGGATCGCATCCTGCCAACTCAAACGAGGGAGGAGAGTTTTCAGTATGCAATTCATGCGAAGTGCTTTCAAGAGCGCACCGCGGCCGCAGCTCGCGGCCGTGATGGTGCTCGCGGTGGTGGGGCTCGCCGCCACCGCCACCGGCGCGGCCGCGTTCATGCCGGGCCAAGTCGAGATCGTCACCCAGGGAGCATTCCCGACGGAAGTCCCGAGCAACACGCACTACTTCCACAAGATCCAGGAAGCCGTGAACGTGACCAAAAAAGGTGCCTGGGTGCTGATCGAACCGGGCGTGTACGAAGAAGAAGTCAAGGTCACAAAGGAACACTCGGGGATCTGGATCAGGGGCATGAACCGCAACACCGTGGTCCTCAACGGCGAACACATCACGCCCAACCCGACAACGGGCGCCAATGGCATCGAAATCATCAAGGCCAGCAACGTGAGCGTGGAAAACCTCACGGTCGCCAACTTCAACCGTCCGGAACTCAACGGTCCCGGCGGGAACGAGATCTGGTGGAACGGCGGCGCCGACTCGAAAAAAATCGGATCGCATGGCTGGTGGGGGCGCTACCTGACCGCCTATGACACGGGACTCAACGGCGGCTACGGGATTTTCACCAACAATGAGATCGAAGGTGGATGGGAAAACATCTACGCCTCCGGCTTCAACGATTCGGGCATCTACCTTGGCGCGTGCAAAGAATGTCAGGCAGACATCACGAACGCGACCATGGAAAACAACGCCCTGGGCTACTCGGGCTCCAACTCGGGCGGCAGCCTGTGGATCGAAAACTCGATCTTCCGGCACAACACGACCGGCATCGCGCCGAACTCGGAAAACCCGGGTGACGGGCCTCCGCCGCAGAACGGCGAGTGCAACCAGCTCAACAAACCAGAACCGAAACACAAACTGCCGAAAATCGAAACGACGGAAATCGCGCGGTGCACGATCTTCCGCCACAACCTGATCACAGAAAACAACAACCTCGCCGTTCCGGCGAACAACTCCGCCAAGGCGGCTCCGTGGGGCGCCGGGATCGAGTTGCCGGGCACGTACGGCGATCTCGTTGAGGAAAACACGATCACCGACAACCCGAACAACGGTGTGCTCGCGTTCGAGTACCCCAATCCCTACCCGCCGCAGTCCGACACGATCGACTTCCAGCTGTCTGGAAACAAGATCGCCGACAACACCTTCTCCGGCAACGGCTATAAAGGCGGTGCCTTCGCCGGCGACGTGGCGATGGAGGGTGGCATCTTCGGTACCGCACAATCCGTGAACAACTGCCTCACCGGCAACTCGTTCGCGGACGCGACATACCCGGCGAGCATCGAAGGCGAATGGGGCTGCCAGAACAAAACGACCCCCAACGCCGGCGGCGGATTCCCGTTCCTCGAATACCTGCTGACCCTGCAGGGCGAATCCGAAAACCGGGAAAGCCTGGTGGAAGTCAAAGGCCAGCCGGCACCACCATCCCAGCCGACCATGCCGAACCCGTGCTCGGAAGTTCCGAGGAACCCGCTGTGCCCGTGACGCAGCAGATCGCGGTCAGCAGCTGACCGAACCCGATTCACACCGCCGCCCTCTGCCGGAGGGCGGCGGCGCTTAACGGCCTAATCGGAGCCGGCGAGCGCGCGGAAGCGCTCGCCGCGCTCCTCGAAGTTCGCGTAGTGGTCATAGCTCGGGGCCGCGGGGGAGAGCAGCACCACGCTCCCCGGTCGCGCAAGCGTGCGGGCCACGGCGACCGCGGAGGTCATGTCCGGTGCGTCGATCGTGCGGGATGCCGCTACGCCCCCGGCTCGTGCCGCGGCGAGCAACCGCGGCCCCGTGCTCGGCAGGCCGATCACGGTCGCGCCACGCTCGGCGAGCGCGCGCGCGAGGCCAGTGTAATCCTGGCCGCGGTCCTGGCCGCCGCCGATCAGCACGATCTCGCGGCCCGGGAAGCTCGCGAGCGCCGCGAGCGTCGACTCGGGCGTGGTCGAGATGCTGTCGTTCACCCACAACACGCCGGCGTGCTCGGACAGCGTCTCGAGGCGATGCGGGAGGGCCTGGAAGCCAAGCAGAGCCTCTGGCAGAGCGGGGAGCGCGACGCCGGAGGCTTCCAGCGCCGCCAGCGCGGCGCACAGATTCAACGCGTTGTGCCCCCCCGGCAGCGGTAGCTCTGCGTTCGCGAGCACGAGCTGGCCCCTGAGCGCCAGGCCGTCGGAGACGACGTCCCAGCCGCCGGGCAGGCCGTACAGCCAGACCTCTTCCGCGGCCACTGCTGCTGCTGCGAGTCGCTCCTCGCGCGCGTTGACGACGGTGCCACGCACGCCCGGCAGCCCGATGATCCTCAGCTTGTCGGCGCGGTAGGCCTCCTCGGAGCCGTGCCAGTCGGCGTGCTCGCGGAAGAGGTTCGTGATCACCGCCACCTCCGGCCCGGTCGTGAGGTCGGCGATGTGATAGCTCGACAGCTCCACGACGGCGATCGCCGCGGGGGCGAGATCGAGCAGATCGAGTGCCGGGGTGCCGATGTTGCCCGCCAGGTGGACCTCCTGCCCGGCCGCTCGGGCGAGGTGGAAGACGAGCGCCGCCGTGGTGCTCTTGCCCTTCGTGCCGGTCACGCCGATCACACCGCGGCCCGCGCGCTCGGCGAGCCACAGCCCGGTGGCGGTCGTGACGGGTATGCCGCGCGCCCGCAGCGCGCACAGCTCCGGCCGGTGAGTCGAGACACCGGGCGAGCGGACGACCACGTCGCAGTCGGCGAACGCCGCCGGCGCCTCAACGCCCGTCACGAGGCGGACACCGGGAGCGCGCAGCGCGTCGTGAACGTCGGTGGGCGGCGGCCCGTCGAACGCCGCCACCGCTATCCGGGCCGTCGGTAGCCGCCGTGCCAGCTGCCCGGCGAGGGAGCGGATCTCGAGCCCGGCGCCCCACACGCCGATGCTGGCGCCGTCAAGCTCCGAGAAGCGCACGGACGTCCGCCATCAGGGCCGTGGGCACCGCGTGCTCGTCGCTGAGGGCCAGCACATCGGCGGGCTCTCCCACGCCCGGGGGATACCGCGGCAGGATCTCGGCGACGAGGCGGCGAAGCACACGGTGCTCGGCCCAGCGCGGATCCTCCGCCAGCATGCGGATCGCAGCGAGGCTCTCCTGCTCCTCGCCGACGCACTCGAACGGCTTGTTGCCGCCGGTCGCCGTGAGCAGCGCGAAACCGGCGTACTGGCGCTCGTCATCGAGCAGATCACGGCCGAAGACATCGCGCAGATGCTCCGGGCTGCTGAAGGGCGCCAGCGCGAGGAACACGAACCTGCACTTCGGGCAGTCGCAGCACCACGACGTCGCGCGCTGCTCGGGATCGCTGCGGAACACCGCGTTGCAGCTCGTGAACGCCGCGTGGTAGCGCTCCATTCGTGCGAACGCACGGGCGATCGCCAGCTCCGAGGCCGGCCGCAGGACCGAGAACAGCTGCACGTCGCTCGCGACCTCGGCCACCGCGGCACGCAGGGCCCGCTCGGCCAGCATGCCCTTGCTGAACTGGTGATTGACCTCGATCCCATCCCAGCTGAGGTTCCCGCTCGAGGCTGAGCGCTCGTTTGCCATCGCAACCGCGTCGAACCCGTGCAGCGCGGCGGTGAGGAGCGCCACGCACGAAACGATCGCGGTGATCGGGACGTGGCCGTTGATGGCCCCGGATCGGTTCAGCGCCGCCAGCCCAGGGTCCAGACGCCGGCGCACGGGCAGGTGCTCGAGCCCGGCGACCGCGACAGTGCGGGCGATCGGCGGAGCATCGCCGATCGAGAACAGGGCGAGCTCGCAGCCCGAGCGGCGCACGATCTCGACGGCCACGACCGAGTCCTTGCCGCCGCCGATCGGGACCAGCACGCGTCGGAGGGCGCGCTGCTCGTCGCCCGGTCCGCCCGCGGCAGGGGCCCGCGGAAACCGCGGGCGCGGCAGCCGCGCCAGCCCGTTGGTGTAGGCGAGCTCGCCGAGACCCTCCGAGTAGAGCGCTTCCAGCAGAGCGCCCACGGCAGGCGTGGGGGCGCCCGTGTCGCAGCCGATCGCGGGCGGCATGGCCGTCTTGAAGTAGCTCACGCCGGCAACCCAGTGAAGCAGCGACAGCAGCCCATCCACGCGCTCGCGATCGGCCTCGCTCAGCGCGCGGGCGATCGGCAGATCGAACTCCTCGACGAAGTAGACCTCCTTGTCGAGCGCGTAGCGCAGCGTGACCCGCCCGTCCGCGTCCAGCTCACGGGCAACGAAGCGGAACCGCTCAAACGCGGCGGGCTCGAACAGCAGCGGAGGACGCTTCGCGTCGGCAGCCATGACGTGCAGCCTAGAAGGCGCCGCACATCGAGCCTGGCGCCTACAATCGGATCGCGCACCGGAGCGCGCGGATCCCGCGCTGGAGCGAGCTGCTCCTTGTTCCCGACCCAGGAGCCACGATCATGAGCACCGCCCCGCAACCGGTAAGCGGCGTCGACTTCGTAGCGGTCCCCACCCGCGACCTCGAGGCGGCGGCCGAGTTCTACGGCACGACCGTCGGACTCAGGCGGTCGGTATACCGGCCCGACCGGCACTTCGCCGAGTTCGAGACCGGCAACCTCACCCTCAGCCTGATCAATGCTGAGGCGATGGGAATCGGGCACAACATCAACACCAACGCGATCGCGTTGCACGTGGACGACGTCGAGGCGGCCCGCGCGATGCTGGAAGCGCGCGGCGTGAGCTTCTCCGGCGAGACGCTCGACACCGGCGTCTGCCACATGGCGTTCTTCAGCGACCTCGACGGAAACGCGCTGATGCTCCACAAGCGCTACGCGCCGCGCACCGTCGAAGCCTGAGGCGGGGAGCAGCCGCCCTTATATTGGCTGCATGCCGAGGCCCGCGCCGCTCAGCACCACCCTGCTCCCGGGGGCACGCGCGCTGTTGGCACTCCACGCTCTCGAGCTGCCCCAGCGAGACGACCTCTGCGGCGCATTCTGCGGCGCCCTGGCGCTGCGTGCCGGCGGGGTCGAGCGCCACGACGGCCAGCCGATCGACCAGGATGAGGTGGCCCTGGCAGCCGGAAGCATCATCTCCCGCCTGCCGGATCCCACAATCCTGCCGCACGGAGAAGTGGGCCGGCGCGATTACCGCCTGGCGCTTCCGCTCGTCGATGATTCCGCGGCCTCGGGGACCACGGCGGTCGGACTGCTCGATGCCGTACACCGACTCTCCGACGGGCGCCTTGCGGCGATCCCCTACAGCGGCCCGTGGACGGCCGGCACGTTGGACGGCCTGTTCGAGCTCACCGTGGCACTCGAGCATCCGGTCACGCTCGTGGCGAACTTCGCCACCCACCATCTCTGGGGTTCGCGTGCGAGCGTCCCGCAGATGCTCGACTACCTGCTGGACGGTGAGCTGCAGGGCCCACCGCCCGACTGGGACGTCGGGCACTTCGCCTGCGTGGTCGGCCGCGTGCAGGGACCGGGCGGGAACCTCTACGCCGTCGCCGACACCTACCCTGCGCTCGGCAGCGGCGGGCTGCACGTGCAGCCGCAGGAGCGCCTCGCGGCTGCGCTCGAGCGCCGCGACATGCCGGCGGGGGGCGTGATCGTGATCGTCGCCGCCGAGGACCTCGCGACGGTGCGATCGGGTGCCGGCGCGATCGACCTGGTCGAGGGCGCGTGGGACAACGGCACGATCGCCCGGGAGACGCCACGTTGAGCGGAGCCGACCTCGTCGCGCTGGTCTGCTGTGACCTCGGTGCGATCGTGCGCGGACGCTCGCTGTTCGCATCCGAGCTCGACGAGCGCCTCGACAGCGGCATCGGCTGGGTGCCGGCCAACCATGCGCTGACCCCGCTCGGACCAGTCGCCGAGCCCAACCCCTTCGGTTCGATCGGCGACCTGCGTCTGCTGCCCGACCGTGCCACCCGTGTGCGGGTCGGCGGCGAGTCGGGTGAGCACGCGCTGGAGTTCCTGTTGTGCGACATCGTCGATACCAACGGGCAACCCTGGGAGTGCTGCCCACGACGTTTCCTGCGCGAGAGTCTGGCCGAGCTCGAGGAGTTCGACATCCACGTGGTCGCGAGCTTCGAGCACGAGTTCCAGCTCATGCTCGACTCGCCGCCGGCGCTGCCGTTCTCGCTCGAGGCGCAGCGGCGCGCCGAGCCGTTCGCCACCGATGTGATGCGGGCACTGGTCGAGGCCGGCGCCGAGCCCGAACGCTTCTTTCCCGAGTATGCCGCCCACCAGTTCGAGATCCCCGTGCAGGCCACGGAGGCACTGGCGGCAGCAGACCGAGCTGTCGTGCTCAGGGAGGTGGTGCGGGAGATCGCTCGCCGCGGCGGGATGCGGGCAAGCTTCGCGCCCCTGCTCGATCCCGCCGAAGCCGGCAACGGGGTGCACATCCATCTCAGCCTCCTCGACGCGGCCGGACTTTCACTGCTCTACGACGCGACCCGGCCGGCGGGACTGAGCGATCTCGGCGGGCGCTTTGCCGCGGGCATCCTGCGCCACGCGCGAGCGTTGAGCGCGTTGAGCGCGCCAAGCCCGGCCTCGGCCGCCCGCCTGCAACCGCACCGCTGGAGCGCCGGCGCGGTGTGTCTGGCCGAACGCAACCGCGAGGCGCTGCTGCGCATCCCGTCGCTGCTCGCCTTCGCCGGGGCCGAGCCGGCCGACCAACTGCACCTCGAGTACCGCGGCGCCGATGCGAGTGCGAATCCCCACCTCGCGCTCGGCGCGCTCCTGCGCGCGGGACTCGAGGGGGTGCGCGAGCAACTGCAGGGGCCGCCGATCCTCGAGCGCGACCCCGTCGAGCTCGACGCGGCAGAGGCCGAGCGCTACGGAGTCGGCGCACTACCTGCCTCGCTCGGCGACTCGCTGCAGGCTCTGGCTGAGGACGAGACGGTCAGCGCCTGGATGAGCCCGCTGCTCTACCAGGCGTACGTGAGCGTCAAGCGCGCCGAGCTGCAGGCGGTCGCCGACCTCGACCTCGCCGAGATCTGCCGGCGCTATGCGGCGATCTACTGACGCGCTGCTGGCGCGGCTGCTGGATGGCGTCGAGCGCGAGCTGCCGCTGGCCGTGGCCTTGCGCCATCGCCTGCATGCCCGGCCCGAGCTGGCACACGCAGAGGAGCAGACGGCTGCGCTCGTGGCAGGCGAGCTGCCGGTTTCGTGCATCACGGTTGCCAAGACGGGTCGGATCGCTCGCCTGGGTCGCGCCGACGGCGCCGCCGTGGCCGTGCGCGCCGAGCTCGACGGGCTGCCGTTGCAGGAGCGCACCGGCGCCGCCTTCAGCGCAACCGGCGCGGCGATGCATGCTTGCGGACACGACGTCCACATGGCGGCGCTGGTAGCCCTGGCGCGCGCGGCGCACGAGCTCGGCGACGCCCTGCCGGCTCCCCTGTTGGCGGTCTTTCAGCCAAGCGAGGAGGCCTACCCATCAGGCGCCGAGCAGCTCGCCCGCGAGGGGCTCGCGACGGTGGCCCCGGGGGCGGTCGTGGCCGCCCACGTGCATCCCGAACTCGCGTGGGGCACGGTCGCGCTGGATCCCGGCGCCGTCAACGCGTCATGCGACGCCGTCGAGATCACGGTCGAAGGGGAGCCGTCGCATGGCGCCTACCCCCACCTCGGGCGCGATCCGATCCTTGCGATCGCGCAGATCGTGGTCGCCCTCCATGCCCAGGTGGGACGCAGGATCGACCCCCACGGCCCGGCGGTGCTCACTGTCGGCGTGCTCGAGGGAGGTGGCGCGGAGAACGTGATTCCGGCACGGGCGCGCGCGCGCGCGGCCCTGCGCGCGCATCGGCCCGAGGACCGCCAGGCACTGCGTGAGATGGTGGGGGAGGTCGTCGCGGGAATCGCGGCAGCCCACGGCTGTCGCGCCCGCGTCGAGCTCGTGCCGGGCGAGCCGGCGCTCGAGAACGACCCGGCAATCGTGGCGCTCGCGCGTCAGCTGCTGGCCGCAGCCGATCTCGCGCCGGCGGGCGAGTGGCGCTCCTGCGGCTCGGATGACTTCGCCTTCTTCGGCGCGCTGGCCCCGATCGCGATGGCGTTCGTGGGACTCGACGGAGCCCGCGGCTTCAAGTCTCGCCCGCTGCATCACCCCGAGCTGCTGCCCCCGGACGAGGCCGTGGGGGCTGTTGCCCGCGTGCAGGCTGTCCTCTATCTCGCAGCCGCGGCGTCGCTCTGAGCGACGGCGCCGTGAGATCTCCCAGAGCTGCCGGTAGCATGCGCCGAGTGCCCGACCGTCTCTACTTCACGGACTCCGAAGAGGCCAACGCACTGATCGCCAGGGACCCGATGGCGCTGCTGATCGGGTTCGCCCTGGATCAGCATTGGTCGGTATAAACCGAATACTAACGGGTCGGCGGGCTCCTGTACTCGCGTTGGCGGGCTACGATCAGTGCCGTGCCTGAGCGTCTCTACTTCACGGACTCCGACGAGGCCAACGCGCTGATCGCAAAGGACCCGATGGCGCTGCTTATCGGCTTCGCCTTGGATCAACAGGTCAGTGTGCCTAAGGCTTTCTCAGGCCCGCTCGCGATCCAGGAGAGACTCGGGTCGCTTGACCCCGGCACGCTCGCCGCTGCTGATCTCGAGCCGGTGTTCCGCGAGAAACCGGCGATCCACCGCTTCCCGGCGAAAATGGCCGAACGCGTCCACGACCTCTCGGTCCATGTCTGCGACGAGTACGACGGTCACGCCGAGCGGGTCTGGACGACCGCCAAGGACGGCAAGGAGCTGCGCGCGAACATCGCCGGGCTGCCCGGCTTTGGCGAGATGAAGATCAAGGCGCTCTCCGCCGTCCTCGCAAAGCGCTTCAAGATCGCCAAGGCCAAGGCGCTCCTCGCCGAGCTGAACGTCTCGGGCCCTCCGGACGCCCGAAAAATTGCGGCACACCTTCAACTCGATGTCAGTGAATTGGATGTAGAGGGCTTCGACGGTGGTCTCGTTCGGGCAAAAGGAACGCCATTCGGAGCGATCATCGTCAGAGATTCGATCCGAGAGCTTGGGCGCAAGAATTTCACCGTGGCGCATGAGATC
>Ga0209040_10004094_pt1 | contig 11073 bp, 12 predicted proteins | sample BogFormECP12_OM3_FD_188240 | JGI IMG/M metagenome (GOLD analysis project Ga0209040, IMG submission 188240) | Bog forest soil microbial communities from Calvert Island, British Columbia, Canada - ECP12_OM3 (SPAdes) (version 2) | ecosystem: Environmental > Aquatic > Freshwater > Wetlands > Bog ... | reverse complement strand
CCTCGAGAGCTCAAGCCCGGCGCACACTTGCAGGACGAGGATGAGCTGGTGAAGGCGGCGGGGGAGGTCGGGACGACGATTTTCCACCCCGTTGGGACCGCCAAAATGGGTTCCGCGCAGGATCCGGGGGCGGTCGTCGACGAGCGGCTCAGGGTTTTCGGCCTCGGCGGACTGCGCGTCGTCGACGCTTCCGTCATGCCGCGCATAACGTCCGGCAACACCAATTCGCCGACCATGATGATTGCGGAGAAGGCGGCCGAAATGATCCTCGCCGACGCAAAACTCGCCTGATGGGGGAGGAGCGGCTCGTTTTTCCGGCCGACGGCCGCCAGTCCGAGACTGCGCTGATGATTGCGCGCGGCGTTCGACGGCTGTTGCGGGCGCGCGGATTCTCAAGCCTGACCGAGCTGCCGCTGACCGACGGGCGCCGCGCCGACATCGCGGCGGTCAATAGCGAGGGCGAGGTCATAATCGTGGAAATCAAGTCCTCGCCGGCGGACTTTCGCGCCGATCGCAAGTGGCGCGACTATATGGCTTGGTGCGACAGGCTCTACTTCGCCATTTCCGAGCGGACGCCGGCGGAGTTGATGCCGCTCGAGGCCGGCCTCATCGTCGCCGATCCTTATGGCGCGGAAATCTTGCGGGAAGCCGAGTTCCGGCGGTTGGCGCCGCCAAGCCGTCGCGCGCTGCTGCTGCGCTTCGCCCAGGCCGCCGCCGATCGGCTGCATCGTCTGGCCGATCCCGGCGGCGCGCCGGACTTTTAGTCTAGTGCGACATCAGCACCGGCAGGGATTGCTGATGCATCAGATCGATGCTCACCCCGCCGAACAACCCTTCGTAGAGCCTGGAATGACCGAATGCGCCGGCGACGATGAGATCGGCGTCCTGCGTGTCGAGGCTCGCAAACAGCGCCTCGATCGCCGTCAGATCGCCGGTGTTGGTCCAGTCCGAGATATGCTCGGACTTGACGCCGTGCGCCCCCAGGTGATCGACGAGCTTCTCGGCTGACTTGCGCAAGGCGCTCGGCCGCGACGAGAAGGCGAAAACGGTGACCTTCTTCGCCCGCTCCAATAGCGGCATCGCGTCGTGGACGGCGCGCAACGCCTCGCGCCCGCCATTCCAGGCGATGACGATGGCGTCGCCGAGCGGGCCTTCCTCCCAGTCCGGCGGCAGGATCAGCATCGGCGCGCCGGATTCGAGGAGCGCCCGATCGAGCACGCCACGGCGAATGGCGTCATGCGCCAAGCTTTCGGGCCCGGGCGCCACCATCAAGTCGACGCAATGGGTGAAAAAGTCGCCCTCGCCCGGCTTTTCCGCCGGCACGAAGATCGCGGCCGGCGCGGCTTCGCGCGTCGCGTCGTGGAACATCCGGGTCACCGCCGCTTCGCTCTCCGCCTCTTTGCCCACGGGCGGTGCGCTGACGTCGACTCCGATCAATCGCGCCTCGTGGGCCTTAGCCAACGACACGGCGGATCGAACCCGCTCCACCGCCTCGGCGGTCGGATCGAGAAAGACGAGGATATCCTTGTACGCCATTGCGCCCTCCCTGCGGGGGGCCGCGCGCAAGGCCTGTTTCGCCGCGCGCCAGCCCCGGCCTCCCGCGACTGTACCATGCGGCGCGCCCATGTCGACGGCCGCCTAGGCCCCCGCGAGGCTCGGGAGCTCGACGCGATCTCGACCGCCCGGATGCCCCCGGCGGGTCCGACCGCCCTCTGGACGCAACGCGGCTTCGAGCCGACCGTGAAGGCGGGATGGTGGTGCGCCAGGATCAACGCTCCGTCGAAATTCCTTCGCTCGCGTCAGCGCCGCCTTCGCTGGCGGCCAATTCATCGACGCATTCCTGGCCGATCAGCGTCGAATCCATGTCGGCGACCAGGAGGCGCTTCAAGCGACGCGCGCCAGGCTGGACGATGACGTCGAAAGGTTCGCCGGCGCGCGCCTCGTCGAGCGCGGCGCGGATCGTCGCGAGCGGCGCGCTGAAAAAGAGGTCGGCGGCGACGCGTTCGTCGAGCCAGCGCCAACACTCGAACCCCACTCGAACCCCGTCACGCCTTGCGCCGCGCGCTTAATGTGGGCATCGCTGAGCCGCAATTGATCCGGATCGGCGATCAGCGTGGCGACGACGACCGACGGCGGCATGAAGCTTCCAGACGCGAGGCGAAACAAGTGAGGCGCGCGCTCCTCATCGCAGGCCCGACGGCGAGCGGCAAGTCGGCGGCGGCGCTCAAGCTCGCGGAAGCGTTCGGCGCGACGATCGTCAACGCGGATTCGATGCAGGTCTACGCGGACCTGAGGATCCTGACCGCGCGGCCGACGCCTGAAGAGGAGCGTCGGGCGCCGCATCGTCTGTTCGGCGTCATCGACGGCGCGGTCAATTTTTCAGTCGGACGATGGGCGCGGGCGGCGCGCGCGGTTCTCACCGAAATCGGCGAACGGCCGGTCATCGTGGTCGGCGGCACGGGCCTCTATTTTCGCGCGCTGACCGAAGGCCTGTCCGACGTGCCCGCCGTGCCCGAAGCGGTGCGCGCCGACGTGGGGCGGAAGGCGGAAGGGCGCGCTACATTTGATCTCCATGCCGAACTTGCGGCGCGCGATCCCGAGACCGCGGCGCGCGTGACGACAGCGGATCGCCAGAGGACCTTGCGCGCGCTCGAGGTGTTCGCCGCGACGGGGCGCCCGCTGGCGTCGTTCCTCGGCGCCCGGGCGGCGCCGGCGCTGGCGCCGAATGAGTGGACCGGCCTGTTCCTCGCCCCCGATCGGGCGGAGCTCGCTCAGCGCATCGGCGCCCGTTTCGACGCCATGCTCGCCGAAAACGTGCTCGACGAGGTCGCGGCGCTTGCCCACCGCCGCCTCGATCCCGCGCTGCCGGTCATGCGCGCGCACGGGGTCAAGCATCTCATCGCTTCTCTCGAAGGCCGCGTGTCGCTTGCGGAGGCGACGGAACGCTCGAAGCTCGACACCCGCCACTACGCCAAGCGGCAATTCACCTGGGCGAGGCATCAGCTCACTGGCTTCCGATGGGTCGCGCCGGAGGAGGCCGTGGCTGAGGGGGCGCGGGCGTTCGCATCGGGCGGCTGAGGCGATGGTTCTGTGCGTCGTCGCTGTGCGCACGTTCACTAATCGTTATCCTTGGCGAGAGATCGCCGGAAGCCCTCCCATTTGCTTAACTTCCTCTTGCTTGAATGCGAGCAAGCGGGAATGCCGCTTGGCACGAAATGGCCTCTGCAATGCGCCTCAACGATGTTCGGACGGGATAAAGTCGGGCGCGGCCGCGTCAGTTTGCTCAGCGGAATCCTGCTCGTAACGCTCGCGGTGGGCGCCCTCGGGACGGTCGAGGGGCAAGGCATCGAAGCCGTTGCGCAGCGGAGCGCCGCCGCGACGATCCTGGCGCGAGCATCACAAGCTGTTCTCGCGGCGCCGCACGCCGTCCTGAGTTTCCTCGAATACGACGACAGCGCCGAAGCGGGACGACAAGCGCCGATCTTGTTTCTCGATGCGGCGCGCGAGCCGAAGCGCGCGCTGGACGAGGCCATGCTGCTTGCGGCGGACAAGCCGGCCCAGATCGAAGGGTTCAGGACACGATTTGAAGACTTGTTCGAGAAGGCTCCGGCGCCGCTCGCTATCGGCGACGCGACGCTGGGCTTGACCAGGGGCTCTGACCTCGCCCCCGCCGACATCGCCGAGCTCGCGTCCGGCGCGCGGTTAGCCGCCGAAACCGACGTCGAGCTCCAGTCGCCAGCAGGATCTATCGGGATTCGACCAAGCCTTCTTCGATGAAAACTCAACACGGGCTGGCCGTACGGGCGCTCGCCGGTTTGACGCCGCCCGGTTGTCGCGGTCGGCGCTTTGGGTAAGCTGGCGGCGCCCGAGTTGGCCGGAGCGCCCCATGCCTCAAGTCCGCGCAAACGGAATAGACATTGAATATGACAGCTTCGGGCGCGTAGGCGACCCGCTCATATTGCTGATCATGGGCCTCGGGGCGCAGCTCATTTTCTGGCCGGACTCGCTCTGCGAATGCTTGGCGGCCAAGGGATTCCGCGTCGTGCGGTTCGACAACCGCGACATCGGCAAGTCGACCCACCTCACGGATCTCGCGGCGCCGGACATGCGCGAGCTTTTGGGAGAAGCCGCTTCAGGCCGACAACCACGCGTTCCCTATTCGCTGTCCGACATGGCCGACGACGCGGTTGGCCTGATGAGCGCGCTGGGCGTCGGACGCGCCCATATCGCCGGCGCATCGATGGGCGGCATGATCGCCCAACTTGTCGCGATCAACCATCCGGACAAGGCGAAAAGTCTGGTTTCGATTATGTCCACAACCGCCCGACGAAACCTTCCGCCCGGCGATCCTGACGCGCTCGCCGTGCTTGCCAGGCCGCCGAGGAGCTCAAGCCGCGAAGACCTCATCGAAAACGGCATACTTGTCCGGCATGCGCTAGCAAGTCCGGGCTTCCCGCAAAGCGAAGCGGACATTCGCGACTTCCTGGAGCGCGTCGTGGATCGCGCGCCCTACGACCCGAACGGAATTGCGCGTCAGTGGGCCGCCGTCATCGCCGCTCCGCCCCGCAACGAACTCCTGAAGGCTGTCCGTTGCCCCGCATTGGTCCTTCATGGCGACAGTGACCCGCTGTTTCCCGTCGCCACGGCGAAGGACACCGCCGAAAACATCCCAGGCGCCGAGCTGGTCGTCGTCCCGGGCATGGGCCACGGCTTTCCGGAGTCGCTTGTGCCGATTTGCCTGAAGCATATCGGCGATTTCGTATTGAAGGTCGAGGGGCGGGCGACCTAGGTTCGGCGCGAACGTCGTCAACATTCGCCTTGCCGACCCGCGTCGCAGTCCTCGGCTTGCCCCTGATCGCCGCCCAAGCCCCTCACTCAAACACCACCACCTGCCTGACCCCGACGCCCTCGCGCAGCCGGTCGAAACCCTCGTTGATGTCGTTGAGCTTCAAGCGATGGGTGAGCAGCTTATCAACTGGCAGACGGCCGGCCCTGAAGAGGGCGATGTAGCGCGGCACGTCGCGCAACGGAATGGCCGAGCCGATGTAGGAGCCTTTCAAGGTCCGTTCCTCGGCGACCATCGTCACGGGCGCGAGGCTGAGGCGGCTGTCGGGACGGGGCAAGCCGGCGGTCACGGTCGTCCCACCGCGCGCGGTCGCCGCATAGGCGAGCTCCAGCGCCGCAACGGCGCCGGCCATGTCGAAGGCGACATCGACCCCGCCGCCGGAGATGCGGCGTACCTGATCGGCCGCGTCCGGCGCGGCGGCGTTGACCGCGTGGGTCGCGCCAAGTTTCGCGGCGAAAGCGAGCTTGTCGTCCGATAAATCGACCGCCACGATCTGACGCGCGCCGGCCAACCTCGCGCCGAGGACGGCGCTCAAGCCGACGCCGCCCAAACCCACCACCGCGACCGATTGGCCCGGCTCGACCTTCGCGGTGTTGACGACCGCGCCGACCCCGGTCAACACCGCGCAGCCGAACAGCGCGGCGAGCTCGAGCGGCAGGTCGGGATCGATCTTCACGCAGGATTCGCGTGCGACAACCGCGTGTTCCGCAAAGGCGGATACGCCGAGATGATGGTTGACAGGCTCGGCGCGGAACGCAAGCCGGCGCTCGCCGGATAGCAAGGTTCCAGCGGCATTGGCCTTGGCTCCCGGCTCGCAGAGCGCGGGGCGTCCGGCCGCGCAAGGGCCGCAGCGGCCGCAGCTCGGCACGAAGACGAGCACGACATGATCGCCGGCCTCAAGATCGTTCACGCCTTCGCCGACGGCCTCGACGATTCCCGCCGCTTCGTGGCCGAGCGCCATTGGGGTCGGCCGCGGCCGCGAACCGTCGATCACCGACAAGTCGGAATGGCACAGGCCGGCCGCCTTGATCCCCACCAGGACTTCGCCGCGGCCGGGGGAGCTGAGGTCAAGTTCGGCAATGTCGAGCGGCTTCGAGGCCGCATAGGGCGGGGGCAGGCCGATCTCGCGAAGAATGGCGGCTTTGACGCGCATGTCGTTGGTCTCTTAAGCGAGGACGCCCGATGCTCTAGCGAGTTCGCGGGGCGGGGCAATGGGAAAGTTGGCTTAGGCGCGCCCGCACTTGCGCGCCGAACGCCCCCGCGCCACATACGCGCTCAAGCCTGCATCGTCGATCGCGGGCGCCGCCATCGGAGCTGACCCATGCCGCAGACCAACAGCCGTTTCTTCGACGATCTTTCGCGCCTCATGACCGACGCGGCGGGCCTTGCCGACGGCGCGCGGCGGGAGGCTCAGACTTTCGCCCGCACGCAGATGGAGCGGATGATGGCCGGCATGGACATCGTCGGCCGCGAGGAATTCGAGGCCGTTAAAGAGATGGCGGCGCGCGCCCGGGACGAGAACGAGAAGCTTGCCGCGAGGATCGCGGCGCTCGAGGCGAGGTTGGGCGAAGCAAAGCCCTGATCGGACTCGCATTCTTCTAGCAGAGTCTTGATTCAGTTCGCAGATTCTGTGGACGGATGAGCGGCCCGGTTTACGAATGGCCGCGAATCAGCGAGGTTGCTGCGCACCGCCCGGCTCGAACGGGTCGAGGCGGCGGCTCGCGCCTTCGTCTCCTGAATCTCGCAAGGATCTCTGATGACCCTAATCGAAAGCAGTTCCGGCGATCGTCCCGAGCATCCCGTCGACGTCGTCGAGCGTCTGGCCGCCGTCAACGAGTGGACCTTCGATCGGGCTGACGCCGACGAGATTTCAATCCTGGTCTCGGGCTGTTTTGCCAATTACGACGTCGCCTTCACTTGGTTGCCGGAAATCGAATCGCTGCATGTCAGCTGTTCGTTCGATCTCAAGACGCCGCAGCACAAACGCGCGGCGATCGGCGAGCTGATGCAGCTCATCAACGAACAATTGTGGCTCGGCCATTTCGACCAGTGGAGCCAGCAGGACATGGTGATGTTTCGCCACTCCCTGTGCCTCGCCGGCGGCGCGCGAGCAAGCGACGCGCAATGCGGCGCGGTGGTCAAGGCGGCTGTCGACGCCTGCGACACCTATTTCCAGGCGTTCCAGTTCGTATTATGGGCGAATCGCGGACCGCGCGAGGCCATCGCGTTCGCCGCATTCGAGACGCACGGGGCGGCCTGAAGCAGGCGCCGGAGCGCTGAAGGGCAGCGGTTAGCGCTCCGCGCACGGGGGACTGGCGCGCCGGGACGATTGCGTGTAAGAGCCGCGCCTTCGTTTTCCGCGCCCCTTTCGCCCGCGCTTCCGATTGGAGTTCTCTCGATGGCTGTTCCCAGACGCAAAACGTCGCCCTCGCGCCGCGGCATGCGCCGCTCGGCCGACGCCCTCAAGGCCCCGACCTATGTCGAAGACAAGGATTCGGGAGAACTTCGCCGCCCCCATCATATCGACCTCAAGAGCGGCACGTATCGGGGCCGCCAGGTTCTGAAGGCGAAATCGACGGGTGCCGACGCGTGACCGCGCCTTTTGCCTAGCGGGAAGCGACGAGCGCCCCGCCCACGATGAGCGCGCAGGCGAGCGTCAGCGCCGGGATGGCGGGCGCGGCGGCTGCTTGAGCCCCTTCGGGGCGACGGGGGTCTCGACGGCGATGTGGCGGAGGGTGGCGAGCGCCGCGGTCGCGCTGGCGCCAAGCGCGCGAGATTGAGAAGCTCCCCTGCGCAGAGGCCGGCCGGAGACCCAATACGCCGACGCGGTCCGGCATTAACAAGCTTTCATGTTCGGGCCATCGCGCGTTTAGACGTCTCAGCGCATTATTGGCGCTCTGAGGCGGCGGATTGCCGCTAGCACGCAGTGAATTGGACCCCTGGGAGCCCTTGATGCCTTTTGTTCGCCCCTCGTACTCTCTCCGTGCGGCGCTTCTCGGCGCCGTCGCGCTGGCCGCCCTGGGCGGCGCCGCGTTCGAGACCACGCTCGTCCCCGTCTCCGCGGCAGCCACGACCGCACAAGCAGCAGCCGGCCCCGCCTCGTTCGCCGACATTGTCGATCGTGTGAGGCCGGCCGTCGTCTCGGTCAAGGTCAAGCTCGCCGACGCCGACCCCGTCGATGACGAAGACTCCCAGGGCATGCCAGGTCTCCCGGATCTTCCGAGAAACAGCCCATTCTACCGTTTCTTCCGCCATTTCGGCATGCCGGACAACAACGGCAATAACGACGGCGAGCGCGGGCCGCGCCACCATATGACGCAAGCGCAGGGCTCGGGATTCTTCATCTCGGCCGACGGCTATATCGTCACCAACGACCATGTCGTCGACCACGCCACTGAAGTGACCATCACCACCTCGGACGGCAAGTCCATGCCGGCCAAGGTGATCGGCGCCGACAGCAAGACGGACCTCGCGCTGTTGAAGGCTCAGGGCAGCGACTTCCCCTATGTCAACTTCGCGTCCCAGGCGCCGCGCGTCGGTGATTGGGTCATCGCGGTAGGCAACCCGTTTGGCCTCGGCGGCACGGTGACTGCCGGCATCGTCTCGGCGCGCGGGCGTGACATCGGCTCCGGGCCCTATGATGACTTCCTGCAGATCGATGCGCCGGTCAATCACGGCAATTCCGGTGGACCGACCTTCAACGCTGAAGGCGAGGTGGTCGGGGTCAACACCGCGATCTTCTCGCCGTCGGGCGGCAGCGTCGGCATCGGCTTCGCCATCGCGAGCGACGTCGTTAAGAACGTCGTGCAGCAACTCAAGGAGACCGGCTCGGTGACGCGCGGCTGGATCGGCGTCCAGATCCAGTCTGTGACGCCGGATCTGGCCGATAACCTTGGCCTCAAGAATGCGGCGGGGGCGTTGGTGGCAGAGGCGCAGAAGGATTCGCCCGCCGCTGCCGCGGGCGTGAAGAGCGGCGACGTCATCACCGCGGTCGATGGCGAAGCGGTCGCCGATCCGCATGATCTCGCCCGCCGTATCGCCGCCCTCGGTCCGAAGAAGACGGCCAAGCTCTCGATTACCCGCGATGGCTCGCCGACGACAATCGACGTGACGCTCGGAACCATGCCTGCCGACAAGATGGCGAGCGCCGAAACGCGCGGCTCCGACAGTAACGAGAGCTCCGCGCTCGCCAAACTCGGACTGACGCTGCGCGCAGCGCACGGGCAGGATGGCGTGGTCATCGCCGACGTCGATCCCGACGGCGCCGCGGCGGACAAGGGCCTGAAGGAAGGCGACGTGATCCTCGAGGTCGCGGGCAAGCCCGTCAGCCGGCCGTCGGAGGTCGCCGAGGCGATCAACGCGGCCAAGTCCGATGGCAAGAAGTCAGTTCTGCTTCGCGTGAAGTCGGGCGACGGCGAGCGCTATCTCACGCTGCCCACGCGCGCGTCCTGATCCTCGGCGTCCCGCGGCCACGCGGGACGCCGACATGTAATGGGCGGAAGGGTTCATGGGCACGTCCCCGGCCCGGCGCATAGCGCGCCCTTCCGTCCAAGTCGGCGGTCGCACATTTCCCCGCCCGCGCGACCCCGACAAGGTGGCGGCAGGTCCTTATCAAGCCCCCCGAGGACCTGCCGCCATTCCTTTTTTGCCTTAAGCGCCCCGGATTCGCTATATGTCCGACATGCGCATCCTCATCATCGAAGACGACCGCGACACGGCGGCGTACCTCGCCAAGGCGTTCCGGGAAGCCGGGCATGTCGCGGACCAGGCCAATGACGGCGTCACCGGATACGATCTGGCGCTCGAAGGCGCTTATGACGTAGCCATCGTCGATCGCATGTTGCCGAAAATGGACGGCCTGACGCTGGTCGGCTCGCTGCGCAATCAGAACAACGAGACGCCCGTCCTCATTCTGTCCGCGCTCGGCCAGGTCGACGACCGCGTCAAGGGCCTGCGCGCCGGCGGCGACGACTATCTGTCGAAACCTTACGCCTTCTCCGAGCTCCTGGCCCGGGTGGAGGCGCTGGCGCGCCGCCGCCCGAAGGGCGCGCCGGAGGAAACGGTCCTGCGAGTCGCCGACCTGACGCTCGACCGGCTTTCGCATAAGGTCACGCGTCGAGCCGAGGAAATCGTCTTGCAGCCGCGCGAATTCCGGCTGCTCGAATATCTTATGCAGAACGCCGGCAAGGTGGTCACGCGCACCATGCTGCTCGAGCATGTTTGGGATTACCACTTCGATCCGCAGACCAATGTGATCGATGTGCATGTGTCGCGCCTCCGCGCCAAAATCGATCGCGATTTTGACGCGCCGCTGCTGAGCACCGTCCGCGGCGCGGGATACATGATTCGTGACGGCGCTCGGTAAGCTCCTCCGCGCCACCGCTTTCCGCCTCGCGCTGGCGATCCTTTTTCTTAGCGCTGTCGGCGCCGGCATCGTGCTCACCGTCATCGCCTGGCAGGTCGTCTCGGTCGTGGACCGGGAGATCGCCCAGACCATCGACGCCGAGGCCAAGGGCCTTATCGATACCTTCAACAACGAAGGCTTAAGAAGGCTCTACGCAGTCATCGAGGCGCGCAAGCGCGAGCCCGGCGCTTCGCTCTACCTGCTGACGAACCCCGCCGGCGAGCCGCTCGCGGGCAATGTCGAGCAAATTCCTTCCGAAGTGCTGATGCAGCCGGGGTTCGTGCCCATCTTCTATCGCGGAAACGCGCCCGGCGATCGCAGCCGGCAGGCGCTTGTCGGAGTCTATATTCTGCCGGGCGGCTTCCGCCTTTTGATCGGGCATGACCTCGGCGACCGGGCCCGGATAGGGGCCGTCATGGTGCGCGCGCTGGCCATTTCGCTCATATTTTTCGCCGCGCTCGCCGCGCTTGGCGCGCTGTTCGTGGCCCGCCGGGTGCTGCGGCGCATCGACGACATGAACACCTCGGCGCACGGCATTATGGCGGGCGATTTGACGCGCCGCCTTCCGGTGTCGGGTTCCGGCGACGAATTGGACCGGCTGGCGGAAGGCCTCAACGAGATGTTGGGGCGAATCGCCGAGCTGATGCAGGGCCTCCGCGAGGTCTCCGACAACATCGCGCATGACTTGCGCACGCCGCTCACGCGCCTGCGCAACCACGCCGAGGCGGCGCTCGCCTTTGGCGGCGACGCGGCGGCCTATCGCCTGGCGCTCGAGAAGACGATCGAAGAGTCCGACGGGCTCATCAAGATCTTCAACGCGCTC
>Ga0209040_10004089_pt1 | contig 11078 bp, 10 predicted proteins | sample BogFormECP12_OM3_FD_188240 | JGI IMG/M metagenome (GOLD analysis project Ga0209040, IMG submission 188240) | Bog forest soil microbial communities from Calvert Island, British Columbia, Canada - ECP12_OM3 (SPAdes) (version 2) | ecosystem: Environmental > Aquatic > Freshwater > Wetlands > Bog ... | reverse complement strand
AGGCTCGCGTGATGCCGATCCGCATCGGCGTGAATCTGGGCTCGCTCGCGCCCGACATAATCGAGCGCTACGGTCGCACGCCGGCGGGCATGGTCGAATCCGCGCTGCGCCATATCCGCATTCTCGAAGAGCTCGATTTCCGCGACATCGTCGTGTCGCTCAAGGCGCATGACGTGCGCGTCACCGTGGCGGCGTATCGCGAGATGGCCAAGCACGTCGACTATCCGTTCCATCTCGGCATCACCGAGGCCGGCACGACGCGCACCGGCACGGTGAAGAGCAGCGTCGGGCTCGGCATGCTGCTCGCCGAGGGCATCGGCGATACGATACGCGTCTCGCTGGCCGCCGACCCGGTCGAAGAAGTGCCCGTATGCTGGGAGATCCTCAAGTCGCTCGGGCTGCGCGAACGCGGCGTCGAAATCACGGCATGTCCGTCGTGCGGGCGCGTGCAGGTCGACATCTTGCGCCTCGCGGACGCGGTCGAAAAGATCACGGCCGAGTACAAAGCTCCTGTGAAAGTCGCCGTCATGGGTTGCGCCGTCAATGGGCCGGGCGAGGCGAGCATGGCCGATGTCGGCATCGCCGGCGGCAAGGGGATGGGCCTGCTCTACCGCGACGGCGTCATGGTCCGCTCGCTGCCCGAGGGCAAACTGCTCGACGGCCTGCGGGAAGAGATAGAGAAGGTCATCGCGGAACGCTATCCCCAGTATCTCTGACCAGTTCGCGTATCGTTCGCGGCGGCCGAGTCGTCGGGTCGGCCTTGCTCGGGGGCTTCGGTCCGTCGCCTGCCGGCTCCGGACAAGTCGCTCCCTCATTCGCCGCGCTTCTTCGGACCAACGGAAGCGCGGCTCTTCAGAGCCCTCGCCCAGGCCGACCCGACGACTCGGCCGCCGAAACGTCAGGTAATGCAAGAGAAAAAGCAAGTCAAGAGCATTCCGCCCAAGGCGGACGATCTCTCCGAATGGTATACGCAGGTCTGCCTGCGCGCGCAGCTCGTGGATTATACGCCCGTGCGCGGCTGCATCGCGCTGCGGCCGTACGGATATGCCATCTGGGAGCTCATCCAAGGTGAGCTCGACCGCCGTTTCAAAGCGACCGGCCATTCCAACGCATATTTCCCGCTGCTGATCCCCGAAAGTCTGCTCGTCAAAGAAGCCGAGCACGTCGAAGGGTTCGCGCCTGAAGTCGCGTGGGTGACCCAGGGCGGCGGCGAAGTGCTCACGGAGCGCCTCGCGATCCGGCCCACGTCCGAGGCGATCATCGGCACGATGTACTCGCGCTGGATCCAGTCGCATCGCGATCTGCCCGTGCTCATCAACCAGTGGTGCAACGTGATGCGCTGGGAAAAGGCGACGCGCCCGTTCTTGCGCACCCTCGAGTTCTTATGGCAGGAAGGCCACACCGTCCACGCGACCGAGGCGGAAGCCGCGCAAGAAGTGCAGCGCATGCTTGAGATCTATCGCGAGGTCGCGGAGGACGTGCTCGCGCTGCCGGTCATCAAGGGCCGCAAGAGCGAAAGCGAAAAATTCGCCGGCGCGGCGGCCACGTACGCGATCGAAGCGCTGATGCCCGACGGCAAAGCCCTCCAAGCCGGCACGTCGCACGAATTCGGCCAGAATTTCTCAAAGGCGTACGACATCACGTTCACCGACGTCGACGAAAAGGTGAAACACGCGTATACGACCTCGTGGGGCGTGTCGTGGCGCATCATCGGCGGTCTCATCATGGCCCACGGGGATGACCGCGGCCTTATCTTGCCGCCAGCGGTCGCGCCGCACCAAGTCGTCATCGTGCCGATCGTGAAGACCGGCGATGAGACGGTCATGCCGGTCGCGCGGGTGGTCCGCGACGAGATCGCGCAGCACGCGCGCGTCCTGCTCGACGACCGCGATCAAAGCCCCGGGTGGAAATTCAGCGAATGGGAGATGCGCGGCGTGCCGCTGCGCGTCGAGATCGGGCCGCGCGACGTCGCGCAGAACAGCGTGACGGTCGTGCGCCGCGACATGCCGGGCAAGACCGTCGTGGCGCTGCCCGAGATCGCGGCGCGCGTGCCCGCGATCCTGGAAGAGATCCGCCGAGCGATGCTCGAGCGCGCGCGCGCGTGGCGCGACGCGCATACGATCGAGGTCACCGAGCGCGCCGCGTTCGTCGAGGCGCTCAAGCGCCAAGACGGCTTCGTGCTGGCGGCGTGGTGCGAGCGGCCGGAGTGCGAGCTCGACATCAAGGGCGAGACGAGCGCGGTCAGCCGCGTGATCGCGGGGCCGGCGCAACCCGGATCGGCGTGCGCGTACTGCGGCCAGCCGGCGCACGTCAAAGCGTATTTTGCCCGATCGTATTAAGCCCTTGCTCGCGAGCGCACTCGCGCTGATATCCGTCGGTCGAGTAAACTCGACCGCTCCAAGCGACTTGGCCCACGGATCTCCGCCGGTGGCGGCGATCCTCATGTACCATCACGTTTCCGATCGCGTCTTGCCGGGCCCGTACGCAAAGGCGCTGACCGTCACGCCGGCCCAATTCACGAAGCAATTGAACTTCTTGCGCACGAACGGCTGCGAGACGGTCACCGTCGACACGATCGTCGCCGACGTGCAGGCGCACGCGCTGCGCGGCTGCGAGATCGCGATCACCTTCGACGACGGCTACGTCGACGACGTGGGCGCGGCGCGCGCGCTGACCGGCGACGTGGACACGGCGACGCTGTACATCAGTTCCGGGCTTGTCGGCGCGACCGGGCACGTGACCAAAGCGCAGCTGAAGGCGCTCGCGGACGAGGGGCTGCAGATCGGCGCGCACACGGTCAACCATGTCGATCTGACCACGCGCGACGATGCGCAGGCGAGGCGGGAGATCGGCGGATCGCGCGCCAGCCTTGCGGCCTGGTCAGGCACGCCGGTGGACAGTTTCGCGTATCCCTCCGGCCGCTACGACGCGCGCATCGAGCGGCTTGTCCGAGGCTTTGGGTTTCGCAACGCGCTCACAACGCAACCGGGGCCGCTCGCGGGCGCCGGCGTAGCGGACCTCTACGCGCTGCCGCGCTACCGCATCGAGCGCGACAGCGGCAGTGCGCTGATACGGCGCATCGTCGGAGCGCCGGCGCGACGCGGGGCATCCGCGCAAGAGCTGCGGTCGATCGCGCGCGAGCGGGTTGAGGGGAACGACCCGGCGCTCGCCGAACGCATCGGCGCCGCTCTCCTGGACGCGTCATATCCCGAACCGTTGCTGAAGGTGCGCGTGCTGCGCATCGGCGATGCGGCGTTCGTCGGGCTTATGCTCTCCGGAGTGAAGCTGCATGCGCATGTCGACCGCGACCAGTTCATGGCCGATGTCGGCGGGATGATCGACCGCGCCTTTGACGCGCGGCCGGACATCGCAGAGGTGGACGTGTGGGCCGTCACGCCGCTGCGGGTGCAGCCGTCCGCGCCGGTGTCAGGTGACTACGCGGTGCCGACGTCGCGCACCGTGTTCTCGGCGGCCGTCACACGCGCGCAGACGCAGACGGCCCTCACGCGCCGGCAGATGTTGGGAACCATGTATTGGGCACCGAGTTTCTTAGAGGAAGATCCACGATGAGCGCCGAGCCCCACTACGCCATGACCATGCTGCGCAACGGCGTGCGCGTGATCACCGAGCACATGCCGCTGGTGCGCAGCGCGAGCCTCGGCCTCTGGGTCGGGGTCGGCTCATCGCATGAGGCGGCGCCGCTGCGCGGCATCAGCCATTGCATCGAGCACATGCTCTTCAAGGGCACGCGTTCGCGGTCCGCGCGCGACATCGCCGAGTTCATGGACTCGGTCGGCGGTAACCTGAATGCGTTCACGGACAAAGAGACGACCTGCTATCATGCGCGCGTCGTCGATTCATCGGTCGACGTCACGCTCGAGCTGCTCGGCGACATGTTCCTCAACTCGGCGTTCGATCCGATGGAGCTGCGCAAAGAGCAGCAAGTGATCCTCGAAGAGATCCGCATGTACGACGACTCGCCCGAGGAAGTGGCCCACGATCTGTTCATCAGGTCGGTGTGGGCGGGCAGTCCGCTCGGAGAGCCGACCATCGGCTACGAAGAGACGGTGACGGCGGTGACCCAAGAGGCGATCCGGTCGTATATGCGCGAGCGCTACACGCCGGGCTCGGTCGTGCTCACGGCAGCGGGCAACGTCGATCACGAGGCGATCACGGCGCTTGCGCAAGACTTGTTCGGCGAGATGAAGGGCGACACGGTGCCGGCAGATCCGCCGCAGCCGCAATTCACGCCGGCCAGCGTCGTGCGGCGCAAGGATTGCGAGCAGGTCTACCTGCTGTTCGGCGTCGAGGGCACGAGCGCCAAAGACGATCGCCGCTACCCGCTTACCCTGCTCGACACGATCCTCGGCGGCGGCATGGCCTCGCGCCTCTTCCACGAGATCCGCGAGAAACGCGGCCTGGCGTATAGCGTCTACTCGTCGCACAACCCGTATCGCAACGCGGGCCTGATGACGATCTCCGCCTCGACGTCGCCCAAGAACGCGCGCGAAGTGGTCACGCTCGTGCGCGAGGAGCTGTCGCGAATGGCGCAACACGGCGTCACCGACGACGAGCTGACGCGCGCGAAACAGCATGTGAAGGGCGGCTTGCTGCTCTCCCTCGAGAGCACGAGCACGCGCATGCTGCGCCTCGGGCGCTCCGAGCTCAACGTCGGGCGCCACGTGCCCGCGCAGGAGATCATCGAACGCATCGACGCAGCCACCAAAGAGCAGGTCGAGGCGCTGGCCGCGACGCTGTTCTCGCCCGAGCGCGTCGCCCTCACGGCCGTCGGCCCGGTAGACGAGCACTTCGGCGAGGACGCGCCGCTGCTCCAAGCCTCGGCGTAAGCGTGCACGAACAGCCGTCGGCATGAACCCTGGCGTCTTCGTCATCGTCACCGCGCTGTTGTACATGTTCGCGACGGCGCTGCAGATGGGCACCAACGCGGCGCGGCTCGCCGGCGTGCGCACCAAGCGCGTGGCCACCGGCCTCACGCTGTTCAACCTGTTCGGCACGACGGGCCGCTTCTTGAATCTGTTCTATCTGCCGCTGATCGGCAGCCTCGCCGACAAAGCCGGCGCGCTGCACGATCCGGGCCAGTTCGACCACGACATGCGCTGGGTGATGGGTGCCGCCACGATCGGCATCGTCATCGGCGGCGCGCTCGTACCGTGGGCGGCACGCACGCTGGCGCGCGGCATCGCGTCATTCGAGCGGCGCGGCTCGCTGCTGCACGCGCTCTTTCAACTCGCGCGCCCGAGCGTCCTGATGTCGGTGCTGCGCGACTTCGAACTGCCCACGCTTTCGATGTTGCGCTACAGTCCACGGAACCTGCCAAAAGGCTTCTTGGTCTGGAATATCGTCGTCATGGCGTTCTGGGTGGCCGGACCGCTGGCCGCCTACTACGCCGGCGTGCTCGAACCGGACTACCGATTGACGGCTGCGTCCCTGTCGGGTCTCATCACAGGCATCTCCACGCTCACGTTGACCTACATCGTCGACCCGACATCGGCCCTGCTCACCGACCAAGCCGCGCATCAGATGCGACCCGAGTCGGACATCAAAGCGATGATCCTGTATCTGGTGCTCACCGCGTTGATCGGCACGCTGGTCGCGCAGCTGCTGCTCGTCCCGGCAGCGGACATCATCGCGCTCGCGGCGAAATGGGTGAACAATGCCCATATCCACCTCTAAGGCCGCGGCGGCGATCTGCGTTGCCCTTGCGAGCTGTGCGCTCGCGCTCGGCGGCTGCAGCGCGTCGCTCAAGGACCGCATCGTGGACCTGCGCAACGCGCAAGCAGACGCGGCATTGCAGACCGACAATATCGTCGAGGCTGAAAAGGAATACACACTCGCGCTTGCGCTGGCCCCCAACGACGAGCACGCGCGCACGGGCCTGGCCAAGGTCGCCTATCTGCACGCGAAGGCCGACATCGACGCCGGCGACATCGACGAAGCCAATATCGAGATCCAAAAGGCGCTCAAGTACGCGCCAAAGGATGCGTCGGCGTTGGACCTCGCGTCGGCGATCGACCAGGCGCGCATCAGACGCGACATCGTCGTCGCGAACTTCCCGACGTACAAGGCCTCAAGCGACGCGATCCGCGAGCTCCTCAAAGCCAATGCGCTGGCCAACAAGAACATCGAGCTGCAGCTGCACGATTTCAACACGGATTATGACGTCACGCATCTGCGCAAGGCGATCGCGCTGTCAGCGGACCTCGAGGACGAGGATCATCGCGTGACCCAGCGGCTCATCGCCTATCGCGCGCAAATCGAAGCGGGCGAACCCGGCGCGACGCGCATCCAATCGACCGAAGAAGTGCCCGGCTTACTGCCTATTCCCTGAGCGATCAGTACGTGGGGCAAAGTGCGCTGAGAGCGGCTTCGGCGCTGGCGAGAGGCGCTGGCGACGTGAATGTGTAGCTGAAGTTATACAGCATCTCGCCCTGGCGGAAGAAGTACACGACGGAGTTCCGCCTATAGGGCATGTCCGGCCGGGCGATCCCCGTCGCGAGCAAGCGCTTGGCTTTCTGTCCGCACATCGTGCTCTCGTCGACCTTCGCAATCACACCCGGATAGGCGGCGAGATGGTTGACGACAAAACTGGCGGTCACAGCGGGCTGGCATTCAGTGCAGTGGAGGCGAGCTGCGATCACAATGCTCGTCGTGCCGTCCGGCTCCGTTCTCTCGTATCGCGCATACTCGGCAGGGTCCGTAGAGCTCGTCGCATGCCACGGCGGCGGTAGAAAAGGGCTTGTCGCCGCGAGCGTAGCGGCGATAAACACAGAGAACACGGCGTGGTCAGGCGCAGCCGACGTGGCCGCATTGGCATGGCCCTTCGCCACGCCCGGCGCCCTCGCCGGCGCAGTAGTCGGAGCAATACTGCGCGGTCGAATTCGGATCCAGCTCGCAGCCGCACACCTCATTGGCGCAATCGCGCTCCGAGCCCATCTCGCGCTCATCCTCGAGCCGCTTCTCCATCACGCTACCTCACTTGGATCTAGTCATATCGTATACCGGCCATGCGGTGGTCGTCGGCACCTGCTCGAAGCGCTGCAGGTATGAGTACAGCGCGGGGTTGGCCTTGACCCTGCCCGGCTCGACCGCGACGAAGTAGCGCGCGCCCTTGCGCACCGCACTCTCCATGTCGAACGGCGTCCACAGCAGCGGATCTTCCTCCCAGCCCTTGCGGTTGATGAGATAGAGCACGTCCGGGCCGTAGTGCCCCATGACGATGATGCTTCCGGGCGCGAGCGTCTTGTCGAGCGCGGTCGCCGACGCATAGACCTGACGGCTCCACGTGTAGTATGGATGGATCTCCAGCATGCCCGCATAGGTCGCGATCGCGACCACCGCAGCGATCGCGGCGCAGCTCCACGCTGAGGGCGCTTCGACGCCTGCGCGCTCGAGCAGCACGTCGAGCCCAAGCCCGGCCAGGAGAACGGCCAGCGGAAGCCACGGCAAGAGGTAATAGTCGACGCGCTCGACGTTGACCACGACGAAGGCGTAGAGCGCGAGCACGGCTGCCCAGGAGACGAACAGCCAAACGCGCGGGCGATCGAGCGATGCGGGCACGACGGCGAGCACAAGCGCGCCGAGGAGCATCAGCGTGAATAGAACCGGACCCAAGATCGTGGTCGAAAGCATGTGCACGAGATCGAGGGCCGAGCGCAACCCGGCGAGGAAGGCACCCGGGCTAGTTAGCTCCGCGCGCAGCGCCGGCAACACGTGCTTTTGCGTGATGCCGCTGAACCAATGCCACTCGGCGATCGAGCTGACGTGGCGGAAGTACAGGACGAACGGCAGTGCGGTCGCCGCGACGAAGACATAGGGCGACCAATCGGCCAGCGCGCGCCATCCGCGCCGCGCGAGCAGCACGGCGACGATCGGGGCGAGGATGAGCAGCGCCGGCGGTTTGGCGAGCCAGGCCAACGCGCCGAAACCCAGCGCCGCCACGAAATCAGCCGGCGCGCGGCGCTCGCACCAGCGCCACCAGAACAGCAGCGTGCCGGTCATGAAGAACACCATGACGCTGTCGGGCGTGACCGTGCGCCCGTAGTAGACCGCTCCGGGCGCGACGGCGAGCAACAGCGCAGCCAGCAACCCCGCGCGCGCCGAACGAAGCTCGGCACCGAGGAAGAAGACAAGCACGATCGTGCCGAGGCTGAAGAGCACGACGAGAAGACGGCCGATCGCCGGGTGGACTCCGAAGACATGATAGAGCTGGGCCGCCGCAAAGGGCACGATCTGCAGCTCGAGCTCGACGTAGTTGGGCGGCGGGCCGTCGTAGTCGACCTGCGGGTACAAGATGTCGTTGCGCAGCTGGGCGAAATTGCGGGCGATCGCCGCCTGATCGCCCTGGCGCCAGCCCGGGTGGTCGAGGATCGGGTCGCGGATGTGGTAGAGGCGAAGCAAGAGGCCGAGCACGACGATCGCGGCGAGTGCGAGAGCGGTTAGGCGCGCCTGGTTCACGCTTGGTGTTCGGCCGGCCGATGCGTGTGGCGGAACGTCCAGTACTTATTGAAGAAGAAGTTCACGCCCATGCCGCCGACGGTGCCGCAGAGCCAGATGAGCGAGTTGCGCAGCGCGAACGCGCCGAGATGCTTGTCGAGCTCGCCGGTGATGAGGATGCCCAAGACGAGCGCGATGGCCGAGACGGTCAGGAATTGCGCGAGCTCCTTGCCCATGTGCCCGCTGGAGCGGAACGTCCACAGCCGGTTCCACCAATAGTTGTTGACCCCGCCCAAGATGAAGCCGATCGAGAACGCGAGGCGCAGGTCGAGGTGGAAATGCAGCAAGATATGGAAGGCGATGAAGCTCACGACCGCCCCCGAAAGCCCTACGATCGCGAACTTGACGAACTGACGCACGCCGCGGCGCGCCGTCAACCGGCCTGCCAGGCTCACGCGAGCCAGTACCAGTCGGCGAAGAGCACCGTGAACAAGCCGAGCAACGGCAGGAACAGCGAGACGATGGCCGAGTTGACGATCGGCCGCCGCCCCCACAGCGCCATCAGCATGAACGCCGGAAACACCACAAGCTCGAAGCGCGGCATGCTCATGAGGCTTGAGGTCGACATCGGCACGAGCAGCGAGGCCGCGAAGTACCACGAGTACGAGGGCCGCAGCAACCGGAACGAGACGATCATCAGCACGAGAAATGCAAGCGTGAAGACCAGCTCGATCAGGTGGTTGACGGTCGAAGGCGACGCCAGCGGATGCGCGCCGATCAATCGTATGGTGTTGAAGATGCTCACCCACGGAAACGACAGATGCCGGTTCCAGTCGACCTGGATCTTCTGGAACGCCATCGGATCGCCGACCAACGCGTACAGATATCCCATGTATATCAGCAGGCCGGTCGGCACCAGCGCGAGGCCGATGAGGCCGCGGAACAGCGCCGTGCTTTGTCCTTCGCGCCAGCCGCGCCACACCTCGTACAACAGCGGCAGCGCGACGAGCACGCCCTCGACGCGCGTCAGCGCGGCGAGCGCGCCGACGAGGCCGCTGGTGATGAAGTTGCCGCGGCGCGCATAGTAGACCGACGCGACGGTGAGCGCCAAGAAGAGCGACTCGGTGTAGACCGCCGAGAAGAAGATGGCGGTCGGGAAGATCGCGATATAGAAGATCGCGTGGAACGCGGTGGTATCGTCGCCGAACTCCTTTTTGGTGAGCGCGTACAGATAGGCGAGCGCGACCAGGAACGCGACGTTGGAGATGAGCAGGCCGGCAATGAGGTTATCGCCGAGCAGCTTGCCGACCAGATGGATGAGCAGCGGATAGAGCGGGAAAAACGCGATGTCTTTGCCGTGATACCCGAACTGCGCGATATCGAGATAGTGTTGCGCATCCCAGCGGCTCCAGACGTCGAGCGCGAGCCCATGCTGAGGCGACCAGTGGTGGCCGGCGCGCTGGCCGATGACGATCGCCGCCACCGAGGCGATGATGATCAAGGGCACGCGCGTGGCCGCGAAGACGCCGGTGACGAGCCTGACGGTACCGACGAAATACGCGAGCGCCGCGACTTTGAGCGCGATAGAGGAGAGCACCACAAGGGCCAGCACGAACGACGCCGATCCGACCGTGCCCGGCACTTGCAACACGTACAACCACAGCGCGAGAAACGGCAGATAGCTGACCGCATCCGCCTGCAGCATCACGTCGGTGTCGACGCTCGCCCACTCGCCGACGACGCTCGAATACAGCGCCCACACCAGCAGTGCGCCGAGCGCGCCGGCGACCAGGAAGACCAACAGGGCGAAATCGCTGGTCGCGGCGCGGGCGTGCGATGCGGCGACGTACCAGCCGAAGAATCCGGCGCTCGCGCCGGCGGCGGCGATGACCAGTGCGGCATAGCGTGCGGCGGTCGGTATAAAAGAGAAGGGGCCAGCGGTGGTGCGCGTGGCCCGGATTCCCGGCTGACGAGCGGCGTGTTGCACTGCATCCATCTTTCGCCGCGCCGCGCGCTGCCTCCTAACCTCAAGCCGCTGCGGCCACCGCGCAGCCCAGGGATTCAGGGGCGCTTGGTAAATTGGCGGGACATGTCCGGTGCGGTGTTTGCGCTCGCGTGGAGCCTGATCGTCACGGCCCCGGCGAGTCCGCCGACGCCTTCCCCGACGCCTATCCCGAACGGCGCCCAGGCGACCTTCGTGGGGCTCTCGGAGCAACAAGGAGCCACCTTCGTGACGTTTGCGGTCGGACAGGTGCGCACGTCCTTGCCGCTGGCCGCCGGCGTGATCGTGCGCGAGCGCGCCGTGGGCGGAACGTGGAAACCGACCATCCTGAGCGCGCTGCGCGCCGGCGCGCCCATCGTCGTGTTCGAGCGCGGCCGGATGGTGACGCAGATCGATACGCTGTACGCTCAGGTGGCGACGCGTTTCGTGTTGGTGAAGAACGGCTACGGCGTGGCGCCGTCGGGCGCGATCTACCGGTTGGTCGGGCGTGCGTCCGACGAGGGCGCGGCGCTGCCGCAGGGCGCGTACGTGCTGCTGCGCGTGGCGCCGGGGACGAACGACGCTTTCGACCTCGTGGCATCGAGCACGCCGTTCGCGGATGAGGCGTCGCGGCTGCCGAAGG
>Ga0209040_10004087_pt1 | contig 11079 bp, 10 predicted proteins | sample BogFormECP12_OM3_FD_188240 | JGI IMG/M metagenome (GOLD analysis project Ga0209040, IMG submission 188240) | Bog forest soil microbial communities from Calvert Island, British Columbia, Canada - ECP12_OM3 (SPAdes) (version 2) | ecosystem: Environmental > Aquatic > Freshwater > Wetlands > Bog ... | reverse complement strand
CGCAGCGACCCGAGCAGACCCAACACCAGCCCGTGCACGTGGAAGAGCGGCAATCCGTGCACCAGCGTGTCCTCGGACGTCCACTGCCAGGCCTGGGCGAGCGCGTCCAGGTCGGCGGCGAGCGCCCGCCCGCTCAGCTGCACCCCTTTGGGCGGGCCGGTAGTGCCCGAGGTGTAGACGATCAGCGCGGTGTCCTGCGGGGACGGCTCGGGAAGGCGGTGCCAGGACCGCGCGTGCGTCCGCACCGGGATATGCGGCAGGCCCTCCGGCTCGTCAGGTACCGGGCCAAGCCAGGCCTGCACACCGGAATCGTTGAGCATATGGCGCCGCTCGGCCTGCCCGACGTCGGCGGGTACCGGCACGACCGGCACACCAGCGATCAAACATCCGGCGATGGCCAGCGCGGTTGAGGCGGTCGGCGTGGCCAGGACCGCGATCCGGTCCGCGCCGCCGACGCGCTCGGCCACCGACGTCGCGGCGCCGACGACGTCGCTGCGGCTCAAGATGACGTCGCCGATGCGCACGGCATCCGCGATATCGCGGCCCCCGGTGACCGCGGCCGGATCCAGCGAGGTCAGCAGCACGTGTGCAGGCTACCCGGCATCCCGCACAATGAGCACGGAGCAGTCGGCATGAGCGAAGATCGGCAGACCTTCAGGGCCGACCAACTGCGGCACCCAGTGGACATCCTCGGTGCTGATGACGACCAGTTGAACCGCACCGAGGTAACCCTCGAGATATCGAGCCAGATTCAGGCGCGTGGCGGCGACTTCAACCTCGACGTCGGGGTAGCGCCGTAACCAGGTATCCAGGCACTGACAGAACTGTTTATCGCCGATCTCGAAGTGCCCCCAGCAGCGCCCCACGCGCAGCGCGAGCACGGGAGCTCGCCGGACCCGAGCCTCCTCCATGGCCCATTGCATGACCTCGTGATTGCCGGGTTGGTCGTTGACGACCACCGCGATGAAACCGCCCTCCGGCACAGGACCATCGCCAAATCGCCGGATGATCGCCACCGGGCATTGCGCATACTCGGCGAGTATGGTCGCGGTCGATCCGAGCACCCTATCGGCCACTCGACCGATACCCGCGGATCCGAGGCAGACGAGGGTCGCGGTTTTGGACTCGGCTATCAGGGCAGAATCGACGTCTTCACACAGCACCGCTGTGTCGATCTTCACCGGCAGGCCAGTCGCCTCCACCGCTAAACGAGCAGCGCGCAGGGCACTCTCGGCGTACTCCTCGTCGGCGGGGTAGGCATCCGCCGAGGCGATCGGTTCCTCGGTGATCTGCATGACGTAAACAAGCCGAAGCGGGACATCTTGGTGGACAGCCTCTTTAGCTGCCCACTGGGCAGTTGCGATCGCTGCGTCCGAGCCGTCGATGCCAACGACAACGGGCCGGGGTGAATCTTGATTGCTCATTGTGCAATCCTGATCTGGTGTGGACATGGATGACGCTATCCATTTGGCCGCACGCTGCGCAGGTGCCGTAGTGCCCTTCAGCGGTCGACGTTCGACCCTAAGAACGGGATCTGTAAATCGCCATGCTGGCTACGACATCGGCTGCAGATTTGGGTCGACGCCAGGGACTAACAGCTCGCAATGATCAGCCCTTCGAAAGCGGCACCAGCGCGCCCGGATCGCGGATCAATCGAGGACCTATGACCCTGGCGCTGCCGGTGTCGTCGAACAAGTCTTATGGCAAGTAGAGATCGGGAGGTCAAGATATGACTACCACTTTGGTAGATGCCGGAGTCATCGAGGATGCGGTAGGTTCAGCGTGCCGGGCGCCCTCGCTACACAACAGCCAACCCTGGCAGTGGGTATTCAGCGATGGCGAACTCCGGTTATTCCTCGATCCAAGTCGAGTGATGGACAGCGACCAGTCGGCGCGAGAGGCGCTGATCGGTTGTGGCGCTGCCCTCGATCATCTCCGGGTGGCGATGGCCGCCGCCGGGTGGCGGGCGCACGTCGACCGGTTTCCCAATAGCGACAACCCCAACCACCTGGCATCGATCGACTTCACCCCGATCGAATACCTGACTGAACGAGATCGGCGCCGCGCCAATGCCATCTTGGAACGTCGCACCGACCGGCTGCCGTTTAGCGCTCCAACGGATTGGAAGTCGTTCGAACCGGTGATGTCCAGCGGCGTCGACGGCAGCGCCGTTCACGTGCACATCATTCCCAAGGATCTGCGTCCGCGACTCGTGGAGGCGGGCCAGATGGCGGAGTCGTTGCGGCTCTACGATTCCGCTTATCACGACGATTTACATTGGTGGACTGCCCCATTCGAGGAAGAAGAGGGTATCCCGCACAGCGCCTTGGTTTCGGCGGCGGAGAGCGATCGGGTTGGTGTCGGACGGGCGTTCCCCGCGGTCCATCGGCCCGACAGGCGCACTGAAATCTCCGAAGACGACGCGATGATCTTGGTGCTGTCCACCGACCACCATGAGCGGGCCGACGCTTTGGCTTCCGGTGAGGCGCTTTCCGCGGTTTTGCTGGAATGCACTATGGCTGGCTTCGCCACTTGCCCGGTAACACACCTTACCGAGCTCGAAGAGACCCGCGACCTCCTCCGGTCGCTCATGAATCACGACGCCGTACCACAAATCCTGGTCCGTGTGGGCGTGGTGCCGGTCGCCGAAAAAGCCCCGAAGCCCACACCGCGGCGGCCGCTGTCCGAAGTCCTGCGATTGAGAAGCTACAGCTGAAGCGAGCGGGCTCCGTTCGGAGCTCGAGAGGACTTGAAAACCCACCCCACGCTTGTCCATTCGGCAAACACCGTTCAGGAGCAAACCATGATCGAATTTGATCTCGATACCGCACATTCCATCCTGCTGGTGCGACCTCTATCTGCGCTCGACACAGCTGATTTTGTCGAGCTGGCGAAGGCGGTCGACCCCCTTATCGAGACGACTGGCGAGCTTGCCGGACTCATTATCAACGCCCCGAAGTTCCCCGGCTGGGACAGTTTCGGATCGTTGGTCACTCACTTTCGCTTCGTCAAGGATCATCAGCAGCACATCAAGAAAGTCGCGGTGGTAACCGACTCGCACCTCGGGGATGTCGCCGAGCATCTGGCATCGCACTTTGTATCAGCGAAGATCCGACATTTTCCCGGCGAGCAGCTTGACCAAGCAAGGCAATGGATCATCAGCGGCAGCTAACTTGTTGAGCCCTAACCGATTCAATAGCCAGCCAGAAACGACACTGCCGTGACCACTCCTTCTAATGATGTTGATGTGCGGCGCCGGGCGGGCTGGTTGCCGGAAGGCCAGGAGGAGCTGGAGTCATGGCTTTCCGGTCACCGCAGGCGGGTTCAGGCCAAAGGCGAGCGCGTCACGCTGCATCCTGTGATCGCCGAGTTTCGGGAGCTGATCGACTCTGATCCCGTGGTGCGCATGTACGTTCACCGGATGGTAGCCGAGGTGCCGCGCCGGAAGCACTACCGCAAATACCACCTCGAAAGCGTCGAGGAGATGCTGCGGCTGATCAACGAGGTACTCACCACGGCGCCGGAGTTCGGCAAGAACGCCGTGATCACTCCGCTCTGCGCGATTCTGGACTGGACGATGGGCACACCGGGCGGGTTTGCGGCCTATCGCGACCCGCGGATCAACGCGATGCTCGAGAAGATCTTGACCGCCTGGTGCGAATTCCTCGACAGCACCGCATCGCTTTATGTTCTCAACGATTCGCCTTCGGGTTGGAAATGCGCCGCGGCGCAGCGCGCGATCGGCATCGAGCAGTTCGAGCACGATCCGCGAGATGTGCACTGGGGCTTCAAGTCCTGGAACGACTTCTTCACCCGGCGCTTCAAGGAGGGCACTCGTCCACTGGCTTCACCGGACGACGACAACGTAGTCGTCAACGCCTGCGAGTCGACGCCCTACCGGTTGGCCACCGGTGTAATGCGCCAGGATCGCTTCTGGATCAAGAGCCAGCCATATTCGCTGCAGGACATGCTGGGCAACGACGATTTGGTCGATCAGTTCGTCGGCGGCACCGTTTACCAGGCGTATCTGAGTGCGATGAACTATCACCGGTGGCACAGTCCGGTGGCCGGGACAATTGTCAGGGCCTTCCGCCGATGTGGCACTTACTTTTCGGAAGCGGTTTCGGAAGATTGGGACGCGATTCCCCCGCCGGTTTCGCAGTCTTATTTGGCACACGTTGCGGTGCGGGCGATCATCCTCATCGAGGCCGACAATCCTGTCATAGGACTGATGGGTTTTGTCGCGGTCGGCATGGACGAGGTCTCATCCTGCATGATCGGCGAAGACGTGAAACCCGGTTACCACGTTGCGAAAGGCGAGGAACTGGGCTATTTCCAATTCGGCGGCTCGACTCACTGCCTCGTCTTTCGGCCCGGCGCTATCGCCGACTTCACCCTGGCGGCCATTCCGAGGTGGCACGACCCCAATGCACCGCTTGTGCTTGTCCGATCCAAGCTCGCGACCGCCAACACGACGACATGAGCGCTTACAGTTTGCAGCAACAACGGGAGGTCGCTGCGCTTTTGACGCTACGCCCGGCGACGAGAGCGGATGTGCCGGACTGCGGCCGTGTCTGCTACGACGCCTTCGACTCGATCGCGACGAGCCACGGATTTCAGCCGGAATACCCATCGATCGAGATCGCTACCGCGCTGGTTGCCGAGTTGATCGAACACCCAGGCTTTTTTGCCCTCGTCGCTGAATGCGACGGGCAAATCGTCGGAAGCAGTTTCCTTGACGAGCGATCGGCAATTGTCGGTATCGGCCATGTCACGGTCGCGCCAAACATGCAGGGCCACGGGGTTGGTCGCGCACTGATGAACGCGATGCTGCAAAGGAGCGCAGAGCGGCGGGTACCAGGCGTGCGACTGCTGGAGGCTGCCTACAAGAACCGTTCGATGTGCCTGTACGCCAAGCTCGGCTTCGACGTCCGGGAGCCGATCGCGGCCATGCAGGGCGACCCGCTGTCCCTGCGGATCCCTGGATACGACGTGCGAGCGGCCACGGCAGCCGACTTTGAGGCGTGCAACGCGCTGTGTTTGCGCGTGCATGGCCACGACCGCAGCAGCGAGTTGCGCGACGCGATCGCACAGGGCACGGCCAGGGTGGTCGAACGCGGCGGGCGGCCCGCGGGATACACGACTGGAATCGGCTTTTACGGGCACTCGGTAGCCGAGACCAACGACGACCTGCAGGCGCTCATCGGCGCGGCCAAGGCGTTTCCGGGCCTCGGATTCCTTGTCCCGATGCGCAACACCGATCTGCTCCGCTGGTGCCTGGCGCACGGGCTGCGAGCGGCCCTTGTGTTGAATCTGATGACGATCGGTCTCTATTCGGAGCCGCGCGGCGCGTTCCTCGCGTCGGTGTGGTACTGATCCCTCGACCCAGCCGGGTCTAACGTCCGGCTCCATCAGGGTCAAACGGCCCTATATCGCGCACCTGGGCAGTGGTTAACGTTAGCAAGACATAAGCGACACAAGACATTAGGGAACCAAATGGGCGCCATTACGACAATCGCGGTGGCTGGGGCCAGTGGTTACGCGGGTGGAGAAATCCTGCGCCTGCTTTTAGGCCACCCGGCATTCACCGAGGGGCGGATCACGATTGGCGCGCTGACCGCGGCGGGCAGCGCGGGCACCACGCTGGCCGAGCATCACCCGAACCTGCTGCCACTCGCCGATCGAGTGCTGCAATCGACCGATTCAGATGTGTTAGCCAGCCACGATGTGGTGTTTATGACGCTGCCGCCTGGCAATTCGGCCGGCTTGGCGCAACGGCTCAGCCCAAGCACGGTGATCATCGATTGCGGCGGCGACTTTAGGCTCCGTGACTCCGCTGCCTGGGAGCGGTTTTACGGCACGCCGTACGCCGGCAGCTGGCCCTATGGGCTGCCCGAGCTGCCCGGCACCCGCGATCAGTTGCGGGGAGCCACCCGGATCGCCGTCCCCGGCTGTTATCCCACCGCCGCGTTGCTCGCGCTGGTGCCCGCAGTCGCCGAGGGGCTGGCCGAACCCGCAGTGACTGTCGTCGCGGTCAGCGGCACCTCGGGCGCCGGACGAACGGCCAAGACCGACCTGCTCGGCTCCGAGACCATCGGATCGGCGCGCGCTTATAACATCGGTGGAGTTCACCGCCATACACCCGAGATAGCCCAAGGCCTGCGGGCCGTTTCCGAGCGTGCGGTGTCGGTGAGTTTCACCCCGGTGCTGATCCCGATGACCCGCGGAATCCTGGCAACCTGCACGGCCCGCTGTACCACCCCGCTGACACGCGTGCGCGCTGCCTATGCAAAACATTACAGTGGAGAGCCTTTCGTGCACCTCCTGCCGGAAGGCCGACTGCCCCACACGAACGCCGTCGCCGGTAGCAACGTCGCCCAGATCGCGGTCGCTGTCGACGAAGACGCCGAAACATTGGTGGCGGTCTGCGCGATCGACAACCTGGTCAAGGGCGCCGCCGGCGCGGCCGTACAGTCGATGAACCTGTCGCTGGGCTGGGCGGAGACCGACGGCCTCTCGACGGTGGGGGTGACGCCATGACCAACGCCAATGTCGCCGAACGGCCGGCTCCCCCTCCCAGTGTTGATGGACGAGCCCGCACGTTCGACCGTGATGCTAGGGCGCAGGTGCTGGCCGAGGCGCTGCCGTGGCTCAAGCACCTGCACAACAAGATCGTCGTGATCAAGTACGGCGGCCACGCGATGGCCGACGAGACCTTGCGGCGCGCGTTCGCCGCCGACATGGTCTTCCTGTGCAACTGCGGCATTCAGCCGGTTGTCGTCCACGGGGGCGGGCCACAGATCAGCGCAATGCTCAAACGGCTTGGTGTCACAAGCGAATTCAAGGGCGGCTTCCGGGTCACCACACCCGAGGTCCTCGACGTCGCGCGGATGGTGCTGTTCGGCCACGTCGGCCGGGAATTGGTGAACCTGATCAACACGCACGGTCCGTACGCGGTCGGGATCACCGGTGAGGATGCGCAGCTGTTTACTGCGGCACGGCGCAGCGTCATCGTGGACGGGGTGCCTACCGACATCGGTCTGGTCGGCGACGTCCAAAGCGTCAATACAGACGCGATAACGGACCTCATGGCGGCAGGGCGCATTCCGGTGGTGTCATCGATTGCCCCCGACGCTGCCGGTGTGGTGTATGACATCAACGCCGACAGCGCTGCAGCAGCAGTGGCACGAGCGCTGCACGCAGAAAAGCTGCTCATGCTGACCGACGTCGACGGAATCTACACGCGGTGGCCCGACCCGGAATCGCTGGTCAATGAGATCGACACCGTGGCGCTGGGCGAGCTGCTGCCGTCGTTGCAGGCTGGCATGGTGCCCAAAGTCGAGGCCTGCCTGCGCGCGGTGGAGGGCGGAGTCCCGGGCGCGCACATCATCGACGGGCGGGTCGCGCACTGCGTGCTGGTCGAGCTTTTCACCAATGTCGGCGCGGGAACGACGGTGGTTCGCGCGTGACACGCGCCGACGATGCTGAGGAGCGGCGCTCATATGACTAGTGCGAATACGCTAATGAAGCGATGGGATGCCGTGATGATGAAGAATTACGGCACGCCGCCTCTTGCGTTGGCTTCGGCTGCCGGCGCGCTGGTCACCGATGTCGACGGCAACACCTACATCGACCTGCTCGGCGGCATCGCGGTGAATATTTTGGGCCACTGTCACCCCGCGGTGGTCGATGCGGCGATCAGCCAGCTGAACACATTGGGCCACACATCCAACCTCTACGCCCACGAGCCCGGCGTCGCACTGGCCGAAGCACTCGTGGACCGATGGGGAGTTGACGGTGCGCGGGTGTTCTTCTGTAATTCAGGCGCCGAAGCCAACGAATGCGCGTTCAAGCTTTCCCGGCTCACCGGCCGAACGAAACTCGTTGCGGCGCAGAGGGGTTTCCACGGCCGCACGATGGGATCGCTGGCACTGACCGGCCATCCCGAGTTCTCCAGACCGTTCGCTCCGCTACCCGGCGAGCTCACCCACGTGCCTTATGGGGACGTCGACGCCCTTGCAGCTGCCGTGACCGACGAAACTGCAGCGGTGTTCCTTGAGCCGATCATGGGCGAGGCCGGAGTCATCGTCCCGCCGTCCGGCTATCTGGTTACCGCTCGGAAGATCACTGCTGAGCATGGTGCGCTATTGGTGATCGATGAGGTGCAGACCGGGATGGGCCGCACCGGAGCATTTTTCGCCCACCAGCACGACGGGATCACCCCGGATATCGTGACGATGGCCAAGGGCCTCGGTGGCGGACTGCCGATCGGGGCGTGCCTGGCAGTCGGGCCCGTCGCGGAATTGCTGACGCCCGGCTTGCACGGCAGCACGTTCGGCGGTAATCCGGTCTGCGCGGCCGCAGCGCTAGCGGTCTTGCGCATCCTATCGGAGGAAGGCTTGATCGAACGCGCTGACGAGCTTGGCAAGCTGCTCAGCGATGGCATCAAGTCGCTGAATCACCCCTTGGTGGAACACGTTCGAGGCCGAGGCCTGCTCTGTGGGATAGTGCTGACGAGGCCGGTTGCCAAGGCGGTGGAGGCCGCGGCCCGCGAGGCTGGCTTTCTGGTCAACGCCCCTGCTACGAACGTGATTCGGCTGGCGCCCCCACTGGTGATCACCAGGTCTCAGCTGGACCAGTTCGTGAAAAGTCTCCCGGACGTGCTGGACGCAGTGGCGATGTGACGGTGCAGGCGGCCGTCATTGGTGTTTATCCCGCACGATGAGCACAGAGCAGTCGGCGTGGGCGAAAATCGGCAAGCTGTGCGGCCCCACCAGCTGCGCCGCTCGGTTGGCGTGCTCACTATCGATGACGACTAGTTGAACCGCACCAATGTAGCCCTGGAGATATCTGGCCAGCCCGAGGCGGGTGATTGCGACCTCGACCTCGACGTCTGGATAGCGCCGCAACCAGCCATCCAGGCGTCGATAGAACCGCTCATCGCCAGACTTGCGGTGCCCCCAGTGCCCGACGCGCAACGCCAGCACGGGCGCTCGCCGCGCCCGAGCCTCCTCTATGGCCCATTGCATGACGTCGTCTTTGCCGGGTTGGTCGTCGACGACGACCGCGATGAAACCGGCCTCTGGGAGCGGCCCGCCGCCGGTCCGGCGAATAATTGCCACCGGGCAGTGCGCATACTCGGCAAGTGTTGCTGCGGTCGATCCGAGCACCATGTTGGCCACTCGACCGATCCCTACAGATCCCAGGCAGATGATGCTTGCGTTGTTCGACTCAGCGATCAGAGCCGAATCGACGTCGTCATACAGCACCGCCGTGTCGATCTTCACGGGCAAGCCGGTCGACTCCACCGCCAAACAGGCAGCGCGCAAAGAGCTCTCGGCATAGTCTTCCTCGGCTGGATAAGCAGCCGTCGAAGCGATCGGCCCGTCAGTGATCGGGACGACGTGAACAAGCCGAAGCGGAACATCCTGGTGGACGGCCTCTTTGGCTGCCCATCGGGCAGCTTCGATCGCTGCGTCCGAGCCGTCGATGCCAACGACAGCCGGTCGCGGTGCCTCTGCACTGCTCATCGCGCGCTCCTCATGCGATATCGACATCGCTGACGCTATCCAGAAACCGGTTCACAAACAGGAGCAGTAGGACCTCTCACCAGTAGACGTTGGACTCTACGAGTAGGACTTCCACGTTGCGACGCTGGATGCGACGCCGCAACACCCGAGTGAGGCTGCCATGCAGAGTTTCGTGATCCGGCCGATGACGTGGCCGGCCCTGCGGCTTTTCAGCCGCAATCCGCTCATCCGAACCAGCGACCGTATCGAAACGGCAGTCGTCACGCTGGCCGTCATATTGGTTGTCATCGCCACCGCCTGTGCGGGGGTCCTGGGCACGATAATCCACGACAACCAAACCCAGAAGTACCTTGAACAGGCGCGAACGCGACATGCCGTCGTGGCCATGGCCATTGACGATAGCCAACCGGCGGTGCCACCCGAAACGACGGCCTTCACCGTACAAGCCCAATGGCGGCTCAACGGCATTGATCACGCAGACCTACTTGGCTGGAATAGTAGTGCTAAAGCCGGTGAGCCGCTCCAGATTTGGGTCGACGACAGCGGCCAACGAGTTGAACAGCCCAGTCGGGTGGAACGCGCAGCGGTCGATGCGCTATCCGCAGCAGTCATCGGATGGCTGATCGTAGTCGCGGCCGCCGCACAAGTGGTGGTGCTTGTGCGTGCCCACGCCACCCGCATACGGAACGCGCAATGGGAGCGAGACATCCGCTGCCTCATCGACGATGACGGCGGCCGTACCAACCGTTCGCAATGATCAGCTTCGTTGAGAGCGGCGGCCGTGGGCCGTCGACCGTAGAAGGAGATGCAAAATGTCCGCTCCGATAAGCCATTCGGATATCTTGGTTGGTGTCGACGGATCACCGGCCGCCAAGTATGCCGTCGACTGGGCGGCGCGTGACGCCGCGATGCGCAATGTTCGGCTCACACTCGTGCATACCGTCGAGCCCATCGGCCCAACCCTGCCGCCAATCCCGGCGCCGGCAGCCTTTGCGCGCTGGCAAGTAGAGCACGGGCAAAAGATCCTGGACGACGCCGTCGAGATCGCGCGGAGGAGCACGCCGGACGGTGGACCCGCAAAGATTGAAAGCGAACTGCTATTCTCGCCCGTCGTTCCCACCTTGGTCGATTTGTCCAAGGAGGCCCAGATGGTTGTCGTCGGTTCACGGGGGCGCGGGCCCTTCACTCGCAGCTTGTTGGGATCGGTGAGCTCCAGCCTGATCCGCCACGCGCACTGCCCGGTTGCGGTCATTCATGACGAGGACCCGCTGATGCCTCATCCCGCGGAAGCGCCGGTACTGGTCGGCATTGACGGATCGCCCGTATCGGAGCTGGCGACGGCGATCGCTTTCCAGGAGGCGTCATGGCGAGGCGTCGAACTCGTCGCGCTGCACGTGTGGAGCGACGTCGAGGTGAATGATTTCCCCGCCATCGATTGGCCTGCAATGAAACCGGCCGCAGAGGAGATCCTCGCCGAGCGTCTGGCCGGCTGGCAGGAGCGTTACCCGGACGTGACGGTCCGGCGCATGGTCGAATGCGACCATCCGAC
>Ga0209040_10004086_pt1 | contig 11083 bp, 13 predicted proteins | sample BogFormECP12_OM3_FD_188240 | JGI IMG/M metagenome (GOLD analysis project Ga0209040, IMG submission 188240) | Bog forest soil microbial communities from Calvert Island, British Columbia, Canada - ECP12_OM3 (SPAdes) (version 2) | ecosystem: Environmental > Aquatic > Freshwater > Wetlands > Bog ... | reverse complement strand
CGAATCAGCGACGAAACTCTCGAGGCCCACATTCGCCAGTACATCGAAGCCCAATGCGGCGACGAAGTCGTGTTCTCCTGGCAAGGTGGCGAGCCAACGCTGCTCGGCGTCGAATTCTTCGAGAAAGTCGTCGCGCTGGAGAAGAAGTATCAGCGTCCGGGTATGTACATCGAGAACGACCTACAGACCAACGGCACCCTACTAAATGACGAATGGTATTCATTTCTGCGCCAAAACAAGTTTCTGGTTGGACTGAGCATCGATGGACCGCAGGAACTGCACGACAAGTTTCGGGTGAATAAGGGCGGCCAGCCGACGTTCGACAAAGTATTCGCCGCTGGTCAAGGCTTGCAGAAGTATGGAATCCCATTCAACACACTGACTGTGGTTAACCGCGTCAATGCCAAAAAGCCGCTCGACGTTTATCGCTTTTTGAGGCGCGAGTTGCGCCCGTGCCAGTTGCAATTCATCCCGTGTGTCGAGCCGAGGACCTTCACCAACACCGCCCCGCAGAAATGGGATGGGGCTACATTGCCGACGCAGGACTCACCGGGCGCGCATCCGGGCCATCCCGACTCCGTAGTAACAAAGTGGTCAGTCGATCCCGATGATTGGGGCTATTTCCTCTGCAAAGTGTGGGACGACTGGTACCGGCGCGACTATGGCAAGGTGCACGTCAACCTGTTCGAGACCGCGGTCGCGCAGTGGATGGGCCGGGACTCGCAGCTATGCGTATTTGGCGAGTTCTGCGGCAAGGGCGTGGCTCTGGAGCACGACGGCAACGTCTACGCCTGCGATCACTACGTTTATCCCGAATACAAGCTGGGCAATATTGCGGAAACCCACATGTCGCGCATGGTGTTTTCCGAGGAGCAGAAAAAGTTCGGTTTTGCCAAACGCGATGGCCTGCCTCAGCAGTGCCGCGAATGCAAGTACAAGTTCGCCTGTAACGGCGAGTGTCCAAAGAACCGGCTGATTCGCACGCGTGACGGTGAGCCTGGACTGAACTACCTGTGCAGCGGCCTGCAGCAGTTCTGGCAGCACATCGATCCCGACATGAAATATATCTTGCAGCGCGTGGAGCGCGCCGGAATTCCTGCGAACCTGCCGAATTTTCGTGTGTAACGGAGCTTTAGACAAGTCTTAGTCGTTGCGGTTTGTTTTAGAGGGCGAAATGCGAAGCACCGTCATCTTCGGCTGCTGTCTCCTGATCGCAGGTTCATTCGGACTCAACGCCCAGGAGCCAGGCGCTCAACCTAGCGCAGATGCTGCCCAGGCCCCGGCTGCACAGAATTCACCCGCCAGCCCCGGTTCGGGCCAGTCCCCAGCGACGCAGAAACCCACCACAACCGCAGCATCGGCTCCTTCGGCCCAGGAACTCGCTAATCAGGTCAACAACCCGGCGGCTCCCGTCACCTTCATTCAGTTTCGCGACATCCTCGCACCCAATGTGGCCGGGGCCAACGGCGTCGCCAACTCACTGCAGATGCAGCCCGTTCTTCCCATCGGGCCCTTTAAGTCATTTCCATGGGTCCAGTTGGTGAAGCTCACGATGCCGTTGTATGAGGCAATCCCCGGAACTGTGAATTTGCAGAAACTCGGCGTGACCGGTGTGGGTGACTTACAGGTGTTGGACCTCATCACCGTCAAACAATCCTGGGGCAGGTGGGGCTTCGGGCCGGCGCTCGTCTTTCCAACGGCATCGTCGAGGGGCTTGGGCGCAGGCAAGTACCAGATCGGTCCATCGGTCGCGCTGATCTATACGGGCGTCAAGAACCTCACCGTCGGCGCGGTCGTGCAGAACCCGATCTCCTACGCGGGCGATCCGAAGCGGCCAAGCGTCAATAACATGATCATTACTCCCACCTTCACATTCAACCTGAAGGAGGGCTGGTTCGTCGGCCTCAGTGACTATAACTGGACCTTCAACTGGGAACATGGCGGCACTGCCGCCATGCCGCTTGGGGTTTCTGCCACATTTCCGCTCGGGCTTCAGGTGGGGAAAGTTGTGACTCTTGGCAGGCAGCCCGTTAGTTTGTCGGTAGAAGCCGGCGGGGTTGCGGTCAGGCCAGCGGGTTCGCCCAACCCGGGCTGGATTCTCGGTTTCGAACTCAGCCCGATATTTAACTTTCATGTGGGCCCGGGAGAAAAGATCAAGGTGCGAAAACAGGATTGAGAAGGTGTCTAAGGAAAAATGCCAAACCTGAGCCACAATCCCGTCCTCCTGGTGATGGCGATTGCGGTCCTTGCGCCTCTGCTGGCGGAGATTCCTATCGGTTTTCGCATACCCGTCGTAGTTCTGGTTGGCCCGTTGGCGCCCTTGATCTCTTCGTCGTTCCGAATATCGGATCGAAACGCCGTTGCTGCTTTTTGAATAGCAGTTGGAATACCAAACTCCAGGCAAGGGACTGAAGCCCACATCACGAGGAGAAACCCTTAAAACAAGCCTTATTTGTGTCTTGAACCCCTATCAGATAGGTCTCAGCGCCGGAGACCATGTAGAGCGGGTTGAGGTGAGGTAAGGACAGGTGTAGCAAAAGTAAGCCATCAACAGGGTAATTTCGGCAAGGCTAGTACGGAAACACATATCGATTCGAGGGTGCTCGCGATGAAAATCATTTCGCAACGTCGCGAGCAGTCGAGTTGTGCGTATAATGGTGCCGTTTTGGAAGTCAAAAAGGAGATTCCGGATTAAACAATAATGAAGAAGGGCAGGACTTATGTGCCTTGCAGTTCCAGGAAAGATCCTGAGCGTCAGCGGAGAAAATTTTGCGCGCATCGCGAGGGTCAGCTTCGGGGGTATCGTGAAGGAGGTGAGCCTCGCCTATGTTCCGGAAGCGAATGAGGGTGAGTACGTCATCGTGCACGTGGGCTTTGCCATCAGCGTGGTGGATGAGGCCGAGGCAATCCGGACGTTCGAGATCTTGAAGCAGATGGGCGAGCTTGAGGAACTCAGTCCAGAGGTGGGTAAGGCGTGAAGTACGTCGAAGAGTACCGCGATCCGGTGGCGGCGCAGCAGTATGCGGAAGCGATCGCGCGCACGGTGACCCGTCCGTGGACGCTGATGGAAATTTGCGGCGGGCAGACGCATTCTATCGTGAAGTACGGCATCGATGAGTTGCTGCCGAAAGAAGTCATGCTGGTACACGGGCCAGGATGTCCGGTGTGCGTGACTCCGCTGGAGCTGATCGACAAAGCGTTGCAAATTGCTGCGCGGGCGGGCGTGATCTTTTGTTCATTTGGGGACATGCTGCGGGTGCCGGGGTCGTCCGGAGATTTGTTCAGCGTGAAAGCGGCGGGCGGAGACGTGCGGATTGTGTATTCGCCGACTGATGCAGTGCAGATCGCAGTGCAGAACCCTGACAAGCAGGTGGTGTTCTTTGCGGTGGGCTTCGAGACCACCGCACCGGCGAATGCGATGTCGGTCTTCCAGGCGAAGCAGATGGGCGTGACGAATTACTCGGTGTTGGTGTCGCACGTGCTGGTGCCACCAGCGATGGAAGTTATTCTGGGCTCGCCCAACAATCGTGTGCAAGGATTTCTGGCCGCCGGGCATGTGTGCACGGTGATGGGGTATGAAGAATACGAGCCGATTGCGAAGACGTATAAGGTTCCGATCGTTGTAACGGGCTTCGAGCCACTCGATCTTCTGCAGGGCATTTACATGTGCGTGGCGCAACTGGAAGAAGGACGCTGCGAAGTGGAGAACCAATACGCGCGCTCGGTGCGGCGGCAAGGGAATGTTCCAGCGCAAGAGCTAGTGGCGAAGGTATTTCGAGTGGTGCATCGCAAATGGCGGGGCATCGGCGAGATTGCCCAGAGCGGACTGGGGCTGGCGCCTGCATTTGCGGAGTTCGATGCGGAAACGCGTTTCGGTGTATCGGCTTATAAGGCGGAAGAGGATTCCGAGTGCATCAGCGGGCTGGTGATGCAGGGAGCGAAGAAGCCGCAAGATTGTACGGCGTACGGAAAGCGATGCACGCCCGACCATCCGCTGGGTGCGCCCATGGTTTCGTCGGAGGGCGCATGCGCGGCGTATTACCGCTACCGTCGGTTGCGCAACGACGACCTGGTGAACGTCGGGAGCAAGAGCCATGGCTGAAGCCAAGAGTTTCCTGTTGCAGTGTCCCACGTCGCTCAACGACAGTGAGCGCGTGCAACTGGCGCATGGCGGAGGCGGACGCCGCATGCACGAGTTGCTGGAAGGATTGCTGCTTCCCAGTTTCAACAATCAACTGTTACTCGAGCGTCACGACGGCGCGACGCTGAATATCGCGGGAGCGCGATTGGCTTTCACCACCGATTCCTACGTGGTCAAGCCGCTGTTTTTTCCGGGAGGCGATATTGGGACACTCGCCATCAACGGCACCATCAACGACTTGGCGATGTGCGGTGCACGGCCGCTGTACCTGAGCTCGGCGTTCATCCTGGAAGAAGGCTTTCCGATGGAGTTGCTGAGGCGTGTGGTGGAGTCGATGCGGATCACCGCCGCTGAGGCGAAGGTACAACTCGTGACCGGAGACACCAAGGTCGTGGACAAGGGCAAGGGCGACGGAATTTTCGTCAACACAGCGGGAATTGGAGTGGTCGAACATTGCCTTCAGATCACGCCGTCGGCGGTGCGTGTTGGGGATGGGGTCTTACTCAGCGGAGATGTGGGACGGCACGGTATCGCGGTCATGGCAATGCGAGAGGGGCTCTCGTTTGAGAGCGCGATTGAGTCAGACTGTGCTCCATTGTGGGGGCCGGTGGCGGCGTTGCTGGAAGCAGGTATCGAAATCCACTGCCTGCGTGACCTCACCCGCGGCGGGTTGAGCAGCGGGTTAATCGAGATTGCGGAGACGGCCAATGTCCGCATAGGCATCGAGGAGATGCTAGTTCCGGTGCAGGAAGATGTGGCGGGAGCGTGTGAAATCCTTGGGCTCGATCCACTTTATCTCGCCAATGAAGGACGCTTCGTTGCCTTCGTGCCTCAACACGATGTCGCGCGGGCGCTGGACATCCTTAGCCAGCATGGAGTGAGCAGCGGCGCGGTACAGATTGGCCAGGTGCGGGAGAAGCCGGCAGGGATGGTCACGATGAAGAGCCGCCTGGGAACCGAGCGTGTGCTCGACATGCTCAGTGGAGAACAGTTACCGCGCATCTGCTGAGCGTCACTCCCGATTGTTTGCGTCTTTCCGGCTCGTTACGCGCCGGCCAGTTTCTCGAGAATGGCTTTGTTTCGAATGGTGAGAGCGGAGCCCTTGAGAGTGGCGATCTGCCTTAAGCATCGTAAGGTCAACCAGAATACCCAAGAAGTACGGAGCGATGGTTGTGCAGCAACTCCAGGCATTAACGGGTTACCCAGAAAAACCGTGCTGGAGGCTGGCGGAACGATTTGGCATGAAGGGGGTGTCGACAGAGTCCAAAACCCCCAAAAGGACCGTTACTCAACCCTCTTTTGGGGGATTAGAGCTCAACCATGCCCCGGGCGACACCAATCAATGGCGGCATGAGTGCGGTCGTTAGCACCCAACTTGGAGAGGACATTCCGCACCTGCCCCTTGATCGTCTCTTCGCTGACAGACGTCACCAGACCCGACAACTGCAACTGCCCGTGCCATTGCAAGTTCATTCGGCACCTTAGGCATAGTCATGTATTGTCCTCCCCAAAACGCAACACCCATGCCGACGCCTCTGGGCATGATTTCTTCTTGCAAGTGAAGCCACGTTCCAGCAGCAATTAAGCGATCTTATCGACAGCGACCGAAATTACCGCGGATACCCTGGAACTAATGCCTCGCCCAAAGACGCACGAATCGGGAACAACACCTACGACGCACACTTCCCGGGGACCAAGACCGGCTAAGCGCAGGCGTTCGAGGCACTCTTGAAGTCCGGAATCGTGGTCGGTGAGACGAAGTTGCGCTTGCCCCTTCAGAAACTCACTTTCGTTATAAGTACGGACGGTTCCAGGTTCGCCTTCCGCACTCACCGCGTCGACGATCACCACCCACTCCTTTCCGTACAGGTATGGGCCGAGGTCCAAGCCAGGTGTCCCTACATCGATAATCTCAACATCTGGGCCGCAGTCATAAAGGTATTTGGTTCCGCATCTTTGCCCAAGTGCTCAAGTCGGCCGCCATACTCCGGTCCGAACTTCTGCTTCGTTGTCCTCGCGCAAGCGTCGAGTTCCTTCGTGCGGATTTGCCGGCAACACGTACGGGTTCCATATCCAATAGCCGCTTCAAGTAAGGATTCGGAAAGGTGTCGCGGACTGTCAATACCGGACAATGCGCCGAACACGCAAGCTGGTACGCATCGCCCCATTCGAAACTTCCCGGAGCATTATCTTTTCCTGAGATTCCCAGAATGATGAGGTCGGCGGCCGTCGTGTCCGCAACGCGGAGAATGGTTTCAACCTTCGATCCCATCTCTGCCAGCACGTTCGGCGTAACACCTCCTTGGCGCCATGCTGCATATAGACCTGTAGCGTGCAGGTGTTCCTTGGCATGTTTCAGTCGCTCATCGCCCCCTGAGTTGCCGTTTGAAAGCAAGCCGGTGTGAACCACACCCAACAACGTGAGTTGGGCTCCCGGGGCCCGTCCCAGCCGATACGCGTAGGGCTCGGGAGCGTTCGAGGCATAGGAACCGTCGTTCGGGAACAGAATGTGGCGGGGCGATTCGGCCACGGCCTGATCAGGAATCGATGGCCCCACCGTCAGTACCGGGCATGAGGCCTGGCGGAAAACGTCCTCCGCAAACGAGCCGAGGATAAGCTTCTGCAAACCCGTTTTTCCGTGTGTACCCATCACGATCAGGTCAGTGCTCTGCAGCTTAAGAATTCTGGAAATCACGTTCCAGTTCTTCCCCTGCCTCACGAGACTTTGGTGGGGAATGCCACGCAACAGTCCTTCCGACAGACGGTCGGCTTGGAGCTTCTCCATTTCGCTCAATGCTGCCCGAAATGCTTCATCGTGGCGTGGAAGTTGTGGCGGCCCAAGTCGGGGCGGAACTATATGCAGAAGCGTCAGCTTGGATTTGTGAAGGCGCGCGATGTTAACCGCGTACAACAGCGCTTTTTGTGAGCACGCAGAGAAATCGGTAAGAACTAGAATGTTGTTTACGTGCAGATCAGTTAAAGCATTAGGCCCCATTTCAATTGCCCTCAAGTGAATACAGCAAGAATTTCCTTGGTTGCTGATCGCTGGTTTGCCAGCGTGCGTGCGAGTTCTGCGAGTAGGTGCTTCATGAACACACGCCTTCGACGATCAGACGACGCTGTTTCTGGCTGTCCGCGAGGAAGATCTTGAATATACCCGGCCTCATTCAGGTTTGCAACATCCGCTTCAACAGCACGGTTGGACGCCGACGCCCAAATCCACGAGCATCTCGCAACATAGAATTTCGAAAAACCTCAATGCGGCGCAGTACGCCGCTTCGACTGCAGTTCGACTGATTCCTAGGATCTTAGCGGACTCGGAAGGCGAGTAGTGCTCAATCCCGATCAGAACCACGGCGGCGCGACAGAGAACGTCGAGGCGAGACCCGAGTTCCTCAGCCTTGTCATAGAGTAAGTCGAGCGCAACTGGAGCTAGTGGAGTATGGTCAGGATGAGGACATGGCGTGCGCTCATAAGCGGAAGCGAGGAGCGATATGCGCGACTGTTGCATCTCGACTGCCGACCGGATCGTACAGCGCCGCGTCCAACGCTCAAGCCACTGTACGCAGAGATCGTTCGGGGTAACCGCAACCGCACACGCGTCCACCACGCAGACCTCGGCAAGCTCTGCGTTCGCGGTGAGAAAAACCGCCAGCCATGCCAGCTCTTCCTTGTGCTCGCGGAAAGCTTTATGAACTTCGTCGCCCGTCGCGTAACGGAAGAGCCCATTATCCTGGGTCGGGGGAGATTGGTAAGAGCAGGAGTTCATCATCTGGCCTCCACCTCTCCATAAAGCAGCTCGATTGCCAAGCCAGGACTGTCACGTAAACCTATGTACAAAAGGGACATATGTCGGTGGATGTGTCCGACAAATATCTAACCGCTTGCCCGAATGTGGCCGCTGCCGGTATGCGGGCAGCGTGTCGCCAGCCCGATCAAAGAACAGCAGTTCGATGCTGGGAAAGCTACGCCGGGTGGTCGGCACTGGGAGCGGCTTTGCGGCACTGCTTCTCTGGAATCCGACATGGTTACCGTGAGTTGGTCCCGTTCTCTGCGTTCGGCAGAGTCGGAGTGTCTATTTACTGTTTCCCGGAGGGAAGTCCTTCAGCAGTTTTTGCGCTCCCTTATTGAGCCTTTGCTGGTTTTTCTCCTGTTTCTTGCTGGGCTCAACCGCATGTTGGGCAGCACCTATCCAAACGAGCTTCTTTGCGGCAGGATCATACATGCCAACAACGAAAGTCCCAATGTTAATGGTTGAAGTAGTCGCCGAAAATGAATTGAGGCCGCCCCCCCACGGGCCCCAACCGCCCCAGCCGCCCCAGCCTTCCGCGAACCCGTTCACCTGCTTCTTCTGATCGATCGCGAGCTGGTAGCCAAGGAGTAAGTCGGCTTTAGCGCCGTCCACGACCTTGGTGAAGCCCTTGGTCGCCATTTGTGAATCGATCGCCTCCTTGACTTGGGTGTCCAGTATCTGGTCGGGATGGCCACCTACCGCGGGTACGCCTTGGACGTCGTTGACCCATGCATAGGTGTGGTATTTTGAAAAATCAGTTCCTGGCATATAGTTGGTTCTCACGTCCTGCGCGTATGTCACGGAGCACGCGACGAGCGCCAGGACCAATGCAGGACCAAACTTTGCCGCCCAGCTTCGAGATTTTTGCCACATCGTACTTCTCCTTTTAGTATGTTGCGTTAACATTTGCTCGGTTCTTTCCAATCTCGTCGGCGAGTCGCTTCGCGCGTCTGCTTGCAACGTTTGCCGCGCGAGCGCCCCAGCCGCGAACAGGACTTCATAGCCATGCTTCAGAACGAATTCGACAATTGCATTCATACCGAACTCTGCGTCGCGCGGCCCATCTTTTCGAGGATCCGCGCTTTACAACAAACATACGGCACGCGTGTTGTCATTAGTTATTCCCTTTCAGCAAAATCAACGGCATGCCGCGCTGTCCTGGAAGCTACCACCAGGAAACATCTGCGCCAGGAACTGACCGCACTGCAAGATCTTCTGGGCCTGGTCATCCTCTTGGAAGGGAGTGTCCGACAATGTCATATATTCCGCAGTCATAGACTTTCGCGCTTTAAGAAATCGGTCAGTCCAGGCTTGTACGCTGTTGAACTCGTTCCTCAGCAACTCGAGGCCTCGGTTGTCAGAGTCATTCGACGCGGCCGCTGAGGCTAATGCGACCTTCTCCGCAGCTCGTTCTTGGTACGCGACAATAGTGTTTCCTGTCATTGCATTTTCCACGGGATACCGATCTTGCACGGTGGCCTGCAATATCCCGCCCCACTCTCTAATTGAGGCCATTGCCTCGATCGCCGCTCTCATAAAGGAACGAGAGAATCCTGATTTGGCAGCGTCGGCGCCGTCCGTCTTCGAACCGTCGCAACCAGGCACCGCCAAGATGATTCGGTCCTTCTCAAAGGTGAGTGAGCCATTTGTGATTCGCGCCAGGTCCTGCATTTCCACGTACGAACGGCCTTGTAATTGAACGACAGGCGCGTCTCCAAGATAGCCTTGGACGGACAGTGTGAGTCGCGGGCGCTCCGTTTGCGCCGTCGCCATCGCGATCAGTATTAGCGGTGCCAAAATTACCAAGGACGTGCGCTTCGTGATGCGGGCCATTGAGTACCTCCTAGATGACAATGTGATCGAATCTGCCAGAGCATTTCACTGCTGAGACAGCGCTTGCGCGCTACTTTCCTGCTCGGCGGCCTGTGGTTGAAAAAGCGGAGGAAGAGAAGACTCCACTTTCACATCCACAAGCAAGTCGATGCGATGGTCTAGTTGAAAGAACTTCGTGACCGTAGGCGCCGGAAGCACATTGTTGAACTTCTTGAAATACGTTTTCTTCAACTCTGCGATACGAGATTCGCAGTCGAACATTTTTTCTGCCATCGCTTTGGCGTCGGTATCGCTCAGGGCTGAATACCTCTCGGCGTATTCCTTGATGACGGCTACGCGGCCATCGTCCAGCATGGACCGTTCGTACTCGTATTTCCGGTAGATCGGCCAGAATGCGGCAGCGTCCTTGTCGCTGAGGTTCATCGCTTGGGCGATGATGGTTGTCCGATCTGCCTGCATGTCGGCCCTGAATACCTCGATGACGGAGTCAAGGCTCGGCTGCTGATCTTGAGCGCGGCAGAGGGGCGACAGCATAGTAAACGTAATCGTGAGCACTATAAACTTACGGATCATTTTCTTAACTCCTATCCATTGCGTCTTAAGTCAATTGCGGCCGGTGTCGAGTGCAGGGCGCCACCAACGCAGGTGAGGCCAAATCTCGTCCTGGCAGGTTTACATTTGCCAGCCTCCACCAAGGTTTCTGTAGATGTCGACGAGTCCCACCAGCTCATTTAGCTGAGCCTGCGCCAGGCCCAGTTCCGCGTTGAAAGCATTGGTCTCGTTGGTCAGCACCTCCAAGTAATCCGTCGCCCCACCCTGATATCGCATCTCAGACAACCGCGCTGCATCCTGAGCGGCGTCTGTCAGCTGCTGTTGATATTCGCGGAACTCGCGGTCCTTACGGTACGCGACCAGCGAGTCCGAGACGCCGCGGAAAGCCTGCTGAATGGTCTGCTTGTATACCAGCAGCATCTCCTGCTGTTGTGCTTCGCTATACTTCACGCCGGACTTGATCCTTCCGCCGGAGAATATGGGCTGCATGAGCGTGCCACCGAATGCCCAGAGTCCCGCCGGTCCAGTGAACAGGCTGGAAAGTGCCGAGCTGGCGTATCCGGCGTTCGCGGTCAACGAAATGTTTGGGTAATAGGCGGCCTTGGCGACGCCGATGTATGCGTTGGCCGCGACAAGCTCCTCCTCCGCCTGGCGAATATCGGGTCGCCTCTCCAGCAGGCTTGAAGGGAGCCCGGCCGGCACCTCGGGCGCATGCGGCTGTTGGATCAGCGGCAAGCTGCGCGCAACGGGACCTGGGTTGTTTC
>Ga0209040_10004085_pt1 | contig 11087 bp, 8 predicted proteins | sample BogFormECP12_OM3_FD_188240 | JGI IMG/M metagenome (GOLD analysis project Ga0209040, IMG submission 188240) | Bog forest soil microbial communities from Calvert Island, British Columbia, Canada - ECP12_OM3 (SPAdes) (version 2) | ecosystem: Environmental > Aquatic > Freshwater > Wetlands > Bog ... | reverse complement strand
GAGCCGCTGCGAAGGGATCACGTCCAGAGCCGGGATCAATTGCGGCCGCGGCGCGTCCGAGGCGACCAGAATGTGGAAGAACGTCTCGACCAGCTCCGACAGCGTCTCCGCTTCCCGGTTGCCGTCGACGATCACTATAATGTTGCGCTCGGTAGCCTGCCACAGCAGCACCAGGTACAGCGCCTTTGCGGTGGTGGTCAATCCAGCGAGCGACGCGCGCGCCCCAGGATTGCGGACGAACTCGCTAACCACCGAGTGAAAAGCGGGATCGCGCCCGAGCGACTGAAACAGATCGCGAACGGCTGGATGGGTCACGACTCGCTTTGAGTTTCGCACGCTGGCAAGGTTGGTATACTGGGCTAGTCCTACCTTGCGCGCGCCCGTAGCTCAGTTGGATAGAGCGTCTGGCTACGAACCAGAAGGTCGCATGTTCGAGTCATGCCGGGCGCACCATCCCACTGACGACGACCTGCGGGTGGTGAGTTTGGGCCGTGTCGCTTCATCGATAGGTTTGTCGCCAGCGGGCGGCCAAACCGCAGTCCCCGGTTTATTTTGGGTAAAGATCCGCCAGATCCACGACAGCGCCCGCCCGACCCGCTATAATCTAATTTCCCCCGAGAAGAACGGACCGCGAACATCGGCGTGTCACAAAATTTCGGAGTAAAAGCAGCGTTGTCCAAAGACAGCATCCAGGCAGTCGAAATCACCGTGCGGAAGCTCATTGCTAACCGCAAGTTCAAGACCGCCCTCGACAACGCCAAGGAATTTCACAAAGCCCAGCACACCACCGCCTCCGAGTCTCTGTTACTCGACGCTTACGCGGCGCGCATTCAATCCCTGGTCGATCAGGATCTCGAGCCCGAAGCAAAATCCTTGCTCGCTCTGGTGCGGGAGCGCTTTCCCGCGGCGAAAGAGCGACTCGACGCCATGCGGTCCGCCATTTCAGCGCGCGATGGGGACTTGGCGGGAATCCTGCAGCCTTTGAACGATCCGGAACTCAGCTCCGAGCGCCGCGCCGCCATCGAGCTAACGATTCAAACTCAGGTGACGGACCTCGCTTCGCTGGCCGCCTGCAATGCGCTGCCGCTCGACCATAGTCTGCGCCAGGCCGCGGGTGCGTTGCACCAGGCCTTCAACGCGGTAACCAGTGGACCCGTAACCGACGAACAAATTGCGCTGCCCGAAGTGTCCCATCGCAGCCCGCTATCGCCCTGGAAGTTGCTGATCCGCGCCATCGCTCATCTCCATCGCGGCGAAGACCAGGCCTGCGGCGAAATTCTCGCGGCCATCAAGCCGGAATCCATTCCGTCGCGTTTGGTTCCGGCGATGAGCGCTATGCTCGGCGTGGGGGGCATCGCTCTCAAACCGGCTGATACGGATCTGATTTCTCGAACCTGTGCGAATTTGCAACCGCTTCACGGCGCACTGGCGAGTCTGGACCGCGCCTTCGCGGAAGACGAACACGAAAGCGTCATCTTCAAAGCGGTACGCGCGGCCGTTCAGGAGTGCCAGCGTAGCGCACCGGAACTGCTGCGCCAACTCAAACAGCTCGTCTTCGTGCGCGGCGGAGTGATTGGCCTGGACAACGAGCGTTTGATGGCGGCTCTCGGAGGCGCCCCCCGTCAGGACGCCGCCTTTTTCCGGATGTATGCCCGCGCCATGGAGACTTCCGGCGATCCGGAAGACCTATACGAAGCCTGCGAGCTGTGGGACGCGTTCCGTCAGGAAGCGGTGAAGGAAACTTGGTTTCGCCCCAACGGCGTTGAGGTCGCGACGCTGTATCTCCACATGGCGGAGATTTTGCGGCGCGCGCCGGACGACTTGCTCACGGAGTTTCAACGTTTTCCCAAAGTGAGCCGCGAACCGCTGGCGAAAGACGACCGTTACTTCTTGTTCCCCGAAAAGCTCTACCAGCGGGCCTGCGCCATCGATCCGCATCGGGAAGCGTTCTCACAGTGGAAGCAGTGGGCCGTCGAGCGATCCGCGAAGGAAGCGGAAAAGGTGTGCCGCGAGTGGCACAGAATCCGCCCGGACGACCTCGAACCCATTCTCTATCTGATGGAGCGGGCTGCCAAGCGCAACGCGTTCCCAAGCGCTCTTTCTTACCTCAATAAGGCCGAGCGTATTGACGCCGTTCATTCCGTGGTGCGCGCGGCCCGGCTGCGGCTGCTGGCCGCCGGCGCCATTCGGCACCTCCAGCAGAAGAAGCCGCATCTCGCGGCTGAAAAACTCGTGATGATGGCGCGCCTGCCGCAATCGCAACAAGCGGACCGCCCTGCTTTTCTGGCTGCGCTACGCCACCTGGTCTTTGTGGGCACCGGACACGAATCGGTAGCGGAAGAGGGCCGCCTCGAAGCCGAGACCCTACTCGAAGGCAGTCTTGCCGCTGGACTTCTCATTTCTGGGATAGCTGCCGTCTCAAAGCGATTTGAATTAGTGAAATTGTCTCCGGCGGAGGCTCTCACCCACCAGCAACGAACGCTCATTCCGAAGTCCATGGCCAGGGTGATGGCGATCGCGGACGATCTTGACATAGCCAAATTTCAGCTTCCCAGTTCATACATCGCGGAGACGGAGGAGCAATTTCCAGGCGCGCGCGATTCGCTTGACGTCCAACAGATTGCTTTACTCGGGGAACTTGGCGTCGCCTGCGAACGTCCCAAATTGGCTTGGGCCGCCTCTGGCGCCGGTCTCGAGCGGGGCGGACCAACCGAGGCGCGTTTCCTGCTGTTGCGGGCGCAAGCCCTGCCACCGGGCCACGGCCCCCGCTATGTTGCGTTGGCTGCGGCCGCCGCCGAACTTGGCCGTTTCCACCGCGACATGGATGTGGTGGACCAGGCCCTCAGAATTGCGCGCCATCCATTTCAAGATAGACCGATCTCCTTGACCATCGACCAGGCCCGTGAGGTGGTGCGCAGAGAGCTCGCCTCACCGGCTTTTCCGGACACGCGTAACCCTGGACCCAGCTATAGCGACCTGTTTCCCCAGTTGTTGTGCCAGTGTCCCGGTTGCCGCCGCAACCGTGGAGAGACGGTCGGCCTTTTCGACGAAGAGGACGAAGACGATTTCGACATGAGTGACGAGGAGATGGAGGACATCCTCGACGAGGGCATCCCTGAAGGTATGCCGCCCGAACTTGCGCGCGCGTTCCTTGACATCATGAAAGAATCCGCAATCACTGGCCAACGTCCCGAAGAAATCATGGCGCGAATCCTCGGCGGAGGCCCAGGGGGACGCCCTGATGGAGGCGGCAAGAAGGGCCGGCGGAAATGACCAACGCGAACGAAATATTGGGCGTGCCGGCCAACGCCTCCGACGAAGACATTCGGGCCGCCTATTTGAGTAAGGTGAAGGAGTTTCCGCCCGACCGCTCTCCCGCGGAATTCGAGAAGATTCGAGACGCTTACGACACGCTTCGCGATCCCCGCAATCGTGCTCAGGCGATGTTGCTGTCTGCCGGTTTCGATGCGCCGCTAGTCTCGTTAATCGACGGCCACAAGCGCCGGCGGACCTATGCCGGACCGCAACCCTGGCGTGAGGTATTGAAGCGTAAATGACGGCGGGTATGGAACGGGACGAGATCCTGCGCCGCTTTGAAGCGCTGCTCGATTCCGCATTGGCCGCCGAAGCGGAGCCCGCCGGAATTGGCGCGGGGATTCTCTCCGCGGTCGTCGCGGGTGCTGAGGACGGCGAGCCGCGTTCCGATGCTTACGCTCTGTGGTCCGCGATGACGGCCCTGACGCAGGAAATCAAGCTGCAAGGCAGAGCCTTCCAGGATCTCAACCGCACGCTGGCCGCGCAAACCGAGAAAACCGCGGACCAACTGCGCGCGGTGTACGCCGAACGTGAGGCAACTGTGCAACGCGAGGCCGAACGGCGCTGCCGAAGAGAGATCCTGAGCGCCCTGATCGATCTGCGCGACCGGCTGGACCGCGGCCGCGAATCGGTGCGGGCTCGCCAGGCAGCAAGCGCGGTAGCGCCCCAGACAGGATTTTGGGCGCGGTTTCGTGGGAAACAATCCCCGGATCCTTCGGCCGAAACCGTACGCGCTTTATTCCGAGGCTACGAACTCGGCATCGAGCGCTTGGATCAGACCCTCGACGAATTCAATGCCCGGGAGATCCGCTGCCAGGGTGAGCCCTTCGACCCGCGTCGCATGAACGCCATCGAGATCGAGGAATCGGCCACGCTTCCCGCCGGTACGGTGCTCGAAGTTTTCCGGAGCGGCTACGAATGGAACGGCGAGGTATTTCGTCCCGCGCAGGTCAAAGTTTCGCGGACACCGGTCAACTCCCAATAGGAACAAAATGAGCGATCTGATTGTTGGAATCGATTTAGGAACGACGAACTCTGAAGTGGCGGCCTTCATGGACGGCCAGGTGCGTGTGCTCGGGCCCGGCGAGCAGCGGATCTTGCCGTCGTGCGTCGGGTTGTCGGCCTCCGATGAACTACTGGTGGGCGAGCCCGCGCGTAACCAGCAAGCCTTGTATCCTGAACGCACCGTGCGCAGCATCAAGCGCCGGATGGGCAGCCAGGAGACTGTGATGCTGGGAGAAAGGAGTTTTACTCCGCCCGAGATCTCCGCTTTCATCTTGCGGGAACTGGCCGAATGGGCCAAGTCCGCTCTCGGCGAGCGCCCGGAAAAAGCCGTCATCACTGTGCCGGCCTATTTCTCCGACGCGCAACGCAGCGCCACTCGCGAAGCCGGCGCGCTGGCCGGGCTCGAGGTCGTTCGCATCCTGAATGAACCCACCGCCGCTAGCCTCGCCTATGGCTACGGCGACGGGTCGCGTCACACCGCGCTGATCTATGACCTGGGCGGCGGCACGTTCGACGTTTCCGTGGTGACTGTCGAAGGCGACATTACCGAGGTGCTGGCCAGTCATGGCAACAACCGGCTCGGCGGCGACGATTTCGACGATCTTCTTGCTGAGCGGCTCGCGCAGGAGTTTCAGAAACAACATGGCGTCGATGTCCGGCAGGGACATGCGGCCGCGAAAGCCCGCCTATGGTGGGCCGCCGAAGAAGCCAAGAAGAAACTCAGTCAGGAGCCTTACGTGGTCATCCGGGAAGAAGCTGTGGCCACCCGGGCGGGCAGGCCGCTGCATCTTGAAACGGAAATCTCGCGCCTGGACTACGAGAGCCTGATTCGTCCTTTGGTCGAATCAACGCTCGACAGCGTGTCCCGCGCGCTGCAGGATTCGGGCAAGAAGCCAAGTGATATGGATGCGGTTTTGCTGGTAGGCGGATCGACCCGTACACCGCTCGTGTTTAGTTTGCTCAGCGAACTGATGGCCGTCGAACCACGCCAGGACGTGCATCCCGATCTCTGCGTAGCGCTAGGCGCGGGGGTGCTTGCTTCGCGGCTGGCGGGCCGGGAAGTGGATCGTGTACTGGTGGACATATCGCCGTATTCCTTCGGCATCTCCTTCATTGGCGAGCGCGGCGGCTATCCCTATCCCCACTGCTACAAGCCGATCATCCGGCGCAACACGCCCGTGCCCTTGACGCGCACCGAGCAATTCGTGACTAGCCATCCTTTTCAGAGCGAGGTCGACATTCAGGTGTATCAGGGGGACGACGACGACGCCCTGAAGAACATTCTTGTCGGCGACTTCCGCGTCGAAGGGCTGACCGAGTTGGAAGGCGCGAACGAAATTCTCTGCCGCATGCGGCTCGATCTGGATGGCATTCTCGAAGTTGCGGCAGTGGAGAAGCGCACCGGAAGGTCGAAGCGAATCACCATCGCCAACGCGCTACAGGCGAGGACCCCGGAAGAGATTGCAGCCGGGCGGAAGCGGAGCCAGGAGCTGTTCGAATCGCGCGCGCACCGCTTCGAGGAGCCACTCGACGAGGCCGATGTGACCGGCGGCGAAGTAGTGGACATTGAGGCGGCTGACGCAGAGGCCGAAGCCGCGATCGAAGCACCGTCCCACCCTACCCTGCCGGGCGAAGACGAGGCCACGGATCTCGTGGAGCGTTCCCGAAAGCTTCTCGAAAAGATGCACGCGGAGGATCGTGAAGAAGCGATCGACCTGCATGAGAAAATCGGGACCGCGATCGAAACCGGCAACCCGGCCGCGCTGGCGGAAGCCTCCCGCGCGCTCCGCGAACTGCTTTTCTTCATGGAGGGTAAGCCCAATTGAGCGAGCCGAACCGCTGTCCGGTTTGCAACGCCGGCTTTCGCGGCGCCGCCATTTGCACCAGGTGCGGTGCGGATCTCGAGCGGCTGATGCGGCTGGTGGTGGAAGCCTGGCAGCTGCGGGAAACGGCTCGCCGGGCCATCGCGGCAGGGGACTTCGGACGCGCGTTCGAACTCGCCGCCAAGGCCCAGGAAATTCAGAGCACGCGTGCGGGCGCAGCTTTGCTCAGGCTGAGCGAATGGCTGGACCCTACTCCTCCGCCAGCTTCCCAATCGCCCGCTCCAGCGCTTCCTTCGTCATCGCGGTGCTGATGAACAGCTCCTGGCGTGCCCCTCCACTCAGCGCAATCGCCTTCCATCCATTCCCGGTTTGCACCGTAACATGCACCTTGATCTCGCCCTTAGCATCGCGCACTTTCCGGATCACCCCCGGAATAATCGACCGGATCTCCGGATTCGCCTCCAGCAGCCGCTCCAGCAAATCCCGCACGCCATCGATGATGCTGTGTTCAATCTTGAGCTTGCCTTGCGCCTTCCGTAGCTTCATTTGTATCGCTTCTTATACTGCACGTCGATGCCAAACGCGCCGCTTTCATCGCGTATCGCCACTAGCGCCCACCGCCGGCTCAAATCCCACTCTACCCGGATCAATTGTTCCTGCGCGCGGGTCAGGTTGGTGATATACGTCAGCGTCACTTCCTTCGAGATCTGTTGCTCCAGCGTGAGACGCGCCTGGGGAATCGCCGTCACATCCGTGAACTGCGGATCGATCTTGATATGGCTCACGCCGAAAAAGCGCTCCAGTCTTCCGTTTGATGGAGCGATCGCCTGGTTCACCAGCGCATTGTTGCCCGTCGCCAGAAAACTGCTCGTCACTCCAGTTTGCGTCGTGGCCAACCCTCCGGTCGCCGTCGGTACCCGGCCCACCGCAAGCAGCGCGATAATCTGATTCGGCTCAAACGGCGGATCGGACCGGTACGAAAAAGTCAGCTTGTTCAGTGGACCGGAGAACCGTATATCCACCGTGATCCCTCTCACCTTGGTTTCCAGATCCATGTCCAGAATCGGATCGATCTTCGCGGGATTGAAGAAGTTCACCTCGCCGCGCGTGATGCTGTATTTGTTGCCGAAGAAGTCGATCTCGCCGGAGGTCACCGTAACCGTGCCCACCACCACCGGCTTCAGCGAGTTTCCCCGAATTCGCAAGTTCGCTTCCGCCTGTACGTCGCGCGTCAGCGACGTCTGCAGTTGTAAGCTTTGCGCCGTGAGCAGCCGGACGTCGAATTGCAAGCCGCGCAGATACTCGCTCGAGGTGGCGGGCGTGGAGATGGGCCGCTGCGTCGCCGCTAGCAGACTTCCGATGTCGGTGCGCGCGCTCAATCCGGCGCGCAGCACTGTTACGGTGCCAGACAGAACGCTGCTCTCCGACGTACCCACCAGACTCAGATTGGCGCCCACCGTGATGCTGATGCCATCCGGACTGCGGTACCGCACATCCTCCGCTTCGGCCTGCAGCCGGTAAGTGACCGTGGAGCCCCGGAAGCCCAGAAAGCTCCCGGGTTGGAACGTCACTTTCCCGCCACCCGTAGTAGCCGACAGACTCTGGATGGTCGCGCGGTTGCGATCGAAAAGGATCACGCCGTTCGCCTCATCGATGCCGTTGGGCACGTCCTTAAGAAACAGCGACGCGTTCATTAACTCCATTCGCCCGTCCACGTCGGGCTGATCGTACGTACCGCGGATGGTGGCGCTGATCGCGGAACTCCCCGAACCCAGCAGGTCGGGATTGAAAAGCTGCAGGATCGCCAGGTTCACATTCCCGGAAAGTTTCAGATCCCAGGCTGTCTTTAGATCCAATGCGAACCGCCCCGTCGCTCGGAGCGTCGTGTCCTTGGCGGCGAATTCCGCTGACTCGATTTCGATCGCCTTGCTGGTCGCCCGCAGCAGCACCGGCTTGGCGTTTTTGATCACCAGATCCTTGGCCTGCACTCCGGCCAGCGGTTTCGCCGCGGGATCGGCGTTGATCTGCACCGTATTGAAGATCGCCCTGGCACGCAATCTATCCGGCTTCTTCAGCGGGCCCTCAATCCGTACCGTGCCTTGCACGTAACCGTCAAAGGGTAGCTTCTCGCGACTGTGTTCGCCGGGCGAAAGCTCGTGCAGCGTCGCCGCAGTCAGATGCGGAATCTCAATCTGCGCCGTGCCGGGATAGTCGCCCGTCAGTTGCCATTCGCCGATGCCCGTCAACTGGGCGTCCCGCAAATCGGCGCGCGCTTCCACCTGCAAGGTATCTTCGTGCGTGTTCGCCGCCAGCGCGACGTTGCCATAGGGATGGTTGTCTACCACGATGTCGCGAATTGAGCCTTCCGCTTCCAGCGATACCAAGTCCGCAACGCCGTGCGTCATCTTTGCGCTTCCCGACGCCTTGCCGCTGCTCTGGCCGCGAATCCCTGCGTGGAAGTCCTGAACGTGTTGGATCGAGGCCAGCCCCATGCCCGTCCCGTTTAGCGCAAAGCGAATTTGCCCCGTCTGCCAGTCGCGCGCTTCGTGCTGGTAGCTGCCCGTGACGGTAATCCGGCCTCCCGCCGCGTGGATCTCTCCATCGGAAACCGTCAGCGTGTGCTGGCTATAATTCACTTGTGCCGAGGCGCGCGTAATTTTTTCGCCGTACGCCTCAACATCCGCCGCTTTGATGGATCCATTGCCCTCGGGATCGCCCAGCGTGCCCTTCACCGCAAAATTAGCCGCCGCTACGCCTGTCACTGGAAACTTCTCATTGGCGACGCGCTTGAGCGGGATGCCCGTGGCCGTGACGGTAGCCGCGATCGCGCTCGAATCCACGGCGCGCCAATCTGACAACCCAACTGTCGCTAACGCGCCCTGCGCATGCAGCGATCCTTGATCGAGCGAAAATGAGCGCAGCGTCAGCAGCGAACTGGATATGTCCACTTGCGCCGAAAAGCGGTCAAACGTCTGTTGCTGGTACACGAAATTGGTCAAATGCGCGCTGCCAACCACATGACTGGCGTCGATCGGACCGGTAATCGTACCGTCAAAACGAGCCACTCCGCCATGCAACTCCACCGGCAGCGGAGTCTTCACTTGACGTCCGGCCACATTGAGCGCCGCTAAGAGGTCATCCAAATTGCGCGATTCCACATGCCATTCAACAGACTCACCGATGGTCCCGGAAACTTTCATCTGCGTGGATCCAAGCGTGAGTTCGGACGCGTCCAGCGCCAGTTTTCCCGCCCGCTGATCGTAGTGCGCATTCAAAGCCCCCGAAAGCTGTAGCCCCGTCGCGCCCGGCGTAAGTTCTACCTTAGCCTCGACCACCAGGTCTTCCAGCCCCCGCTGGGTCAACAGTCCGCTAGCTTTCACCGGCCCGCTAATCGTTCCGCTCACCCCTTCCACTTTCTGCGCGGCCACTCGAAGCAATTGTTCCACCGGGAACTTTTGCGCCTCGCCTTCGAGCGACGCTTTCCGCCAATCGGTGAGGCTCACGGCGCCTCGGAATGTGCCGCCTAACGCCTGCACTCGAGCATGCGGCAGCGTCAATCTCCGTGGCTGCACTTCAATATCGGAAGCCACCGTAACCTCTCCCGAGCGCCCGTTTACGTTTCCAGTGAGACCGTAGGAAAAGGGGAATGTCCGAAACCACCCTTTGCCCGTATAGTTCGCTTCGCCTCGCGCCGGCAACTGGAAAGCCGCTGCGACATCCTGCGAAAGCACCCGTGAGTGGATTATAAAGTCCCCGCGTGGCGCAGCGAAGTTCGTAATCTCGCCGGAAAGTTCCACCCGGCTACCGCCTCTTTCTAACTCCAGGGATGTTATTTCCAATCGCTTCTCGCGCAACCCAAAGGCCCCTTTGAAATTGACTGCCAGGGGTCCCGCGAAGGCCGGAGTCTTGCCCTTCACCTCCCGCGCCGCTATCGTGCCGGCGTACCGCGGGCCGTTCGCCTCATAGCCAATGTCCGCAACCAGATTGTCTCCGCTCAAGTCCAGCGGCAGGCGCGCCTCATTGTATTCAAAATAGCCGTTGCGCAACGCAAAGTGGCGTATCTTCAGATCGAGCAAGCGGGGGATAATGCCGCGATAGGCATTGCGCCGCCGCGGAAGGGGAATGTTGGATACGCCGTCCTCCGCCACGGTGACGTGCGCCTGAGGCCGGTCGACTACGATTTCCCGCACATCGACATCCCTCTTGAGCACCGACAAAATCTTCAGTCCGATTTGGATGCGTTCCGCGCGCAACAGCGGCGGCGCACCGGCAGGCTCTCTTCCGTGCAGCACCAATGGCGAAACTTCCACCGTCAATCGCCGCCAGTCATAGTGAAACGCGCCAATCTCGACACGCCCGCCCGTGCTCTCCTCGATCTCCGTCACAATCCGCTCCCGTACCTTGTTGCGGAACCAATCGCTCTCCAACGCAAGCACACCCGCGGTCAACATCACGACCGCGCCCAACAACAACGCCACCGCCGCCCGTCTAGCCCCGAACGTAAGTGAGGGGATGCGCAACTTCACTCAAATGCTCCTTCATGAAAGCGAATCTCCACCTGCGTCCGCGTATCCCCCAGCCAGCGGTCCAGCGCCTGGTCGGTGCGCTGCTCCACCAGCGCCTGTTCGAGCTTTGGCCGCGCTTCGTCAAAACTCGGAATCGGCCGGCCCTCCTCTTTCCACTTGGCGGCCTGCTTGTCGTAAGCCTCGCGCACGTCCTGCTCCGGAAGCTGGATGCCAGGACGGAAGCGGTAATCGATGAACCGCAGCAGCGCCAACTGCCACAATAAATGCCGCTCGAGTGCTGCTTCATCAATCCCGTATTGCGCAAGCTTCTCCTGGTATTGAGCCCCCAGGTTCGCTTTGATCTCGGCCAGTTGGCCGGCGGCGTCGGCCCGTTGCGGCAATGGATAACGGCTGATCTCCATCTCATGCTTCACCAGCG
>Ga0209040_10004084_pt1 | contig 11087 bp, 12 predicted proteins | sample BogFormECP12_OM3_FD_188240 | JGI IMG/M metagenome (GOLD analysis project Ga0209040, IMG submission 188240) | Bog forest soil microbial communities from Calvert Island, British Columbia, Canada - ECP12_OM3 (SPAdes) (version 2) | ecosystem: Environmental > Aquatic > Freshwater > Wetlands > Bog ... | reverse complement strand
GCAGGCCCGTCCGCCCAGCAGGCCGCATCGACGATCGTCGACCTGACCGGCGCCACCCCGCGGATCCTGCGCCCGGGTCCGGTGAGCGCTGAGCGCATCGGCGAGGTGCTCGGGTTGGACCCGGCGAGCTTGATCGCGTAAGGCGTCTTGTCACATCCGCCACATTGGCCTCTGCCGGGAAGGACACTTGTTGTGTCCGACTACGAGCGACAATCGGGCTGTTTCAAATTTGTCGCTATTAGGCGGACAAATTGTATGCCTGCCGACGCAGAGACTCATGTGGCAACTGTGACCAATGCGATTTCCTCGCAAGGCAATCGAACTACAGCCGGCCCCGGCGCCGAAGCGGTTAATCGCATCTCAGGTTGGTGCAGTAGGGTCTCGAGGTGTCCAGCGACTCCAGCGACATAGCCAGCCTTGCCGATGGCTTGCTCGCCCTGTCTGATCGCGGCGCCGGTGTCCCGCTGCGCGAGCTCGCACTGGTCGGTCTCACAGCAGCGATCATCACCTACTTCGCAACCGGTCCGGTCCGGGTACTGGCCACCAAGTTGGGGGCGGTCGCCTATCCGCGGGAACGCGATGTGCATGTGACGCCAACCCCGCGGATGGGCGGGCTGGCAATGTTCCTCGGTGTTGTCTCCGCCGTCTTTCTGGCATCCCAGCTTCCGGCGCTTACCCGCGGGTTCGTCTATTCCGCGGGTATGCCCGCGGTACTGGTGGCGGGTGCGGTGATCATGGGTATCGGGCTGATCGACGACCGCTGGGGCCTTGACGCGCTGACGAAGTTTGCTGGCCAGATCACCGCGGCCAGCGTGCTGGTCACCATGGGGGTTGCCTGGAGCGTCCTGTACATCCCGATCGGTGGCGTCGGCACAATCGTGCTGGACCAAGCCTCCTCGATCCTGCTCACCCTGGCGCTGACCGTGTCGATCGTCAACGCGATGAACTTCGTCGACGGACTCGACGGACTGGCTGCCGGGCTGGGACTCATTACCGCGCTGGCGATCTGCATCTTCTCGGTTGGTCTGCTCCGCGACCACGGCGGTGATGTGCTGTTCTATCCACCGGCCGTGATTTCGGTGGTGCTAGCGGGAGCTTGTCTGGGCTTTCTGCCGCACAACTTTCACCCGGCCAAGATTTTCATGGGCGACTCCGGGTCGATGCTGATCGGCTTGATGCTTGCCGCCGCCTCCACCACCGCTGCCGGCCCGATCTCGCAGAACGCCTACGGCGCTCGCGATGTGTTTGCTCTGCTGTCACCGTTCCTGCTGGTGGTGGCGGTCATGTTTGTGCCGATGCTGGACCTCCTGCTGGCCATCGTGCGCCGCACCCGCGCGGGCCGCAGCGCGTTCAGCCCCGACAAGATGCACCTGCACCACCGGCTGTTGCAAATCGGTCATTCGCATCGCCGCGTGGTGCTGCTGATCTATCTATGGGTGGGCATCGTCGCGTTCGGTGCGGCGAGCACGATCTTCTTCAACCCCCGCGATACCGGAGCGGTAATGCTGGGCGCGATCGTGGTCGCGGGCGTCGTCACGTTAATCCCGCTGCTGCGCCGCGGTGACGACTACTACGACGAAGACTACGACAATCAGTAGTAGCGGCGTCAAATGTATGGTACGGTGCAGCTAGAAGCCCGAAAAGAGAGCTCCCGGGCGCCGGCCACCCGGCTCTCGGAGGCCCATCCGAAGACGCCGATTCACGACCGGCAAAGGGAGCTGCCCCTGGGTGATTCCAACGCGACGACTGCGATACGCTCTGCGGACCAACGATCGGTCGGTCGGGCAATTCCAGCCCCATCATCCCGGGATTGAGGTGCTTCAGTGACGACACCAGCGCAGGACGCGCCGTTGGTGTTTCCCTCTGTTGCCTTCCGCCCGATCCGCCTATTGGTCATCAGCATTGCCATCACTGCGGTGGCAGTAGTCGTCGCCGGCTTGTCCGGTCATCCGATGGTCGGGGTGTTCTTTGGCATCGGGCTGTTACTGGGTTTGCTCAATGCCGTTCTGGTGCAGCGTTCCGTTGCGTCGATCACCGCGAAAGAGCATCCACTCAAAAGCTCGATGGCTCTTAACTCGGCGACACGGCTGGCGATAATCACCGTCATTGGACTGATCATCGCGTTTGTTTTCCGGCCCGAGGGATTGGGTGTGGTGTTCGGGCTGGCGATATTCCAGGTGCTCCTGGTGTTATCGACCGCGCTGCCGGTCTGGAAGAAGCTGCGCACCGGGGAGCCGGCGGCATCTTCGGGGCTGGAGGGCCAGGAGGGGACGGAAGAAGGGAGCACCAGCGATGACTGAGACGATCCTGGCCGATGCCCAAATCGAGGTCGGCGCACACCCCCACGCCACCTGGCTGGGACTGACCGTCAACACCGACACGGTGCTCTCGACCGCGATCGCGGCGGTGATCGTTCTCGCGCTGGCCTTCTTCCTGCGCGCCAAGGTCACCTCGACGGACGTGCCCAGTGGAGTGCAGTTGTTCTGGGAGGCGATCACCGTACAGATGCGCGGCCAGATCGAGAGCGCCATCGGCATGCGGATCGCTCCGTTCGTGCTGCCGCTGGCGGTCACCCTCTTCGTGTTCATCCTGATCTCCAACTGGCTGTCCGTCCTTCCGCTGCAATACGAAGAGCACGGGCACACCGTCGAGATACTCACTCCGGCGGCGGGGGACATCAACTACGTGCTCGCGCTGGCTCTTTTCGTATTCGTCTGCTATCACGTGGCGGGGAGCTGGCGCCGCGGCATCATCGGACACCCGATCGCGGTGCTTAAAGGTCACGTGGCGTTTCTGGCGCCGATCAACCTGGTCGAAGAATTGGCCAAGCCGATCTCGTTGTCGCTCCGACTTTTCGGCAACATCTTCGCCGGCGGCATCCTGGTCGCGCTGATCGCGCTCTTTCCGCCGTGGATCATGTGGGCGCCCAACGCGATCTGGAAATCGTTTGATTTGTTCGTTGGCGCCATCCAGGCGTTCATTTTCTCTATCCTGACCATCTTGTATTTCAGCCAAGCCATGGAGGTGGAAGAGCATCATGACTGAAGCCGCCATCGGTTGGCCCGACGCACGCACCATCACAGAAGCCTGGTAGACCGCTACCAGCTCCAGAAAAGGAGGAGATACGGAATGGACCCCACTATCGCTGCCGGTGCTCTCATCGGCGGTGGACTGATCATGGGCGGCGGCGCGATCGGTGCCGGTATCGGTGACGGTATTGCCGGCAACGCACTGGTTTCGGGTATCGCCCGGCAACCCGAGGCGCAGGGCCGGTTGTTCACACCGTTCTTCATCACCGTCGGTCTGGTTGAGGCGGCCTACTTCATCAACCTGGCGTTTATGGCGTTGTTCGTCTTCGCCACCCCGGTCTCGTAATTCGCTGTGATGGGTGACGCGAGTCCCATTGTTCTGGCCGCGAGCCAGGCAGCAGAGGGAGGCGAGTCCAACAACTTCCTCGTTCCCAACGGCACGTTTTTCTTCGTGCTGGCCATCTTCCTGATCGTGCTCGGCATCATCGGCACTTTCGTCGTACCGCCGATCCTGAAGGTGTTACATGAGCGCGACGCCATGGTCCACAAGACGCAGGCGGATAACAAGAAGGCGGCCGACCAGTTCGCCGCCGCCCAGGCCGACTACGAAGAAGCCATGAAGGAAGCCCGGGTGCAGGCGTCGTCGTACCGCGACAATGCCCGGGCAGAGGGTCGTAAGGTCGTCGACGACGCGCGTGCCCGAGCTGAACAGCAGGTGATGTCGTCGTTGCAAGTGGCCGCCGAGCAATTAAAGCGGGAGAGGGACGCGGTGGAGCTGGATCTACGAGCCAATGTCGGGACCATGTCGGCGACCCTGGCCAGTCGAATCCTCGGCGTCGACGTCACCACCTCAGCTGCGACGAGGTAACCACCAATGTCGACTTTCCTTGGGCAGCTGCTAGGTTTCGCGGTCATCGTATGGCTGGTGTGGCGTTATGTAGCGCCGCCGGTGCGCCGTTTGATGACCGCTCGGCAGGACACGATCCGCCAACAGTTGGCCGATTCGGGGACGGCCGCCGAACGGCTGAAGGAGGCAAGTCAGGCGCACAGCAAGGCGGTGGAGGACGTCAAGGTGGAGGCGAAACAGGTCGTCGAAGAGGCCCAGGCCGACGCCGAACGGATTGGCGAACAATTGCAAGCCCAGTCCGAGATCGACGCGGAACGCATCAAAATACAGGGTGCCCGCCAGGTCGAACTGCTGTGCGCACAGCTGACCCGCCAGCTTCGCCTGGAGCTCGGCCACGAATCTGTGCGCCAGGCAGGGGAATTGGTGCGCAACTACGTTGCCGACCCGGCGCAGCAGTCGGCGACTGTCGATCGCCTCCTGGACGAACTCGATGCAATGGCGCCGGCGCCGGTCGACGTCGAGTATCCCCTAATGGCGAAGATGCGCTCCGCCAGTCGGCGCGCGCTGGCCGATCTGTCGGATCGGTTCAGCACCATCGCCAAGAGCCTTGACAATCAAGGACTGTCCACCCTCTCCCGTGAGCTGGTGTCGGTAGCCAAAATGCTGGACCGCGAAATCGTCGTCATCCGGTATCTCACGATGCCCGCCGAAGACGCGGCGCCCCGGGTCCGGTTGATCGAGCGGCTGGTATCCGGAAAAGTCGCCGATCCCACGCTCGACGTGCTACGGGCGGCCGTGTCGGAGCGTTGGTCGGCCAACTCGGATCTTGTCGATGCGATCGAACACGTGTCGCGGCAAGCGTTGTTGGAAGTCGCCGAACGTGAGGATCAGGTCGACGAAGTCGAAGACCAGTTGTTCCGATTTTCCCGCATTCTCGACGCACAGCCACGACTTGCCATCCTGTTGGGCGACTACGCGGCCCCGGCCGAAGGTCGTATCGCGTTGCTACGCAAGGTGCTCGACAGCTCGAGCGGCAGCGTCAACAAGATTGCGATCGCACTGCTGTCCCAGACCGTCGAACTATTAAGAGGTGAGCCGGCCGAGGAGGCCATGAAGGTTTTGGCAGAAGTTGCGGTGGCTCGCCGCGGTGAAGTTGTCGCGCAAGTCGGTGCGGCAGCCGAACTCAGCGATGCCCAGGGCACTCGTCTCACCGAAGTTCTCGGCCGCATCTACGGTCATCCGGTAACGGTGCAGCTGCAGACCGACGCCGAATTGCTGGGTGGGCTCTTAATCTCTGTGGGCGACGAGGTCGTCGACGGTACGCTCTCGTCTCGTCTGGCTGCGGCCAAGGCTCAGTTGCCCGACTGAACACGAAGTACTCAGCACAATCCATAACGAGGTAGGAAGACGAAAAGCCATGGCCGAGTTGACAATCTCCGCTGATGACATTCAGGGCGCGATCGAAGAGTACGTAAGCTCCTTCACCTCCGACACCTCCCGCGAGGAGGTCGGTACCGTCATCGATGCCGGCGACGGTATCGCGCACGTCGAGGGTTTGCCGTCGGTGATGACCCAGGAGCTGGTCGAGTTCCCGGGCGGAGTCCTCGGCGTCGCACTCAACCTCGACGAGCACAGCATCGGCACCGTGATCCTCGGTGATTTCGAGACCATCGAACAAGGCCAGCAGGTCAAGCGCACCGGCGACGTCCTGTCGGTACCCGTCGGCGACGCGTTCTTGGGGCGGGTGGTCAATCCGCTCGGCCAGCCGATAGATGGGGGCGGAGACATCGAGGCGCAGGAGCGGCGCGTACTGGAGCTCCAGGCGCCGTCGGTGGTGCAGCGGCAGGGCGTGAAGGAGCCGCTGCAGACCGGGATCAAGGCCATCGACGCGATGACCCCGATCGGCCGCGGCCAGCGCCAGCTGATCATCGGCGACCGTAAAACCGGCAAGACGGCGGTCTGCGTCGACACCATCCTCAACCAGCGGCAGAACTGGGAGACGGGCGATCCCAAGAAGCAGGTGCGCTGCGTGTACGTGGCCATCGGGCAGAAGGGCACCACCATCGCCAGCGTGCGCCGCGTCCTGGAGGAGGGCGGCGCGATGGACTACACCACCATTGTCGCGGCGCCGGCGTCGGACTCTGCGGGCTTCAAATGGCTTGCGCCGTATACCGGTTCGGCGATCGCTCAGCACTGGATGTACGACGGCAAGCATGTGCTGATCATCTTCGACGACCTGACCAAGCAGGCCGAGGCATACCGCGCCATCTCGCTGCTGCTGCGCCGTCCGCCTGGCCGCGAAGCCTATCCGGGTGACGTGTTCTACCTGCACTCGCGGTTGCTGGAGCGCTGCGGCAAGCTATCCGACGACCTCGGTGCCGGCTCGCTGACCGGTCTGCCGATCATCGAGACCAAGGCCAACGACATCTCGGCTTACATTCCCACCAACGTCATCTCGATCACCGACGGGCAGTGCTTCCTGGAGACCGACCTGTTCAACCAGGGTGTCCGGCCGGCCATCAACGTCGGTGTCTCGGTGTCCCGGGTCGGCGGCGCCGCGCAGATCAAGGCCATGAAGGAGGTCGCGGGCTCGCTGCGCCTGGATCTATCGCAGTACCGCGAATTGGAAGCGTTCGCCGCTTTTGCTTCCGACTTGGACGCGACATCCAAGGCTCAGCTGGAGCGGGGTGCGCGGCTGGTCGAGCTGCTCAAGCAACCGCAATCCCGCCCGATGCCTGTTGAGGAGCAGGTGGTCTCGATCTTCCTGGGCACCGGCGGTCACCTGGACTCGGTGCCGGTCGAAGACGTCCGGCGGTTCGAAACCGAACTGCTGGACCACATGCGGGCCTCGGAAGAAAAGATCCTGGCCACCATCCGGGATAGCCAGAAGCTCACCGACGAAACCGCCGACTCGCTCACCGGGGTCATCAACCACTTCAAGAAGGGCTTCGCGGCCACCGGTGGTGGGTCGGTGGTGCCCGACGAGCACGTCGAGCCCCTCGACGAGAAGGACCTGGCAAAGGAGTCGGTGAAGGTCAAGAAGCCCGCACCGGAGAAGAAAGAAAAGAAAGAGAAGAAGTAGCAACCGATGGCTGCCACACTTCGCGAACTACGCGGACGGATCCGCTCAGCTGGGTCGATCAAGAAGATCACCAAGGCCCAGGAGTTGATCGCGACATCGCGTATCGCAAGGGCACAGGCTCGGCTGCACTCCGCCAGGCCGTATGCCTTCGAGATCACCCGGATGCTCACGACCCTGGCCGACGAAGCCGCTCTTGATCATCCGTTGCTCGTCGAGCGCCGCGAACCGAAACGGGCCGGTGTGCTGGTCGTGTCCTCCGACCGCGGCCTGTGCGGCGGGTACAACGCCGGCATCTTCCGTCGCTCCGAGGAGCTTTTTTCCTTGCTGCGAGAGGAAGGCAAGAGCCCGGTGCTCTACTCGGTGGGTCGTAAAGCGACGAACTACTACAGATTCCGCAACTGGGACATCACCGAGTCGTGGACGGGTTTCTCCGAGCAACCCAAGTACGAGAACGCCGCCGAGATCGCCTCGACCCTGGTCGATGCGTTCATGCTCGGCACCGGCGACGGCGAGGACCAACAGTCGGATGACGACCAGGGCGTGGATGAACTGCACATTGTCTACACGGAGTTCAAATCGATGATGTCGCAGAACGCGGTGGCCCACCGGATGGCCCCGATGATGGTGGAGTACGTCGAGGAAGACCGCGGGCTTCGCACGCTGTACTCGTTCGAGCCGGATGCGACGACGCTGTTCGAGTCGCTGCTGCCGCGGTACCTGACCACCCGGGTGTACGCGGCATTGCTGGAATCGGCGGCATCGGAGCTGGCCTCGCGCCAACGTGCGATGAAGTCGGCCACCGACAACGCCGACGACCTCATCAAGGCCCTGACGCTGGAGGCAAACCGCGAGCGGCAGGCCCAGATCACCCAGGAAATCAGCGAAATCGTCGGGGGCGCAAACGCGCTCGCCGACGCCCGCTAGGGAGCCCCACGAGGAAGCGAAAAAGATATGACTGCTACAGCCGAAAAGACCGAACAACCGACAGACACCGACACCAGCGGCCGCGTGGTACGGATCACCGGGCCCGTCGTCGACGTCGAATTCCCGCGGGGTTCGGTGCCGGAGCTGTTCAACGCGCTGCACGCCGAGGTCACGTTCGGATCGCTCGCGAAAACCTTGACGTTGGAGGTAGCGAACCATCTCGGCGACAACTTGGTGCGCACCATCTCGATGCAGCCGACCGACGGCCTGGTGCGCGGGGTCGAGGTGATCGACACGGGAAACTCGATCTCGGTGCCGGTCGGCGAGGGCGTCAAGGGCTACGTCTTCAACGCGCTGGGAAAGTGCCTGGACAAGCCGGGGTACGGAGAAGACTTCGAGCACTGGTCGATTCACCGCAAGCCGCCGGCGTTCGAGGATCTCGAACCGCGCACCGAGATGCTCGAGACCGGCCTGAAGGTCGTCGACCTGCTGACTCCGTACGTGCGTGGCGGCAAGATCGCCCTGTTCGGTGGTGCCGGGGTGGGCAAGACGGTGCTGATCCAGGAGATGATCAACCGCATCGCCCGAAACTTCGGTGGCACTTCGGTTTTCGCCGGCGTGGGGGAGCGCACCCGTGAGGGCAACGACCTGTGGGTCGAGCTCAAGGAAGCCGACGTGCTCAAGGACACCGCGCTGGTATTCGGTCAGATGGATGAGCCGCCCGGCACCCGTATGCGGGTGGCGCTGTCCGCGCTGACCATGGCGGAGTGGTTCCGTGACGAGGCCGGGCAGGACGTGCTGCTCTTCATCGACAACATCTTCCGGTTCACCCAGGCCGGATCGGAGGTGTCGACGCTGCTCGGTCGTATGCCGTCGGCGGTGGGGTACCAGCCCACGCTTGCCGACGAGATGGGCGAGCTGCAGGAGCGCATCACCTCAACGCGGGGACGGTCGATTACCTCGATGCAAGCGGTCTACGTGCCGGCCGACGACTACACCGACCCGGCGCCGGCGACCACGTTCGCGCACCTGGACGCCACCACTGAGCTGTCCCGTGCGGTTTTCTCCAAGGGCATCTTCCCCGCCGTGGACCCGCTGGCGTCGAGCTCGACCATCCTGGACCCCGTCGTCGTCGGTGACGAGCACTACCGCGTAGCACAGGAAGTCATCCGGATCCTGCAGCGCTACAAGGACCTTCAGGACATCATTGCGATTCTCGGCATCGACGAGCTGTCGGAAGAGGACAAGCAGTTGGTTGGCCGGGCGCGGCGGATTGAGCGGTTCCTCTCGCAGAACATGATGGCGGCTGAACAGTTCACCGGCCAGCCGGGTTCGACGGTCCCGCTGAAGGAGACCGTCGAGGCATTCGACCGCTTGTCCAAGGGCGATTTCGACCACGTGCCCGAGCAGGCCTTCTTCCTGATCGGTGGCCTGGACGACCTGGCCAAGAAGGCCGAGAGCCTCGGCGCCAAGCTGTGATCAGGGCCAGCTGGCTTGAAAGGGCAGTGAAAGGTGGTCTGGCATGGCTGAATTGAATGTTGAGATCGTTGCTGTCGACCGAAAGATCTGGTCGGGTGAGGCGACGTTTCTCTTCACCCGTACCACCGTCGGCGAGATCGGCATCCTGCCCCACCACATCCCGTTGGTGGCCCAGTTAGTCGACGACGCCATGGTGCGCGTCGAGCGGGAAGGCGAAGACGATCTGCGGATCGCGGTGGACGGCGGCTTCTTGTCGGTGACTGAGGAGGGAGTCAGCATTCTCGCCGAAACCGCCGAGTTTGAGTCTGAGATCGACGAACATGCCGCCAGGGAGGATGCCGAGTCCGACGATCCGAAGATCGCCGCCAGGGGCCGCGCCAGATTGCGCGCCGTCGGCGCGATCGACTGAACCGCCGATGAGCGCGCCCATGTTCGCCATGGTCGCGCTCGTCGTCGTGTTGGGGGCGGCCGTTTTGGCACTGAGTTATCGGTTGTGGAAACTGCGCCAGGGCGGGACGGCGGCAATCATGCGGGACATCCCCGCGGTGGGAGGCCATGGCTGGCGGCACGGCGTAATCCGTTATCGCGGAGGCGAAGCCGCGTTCTACCGGCTGTCCAGTCTGCGTTTGTGGCCGGACCGTCGGCTCAGCCGGCGAGGCGTGGAGATTGTGGCCCGGCGCGCGCCACGCGGCGACGAGTTCGACATCATGACCAACGAGATCGTCGTGCTGGAATTGCGCGACGTGACGCAGGATCGCCGATTCGGTTACGAGATCGCGCTCGATCAAGGTGCGTTGACCGCGTTCTTGTCCTGGCTGGAGTCCCGTCCTTCGCCGCGCGCACGTCGGCGCAGCGTCTGATGTGGTCGATTTCAAAAGTTAAGCGCCCGAACGGGTCTGCCACGGAGCGATGGTCTGGCATCCGTACTCTTCGGGGCTGACGTCGCGTAGTGTTTCGCTGAATTGCCAGCGATGGCCGGCGAGGTCTTCGACGGTGCACTCGCGCTCGCCGTACTCACGGTCAATGGGAGGCTCGAGCACCTTGGCCCCGGCTGCGCGGGCACGCGCGAACTGGGCGCCTACGTCATCCACCCGCACCTTGATGACGTGTGTCACCATGTTGGCGCGGGGTGGTTGCTGTTCGCCTCTGACGTCGGCGACGATCATCGCACCATCTGCGCCGATACTCATCTGTGCTCGGTGACTTTCGCCGATTCGAACTCGCTCGGCAAATCCGAAAGCCGCGCTGAGCCAGTCCACTGCCGCTCGCACGTCGGGATAGACGAGAACAGGGATCACAGTCGCCGGCGGAATCGACCGATTGTGTTTCATTGAGCCCCTTGAGCTTTCAGCTAACCAGCAGTTGAGGTTCCACCGCCCGGCTGCCACAGCACATCACCGTCCGGATTAGCCGCGCGAGACAGGATGAAGAGCAGATCCGACAGCCGGTTCAGATATTTCGCCGGCAATACGCTGACCCGTTCCGGATGAGCTTCGACCGCGGCCCACGCCGATCGCTCGGCGCAACGTACCACGGTGCGGGCGACATGCAGTAACGACGACAACGGCGAACCTCCCGGCAGCACAAAGGAGTTCAGTGCAGGCAAGGGCTCGTTATATTTGTCGCACCACCCTTCCAGCCGATCGACGTAGGCCTGAGTGATTCGCAGCGCAGGATGCTCCGGGTTTTCCACCAGGGGGGTCGACAGGTCTGCGCCGGCGTCGAA
>Ga0209040_10004083_pt1 | contig 11088 bp, 9 predicted proteins | sample BogFormECP12_OM3_FD_188240 | JGI IMG/M metagenome (GOLD analysis project Ga0209040, IMG submission 188240) | Bog forest soil microbial communities from Calvert Island, British Columbia, Canada - ECP12_OM3 (SPAdes) (version 2) | ecosystem: Environmental > Aquatic > Freshwater > Wetlands > Bog ... | reverse complement strand
CGAACTCAACGACATGCGCCGAGCTGCGCTGCCCATCTTTGCCGCTCTGGGAGGCATGATTGTTCCTGCTCTGTTGTACGCGCTGCTGAATCACCAGCACGATGGCCAACACGGCTGGGGCATTCCGATGGCAACGGACATCGCGTTTTCCCTCGGTGTTTTAGGCATCATGAAGGGCATCCCGTCGGAACTGAAGATCTTCTTGCTGACGCTGGCCATTGCCGACGATATTGGTGCGATCGCGGTGATCGCCATCTTCTACAGCGGATCACTCGATGTGAGCGCACTGGTCACAGGTTTGTTTTTGGTCGGCCTGATCTTTGTAATGTTGCGGCTGGGAATCGCGCAGCCCATCCTTTACTTCGTTCTTGCCGTGGGATTTTGGGTGGCGATTCTTCAGTCAGGCATTCATGCCACCATCGCGGGCGTCATTCTCGGGTTCATGGTTCCAACAACCGCACCTTTCTCATTGAAGGAATTTCAAGAGATCGGGTCCGGCATGGTAGTGCGCTTTCGCAGGGCGCTTGCTGACGGTGATGAAAAAGCCGCCAAGAACCTGCTTGGTTCTTTCGAGGCGCTGGCGCAGAGCACAGAATCGGCGTCGGAACGCTTGACCCGTCAGTTGAACGACTGGGTGTCGTTCCTGGTTCTGCCGCTGTTTGCTCTGGCTAATGCGGGAGTGACCTTTTCCGCAGGAATCGTCCAGGAGGTAGTAATCAGCCGAATTGCATGGGGTATTTTGCTTGGACTGGTTGTCGGCAAACCGGTCGGCGTTTTGGGCTTTTCATGGCTGGCGGTGCGTCTGCGCATTGCCCAGCTCCCCCATGCCGTAAACTGGCGGCAGATTGGCGCGGTTGGTATGCTGGCCGGAATCGGCTTCACGGTCTCGATCTTCATTAGCTCGCTGGCGTTCGACAGCGATCTGTATCTTGCGGAGGCTAAGACAGCCGTGCTCGCGGCCTCCCTCATTGCTGGCCTTCTGGGCTACTTCGCGTTGCGGGAGCGGGGTGTAGCTCCACGACCGGAAGAATCTGCAGAAATTGGGAAGGCACTGTAACGAAGCTCAATAGATGGTGAAAACGCGTTACAATTTTGATGTCTCTCCGATTGGGCAGAACGGGTGTCCGTAGCGCATTCGTCTTGTCAGAGTTTTCTGGCGTGCCGGTGATTCGGCCGCAGGGCTAAACGCGTTTTGTGGTAGTGGCTGGCCGAATGTAATGTCATCCGGCATCACAACGAAAGGAAATTTAGAGGTTATGCGTTCTCGACTCTCAGCGCTCATGCTCGTCGCAATTCTCGCTCTCAGTTTTGCGGCCTGCAGTAAGAAAGAACAAAGCCAGAATCCACCGGCGACGACCGATACATCCAGCCAGGCCCAGGCAAACCAGCCCGCCGCAACGAATCCGCCGGCTGGTGGCCAAATGGCGTCCGGTCAACAGCAGATGGCGCCCCCGCAACAGCAGATGGCACCTGGACAGCAGCCGGCTCCGGCCCAGCAGATGGCGCCTGCACCCGCGCAGCAGGCAGCGGCTCCAGAGCCACCTCCACCGCCGCCACCGTTGGTGGTTCCGGCCGGTGCCAGCATTGTGGTTCGCATGGGCAGCACGCTGGACACGAAAACCGCCCATGATGGCGACACCTTTACCGGTTCTTTGGCGCGCGCCGTGGCGGTGCACGGAGAAGTTGCCATACCATCTGGCTCCGGCGTGACCGGTGCCGTGGTCGAGTCCAAATCGCCCGGGAAGTTCAAGGGCGCGGGAGTCCTGACGGTCACGCTGACAGCGGTCAACGTCGGGGGTGCGCCTGAGAGCATCCAGACCTCGCACTATACGGTGACCGTCAAAGGTAAGGGCAAGCGCACGGCCGTTGCAGTCGGCGGAGGTACGGGAGCCGGCGCGTTGATCGGCGGAATCGCTGGTGGCGGCAAGGGGGCGTTGATTGGCGGCCTCGTCGGCGCAGGCGCCGGTACCGCTGGAGCGGCCTTCACGGGAAACAAAGACTTGCAGATTCCGGCGGAACAGACCATCACCTTCAAGCTGGCACATTCCATCACCGTTCCGGGACATGCGAAGTCGGCCAGCGACCAACCCGCGCAGTAGCTGGCAGTGCAGTAGGAGGGGAGGTCGTTGGTCTCCCCTTTTTTCTTGTGCTTGCAGGAAGGCGGCTGTCTTGAGGAATATCTTTCAGCTAACTGGTGGCCGTCTTCTTAATCTTGGCCCGCCGCTCAGCCGCCCAGCCCTGCTTCGTGACTTGGCGGCCACGTCCGACGGCCAGCGCATCGTCGGGAACATCCTCGGTAATGCAGGACGCCGCACCAATATAGGCGCCACGTCCGATTCGCACTGGAGCAACCAGAGTCGCGTCGCTGCCGATGAACGCGCCGTCGTCGATCAACGTCTGGTGCTTGTTCACCCCATCGTAGTTACACGTGATAGTGCCCGCTCCCACGTTCACGTTCTCGCCGATTTCTGAATCGCCAAGATACGTGAGGTGGTTGGCCTTCGAACCATTGCCGAGCCGGGTCTTCTTGGTCTCGACAAAGTTGCCAACGTGTGCCTCTTCGCCGATGTCGCTGCCAGGACGAAGATGCGAATAGGGCCCGAGTTGCGCTCCGTTGCGCACTACCGAGTCTTCCAGAATGCAGCCCGGCCGGACCAGCACGCCATCGCCGATCTCGCAATTGGTGATCACGGAATAGGACCTGATGCGGCAGTCGGAGCCTATCCTGGTGCGTCCAATAAGCTGCACAAAGGGTTCAATCACGGTATCGGTGCCGACCTGAACATGGGCATCGATGTCGCACGTCTGTGGCCGGAAGATGGTGATGCCTGCCTCCATCAGCTCCCGCGCTTTCTTGTCGCGCAGCTTGGAATCAAGTTCTGCCAACTCGAGCCGAGTGTTCACGCCCAACACTTCACTGGAATCAGGCGCGCGCAAGGCCACAACTTTCTCTCCCGCCTTGTCCAGCAGAGCTGCCATATCAGTGAGGTAGTACTCACCGTGCGCGTTATCGGTGGTGAGCTTGCCTATGTGCTTGTACAGCGGTTTCGTCGCGAAGGCATAAATTCCGGAGTTGATTTCGCGCTGCTCCGCTTCCCTGCCCTGTAGCGCTTTTTGCTCGACAATGCGCTCGACTTTGTCCGTCTTTTTCCCCTTTTTGAGCTTGCGAAGCACGCGGCCATAGCCAGTCGGGTCGTCAGGCTCAGCCGTCAGAATGGTCATCGCGGCGGCCTGGGCTGCGTGGAAATCGCGCACCTGCGCGATCGTCTCAGAGCGAATCAAGGGAACATCGCCCGACAGTACCAAGACGGTTTCGAAGCTCTGCAAAACGTCGCGCGCCTCCATGATGGCGTGGCCGGTGCCGCGCTGTTCGCTCTGGAGTACGAAGTTGATGCCGGTCGGGGCCAGCGCCTTGCGGACGCGCTCCGCCTCATACCCGATAATGGCGAAAATACTTTGCGGCGGCACGACCTGGCTCGCCGCCGCTACGACGTGTGCCAGTAGCGGTTGGCCGGCAATTTCGTGCAGTACTTTAGGGCGCTGCGATTTCAAACGCGTGCCTTTGCCCGCGGCCAGAATGGCGATGGCGAATTGTTGTTGCTTGTCTTTCGCGGCTTTGGCGGAGGTTGACTTTGGCCTTGGCATGTCTATCTCCGATTTGCGAGAGCTAAGACTTCCGGCCGAGCGCGGCGACCGGCAGCTCCCGCGACTCCATCATAAGCCGCAGCAGGTCGTGCGCAACCTGATGGGTGTCGTGACGGGCGATCAGACCCTCCTTGTCGTCCACCGCTTCCAGCAAGTATTCGCCGAGGATCGGCTTCACGCCTAACGCCTCAATCCGGTCCACGTCAGCCTCAATCTGCGACTGCCGCTTCTCGGCGTATTTCAGGGCTAAAGCCGGAGACGCCGGAGTTCGGTTGACCAACGCATAGTCGAAGAACTGGCGCCGCGCATGTTTGTACAATGCGAGGATGTGATCGGAGGCGGTCAATCCCAGACTCTCATTCGCCTGGGTCATCAAGTTGCACACAAATACCTTGACCGCGCGTGAATTGGCGATCGCTCGGGACACACCGCGCACTAGCAGGTTGGGCACCAGGCTGGTGAACAGCGAACCGGGACCGATAGTGATGAGATCGGCGTTGTCTATGGCTTCCAGCGCCAACGGAAGCGGCTTGGCATTCGCGGGCGCCATACGCAGCTCGACAATCCGGCGCTGGCTGGCCGTTATATTAGTTTCTCCGCGCACCACCGAGCCGTCATCCATGATGGCGTACAGTTGCGCGTTACTGGTCGTTGCGGGATAGATGTGGCCCCTGGTAGCGAGAATCGCCGAGGAGTGTTTCACCGCCTGGCTGAAGTCGCCGGTGATGGCGGTCATCGCGGAAAGAAAGAGGTTTCCGAAGTTGTGGCCGCCCAGACCTTCTCCCGCAGGAAAGCGGTATTGGAACAGCCGTGACAGGAGCGCCTCATCCTCAGAGAGCGCCACGATGCAATTGCGGACGTCGCCCGGCGCCGGGACGTTCAGTTCCTTGCGCAGGCGCCCGCTGGATCCCCCATCATCGCTAACGGTGACAATGGCGGACAGATCGGCAATTCCCGGCAGCCCGCCGCTGACAGCCTCTTCGACACCCGCTGCGACGTACTGCTTCAGGCCGTGCAGCACCGTGGACAGGCCCGTGCCTCCGCCCATGGCGACAACTCTTATGGGCCGCAACTCGGCGTAGGCGGAATAATTCTGCATCAGGCAACCAGAGTAAGCTCAGCTAAAGATGCCACTTCTCCGCCTGACCCGGAGAATCGGCGCTGGTATCAGGATAAAGCAGCTCGGTGAAGCGTGGATCGTCGGCCAAGCTTTTAAAGTCGGCATCGCTTCGCGCATGAAAGCGGTTGGCCGGGTTCAGACGAATAGCCTCGTTCAGGCTGGTGATGGCTTCGGGAAAGTGGCCGGTGAGGCAATTCAAGACTGCCATGCCGTACCAGATGAAGTCGAGTTTGGGGGACTTCTTTGACAACAGGTCAAGGTTCTCGCGAGCGCCCATATAATCGCCCATGTTCATCAGAGAAACCGCATAGTCGAATTGCTCCTCCGGCGTTTTGAACGACGACGAGGAAGCCCGGCTCAATTGCTGATTGCAACTGGCCAAATGGACGGAAGCGCGGTCAGCGAGTTCGGGGCTCGGCCCGGCCAGGACCTTCTCAAAAAATGCCTTGGCCCGGGCATACTTGTGGGACTGCAGGGCCTTTAGACCAGCCTCATAGTTTTGCACAGCCTGTGCAAAACGGGGGTCGTCAGTCAACTTCATCGGTCTACTTCCCCGGTATCTGCTTTCGGAGATTGCTAAGGGTAATAGTAAGCCACTATTTGTCTTGGACTTGGCAGCGCTTTCCTTAAGCTTTCGTGCGGCTTTTTTCTTCATCCCACGATTTCCTTTGGGATATTCCGAACCCAGCACTGCCTAAGGCTGTGGAAAACCCAAAACTACGTGAAGGTGTGTGTGCTGAGTTATACCCCCAAGTTGAGAGGACGTCAACCCACCACAAAAGGGCCTGATAAAGACCTGATATTCAGTTGCTTTTGGCCGCCGTTTCCAAGTCGATGGATTTCCATTCACCCTTGATGATTCCAGCCCGGATCTGGGCAGGCGTCTTCTTCAGCTTGGTCTGCGCGTAGGCGTAAAACACCTCTTTCATGCAGATGCCGCAGTGCGCTCCATGGGTGCTCTCGAAACAGGTGTGCAGGCTGGTGTGCCCGGCGCGTTCGCAATAGCAGTAGCAAGGCATCTGATACAAGACGCCAGGAATCTTCGCCGCTAGTTCGTAAGCTTGCACCTGGTATGGGTACTTGAACGCTTCGCCCTGAAGCTGGTCCTTTGGCAGGATGGGAGGCGCGTCTCCGGCACTGAGTGGATGATCGTTGTATGCGGGGACATGATCTGCCTGCGCGAAGGAAACGATGGCGACCAGGGCAATGAAGGCAATCAGTGCGGGCTTGTTCATAAAAGCAGTCCTCAGCAGGTCGATTGACCTATTCTATTGAAGTTTCCAGATTAGCCAAAACTTCGCCATTTCCCTCCACACCGATATGAAACTATACTGGACGGTCACTCGTCTAACCAGTGCAATGGGTTCAACTCCCGACTACAACCCGTCCGTTTTCCCGTCCAAGCCACGCCGTGCTAATACGCTGCTTTCGGGCTGGCTGCGCGATGTGATCATCTCGCTGGCCGTTTCGGCATTCTTCATCATCTTTCTGTACCAACCGGTGAAGGTCGAAGGAACCAGCATGATGCCCACGCTCCAGGACCAGGAGCGCGTGTTCATTAACAAGTTCGTTTACAAGCTGGAACCGATAGCGCGCGGCGACGTCATCGTTTTCCGCTATCCGCGAGATCCTGGCAAAAGCTACATCAAGCGAGTGGTAGCGATCGCCGGAGACCGCGTTCGCATCGAAGGCGGTGTGGTCTTCGTCAACGGGCATCGGCTGGGCGAGCCTTACGTGCCCGAGCAGTACGAAGATGTGCGGTCCTATCCTGAGACCGCGGTGCCGCCTCACTGCTATTTCGTGCTTGGCGACCATCGCAACCTCTCCAACGACAGCCGCGACTTCGGCCCGGTGGATGAAGACTTCATCTACGGCAAAGCTGTCTTCGGGTACTGGCCTGTTGCCCGGGTGGGAACACTGCGCTAACGCGATCTCCTCAAGAATGTTCTTGTGCGCTGGCTCACAACAGCTGAGTGACGGGCGTCACCGCCTCAATGGTTGCGATCTTTGTACATTGGGATTGGCGAAGGTTATCCGCCGCAACTGCCGGACGGTGAGGACGGCAGCCAGAACTCAAGATCGGAGATCGTAATCATGGCATATGTAATAACTGATACCTGTACGAAAGATGAACTTTGCGTCGAAGCTTGCCCAACCGACTGCATTCACCCCAAGAAGGATGAAGAAGGATTCGAAGCTGCGACCCAGCTGTGGGTGGATCCGGAAGGCTGCATCGACTGCGGTGCCTGCGTCCCGGTGTGCCCGACCAATTCGATCTTCATCGTGGACGAGGTTCCAGCTGACAAGCAGGAATTCATCGAGAAGAACGCCGCCTATTACGCCAAGGCGTAAGCGGCGATTCCGCCGCGAGATGCTTTGCGGCAAGAGCGCGGTTCTCTTGCGACCACCGAGACACAGAGTTCTCCCCCAAGTCTCTTTGTCTCGGTGTTTTTGTGATATAAGGCGCTGCCCACTTACTCGTAGATCGAGCATCCACAGCCCGGCGAAGGCACGTGGACTTTCAGGAAGTCCGACACCTTCTGATAGGCGTCGATCTGGTTCTCGACGCGCGAAAAGCCGTGGCCTTCATTCTCATAAATCTTCAACTGCACTGAACCGCCCCGTTTCTTCACGGCCTCGGCCACTTGTTGTGCTTCATTCTTCGGACAACGTGGATCGTTGCCGCCCGCTAATAGCAATAACGGCGCCTTGATCTGGTCTACGAAATTGATGGGCGAGCGGTCTTCATACATCGCCTTGTTCTTCACCGGATCGCCCCACCACGCGCGATCGAACTGCTGCAGCAGCGGGTCTTCGTTGGCAATCTCGGTGAACCAGTTCACGAAGGGCACGATCGCCACGCCGGCAGCCCACAGCTCAGGGGCCTTAGTCACGGCCATCATCGTCATGTAGCCGCCATAGCTGCCACCCATCACGATCAGCTTCTTGGGATCGACGAATCCGCTCTTCTTGATCCACTCTGCCGCGGCGAGGTTGTCCTGCAAATCGCCACCACCGGGATCGCCGCGATTGCTCTCATAAAAGGTCTTGCCGTAGCCGGTGGAGCCGCGATAGTTCGGCGCAATTACCACATAGCCCTGGTTCACCATGTATTGAATGAAACGGTTGAACGAGTTCACCGACTGCGAAGCCGGACCGCCGTGGATGTATACGATCGCGGGAAACTTCCCGTTGCGCTGGATGTTGTTCGGCACATAGGCCAGCGCTGAAATCGTCCACTTACCGTCGCCGCTGGGATAGTGCACCAGGCAGGGCTCGACCATGTCGGCGCTGCGCAGCCCCGCGACCAGCGAATGCGTCACCTGCTGCGATTGCTTCGACGCGAGGTCGTACACCCACGCGTCGTTCGGAGCATCCGCGCCGTTGTGGTAGTACAACAGCCTGGAACCGTCGCGTGAATAGGGCAGCGGGTTGCCGCCGAGCGTGTTCACTCCCAGCTTCAGGGGCAGCGCTTCGGCATGCCTGCTCGCAATGTCATACAGATAGATATAGGTATTGGCCTCAACGTCAGCGGTCCACGTGAGCGACTTTCCGTCGGGCGAGAACGTGCCTGCGGCGATCTGCCACTTGTCATTGGTGAGCCAGTCGATCTTCCTGGTGGCAATATCGAGCAGTCCTACATTGTAGTACCCATTCGCCGCGTCGGAAGTAATCAGAAGCGTCTTTCCGTCAGGCGAGATGTCATCCGCTTCGTAATTGTGTTCCCCCTCATGCGGGGTGAGGTTTGTGCTCTGCCCGCTGGCCAGGTCGAGCATGAAAATGCTGGCGTCGTTGCCGGTGGCATGCGACTGGGTATAGACAAGGGACTTGCCGTCGCGTGAAAAAATGGGATGACTGTTGCTCAGCTCTTTGGGCGTGTTGGGCGTCAGGTGCCGCACATGCCTCGTCGCCACATCCATCAGTTCGATCTCAAAGCTGGAGCCCGTCTTCGGCTTGGTGACGTACGCCAGTTGCCGCCCGTCGGGCGACCATGTCGGCTCCTCGTCCCCGCTCTCCGGCGAGACCGTCAGGTTCACCACATCACCGGTCTTCGGCGAGACCAGGAACACGTCCCACTGCTCGTCGCCATCGTGGTCCGAGACGTAGGCGATCCACGCGCCGTCAGGCGACCACGCCGGCTGCGCCTGCCGCTGATCGCTGATCGTCAACTGCATCGGCCATCCGCCGGTCGCAGGCACCAGCCATAGATTGTTACGCCCGCTGATATTGGAGATGAACGCGATCTGCTTGCCGTCGGGCGACCACGTCGTTCCGCCCACCAGGCGTGTCATGTACAGCTTCTCGATGGAAAAGCTCTGCATGTCGGCCACAGTCTTGCTTTGCAGCTTGGCCGGATCGGTAATCGCGAGAGGCGGCGTAAGGGTTAACTGGGCGACGGCTTGCAGACTCATAATCATGACGATAGCAGACAAAAAATTGCGCAGCATCAGACCGTAAACTCCGAAGGATTCGCAGGTGTTCTCAGGATAGCAGGTAGCATGCGGACGCCAGCGGCTGACTGATCAGTGCTATTGCTGCCCGCTTGCTACTCTGGCTTTGGCGAACTCATCGTCCGGCTTCCACCCGATCAGCGCAGTCTGGTCCGCTGCCAACCAGCCCAGCGCGACGCCGAAGCGCGCCATCACGGCATCGCCACGGAAGTCCATCTCCGGATGGTATTCGTCACTCGGCTGATGATAGTGCTTGGCAACGAATTCCTTGGCCTGCTGCTGGCCCCAATCGCGATCATGGCCCTGGTACTTGAGGCCCTCGTCGATGGAGAACGCCGGCACTCCGGCGCGCGCCAAACTGAAGTGGTCGGAGCGGTAGTAATGTCCCGCGCCGGGTTGCGAGTCGGGCACGATCGTCAGGCCGAAATCCTTGGCGGTACTCTCCACCGTGGGATAGAACGTCGTGCGCTCCGCGCCGGAAACTGTGACTTCCTGCGGCACTCCCAGCGGCGGCACGTCATCGTAATTGAGGTCAAGTGTGATTTCCTTCGCAGGAACGGGCGGATGCTTTCCCAGGAATTCAGAGCCCCGCAGCCCCTGCTCCTCGGCAGTGACCGAAGCGAAATAGATCGACCGCTTGGGTTGCTGCCGTGCTGCTGCAAAGACACGCGCGATCTCCAGCAGGATGCCGCAGCCGGTGGCGTTGTCCTGGGCGCCGTTGTAGATGTTGTCGCCCGGCATGCCAGCCACGATCCCGAGATGGTCGTAGTGCGCGCTATAGAACACGGCTTCCCGCTTCAGTTTGGGATCGGACCCGGGCAGCTCAGCGACGACGTTGTTCACATCGAACGGTCGCACCTTGCTTACCAGGTGCGCCTTGAACTTTACCGGAAGTTCCACCGCCTTGAAACCGCGTGTTTGTGCCGCGGCCATCATCTGGTCAAGATTCATGCCGCAAGCCTGCGCGAGTTTTTGCGCGACTTCGAATTGAATCCACGATGCGAGCTTCAGTTTGGGCGCCGGATCGTTTCGCAAGTAGGCGCGCTCGCCCGACCACGAGTTGCGCACCACGTCCCATCCGTAGCTGGCCATTTCAGTTTTATGGATGAGGATGACGCCAACTGCACCTTTGCGGGCGGCTTCTTCGTACTTATAGGTCCAGCGGCCGTAATAGGTCAGCGTCTTGCCGTTGAAGAACTTGGGATCGTCCGATGGCGGCTGGTTCACCATCATGACGAGCACTTTGCCCTTTACGTCGACATCTTTGTAGTCGTTCCAGCCGTACTCCGGAGCATCGATACCGTAACCCATCCACACGATCGGAGCGTCAATCTCGTTCTGCGTATCGGTGGTTTCGTCCATGGCAACGATGTCGGTGCGGTTGCGGAGATTCATCAGCGTGCCCTTGTTGGGAACGAACGAGAATGTGCTGTCATCCTGCGTCGCAATGCCCACCATGGGCACCTTTTGCATGTAGCTGCCGTTGTCGCCGGCAGGCTTCAGCCCATAGAGCGCGAATTGTGTGGCAATGTACTCGGCGGCGATGTCCCCTCCGCGAGCGCCGGTGCCGCGGCCCTCCAGCAGATCGCTCGCCAGGAACTTCACGTGGGCGCGGATCTTCTCGGGATCGACCGCAGCCATCGCCTGCTCCGCAGCCGCAGGCAGCCCAGCGACGCGCGGCGCGGCCCTCGTGTTCTTTGCCGAATGAGTTTCAGGAGGATTGGTTCCGGCTTGCGCAAAGAGCAGGCCTACTACCAGGGCGATCAACAGTGCAATGAGGGCAGCCTTACGCATGAATGGAGTCTCCTATGCTCATCAACCCTCCATTCTACGCGAACAAAAAGCCGGGCCGGAGTTCGCTGCCGGCCCGGT
>Ga0209040_10004082_pt1 | contig 11088 bp, 10 predicted proteins | sample BogFormECP12_OM3_FD_188240 | JGI IMG/M metagenome (GOLD analysis project Ga0209040, IMG submission 188240) | Bog forest soil microbial communities from Calvert Island, British Columbia, Canada - ECP12_OM3 (SPAdes) (version 2) | ecosystem: Environmental > Aquatic > Freshwater > Wetlands > Bog ... | reverse complement strand
CTGGTCGTTGTCTTGCCCGTGCCGTTCACGCCCACCATCAGGATGACCTCCGGCGGAGCGGCGACGGCTTTCTCCGTCGGCTGGTGCTCGTCCAGAATTGCCTTCAATTGCTCTTTGAGGAGATCTTTCAACTCCGCGCCATCCCGGATCTGCTGCCGTTTCGCGCGCTCGCGAAGTGCAGTCACAATCTCGGTCGCCGTAGTCACGCCAATGTCCGACGCGATCAGGCTCATCTCAAGATCTTCAAGCGCCGCTTCATCGACCGTTCGGGTAAGCGATAGAACGCTGTCGATCCGCTCCTCCAGGCTTTCGCGGGTGCGCGATACCGCCTTCTTCATGCGGTCGAGGAGACCTTTTTTCTTCGGCTCTGATTCTTCCTTCAGGCTGCCGAACAGCGTTTGAATCATGACTGCGTGATCCTCAGAATCCCTTTAAGGTGCGAAGCAATTCGGTTTACGCTCTCTGGTTCAAATGACCTCGGAGAGCACACGCTGTTTAGGAAACGAGATTAGAGTGCGCGGGTTCTTGACGACAATGCGGCCGCGCTTCACAAGAGAGGTAAGCGCGTTGACTGCTGACGCGTCATAGCGTTTGGTAGCCAGGCGATTCAGTACCTCCAGTACATATTCGGGATCCATGGCCGCCTGGTACGGCCGCGTTGTGGTCATGGCGTCGAAGCTGTCCGCGACCGCGATGATGCGGGCCATCATCGGAATCTCTTCACCCCGCAGGCCGTACGGATAACCCTGTCCGTCGAGCGATTCATGATGCAATTCGACTCCGGGTATCAGGTCGCCGATGGCCTGGATCGGGCGCAGAATCGATGCGCCTTTGACTGTGTGGGCCTTCACGATCTCGAATTCCTCGGGAGTGAGCGGCGCCTCTTTTCTCACGATAGAGTCTTCGATGCCGACCGTCCCGATGTCGTGCAGCAGAGCAGCAAGGCGGATGCGCTCTACCTGCTCCGCGTCGATGCCTAATTCCCTGGCGATATCGGCCGAGTAGGCTGCCACGCGCTCGGAATGGCCACGCAGATAGCCGGTGCGCTCGTCGATCGCCTTCGCGATCATGCCCATGAAATCAGTGAGCGTCGCGTAGTGCCTGCCTGCCTCAACATGCTTGTCGAAACACGTATTCTGGAGGGTCTGCAGAGCTGTTTGCCATTCAACTGCAGCCCCTTCGAAAAGAGTCCCACGCAGTTGTGCAGTGGCACGTTCAGCCCGATGCAGTGATCCCGACTCGATTGCCGCCGCCAGGGTTCGGCTCAATCTGGCAAACTCCCACGCGAACAGCAGGCCTATCGCCACACACAGGACAACGGCCGCGCACAGAGGAACGATTGGGTTCCATCCAAACCGGTTCGCCAACACGTACAGCAACAGCGTGGCTGCGCAGGTGCCGATCAGGGCAAAAAAGGCCTGCCAAAACACGCCCCAACGAAATGGTGATGTGCGCTTCATGAGCCCAAAACTTTCCGGGGAAATCGAAAGGAGCAGCCTCTAGTCTAATGATCTGAAAACTGATTGCCTCTCACACGAAAGTCGTAGAAACCAGGGACGTCATCTACTCGTCGCGTCCCGGACGGCTCATCAGTTCCTGCATGGCCTGCACCGGAAGCTTGCCGCCCTGGAGTATGGCGGCCATTTGCTCGGCGATCGGCATCTCTATTCCGTGCCGTTGCGCGAGGCCCAACGCTGCAGTCGTAGTGCGAACGCCCTCCGCCACTTTGCCGTGCAGTCCTGCCAGCACCTGGGAGAGCGGTCGTCCCTTGCCCAGCTCCTCACCCACCCACCGGTTGCGTGAGAGCGAACCGGTGCAGGTGAGCACCAGGTCGCCCAGTCCGGAAAGGCCGGCCAGCGTTTCGCGTCGCCCCCCGCAGGCCACCGATAGTCGCGTCACCTCCGCAATGCCGCGGGTGATGAGAGCTGCGGTGCTGTTGTGCCCCAGTCCCAATCCCGAAACGATGCCCGCAGCAATGGCGATCACATTCTTGAGCGCACCGCCGAGTTCCACTCCTACTACATCGTCATTTGTATAAAGCCGAAGCGTCGCACTGCTGAACTCACTCTGCACGCGCGCCGCAAGAGCAGCGTCTCTGGATGCAATGGTCACGGCTGTCGGCGATCCCGCCGCGACTTCCTGTGCAAACGAAGGCCCGCTCAGCACTCCGCAGCTAAGACTTAACTCATAAGGCTTAAGCACTTCGGAAATCACCTGGCTGGGGCGCAGATAGGTGTGATCTTCAATGCCTTTGGTCGCGCTCACCAGGAGCTGTCCAGAGTATAGATGCGGCGCGAATCGTTCATAGGAACTGCGAACGTGGTGCGACGGCATCACGCTGACCACTATCTCGGCGGCGCGCAAAGCCTCCCCTGCATCGCTGGTGATCACAACTTCAGGCGGTATGGGAAATCCCGGCAGAAACGCTGCATTTTCGCCGGAGGCCCGAATGGCCGATGCGACTGCAGGCGAATGTGTCCACAAGGTAAGCGAATGACCGCCGCGCCGGGCGAGACTCAGAACAATCGCCGTTCCCCACGCCCCGCCGCCCATCACGGCAATCCGGCTCATGCTGCGGTAGTCCGGGTCTTGCCAAAGCGATATTCGGTTCCGCGCAGCAGCCGCCCAATATTCTGGTGATGCTTGGCGACCACAATCGCAGGCACAATCAGGATCACCGCGATAATCCAGAAGCTGTTAACTGGTGGAGGCAATAGAATCGCGGAGATTGGAAACGTCGCCGACGCCAGAATCGAAGCCAGCGATACATACCGCGATAATGCGAAGACAATAACAAAGACCCCCAGTGCGATCAGCGCTGCCCATGGCGCCAGCGCCAGAAACACCCCAAACGCCGTTGCCACGCCCTTGCCTCCTTTGAATCCCAGCCATACGGTGTAGATATGTCCCAGAATGGCACAGAGCGCTGCCAGTGCTACGGCGCTGTCCCTCGGCACGGGCGTCAGCGTCGGCCACATCGCAAGATGGCTCGCGACAACAACCGCCAGGTATCCCTTGCAGGCGTCTAGAAGAAAGGTAAGCGCGCCCAGGCCTTTCGCACCCGATCTCACCACGTTCGTCGCGCCGATGTTGCCGCTGCCCTTAGAGCGAATGTCTTCCTTGCGAAAGAGCCAGACCAGAAGAAAGCCAAAGGGAATCGAGCCCAGCAGGTACGCTGTCAGAGCAACCAGCAGATAAGTCAGGACTGGCATTGCGCCTTTGAGTTTAGCAGCAGCCTTACATGAGCCGCCTGCGCACCAGGTCCAGCGCGGTCTGGCTCGCGTAATGGCGAATGCGGTTGCGATCGCCGCTGAATCTGCGCTCGACCACCTCCGTATTCTTGCCATCGCTTACGCTGAGGTAGACCAATCCGACGGGCTTCTCTTCACTCCCGCCTGAAGGCCCGGCGATGCCGGTAACTCCGACTCCCAGGGTCGTATCGCATCGCACGCGAATGCCCTCGGCCAGTGCCGCCGCTACTTCACGGCTGACCGCACCGTGTTCCTCGATCAAGACCGGCGTGACATCCGCGAACTCCGTCTTCAGCTCGTTGCTGTAGACCACTGCGCCGCCCGCAAATGAACGGGAGCTGCCGCTGATGCTCGTCAGGCGCTCCGCCACCATGCCGCCCGTGCAGCTTTCCGCCACGGACAAAGTCGCGCCCTGCATTTCGAGGTAGAACAGCACAATCTGTTCGAGCGACTCTCCTTGCGACGAATAGATAAGGTCGTCCAGTTCCTCTTCAATGCGGCCAGCCAGTTCGTCGACACGAGCCTGCGCCTCGGCCAGGGTCGGCTTACCGCACAGCAGGTTCAGCTGGATGTCTCCCAGGTGCGCCAGAATTGTCGTTTCCACATCGGTGAACTGTGTGTAGATGGGCGCAATGCGCGCATCGGCCGCGGATTCTCCGATCAGCGCCGCCTTGAGCACGCGCGTTGCGATGTACCGATGCGGCAGAGCCTCTCTGAGCCGCGGCACGCATTCCTCGTCGAACATCGGCTTCAATTCCGACGGAGGCCCCGGCACCAGCATCACCAGCTTGCGATGCTTGCCAAAGACAACGTCCAGCCACTGCCCCGGCGCAGAGCCCCGCGGATTCGCGAGAATGACCGCGCCATCGAGCACGTCGGCCTGCTTCTCGTTGTTCCGAGTCATCGTGAGCCGCCGTGCGGCCATTCGCGCATAGAGCTGGGCAATCAGCTCCGGATCGCGCTTGAGCCCAATCTGCATCGCTTCTGCGACCGCCTCGCGTGTCAGATCATCCTCAGTCGGGCCAAGTCCGCCCATGATGACTATGACATCCGTACGGGCGAGCGCATTCCGTATCGCGCCCACAAGATGCTTCGGACGATCCCCCACAATCGTCTTGAACGCCACCGTCACGCCAAGCTGGTTCAGCCGCTCTGTAACAAAAAGGGAATTGGTGTCCTGGCGATAGGGCGACAGTAACTCCGAGCCAATCGCGATGATCTCCGAGTTCATCAAGCCCCGATAGCGCGTGCAGGTCTAGCGTTCACAGTTGCCGGCCAGCCCGTGTCTAAAATGAACCGCTCAGATCCTTGTCTCAAGGAACGCGCAAACCCTCAATCCCCAACGCTACATGATAAACAGCGTTATTCGTCGCCACCAGCGCGTTGCCGCCTCGTATGAAGGTAAAGCCGACCATGCCCGACCCGGCGACCGCAAGCTGAGCCTCATTCGGCTGTGAAATGCGCACGATCCCGCGTTTCCCGCCCAGCGATGCAGCGACATAGACGCTGCCCGCGATGTCCACCGCCAGGCCCTGCGGCCGTCCCAGTCCGCGGTAGAAGACCGTCGTCGCGCCATCGCGGTCGATAGCATACACATTGTCGTAGCTTGATGTCGTGGGTCCCGTCACAAAGAGCGTGCCATCGATTCCGAACGCCAGGTGATACGCGGCCACACTCGGCTCCAGTGTGGCAAAGACAAAGATCTGCCGATCCGGAGCAATCTTGAAGATGGTCCCGCTGCGATCGCCGACATACAGATTCCCCTCGGCGTCGAAGGCGATCCCGGTCGCGACACCCATGCCTTCTGCATACACAGACGCCGCTCCCGCCGGAGTCACGCGGTATACCGTGCCTTCCTGCCGCGACGAGACGTAGACGTTGCCCACATCATCGGTCGCCAGTCCGGTCGCATTCATGATGCCGCTCACGAAAGGGCGCATCTCGCCGTCGCGCTCAATCCGGAAGACGGAAACCGGCGTCTCCTGGCCGCGCGAGCCGGAGAGCGTTACATAGATATTTCCATCGCCGTCGACCGCCGGGTTGGCGACAATATGGACCCCGTTCGCGATCATGCTTCCGACTTTCACTTTCACGGCATTGCTTTGCGCGCCATTCTGCAGAATCCGCAACGTCCCGCTCTCCGCCTCTTCCGGAACCCGCAGCACCATGCGCTTGCCGCGACTCAACAGCACCGGCGCGGCCAGATCGCCCACCATGGCCACCGGCCTGCGGTACGAAATCGGCCCGAGGTTCGATCCCAGGACCTCGATTTCCCCGCCCGGCAGAGCGGTGTTCGGCACAATTTCGTCAATGCGAGGCGTGTGGCTTGCTTCCGACTTGATAAGAGGCGTCATGCTTCGTATTCCCCACCCCATTCCACCGGGGTGTCTACCACCAATGATGCACGATCAGGCCAACCAGCAGCGCATAAATCCCCGCCGCCACGTCATCCATCATGATGCCTAGCCCGCCATGTAATCTTTCCAGTTGCCGTGCTGGCCAGGGCTTCACAATATCAAAGAAGCGAAACAGCGCGAAAGCCAGCAGTGCATGACGAATCTCGACCGGGCACACCGCCAGGGCGATCCACTGCCCCGCCACTTCGTCGATCACGACGTGTCCGGGGTCCTCCCGGCCGCTCTCGCGCTCCACAATCGAGCCCGCCGGAATCCCGATCAGCGCGGCTCCCAATGCGGCTACGGCCGTCGCTACAGCCACGCCCGCACTGCTCAAATGCGCTGCTCGTGCCACGAAAAACCATATCACCGCCGCCGCGAGAGACGCCCATGTTCCGGGTCCTCCCCCGATCAGCCCGATCCCGAAAAAAGTCCCGACCGCCCACGCCCACCCGGTCTTGGCCGGTCCGGGCTTAGCCCCCACGCTTTTAATTAGTCCCGCCGTCATCGTCCTCACGGCGCTCTTTGCCCCTATCCAATCCCTCAAGCACCTCGGGGTCGACCACCGGTGAGGATATGCGATAAGCGCCGCTTGCCCACTTGCCCAGATCGATCACCCGGCACCGGTCGCTGCAGAATGGAAAAAACTCATCCTTCGCAGTCACCAGCGTTCTGCATGTCGGGCAGCGCAGCACCAGCTTTTGTGTTCCCATTGCTTACTCCCCGCTAGCCGAAATCACCTTCGCCACCACATCGTAGTCGTGCGTCTCGGTAATTTCGCAGCGATAGAATCGGCCCGCCGTCAGCTCTTCAAAGGGGCCGAAGTCATTAATGTAGACCGTCCCGTCAATCTCCGGCGCGTGAAACTCCGTCCGGCCCTCCCACAGCATGGGAGTCTCCTCCGATTCGCCCTCCACCAGCACTTCCAGCTCTCTGCCCACCCATGCCGCCTTGGCTTGTTTACTGACGCGCTCCTGAATCTTCATCAGCTCCCGCTTGCGCCTTTCAATGGTGCGAGCCGGAACCTTGCCGTCCAGTCCAAACGCCCGCGAACCGTCCTCATCCGAGTAGCCAAACACGCCCAGCCAGTCGAACTTCGCCTCGCGCACAAAATCGCACAGCGTTTCGAAGTCCTCCTCCGTCTCGCCCGGAAAGCCCACGATGAACGAAGTCCGCAGCGCAATCCCTGGCACCGCCGTCCGAACTTTTTCCAGTGTCTTCAGAAAAATCTCCGCATTCGCCCCGCGCTTCATGGCCTTGAGAACGGGTCCCGACGCATGCTGCAGCGGCACATCGAGATACCTGCAGATCTTCTCGTGCTTAGCGATCGTCTCCAGCAGTCTGCCGGTGATCTTGTTGGGATACGCATACAGGAACCGCAGCCACTTGAGATCCGGAATCACCGCCAGCCGGTCCAGCAGCTGCGCCAGTCCGTCCTTGAGCCCAAGGTCCTCGCCATAGCAAGTCGTGTCCTGGCCAATCAGAGTAATCTCGCGCACGCCCTGCGCCACCAGGCTCTCCGCCTCCGCGATGACCGACTCGAAGCGCCGCGAGCGAAACTTGCCGCGCAGATTCGGAATCACACAAAAGCTGCAAGGGTGATCGCACCCCTCGGCGATCTTGATGTACGCCGAAGCCTTCTTCGTCGCCAGCAGCCGCGGCGTGGTGTGGTCATAGAGATACTGCGGCAGATGCGCGTCCGCGCCGTCCCACTCCGACCGCGAAAAGCGCCCCTGCGACTCGCGCAAATCGCCCTCCGCCCTCGCCGCAACTTGGTTTGTCATCCCGAGCGTAGTCGAAGGAACTGCTTTTCGCTCATTTCCCACCGCAATGTCGACGGTGCCCCATTCAAGCCCGGTGTTGGCTTGAGTGGGCGCGGCATGCTGAATGCTGAGCCCTGTGCTCAAAATCGTGAAAGGCGACGGCTCTTGAATTTCAACCCTCGGCGCATCCAGACCTGCCGCAGCCAGAATCTGCTCCAGTTCGCCTGTCCCCACCACGGCGTCCACTTCGGGAATGTTTTTTCGAATCTCGTCGCGATAGCGCTCGACCAGGCACCCCGCCACAATCAGCTTGCGCGCCTGACCCGTCACTTTGTGCTGCGCCATCTCCAGAATCGTGTCCACCGATTCCTGCTTGGCCGCGTCGATAAACGAGCAGGTGTTGACAACGAGAATCTCCGCCGCCTCGACATCCGAGGTCATTTGCGCCCCGGCTCGATCGAGCAGCCCCATCATCACCTCGCTGTCGACAAGGTTTTTCGGGCAGCCCAGGCTGACGAACCCGATCTTGGGACGTGTCTGGGGACGCGCGGGCGAATCAGCGGTTTTTTCGGAGTCGACGACGGCCGCAACCGTTTCGTCGAGAAGAGAGAAAGTCACTCTCCTATTTTACCGGAGAGACTCGCGTCCGGGCGGACGCGCTTCGCGCCCGGCAATCGGCGAAGAGTTAATTTCGCATGGCCGTGACTCGCCCAAGATCGATCCGGAGTTTCCTCCATGCGCCGGAGACTCTCGGTAAGTGACTCGGCGATTTAGCGCTCGTCGAGAACAGAACCTGTCGCGATGAGGCGATCTCTGAACCAATTCCCTTTGTCGTTCCTTATCGGCTGAAACGACGAATGTAGCTGACGCCGTGCCGATTGGTACGCGGGACCGCGCGCGAGATCAAGGCTCTATCGCGAAAACGTGAGCCTCAGGCCCCCTCGCTGCGGGAATCGTTCGTGGGTCATTGTGCGGTGAACGCGCAGCGCTCGACCAGGGCGGCGAAACGGGAATCGGTTCGAAATTTGTCCCATTTCGGATCCGCGTTAAGGAGCGCGAGGTGCACATCGTGAACGTCCAAGGCGTGATCCAGCCAATCCAGCGCTGTTTCCGCCTGCCCAAGGCCAGCGTGCACCAACGCCTTCGAGTACGGCGGTACGTAGCGTTCTTGCGAAACCACTTCCAGCGTACTCAGGACTTCACGCGCCTCAGCGATGCGCCCAACCTTCGCAAGTATGTAGCCACGCAGCCCGATGACCTTGCTGTTGGCACTGTTTACGGTAGCTTTCTGGAGTGCGTCCAGAGCCATATCGGTGTTACCCAGCTGCTCATACGCCATAGCGCGCTGGTAATGACCGACCCAGAATTCTGGATTGAGAACATTCGCCCGACTCGCAAGTTCGAGCGCCGCCGGGAAGTCCCGCGCGTTGAAAGCAACCTGGGCAGAGAGTGCGCAGTGGGTAGCGTCGAGAGGGTCCAGTTCTCGCGCGCGACGCGCGGCGGCGAGACCCTCCCGGTGCCGGCCCATATGAGACAAGGTGATTCCGAGCATACGATGGCCCAGCGAATAGCTCGGGTCCAGTGCTATGGCTTTTTCGAGGGCCCGTTCCGCTGCCGGCCATTCCCAATCTAACCAGAATTTCATAAGCGCAAATGACGTATGGGTGGCAGCGAGATCGGGGCCGGTACTGACGGCGTGCGCGGCTGCTCCGCGGGCCCTCTCCCAGACCTGCTGGGGCGGTGCATCACCATTGATGGGGCTTGCGGCAAGCGCATCCGTAAGTCCGGACCAGGCGAGAGCATATTTCGGGTCCAGCTCGGTCGCACGCGTGTACAACTCAAGGGCTTTTCGTGTCGTCGGCGGGGAGAGCTGGTTCCAGAAATAACGCCCCCGAAGATAGAAATCGTAGGCTTCCTGATGGGACGTTTGGCGTTGCGCGAGCGCTCCTACGCGCTCAGGCGAGAGATGCAGCCGCACCTCTAGTGCAATCGCGGTGCTCAGTTGACGCTGAAAGGCAAGCACGCTAGCCGGCTCACTGTCATACGATTCCCCCCAGATTTGAACCTGCTCCCTCGCGCGGATCAGCTTCGAATTGATGCGTAACCGCGCGTCTTCTGCGCGAACGGAACTCTCCACCAGGAATGCGGCTCCAAGTTCACGTCCGATATCGGAAAGCGATTTCGTCGTTCGCTTGTAGGCCATCATGGTGGTCCGCCCAATCACGCTGATGTGCTTGGGATCGATCTGCCCGAGAGCTGCGATCACCTCCTCCGTCAGCCCGTCGGCCACGTACTCAAGATCGGAACCGGCACCGAAGCTTTCGAAGGGCAACACGGCGAGGATCACGTGTGAGGTGTCTGGTAACTCCGCCCCGAGGGTCTCGACCGACGCGGTGAAGCGGTAACCGCGCTTCGAGACGGTTTCGATGACATTGGACGCGTTGGGCCCGTCACGAAGAACCTTGCGCAGATGAGAGATCGCATGTGCGATTGCAACCTCTTCGACCACGCTGTCCTTCCACACCCGCGTCAGAAACTCTTGTTTCTCGAGCAGGCGGCCTCCGCTTTCCACCAGCAGCAACAAGGTATCGAATTGTTTCGGAGCGAGCGGTACCGGACGGCCGTCACGGAACAATCGCTTGTCCGTCGGAACGACACAGAAGTTTCCGAATCTGTAGGAAACGGGTTGCGATTCGCCCAAGTTTCCCGCCGTGGGTAGCCAGTATAGTAGCAGGTCAAATATGAGTCAGAAAACGCAACAATTTCGCGAAGACCTCGGACCAATACCGGTGCAACCATGGACATCGTCAATGGCCGAACTCATACATACGCCGGTCGACAGAAGGGACAAACCATGAAATCAATAGCAAGAAGCTTTACAGCGGCCGTCGTGCCGCTGATCGCGCTCGCGGCCGTGCTGTTTGGGGCGAGTTTGACCGCCGTTGCGCAGTCTGAGGAATTCGGCTCTGCAAGAGGTCTCCAGGGCACATGGAACGCGCAACTCACGGTCATCGACTGTGACAATCCGAACACGGTAGTGAGGACCTTCCCAGCCAACTTTGCGTATGCCAAAGGGGGTACGCTCACCGTCACGACCGGAGGCCAACCCCCCTCGCTAAACACTCCCGGATTGGGTGTCTGGAACCACATGTATGGCCGCACGTACAGTGCGGTGTCCGAGGCCTTCACTTTTAGCTCCGCCGGAGCCTGGACGTCGATACAAAGGCTCACGCGCGTGATCGTGGTCAGTAGGGACGCGAAGAGATATACGGATACGGTTGCGCTTGAAATCCTCGACACCCACGGAAACGTGATTGTCACGGGCTGCGCCACGAGCGTCGCGAGCCGCATGGAATAAGTGGGTGGAAGATTGGTTAGATTGGAAGCCAATGAGAGTCAATGAAGGGGCGACGCGGCTCGCCTCTTTTTTGTTTCCACCAAGAAGACCGCTTAAGCCAAATCGTGCGGAAAGCGTGCGCATCATCAAGTGTTTAGGTCGGTGATGGGCAACCCAGAAGTGATCCTGCTAAGTACCTGAAAGGTAGCGCCGGTAACTCCGATCTCAGTTGACGATATCAGCTGTGGATGTTGAAAAACTCCTCGCGCTTTTCCCGTGGCTGAGATCGAGGCCCGCATAAAAGCGAGGCGGTATCACCCATCACCTGTTATGCAGTGGCA
>Ga0209040_10004080_pt1 | contig 11091 bp, 9 predicted proteins | sample BogFormECP12_OM3_FD_188240 | JGI IMG/M metagenome (GOLD analysis project Ga0209040, IMG submission 188240) | Bog forest soil microbial communities from Calvert Island, British Columbia, Canada - ECP12_OM3 (SPAdes) (version 2) | ecosystem: Environmental > Aquatic > Freshwater > Wetlands > Bog ... | reverse complement strand
CGCGAATCACCAGCTTCTCGCTCCGGCGGGACACTGTCAGAGCGATCGCTTGTTGGCCCTTAAAGTCGATCTGCCGGACATGCGAATTGGTCAGAATCTGAAGGTTTGCACGACGGGAGGCTGGGCGTAAGTACGCCAGGCTAGTGCTGCAGCGAATACCATCGCGGATCGTTGCCTGAGTGATATGAACCCCTTCGGGATCGCGACTGTTGTAATCCCCGGCGTCCCGAAGACCGAATTGCAGCCCGGCCTGTAGGAACGCCTCGTATAACGGGTGGCCAGCTTTATTGCGAATGACGTTGATGGGCCCATCACCGCCGCGCATCGGATCTCGGCCACCCTCGAACCGCTCGAGCCTACGGAAGTACGGTAGGCAGTCCCCGAAACTCCACCCATCCAGACCGAATTCGCGCCAACTGTCGTAGTCCCTCGGACTGCCGCGCGCAAACACCATCCCGTTGATCGATGAACTACCGCCGAGGCCGCGGCCGCGTGCCTGCCCAATGCGGCGCGCGTGAAGGGCGGTTTCCGGCTCGCTTTCGAATTTCCAGTTGTAGCGATCGCTTTCAATCGGCATTGTGAGCGCGGCTGGCATCCGAATGCCGATGCTATTGTCCCTAGGACCCGCCTCAATCAGACACACGGCGATTGAAGGGTCCTCGCTGAGTCGACTCGCGAGCACACAGCCCGCAGAGCCGGCCCCGACGATCACATAGTCAAATTCAACGTCGCTCGGTCGCATCAGTCTCTCGGGTTAGCAATTGCATGATTAGACAATCGAGTAGCCCTCTATTGTTGTGGCACAGCTGGCCACGTTGCGCGGCGAGCGCGGCCCTGATGCGGCCCGGAGAAATACGTAACGGCATGGCCGGCGCCGATCTTCATAGAGCCGCTGAACTGGGAGGGTGGAGTGCTGGTCGGGCCGGCGAATCATCCTCCGACTCCGAGGCACTTTCGAAGACTGCCACTTTGTCTCGAAAACCGCGAGATCGCCAGGCACCGAACGCAATACCGAGCACCATCCAGACCACCCCAAACTGTAATGCCCGCGTGCCCAAGTTCCACCAAAGTGTGAGGCAAACAAAAAAGCCTATGGCAGGTAGTATGAAATTGATCAACTGCTTCTTTTCGGCGCGCACGTAGTAGCGCATAAACGCCGCTGCGTTGACGCCCATGAAAGAGATTAGCGCGCCGAAATTCACGAGATTGGCACCCAGCTCGTAACCGGTCGCATTGCCAGAAATCGCGGGCAGGATCAGGGCTCCGGCCAGCGCGAAGAAACCAACAAATAGAACGTTGTTCAGCGGTACGTGGGATCGCGGATTGATCGCGCCAAAGAATCGCCTCGGCAAGGCGCCACTTCGCCCCATCCCGTATAACAGGCGTGCCACGGCCAACTGATCGGCGATTCCGACCGCGAGCAGCGCGCCGATGATGCCCACGCCGACCACCGCAAACAACGGCGCCCATGCCCGTTGCGCGGCAAATGTAAAGGCCGTGTCAAGATTCGGAAAGGGTTCGGAGCTTGGCCAGACCAGCTGCGCCGCATAAACCTCAAGCACCGATAGCACTGCAACCACGACGCAAGTCAGCACGGTTGCGATTAGAATGTTACGGCGCGGGTTTTTGCATTCTTCGGAAAGCGTCGATATCCCATCAAAGCCGATATAGGTGAGCATCGCCAGAGACGTGCCCCCCAGGATTGATTTCCATTGCCAGGTCTGCGGATCGTAGAAAGGGCGGCTAAAGAATCCCGGCGCGTCGTGCGGATGATGAAGCACATAGAGAGTTGCGGCGGTAAGGAAGAGAACCACCACTGCGCCCAGTGCTGCCCCCATCACGAGGTTAGCGCGCGCTGACATCCGAATCCCCTGAGATGTCAAAGCGGTGGACAGCACTGCCACAGCGACGGCACACACCCAGTAAGGCAGCGTCGGAAAGAACTCGTGCGTTTGCTGACCAACCCAGATAATGACGATCAGGGTATTGAGCAGATAATCCATCATCATGCCCCAGCCGGTGATGTACCCAACCGCGGCGCCGATTTCCTGACCCACGTAGGTAAAGGCCGATCCAGCACTTGGGTAGGCGCGCGCCATGCGGCCGTAGCTGATCGCGGTTGGAAGCATCGCGAACATCGCGATAAGAATCGTTGTTGCCGCATGACCGTGGCCTCGTTGCGTCAAGATTCCGAAGAACGGCGCCGGGGAAATCGGGCAGACGATGATCACGCCATAAACGAGCAGATCCCATAGGGACAGGGAGCGACGCAGTCGCGGCGCGTCTGCGCTCCCAAGACTAACCGGGGTGGCGAACGTCATGGGCGCGCTGTCGCTTGGCGTGCGGCAATCGCGGCATGGAGACTCCAGAAGGGCACGGGTAGGATACCTCTCCGACAGCTCTCGAACGCAGCGATGCTCTCCGTCGGCAGAGGCTCACCCGGTGGGCCGGAGCTAACCTCCGAGCCCACCGGGCATTTAAACCCCGGAGAAATTCGCCTTGGCATCACCACGTTGAATGGCATCAAAAGGGAACGGTCGCCGATACGCCAAGTGTTCTCGGCCGAAATGTGCTGTACGTGGGCGCCGAAAGCACCGCCTGCCCATACTTGTCCAACAACGGATGGGCATTGAGCAGGTTATTGACGAATAGGCCCAAGTCCACCTTGCCTAGTGTAAGTCCCGCCTTTGCATTCCATAGCGACGTCGCCGGATCCTGTGTCTCCTGCGGGGCGTAATTGGGAGAGAGGGGATTTTGGTTTATAAACGGACCGGGATTGCGGCTGCGATACTGATACTCAAGCCGTAAGCGCAATTTGTCAGCTTCGCGCACGGGAATCTCGTAATTGACCGAGGCATTCACATCCCACGGCGGACTTACAAAGGGCAAATATCCGATCTTGTCGCCGCTCGAGACCAAAATGTGATCCTTGGCGTCATATACATCGGAAGTGAAGTAGGCGTTCGCATAGCCCACGTCGAGATCGACTTTCAGTTTGCTGGTCACCAAGCCTTCCAGAGCGAGGTCGAATCCGTTACTAACGGCCCCTCCACCATTAAAGGTAAAGCTGATGCCACACGCGGGCTGCGCCAATTGTTGGATGTTCGACCAGATGATATGGAATACGCTGGAATCAATCTTCATCCTGCCATCGAAAAGCAAATCTTTCGCGCCAACTTCATAGTTGGTGACGAAATCTGCCGTGTAGGATTGTGGGACGGAAGTGTAGTCGCACACCGACGGAAGGGGGTCATTGGCACCGCCGATACGGAATCCCCGACTGACGGAGGCATAAAACAGATTATTTCTGTCGACTTGATATGACAGTGACGCATGCGGCGTCTGCGGAGTTTGCGATATGCTAGTAATCGCATAGGGCGGGACTGCATCCAGCGCTCCGGTACCGTTAATATTGCTCTGCACGGTCTTAACTTTCGCGATGCGCTCGCCCAGCGTGAGTGTCAATTGGCTGGTCAGGTGAAGGTCGCCCTGGGCAAAGACAGCGGTCTGATCATCGGTCACGCTTTGCAGAGTGTAGAAAATCTCGTGACCGGTAGGGGCAACTAGCAACGAGTACTCTAGCTGGGAATCTACCTGTGTGCGGTGATCATTAAAAATCCCAGCGACCCAGGTGAAGAAGGCATCGCGATCGTTGGAAGCCAGTCGCACTTCTTCGGTGAATGCGCGATCGGAAGTGCCGGTGTAAAACGGCGACACGTCGGCCGGTGAAGACGCATAGGAGGGCCCGAGAGGATTGCCGTAATTCACGAGCCCAATCGCTCCAAGCAAGCCGCCGAGGTCGTTCTCAAGTAAGGCCGAACGGTTTGTATAGGACGCGATTGCCGTTAATTCGGCGAACGGCAGATGGTCCTCCAGTTTGATTGAGGGCACGACAAAGTGGTCGCTCCAGGTTTCTGGCAACAACGTAACGCTACTGAATATTCCCTGGGAAGGGTTTGAGAAGTTTGGATCGAATCGGCTATTCCCGTACCCAACAAAGTCTTGATAGAAAACGGACGGTGTAATCCGGATATCGTCGTTCACCTTGAAGGTGAAAGCAATTTTGGTTGCCAGCGTCTGGTCCTTGTTGGTATCTCGCGCGACCGTGTCTCCATTCCACGGAGTGACTTGGTCCAGATAACCGCCGTTGGTGCGTTCCCAGACGCTGGCGCGAAAGCCAACCGCGTCTTCGACAATCGGTCCACCTGCCGCCGCTCCAATTTCGTAACTTGGGGCTCCGTCCTGGGTCGAGCTTAGTTCTGCATGGGTATAGCCGCTGAACTCGGATAGGCTGGGTTCATTGCTGATAAAGCGCACCGTGCCAGCTTCCGATCCCGCACCGAATAGAGTGCCCTGCGGGCCGCGCTCGACCTCCACCCGATTTAGGTCAAACACCGCCGGATACGGGTTTCCTATATTTCCATCCGAAGAAAGCCTCGACTGGATGGGCGTATCGTCGAGGTAGACACCGACAGTGGATGCGCCGAATAGCGACTCCAGACCGCGCATCGAAATCACGGTCAATGTCGAGGAGAACCCATCTAGTTGGAACACCAAGCCAGGCGTTACAGCTGCGATATCGCTAATGTTCTTGATCTGTGCATCAGCCATGTCCTGCTGAGTGAGTGCAGCGATGCTGATTGGCACTTTCTCGAGTGACTCCGAGCGTCGCGTGGCGGTAACCTGAATTTCTTCGAGTTGGCCGCGATCCTCCTCGGTATTGCTGGCCTCTTTTGCCGATTGAGTTGGGGCGGCCTGCAGGGGGCTCGTGTTTGCCGGCGTGCTCTGTGCCGTCGCTTGCGACCCATCGGCTGCGAGCGCCACTCCCTGTGGCACAAGTGCCCCCATCATCATCAGTAGAATCACGACTCTCATGAATGCTCTCCCCTTATCGACAACATGATGCAACGACCTCAGAACCCCGCGACTCGATCAAGAACAAGATTGGCCGGATATGCATTGGTGGCTGCTGACTTTTCGTATGACGAGTTGCAGTCACAATCGATTACTCAAGAGGCGGCAAAGCCGCCAGTTCCGCGCTCGTGGTTACGAGAAGTTCCGCCTGCGCGCTTTCCTGGCAGTCGGTAAACGCTAGCGAGCGGAGGAAAAAAGCAGCTGTCCGACGTAATCGATTCGTTTTCATTCCATCCCCATTGACAGGTCTTATGGCCAAAGCATACATGCACGAAAACGCGCATGCAAGCACAATAACGAGCATAATCGTGCATTCCCGGTTGCACGAAATCACGGACTAAGTGAGAATCGATGTGGGAGCAAAAAGGAATGCGAAAAAGTCACGCCCGTCCAATTTCTGATCGTCACCGGGCGTTGCTGCAGCGGATACGAGAGGAAGGCTATGTGGATGCCGTTTCTCTCGCTCGCGAGTTGGAGGTGGATGGGTCGACAATTCGCAGGGACTTGGCGCAGCTAACACGAGCGGGTCTTATCCGCCGTACCCATGGTGGTGCCCTTACCGCGGAACCAGGCGCGGCGATCGATACGCCATACGAGGATCGCCGGCGGACGAATCTTGCGGCCAAAAAAAAGATTGCGCGCGCCGCGGCGGACCTGGTCCACGATGGTCAGATCGTGATCCTGGACAATGGATCAACGACCTTTCAGATAGCCGTCGAGCTGCGCCGAAAGCGCAATTTGACTATATTAACCAATGATTTGCTGATCGCAATGCGGACAGCTGGGCATCCCACAAACCGTCTGCATATGGCTGGTGGCGTCTTGCTCGATACGGTCTATACCCTCGTCGGACCGGCGACTGTGGCGGCATTTAGCGGGATCCATGCCGATTGGGCCTTTATGGGGGCAGAAGGAATTGACGCTGCGGGCGGCATTACGAATATCAATGTAATCGAGATACCGATTAAACACGCAATGATGGCCGCGGCAGCTATGACCGTGTTTGTGGCCGACCGCAGCAAGTTTGGCAAATTGGCCCTGGCCACGGTCTGTCCTATCAGCGAAGCGGATTTGATTTTGACGGACGACACCCTGCCCGAAGAACAGCGTGGCGCATTTGGAGATCGGCTCCGCTGCGTTTGACTATTCATCGAATGCACACTATCGTGCAGAAATGCGCAATGTTCTGCCAGCCTCGACCACGTATTCAAAAGCGGGGTGCTTCCCGTCATGACGTCGATACCACTTTCCTCGTATGAACTTGATCTGTACCACCAGGCCGATGCGCTGGAAACCGCAGCGTCGAAACCGCTAAATCGAGAGATTGAAACACTCGATTTGTCGCAGTACGACCGGATAATACTGACGGGTATGGGGTCATCCGATTCCGTCTCGATCCCATTCGAGTACGCACTTGCGCGCCAGGGATTGCCGGTTTGGCGGGTTCAAACCTCTCGGTTGCTGGACACGCCCGAAATGATCGCTGGACGTACCCTGCTCTGGATCACCTCTCAGTCGGGTCGCAGCGCCGAGGCCATTGCTCTGTTATCGCAAATACCGTCCCGACAGAAAGTCACTGTGGTAGCGATGACGAACGACCCCGTGAGTCCTCTAGCTCAGAATTCCGATCATCTCGTTCTGCTTGATAGTGGGCCGGAGGCCACCGTCAGCTGCAAAAGCTACTTAAATTCTCTTGCTTGGTTTCATCGATTGAATGCCCATTTCGCTGGTGGCTCCGATGAGATTGCCGTTGCGGACATCATAGATACGGCGCGAAGTCTTCGCTCGCTCAACTCCGAGATGCTGCTCACTCAGATAGAGGCCCTGTCGAACCGCGCACTGAAAGGCTCCGCCCCGCGATTCGCCCTGGTTGGCACTGGGGCCGACTCTGCAACTGCGCTGGCTGGCGCACTCATTCTCAAGGAAGCCTCCAAAGTGTCTGCAGAAGGATTCGTCGGCGGGGAATTTCGCCATGGTCCCATCGAACTCGCTGGCCCGGGGATGGTCGTGCTGCTGTTCGGTGATGGCTCCGGCACCGATATAACGATTAAGCGGCTCGCGCTCGATCTGTCACACACCGGCAGCATCGTGGTTACGATAACTGCGACAAGCTATGACGGAGCAGAGCATGTTGCGGTACCCGCACGCTCCGATTTCGATCGTATGGCTCACGGTATGGGAATAATTCAACGTCTCAGTGTCAGCCTTGCAAAGAAGGCTGGAATTGTCCCCGGCGAATTTCGCTTAGGGGAAAAAATTACCTGCCAACTGTGAAGAAAATGTTCGCAGGAATTGACCTCGGCGGCACTGGGAGCCGGTTCGTTACTTACCGAGGTAATCGCGTGCTTGCGTCAGTCACCGTGACAACCAAAGACCTCGCCGCCGGTGCCCGTGCCGAGAAACTGGCGCGACTCGCAAACACCGTATCCAGGCTAGTGCCGCCGGGCTCGAAGTTGCAAGGTTTGGGTGTGGGTGCAAGCGGTCCTGTGGATCGGGCTCGAGGAGTCGTGAACAATCCAGATACCTTGCCGGGATTTACAGGCTTCAGGCTCGTCGCAGGGCTGCAGCGCCGTTTGAGAGTGCCGGTAACAATCGACAATGACGCGATGGTTGCCGCTATCGCAGAACAGCGCATTGGGGCGGGTAAGAAAGCTTCCCGTATGCTGATGGTAACCTTGGGTACCGGCATCGGCGTCGCACTCGTGCTGGATGGCAAACCCTTTCGCGGTTTAGACGGCGCCCATCCAGAGGCCGGTCATATCCCTATTACAAGCGATGTTGGCCGTTGCTATTGCGGCATTGCCGGGTGTTGGGAGCATCTCGCGTCCCGGTCAGCGCTGCAACGAATGCTCAGGCCGCTGGTACCGACTGCTCTTGCAGACCGAGAAATCCTAAATTGCGCCGTGAAACTTTCCCACCGAAAGCCGATAGGCCAGGTCTTTTATGATTACGGAGCGCTCGTTGGACGCGGATTGCTCGCACTGCACGCGCTGTACATGCCTGACCTTACGGTACTTGGCGGAAGCGCGACTGAGCAATTCGCACTGTTCATGCCGGGACTTCGCGCTTCATTGGCAAAATCGAAACAATTCGGCGGGGACGTCAAAATCAAGGTGAGCGCATTAGGAGATAGCGCGGGGGCGATCGGCGCAGCAATTATCGCTCAAGACGCCAGCATCTCCCCGACCGCGGCCTCACACCGATATGCGAGCGCTAATCTCAGCACAAGCGCCTCGGATGAATTTGTTGCTCGGGAATCCGCGTGCGTAGGACACCCCGCGGATACTGGCGGTTAGCGGGATCCTGATGAGGTACCTCCGGGCAATGATCGGCAAGAGTGATGGGTCATGCAAGGATCCCGCGCCCCTCGCACCGCTGAGGGCGCTCAGTTGAACCACACATGGACACTCACGGCGATGGGTCTGCTGGTGAGTCAGGTTGCTCAGACTCCGGCACATGCCGATAACCCGCCACCGATTAGGGAGGCGGTATTTTTTGGTGACAGCCTGACGGATGCAGGGACCTATGGATTGCGCTTTACTACCGCGGGCGGTCAGACCTGGGCCCAGCATGTGGCCGAGCACTATGGGCAGTCGACAGAGCCGAATGAGCATGTAGAAAAATACGGAGACGTCTACCGAGGGGTCCACGGATCTCCTGGCCCCGGCGGCCTAAATTATGCAGAAGGTGGGGCCCGAGTCGCGCACGCTTATTCGCAAATTTCAGATGACCCGGAAGGTACGCCAATTTCAGTGGAAGTGCAGCTCCAGCATTTTGTGGCACAGCACGGGTCCTTCGCGCCGGATCAGATTGTCATGCTTTACATCGGGACGAATGATGTCGCGTATGACTACGACCCGAACAACAACGCGGCGCTCGCGGCGACTCTTAGAAAAGGTCGAAACCCCGGAGATACTGTGTTTCGAGCGGAACAGAGTCGGGTCGAAGCAGCAGCTGATGCTGCCCTCAAGGTGGTCAGTCTGATCCTGCGATCGGGTGCGTCACGGCTCGTGGTGTTCGAGCTTGCTGATCTTGGGGAGGCCCCGTGGTTTCGTACTTCGGCCAGCCAGAAGTTTGCTACACGCCTGACGCATGCGTTCAATCAACGTCTGTCCGAGGGACTTCCCGGGGAGCCGAGAATCTTGATTATCAAGATGCAGGACTTTCTGGAGAAGCTACTTGATCATCCTCAACGATATGGCTTCAAGCGCGGGGCGCACGAGGACGCATGTCGTGAGCCAGATCAGGATTTTTGCAATGCAAATTCGCTGGCGGCTCCAGACGCCGATCGCACCTATATTTTCGCGGCATCCGAACATCTCACTACGCATGCGAATGAATTGTTAGCGTCGTATGTTCTTCGTCAAGTCGCGGGCCATTCCTGGCAGTAGGCCACTGCGGACTTTCATCGTCGTATTGCAGGGGTGTACTCGAGATGCTGACTGAGATTCAACGCGGCCTGACGAAAGACGAATACCTAAGGATTCGGGCTCCGTACCTGCCGGAGGATCGACGAATCGTATTCGTGTTGGAGTCACCGCCAAAATCTGGTCTCTATTTTTATAACTCCGAGGGTCCGGTTACCGAGCCTTTATTTCGCGCAATGATGTCAGATGTCCTCGGCATTAGACCGAAATCCAAGGAGGAAGGCCTTCGCGAATTTGCGTCCCGAGGATTTTTATTGATCGATGCAACCTATACTCCCGTCAACCATGATTACTTGTCCTGCCAGGAAAGGAACAGACGGATTCTGCGCGATCTTCCGGTCCTCGTTGATGAGCTCCACAGGTACGTGAGCCCGTCAACGGGTGTTGTTCTCATCAAAGCCAATGTCTGCAAGCTTTTGGAGCCGGTGCTGCAGGAACGAGGGTTTCCGGTGCTCAATCAGCGGAAACGAATTCCGTTCCCGTCGCATGGGCAGCAGGGCAAGTTTCGTATGGCGGTGCGTGAGGTGCTTGGCTTGGGATCTTTAAATCGCTTCTGAAGCAATTTGCGGAGTGTCTTGGGAAAACCAAGCCGTAAATGGTCGCTAGGAATCTTGGCTGAGATCGAATCACCGATGGTCGAGTCTTGATGGTCTTAGGAATTGTTTCCCATGAGGGCACCCATGTCGGATCTTCGCGAGCAGATGAACTGGTATAACCCTCCGGATGAATGGTCCGATACGGGCGGTGTTACTCGCATCACGACTGGAGGAGCGACGGACTTCTGGAGACATACACATTATGGATTTGTGCGTGATACAGGTCATTTCTGTTACAGGGAAATCAAAGGTGATTTTTCGGCCGAGGTTGACGTGAGAGGAAAGTACACAACGTTATATGATCAAGCAGGTCTTATGCTGCGGCATGATTCGGGCCGCTGGATTAAGGCAGGAATCGAATACTCGGAAAACCTCATGCATTTCTCTGTCGTCGTTACGAATCATTGGTCCGACTGGTCTCTTATTCCTCTCCCTGAGGCCCATCAGGACGTGGACGTTGGCGTTCAGCTTCTGAGAATTGGCCAAACAATCAGCGTCCGATATCGCCTGAATCAAGGCAAATTGCAAATCGCACGAGTCGCGGCTTTTCCGTACAAGGACATCACTCAAATCGGGATCGTGTGCTGTTCTCCTGAGCGCGCGGGATTTGAGGCAGAATTCCGCAACTTTAGGATTGGAGAGCCTGTTGGCGTTTCTTTTTCATGACGACACTTTTTTGCCCTCCATGGATGCAATTTTCTGTTTTAATTTTGCAGTATCTGTGGCCCTGAAACGGTCTCTAACGGCAGCGACCTGGCGATAAATTCAGGCCGATTTAGCTGTATCGTCGGCGATTGCAACGGCACAATTGCTGCACTGCAAAGAGAGTGGGCATCCGGCGCCCCTAGGGCGCAAACCCCAGAGGTTTCCGGATGCCCCTCGCCGAACCCGGCGGGCGCCTTGCGTTACGCACCGGGCTCTCCCTCGATGTTCACGCATAGTGAGGACCTGGCGACCCCAGGCGATAGGGCGCCACGCGGATCGCGGCCAACGCTACGGGAACCGTAGCGCCGTCGCGCCAACGCAGCGACCGTTGGCGCGGCTTATGCCAGCCGTATTGAGCAGCGAGCTGATCCATTTTGGTGTCGGGGTGCTTCTTGCGGAGCCAGCGAATGATGGTCCACCAGAGATAGTTGTCGATCCCTGAGAACACA
>Ga0209040_10004077_pt1 | contig 11094 bp, 8 predicted proteins | sample BogFormECP12_OM3_FD_188240 | JGI IMG/M metagenome (GOLD analysis project Ga0209040, IMG submission 188240) | Bog forest soil microbial communities from Calvert Island, British Columbia, Canada - ECP12_OM3 (SPAdes) (version 2) | ecosystem: Environmental > Aquatic > Freshwater > Wetlands > Bog ... | reverse complement strand
GCCCGAGCACCTCGGTCACCTGCCCGGCGCCGTGCTTGAGCTGATAGTCCAGGTTGATCGCCGCGTCGATCAGCGACAGGTGGCTGAAGGCCTGCGGGAAGTTGCCGAGCTGCTCGCCGGTCAGCCCGATCTCCTCCGAATACAGCTGCAGATGGTTGGCGTAGGTGTGCATCTTCTCGAAGGTCATCGCCGCCTCTGCCAGGCGCCCGGCCCGGGCGAGCGCGTCGACGTACCAGAACGTGCACAGCGAGAACGTGCCTTCCTGGCCGTGCAGGCCATCCGGCGACGCGCTCGGGTTGTAGCGGTAGACGAGGCTGTCGGAAACAAGCTCGCGGTCCATCGCCTCCAGGGTCGACAGCCACATCGGGTCACGGGGCGCGACGAATCCCATCAGCGGCATGAGCAGCAGCGAGGAGTCGAGCACGTCGGTCGTGTAGTGCTGGGTGAAGGCGCCGGCCTTGGCGTTCCAGCCGCGGGTCATGATGTCCTGGTAAATCTCGTCGCGCTCGGTCATCCACCGGGCCAGGTTCGCCGGCCGGCCGTGCCGCTGGGCCAGCCGGATCGCCCGGTCCAATGCCACCCAGCTCTGGAACCGCCCGTAGGTGAAGTCCTTGCGGCCGCCGCGGGTCTCCCAGATCCCCTCGTCGGGCTGGTCCCAATGCTCGCACACCCAGTCGATCGTGTCCGCGATCGCCCGCCACCCCTGGTAGCCGACCTGCAGGCCGTGCGCGTCGCCGAGGAACACCCCGTCCATGGCCTCGCCGTAGATGTCGAGCTGGAGCTGGTCGGCCGCCCCGTTCCCGATGCGAACGGGGCGGGAGCCCCGCCAGCCCTCGAAATGGTCCAGCGACTCCTCGGACAGGTCGGATGATCCGTCGACGCGGTACATGATCTTGAGCGGTCCGGACCCGTGGCCGGCCTGCTCCGTGACCCGGTCCAGCAGCCAGGTCCCGAACGCGGTGGCCTCCTCGGTGTAACCGAGGCCGAGCAGCGCATAAATGGAGAAGGATCCGTCCCTGATCCAGGTGTAGCGGTAGTCCCAGTTGCGCTCGCCGCCGACCTGCTCGGGCAGCCCGGCGGTCAGCGCGGCGACGGGCGCGCCGGTCGGGGCGTACGTCATCAGCTTGAGCGTCATCGCCGACCGGGACACCATGTCCCGCCATCGTCCGGTATAGGCCGACCGGGCCAGCCAGCCGCGCCAGAATCGCGCGGTCGAATCGTGCAGCTCGGCCAGCTCACCGGCCCGAAGGCGGCGCGGCCGGCCGCCCATGGACTCCAGCACGACTCCGGTGCTCTCGCCCTCCCGTAGCGTCCAGGTGGCCCGCAGGCCATCACCCACCTGGCTCACTTGCGGTCCGCTGTCGCCGTCGTCGTGAAGGTTGCGCCCGCCGGCGGTATGCAGGGTCAGGTACATGCCCTCGGACTCGAACATCGCGCCGTCGTCGGAGACCGTCAGCGTGTGCGGCCGTCGGCCATAGCCGAACCGAGGCTGGAGGTCCATGGCAAAACGCATCGTGCCGCGCGGCACCCGCAGTAGCCGCACCAGGCGATGCCGGTCGGTGGCCCGGCCGGTGAGGACCGGCATGAAATCATGCACTTCACCGACTCCGTCGGGCGTCATGAAGCGGGTAATCAAGATGGCGGTCTCCGGAAGGTACAGTTGCCGGCTCACGTAATCGTCGCGGTCCGGCGCTATGCGGAAATGACCCCCCTTGTCCGCGTCGAGTAGGGAGGCAAAGACGCTCGGCGAGTCGAACCGCGGGCAGCAGAACCAGTCCACCGTCCCGTCGGTGGTGACCAGCGCCCCCGTCTGCAGGTCACCGATCAACCCGTGGTCGCCGATACCGGGATAGCGGTCCATGTCCGTCCCCTTACGTTGTCAGGCGCGGGCGGTGCCCGCTGGCTCGTCGGCCGGTAATACAGGCAGTTCACCGCGCGAATCCCGCCGCAGTGAAGTCGATGCTGACTGTGGCGATATCGGCCAGCGCTATAGCACAAGGCGGCAGTTCCGGAGCATTTCTCGGATCGGCCCGGAACTCACAGATCAGCGTTATCGCGTCTGGGGCGCGATTCGTCCCACGCCGGTGGGGACCCCGTGTTGCCAACAGGCCGAAAAGGAACCGGTGGGGACCCCGTGTTGCCAACAGGCCGAAAAGGAACCCGCCGACGTGAGCGAGGAACGCGACGTCGCCGCCGTTCGCCGAGGCGCTGAACAGCCCGAAGTTCGCCGCGATCAGCTGGTACAAGAACCACACGCCGAGGAAGATCCAGGCCGGGATCCTGGCCACGAAGACGGGCACGATGTACGGAAGGACCCGCGAGGCCGGGTACAGCATGAAGCAGCCGCCCAGCACCGAGATGACAGGAGGTTTTGCCCGTGACCATCGGCGAGAGCATCGCACTGATAGTGATCGGCCGACCGGGACGTATGGCTGCCGTACATCGACATCCTGAAGATGAACCTGGACGAAGCGGGCTCGGCGTGGCTCGGCCAGTCGGCGGAGGTGACGGCTGATCCGCCCAGGCTGAGCGATGAAGAACTGCGCGACCTGGCGCGCCACTGCCTGGACCGCGGTGTCGGGGCGGTCTGTGTGACCCTCGACGAACACGGCTGCGTGGCCTTCTTCCGGGACCACTCCGGCGGGATCGCCGAAGAGCTCGTCAATCGCATCGAGGTGGAGCACGTCGTGGACACGACCGGTGCCGGCGACTCGTTCGCCGCGGGACTGGCCTACGGCTACCTCGCCTACCGGGATTACGTCGTGGCCTGCGAGTACGGGAACGCGATGGGCGCTCAGCGCTGCACCGGCACGGAGCTGAACGTCTACCTGTCACGAGAGGAAACCGAGCGGCAGATCCGCGCGGCGTACGGCCCTCGGCCGCAGGAGAAACTTCCCTGAACATCCCGGCGGTACGGATTCCGGTGGGCTGATCGTCTAGGACGGCTTCGCTGCGGCGCTGGGGGCTGTATCCGTTGGCGCCTCCGCCGGGCACATGCAGAACCAGTGGAGTGGCAGCCCGGCCCGGCAGGCCCTCGGCCAGCCAGTTGGTAACCGCACTTTCGACCGTGTAGCTCTGGACGGTCCGCACGCCCGCATCCAGCTCCGAGTGCAGCGCTTGAGCTTGTCCTTGACCTCGGTCCGGGTCTGGTCGCTGACCTTCTCTGACCTGCAATTCCTCGGTCGGTGGAGCTGAGGGGATTCGAACCCATGACCCCCTCCATGCCATGGAGGCTTGGTCCGTAGTCAGGCCGGGCTAGGCGTCGCCTGACGTGGCCATTACCTGTGGTAACTGTGGCTGGACACAGCCTGGTGTCGGAGGGTGCCGGACGATGTTGGCTCCCAACTTGGCTCCCCAGCAAAATCGTTAGCTGCGCTAGTGTTCGAATGATCGCACACCGTACCTCGCCCCGAATCCGGAGGCTCCCCCATCCCATCGCGACACAGGACCACTGCTGCCGCCGACGTCAGCCCGGTGAGCCCGGGAACTGACAGGATAGGTAACAGGCCCTCGCCGATCATTAGGAGGCAACGGGATGACCGCCCAGCCTGACACGCCCGGCCCGGATACCGGTTCGTATGAGGTGATCCACCTGGGCGGCCAGGCTGTGGTTGTGGTGCCGGTGACCGATTTCCTGCGCCTGCGGGCCCTGGAGCAGGCCGCCACCCCGGCTGAGCTCGAGGACGCCGAGGACTCCGCGGCGGTGCTGGAGTGGAAGGCGCGGGACGCCGCCGGCCAGACGACGTTCGTGCCAGCCGGCGAAGCAAGGCGCCGACTGGGCATGCCCCGGTGAGCCTGCGGGTCGACTACGACGAACGAGCTATCGACCAGGCGGCCGCGTTCCTCGATGACCCGCAGGGCATGCGCGCGGTCCTGGACGCCATTGACCGGCTGGCCGACGATCCCCGCCCGGCCGGGTCCTTCCCGTACGGGTCGCCCGACCTGCGGCGGCTGCGGGTCGGCCGGTACCGGGTTCTGTACGAGATCACTGAAGACGCGATCGCGGTCCGGCACATCGCCCGCGGCACTGCGAGCTGACATGGCTAGAAGGTCATCCAGGCGGCTGGTGCCTGGATGATCCGGTGGAGGAGATCGAGATCGCGCGGCTGGCCGGGCACGCCAGCTCGCGGACTACCGAGGTCATATAAGGGTTGAATCAGCGCCGGAGTGCCGCGCTTTAGCGGCGTCATACAGGAGGCCTCGCGTCGGCAGTTCCGTCTGGGTCTGCGCTGTTATGTGGGCGGCGTGCCGATCGGGCCAGTTCGCGTTGCGCTGGCTATGTCAGGAACCCTCTTGCGTACCGGCGGCTGAATCGCCCCGGGAGACATCCTGGGCCGACCCCTTGGTTGGCGGGGTTCCGCGCGGGCCCGGCCGCCGATGTACGCTCTGCTGATACTGGCGGCGAGCAGTCGTGGGACGATGCGGGGAGGCCACCGACGAGTCAGGATCCCCGCCCGCCCACCAAGCTCCTCGGCCGCCAAAGCGAGTGCGAGGCGCTCGACCGGCTCTTGGCCGACGCGCTCGACGGCCGGAGCCGGGTCACCGTGCTGAGGGGCGAGGCGGGCGTGGGCAAGAACGCGCTGCTGGGCTACCTGTTCGGCCGGGCCGTCGGCTGGCATGTCGCCAGGGCCGCCGGCGTGGAGTCGGAGATGGAGCTGGCCTACGCCGGACTGCACCAGCTCTGCGCGCCCATGTTGGGCCACCTCGGCCGGCTGCCCGTTCCGCAGCGGGACGCGCTCGCGACGGTGTTCGGCCGCAGCTCAGGCACCGTGCCGGACCGGTTCCTGGTGGGGCTCGCCACGCTGACACTGCTCGCAGAGGTCGCCGAGCAGCAGCCGCTGGCCTGCCTCGTCGACGACGCGCAGTGGCTCGACCAGGCCTCGGCGCAGATCCTTGGGTTCGTCGCCCGCCGCCTGCTCGCCGAGCGGATCGCGGTCGTCTGCGCCGCGCGGACCGATGCCGGTGACGACGTTCTGCCGGGGTTCCCCGAGCTTTCCATCCGCAGCCTCGGTGACAGCGATGCGCGCGCGCTGCTGCTGGCCAGCGTGCCCGGACCCCTGGACGCGCGCGTCTGCGATCAGATCGTCGCGGAGAGTCACGGCAACCCGCTCGCCTTGCTCGAGCTGCCGCGCGCGTGGAACGTCGCTGGCTTGGCCGGCGGGTTCGGCCTGCCCGATAGCCTGCCGGTCGCGGGCCGGATCGAGCAGAGCTATATCCGCCGGCTCCGGCTGCTCCCGGCCGACACGCGGCTACTCGTCCTCACGGCCGCCGCCGAGCCCCTCGGCGACCGCTTCCTGCTCCACCGGGCCGCGGGGATGCTCGGGATCGACCTGGCGGCGGCGGGCCCGGCACAGGACGGCGGGCTGCTCGAGCTCGGCGGGCGAGTCGAGTTCGCGCACCCGCTGGTCCGGTCCGCCGCCTACCGCTCGGCCGCCGCGGAAGACCGGCGCCGCGTACACCGGGCGCTGGCCGAGGCCACCATGGCCAGGACCGACCCGGACCGGCAGGCCTGGCACCGGGCCCGGGCCACCCTGGGGCCCGATGAGGAGGTCGCCGCTGAGCTGGAACGCTCGGCTAGCCGGGCGCAGGCGCGGCGGCGTGGCCGCGGCGGCGGCGTTCCTGCAACGATCCGCCGAGCTCACCGTCCATCCGATGCAGCGCGCGGACCGCTCGCTGGCTGCGGCGCAGGTGAGCTTCCAGGCCGGCGCGTTCGACGCAGCGCTCCAGCTGGCGGCCACGGCCGAAGCCGGACCTCTCGACGGGTTCCAGCGCGCCCGCGTGGACCTGGTGCGCGGCCGCGTCGCCTTCGCGTCAGGTCGCGGCAGCGATGCTGCCTGGCGACTGCTGAACGCGGCGAGGCAGCTCGAGCCGTTCGACCCGGAGCTCGCGCGCGAGACCTACCTGGTCGCTTGGGGGGCGGGGGTCCTCGCCGGGCCCGTCGCGGGAGGGGACGTATTCGGCGAGATCTGCCGCGCCGCCCGGGCGCTCCCGCCGCCGCCGGGCGGCGCACGTCCCCTAGATCTGCTGCTCGACGGCCTCGCCCGGCTCACCACCGACGGGCACGCCGCCGCCATTCCGACGTTGCAACGAGCCGCGGCGGCGCTCGCCGACCTGCCCGTGGAGGACCTCCTGCGCTGGGGTTGGATGGCCCAGTCCGCCAGCATGACCGTGTGGGACGACGAGGTCTGGCGCGCGACCTGTGCCAGGAACGTCCGGCTCGTCCGCGACGCCGGCGCGCTGGCGGAGCTGCCGATCCACCTTTCCGGGTTGGGCATGGCACGCTCGTGGGCCGGTGACTTCGCGGGGGCCGCGGCGCTCGCCGCGGAGGCCGACAGCGTTGCGGCGGCAACCGGAAGCTGGTCAGCGCCTCAGGCCTTGCTGAGGCTCCGGGCACTGCAAGGGCGGGAAACCGAGGCCTCAGCGGTAATCGAGCACGCTGCGGCCGGAGGACCAGGCGTGGCGATCTATGCGCACTGGGCGGCTGCGGTCCTGTACAACGGCCTGGCCCGCTACGAGGAAGCGCCGGAAGCGGCCCGGCAAGCCACGTCGAACACCTTCGACTACTTTGTTTCCGCGTGGGCCCTGCCCGAACTGGTCGAGGCGGCCGCACGCGCCGGAAACCCCGGGCTCGCGCGCGGTGCGCTCGAGCGGCTGGCACAGGTGACGCAGCCCTGCGGTACCGACGTCGCGCTCGGCATCGAGGCGCGGTCCCGCGCATTGCTGAACTACGGCACGGCCGCGGACGACCTCTATCGTGTAGCGATCGATCGTCTGGGCCGCACCCGGCTGCGTCCGGAGCTCGCCCGGGCGCACCTGCTCTACGGGGAGTGGCTGCGCCGCGAGGGCCGGCGCGCCGACGCGCGCGCGCAGCTACGTACGGCTCGCGAGATGTTTACCGCGTTCGGCATGGAGGCGTTCGCCGAGCGCACCGGCCGCGAGCTGGTCGCGACGGGCGAGAAGGTGCGCAGGCGCAGCCCCGATACGCGCGAGGAGCTCACGCCGCAGGAGGAGCAGATCGCCCGGCTGGCCCGCGACGGCTTGTCGAACCCGGAGATCGGCGCGCAGCTGTTCGTCAGTGCGCGCACGGTCGAGTGGCACCTGGGCAACGTGTTCTCCAAGCTCGGTATCACCTCGCGCAGGCAGCTCCGGACGGCGCTGCCCGAGGACGGCCGACTCGCCGGAAGAGCCTGAGCTCAGCGCCTGCACCACGGGGCTCACTGAGGCTCCTGGCGACCGCGGGCCCAGGGTAGATCCCCGGGAGGACCCAGGGAAATCCACGGGGGCGACGGGCCGCGGGACGGCGGATGCTGCGGATACGCGACGCGACGAGTCGCGAGCCCGATCTCAGCCTGAGGAGACCCGCATGTCCGCGCAGGAGTCACGATCATGAACACGACCCGGTCACGGCATGCCTCGCTTGCCGCCGTCTGCTGCGCGGCGCTGGCCGCGCTGACCCTCGCGACAGCCGGCGTCACCGCGGCCAAGGCCGACGCCACGGCCGCCGCTGCGGACTCGGGCAGCCCGATCGTGACCACCAGCGACGGCGCCGTCCGCGGCGTGGCCGTGCCCGGCAGTACCGTCGACGTGTTTCTCGGGCTGCCCTACGCCGCTCCCCCGACCGGCAACCTGCGGTGGCGACCCCCGCAGCCGCCGGCCCATTGGCAGGGCGTCCGCGACGCCACGAACTTCGCTCCGAGCTGCCCGCAGAACCCGACCGCGAACCCGTTCATGCCGCCAGGACCCACCAGCGAAGACTGCCTGTACCTCAACGTGTACACGCCGAGTGTGCGCCACGACGCCAGCCGCCCGGTCCTGGTGTGGATCCACGGCGGCGGGCTGACGCAGGACGCCGGCCGCAACTACGACCCCGCCGAGCTGGCGGCGGACGGCATCGTGGCCGTCACGATCAACTACCGGCTCGGCGCGCTCGGCTTCCTGGCCCACCCGGCGCTAGCGTCGCGGCCCGGCGGCCCGGCCGGCAACTACGGGCTGATGGACCAGCAGGCCGCGCTGCGCTGGGTGCAGGCCAACATCGTCCGGTTCGGCGGCAACCCGCACAATGTCACCATCGCGGGCGAGTCGGCGGGCGGCCTGTCCGTGCTGGCCCACCTGGTCTCGCGCGGGTCGCGCGGGCTGTTCCAGCGGGCGATCATCCAAAGCGGCTCCTTCGCGCTCAACCAGCAGTCCCTGGCTGACGCCGAGGCCGCCGACGAGGACTTCGCGGCCAAGGCGGGCTGCCCGGACCAGACCGCGCAGTGCCTGCGCCACCTGCCGGTGTCGACGCTGCTCGCCGAGCAGGACGGCGCGTACATTCCAGGCGTCGTCGACGGCGAGGTCCTCACCGAGCCGATCGGGACGGCGCTGGCCGCCGGCCGGTTCGCCCGCGTGCCCATCCTCAACGGGACCAACCGTGATGAGGAGCGGATCTTCGTCAGCTTCGGCCGTGCCATCAGCGGTGGAACCAACGTGATGATTCCCGGGGGTGCGGTGACCGCCGACAGTTACCAGAGCGACATTGCCTCGGTCCTGGGCGTGTCCGCCGCGCAGGCCGCGGCGATCGCGGCCGAATACCCGCTCGCCTCGTACCCGTCGCCTACCGTAGCCTTCAGCGCGCTGGCCGGGGACGCGAACTTCGCCTGCCCGGCGCTGCAGATGGACCGCTGGACGTCGGGGCGCGTGCCGACCTTCGCCTACGAGTTCAACGACGATGCCGCGCCGCTGCGCTTCACGCCGCCGCTAGCTGGTCCGCCCGTGGCGACCCACGGCTCCGAGCTGCAGTACCTATTCGACCTGCCGAACGCGCCGGTCCCCGGCACGCTGAGTACCGACCAGCAGACGCTCGCGACCAGCATGCGCACGGCCTGGGCGAACTTCGCGGCCGCAGGCCACCCAGCGACTGCGACCGTGCCCTTGGCCCGCATTCGGCGGCGCGGACCACACATCCGTGCTGTCGCTAGTCCCGCCACAGCCACAGCTCGAGACCGACTTCGCCGAGATGGGTCGCAGGGCGTGCAGCTGGCGACGATTCAGGAGCTCGCCCGCTACTGGGCGACGGATTATGATTGGCGCGCGTGCGAGGCGAGACTGAACGCGCTGCCGCAGTTCACGACCGAGATCGACGGGGTCGGCATCCACTTCATCCACGTGAAGTCGCGGCACGAGAACGCGCTGCCGCTGATCATCACGCACGGCTGGCCCGGCTCGGTGATCGAGATGCTCGGGGTCGTCGACCCGCTCACCGACCCGACCGCACACGGCGGCTCCGCCGAGGACGCGTTCGACCTGGTGCTGCCGTCCCTGCCCGGCTACGGCTTCTCGGCAGCACCGACGGAGGTCGGCTGGGACCCCGGCCGCGTCGCGCGCGCCTGGGCGGAGCTGATGAACCGGCTCGGCTACGCCCGCTACGTCGCCCAGGGCGGCGATATCGGCGCCAGCTCCCGGGCGGCGATGCTGGCCGGCTGCCTGCTCCTGCTCGCGGGCGTGGCGGTGACGTTCGGCGCTATCGCGACGACGACGGCCGCCGCCTTCCTCGCCGGTACCGCAGTAGCAGGCGCGGGCTTTGGTCTCGGCTTCTCTGGCGCCATCCGGATGACCATTGCCCTGGCCACGCCCTCTCAGAGCGCGGGTCTCGTGACTGCTATCTTCACCGTGGGCTACCTCGCGTTCAGCATTCCGGCGCTGATCGCCGGCGTGGCGGCCACGAGGTTCGGACTGCACTCCACCGCCCTGGCCTACTCCGCTTCGCTCGCCGTCCTGGTCGCGGTGGCGGCCGCCATCCTGCTGTTCGGCCCCTCCGGCAAGCCCGCCCGGCCAGCCGCGCCCTCGCGTGCGGTCATGCCAACAGGCCCGTGTACCGGTCCGCCATGCCTGCGGGCCACGGACCCACCTGGCGGCAACCCGGCAACGACCGCTAAGACCTCCGGTTAGCGTTGGTCCCGGGGAGCCAAGTGGGGAGCCATCAACGGCCGACATCAAGCCACGTGGAACCTATTAGAGCGTTCGATTTCTGGAGTTTAACAGGCATCCAACGACAGCGCGCTACATCGGCCGACACGAGAGATCTCGTTCGCATAGAGGTCCGCTCTATCCAACTTGGGAACAGCGGATTATGAGTCCGCCTCAACCCGTCCCGGCCGGTCCCCGGCCGTCCCCGGTCAGCCCTGTTATGCCAGGCCAGCTGGGCCGTCCGGGATCAGGCGGGACGGGTTCGGGACAGCCAGTGCGCCGCGCGAGTGTCCACAGGGCGTCCACAGTGGGAGGCCGGCGGTGAGCGCCGCAGACGCCCTGCGCGGGCAGCTCGGGGCGCTGAACGCGGCGCTCGAGCTGGGAATGCCGCGTCGACACCCGACCCCAGCCGGAGGTCCGCCGCGCCGCGAACACCGCCATGGACGCGATCGACGCGGCCATCGGCGAGCTGCACGCGCTGAGTGCCCGGCTGATGTCCGAAATCCGCGAGTCCGACCGTGCTGCAGAAGCGCGGGCGGACATGCTGCTCGGGCGCGGGTGAGACGCGGTGAGCGGAACCGGGTGGGCCAGGCCGGGTGACCAGCGGGTCACGTGGCCGAAGGCCGGGCAGGAGCTGCTGACCGCGACCATGGTCAGCTGTACTGGCTCGGTAGCTGACTGTCGACCTGGTCGCCGGCACCGGCAAGGCGCGGTCTTCATGGAGCCGTCACGTTCTCCTCCTAACATGCGTGCGTGACACTGGAGGATCGCGATGCCCGCCGGACGGCGACGGCATCCCGCGGGGGCGCCGGGAATAACGTCGACTCTCCTAGAGTGAGCAAGCGTCGGAGGTACTGGTCGAGGGCCGTACCGACTGCGGCCTGGTCCTCGATCCGTGCGTTCGGCGGCGGAATTGCCACGCAGGAACTGCTCGCCTCCCTGCCCTCCTGGCAGCTAGTTCACCGGAGCCGCAGGGTCTTTCTTCAGCGTCGTTTGCGTTCGTGCGGTTCGGACTTGGATGTCTCTCAAGGTGTCATCTTTGAATTTCCGGAGCACATCGACCTCGGGGACCGGGTATTTGTGAATCGTGGTACGCTAATAACGGCACGTACGGACATCCATATAGGCGATGACGTTCTCATAGGACCG
>Ga0209040_10004070_pt1 | contig 11109 bp, 9 predicted proteins | sample BogFormECP12_OM3_FD_188240 | JGI IMG/M metagenome (GOLD analysis project Ga0209040, IMG submission 188240) | Bog forest soil microbial communities from Calvert Island, British Columbia, Canada - ECP12_OM3 (SPAdes) (version 2) | ecosystem: Environmental > Aquatic > Freshwater > Wetlands > Bog ... | reverse complement strand
CGGCTGCCGCAACGACGAGGCCACGATTCGATTCATGATCGAACGCGTTCGCGAAGCAGGTGCGGACGGGGGCAGAGGCTCGTTCATTGATTTTGAATGAACTGAATGAAGATCCCCCCGTCGGCCACGATTTGGTCGCCGGGCTTGAGACCTTCCGCAATATCGTATCGGTCTCCAGCACGATAACTCAATGTCACGTGCTGCCGCGCAAAGCTTCCATCGCGTTGGACCAGATAAACAAACGGCAGGTTCTCGTCGTCTCTCAAAATCGCAGAGACCGGTATGAGCAGTCCGGCGCTTTCCTGCTTGGCCTGAATATGCACGCGGACATACATCTGCTTTTTCAGAAAGTTTCCGGTGTTGTCGACCACGACCCGCACGACCACCGAACGGGTGTCTGGATCGACCAGGGCTGAAATGTTGTCGACTCTTCCGGAAAAATTCTTTGGCCCGATACCGGTCACGACTTCGGCCGGATCGCCGAGGCTAATCGACGCGAGATCCGAGCCGAAGATTTGCGCCATGACCCAAACCCGTGACAGGTTGGCGACCGTGAAGCACTGCGTGGTCCCCGCCTGCAGGAGTTCTCCGGGAGTGATCAATTTCTCGACGACCGTTCCGGAGATCGGCGAGCGAATGATTCCCTCGGGGCGCGAAATCGGGCGACCTTCTCGAACATCCTTGATGGTCTGCGGATCAACATTGAGCGAGATGAGTGCCTGCAGGGCGGCCTCGCGATCCGCCTCGGCGTTGACCGCATCGGTTTCCGCCTGCTCGGCTTCGCGCTGAGACACGCCGTGGTGCTCGAGCAGATCCTTGTCGAGGTCCGCGAGCCGGCGGTTGGTGCTGGCGGTGGCGAGCGCCTTGCGATATGCGCTGATAGCCGCCGCAAAATCGGGTGAAACCGCCTCCGCCAGCGGGTCGCCTTTCTTAACCTGGGCCCCCAAGGAAACCAGTAGCCGCGATACCGGACCGGAGAACGGCGCCAAGACGCTGGTGGCCTGGTCGTTATCGAAATCGACGGCGCCGGTCGCCTCAACCACTTTGCGAAATTTTGAGGATTCGATTCGATAAAGCCGTATGTTCTGTCGCTGAGCCGTGGTCAGCGTCACGTTGCTGCCGGTGACGGGTGGCGCCGACGCGCCGGTATCGATCTTTGATGAACAACCGGGACACGCCAATGCCGTCGCCATCGCGAGGACTGCAACCGCGGGGGCGCATAGGAATTCAGCCCGACGGCTCGCCCGCGGCAGCCTGTGCAATGACTTATTTTTCATTTTTGTCCTGTAAATCTGCGCGGTGCCACCAGCCGCCGCCAAGCGCTTGAAACAATGCCGCCGTGTCCGCATAGCGATTGGCCTGCGCCTGCACCAAGTTGATCCGACCTTGCTGATAGGTTTGTTCGGCGTTCAACAATGCAAGGTAGCCCGCGTAACCATCCTGTATTTGTCGTTGGGCTAACTCCAGCGTCAGCTTGGCGGCATCCGCCGCTGCCGCGGCCGCCTTGAGCGCATCGGCATCCTGTTCGAGCGCCGTCAATGTGTCCGCGACATTCTGAAAGGCGGTCAGAACCGTGCTGCGATATTGTTCGGCGGCTTGCACGTAGGCTGCTTTCGCGGCGCGCTCCTGGTGCAGCAGCGTTCCGCCTTCGAACAGCGGTGCTGTCACCGCGGCGCCCAATGCCCAAAAACCAGTGCCCGAACTGAACAATTGATCCATGGCCGCCGCCGTACTGCCGGCATTTGCGGACAATAGAATGTTTGGCAGCCGGTTCGCGACGGCGATCCCGATCTTGGCGCTGGCGTCGTGTAGGTTCGCCTCGGCTTGAAGCACATCTGGACGCTGAGCCACTAGCTGCGACGGGAGGCTCACCGGCAGATCCAGTGGCAGTTGCAGACTGGACAGTTCGAACTCTTCACCGGGTGCCTGGCTCGGAAAGCGTCCGGCCAGAACGGCCAGAAGATCCTGTAGCTGAGCGGATTGCTTGAGCAGCGGCGGCAGCGTCGCGATGATTTGCGCGAGTTGCGATTCCTGCGCGGCGACGTCGAGCCGATTCGCATAACCCTTGTCAAATTGGTATTTCAGGATTCCAACCATGTTGGAGTTGATGTCGATCAGGTCGCGGGTCGCGTCAATCTGCGTCTGTACCGAGGCCTGTTGAATCGCCGTGACCACCACGTTCGCTGTCAGCGTCGTATAGGTCGCGACCATTTGGAAGCGCGCTTCTTGTTCCTGCGCCTGCAGGGATTCCGTCGTCCGGCGGTTCAGGCCGAAGACATCGGGTTCATATGAAACGCTGACCTGAGGAGTGAAAAGATTATAAAGAAAGGCGTTTGAGCTCAGCGTCGGGGAGATCTGTCCTGATTGCCGCTGGCGGCTGGCCGAAAAGCTTCCCGTGACACTCGGCAGGTAAACGCCTCGCTGAGCGAGGCGATTTTCCTTCGCGACCAGCAACGCCGCTTGCGCGGCCTTGAGGTCGTGATTGCTCGCGAGGGAATGCTCGATCAGTTCGTTGAGCGGCTTGGAATGAAACAGAGTCCACCAGTCCGCGGAAATGTCGCTTCCATTCGCAAAGCGCTGGGCTTCGCCACCGCCGACGTTCGGCGTGGCCGAGGTGGTCAGGAGCGGATGGGCCGTGTAATCGGTGACATCTGGAGCGGCCGGCTTCTCGAAATTGGGGCCGACGGCACAGCCGGCCATTGCCAGCGAGGCCAATGCCGCGAGGAACGGCTGCACGCGCGACTCAAAGATCAGGCTCATGCGTCGCATCTAGCGAATGGCCGCGCAAAAGGCATTCTCAGCTTGCGCCGCCGATTCATTTGCAATCGCGGGAACGCGATTGCGTGCTGAAGCGCCGTGGCCACCAATAGAGCGAGCCGTGGCCACCAACGAACGGAGGTAATTCAAGACGTCACGGACATTGAGTCTCAAGCGCGGAGCGCGGAATGATTGATTGAACGATACCCGTGGGCGGTTTGACAGCATATCTGCAAAGAGATTCCTTCGCATCCGATCGAGTGCGAGCCCCGTAATAACGGGCTGGTTTCACAGTCGGTTCGACTTTCTGCGCCGACGCGATCACCAGCCGTGCCGCGCGAGGAATCTCAATGCCTAGTGTGGGATCGGTCTGCGGAGATTCCTTCCAGGTCGCGCTTTGACGGTCGGGGAGAACGCGGGATAGCGGGTTCGCTAGCGCTGGTTGCATGAAGTCAGAGGCTTACCAAAGGCGAAGCCGAAGATCCGTGTAAATCCGCGGGAAAATGTTGGATGTTTTCGACGATGCGGTCTACCGGAGGTCTGACGTGGTTTGGTCCTGGGAAAACGCTCAAGGAAAGCGGCTCAAGTGGAGCCAATCCGATGGAGGCTCACGCCACGACTCGTCAATGCGTATCACTCCCGGTTGTTGCATCTGGGCAACGACGAAATTCTTTTACTGATTGATGTAGCTGTACCTTGTTGTTAGTATGCGACGCAAGAATGAGCGGCGCCGGACCTATGCGATCCGCTCGAATAACAGCAGCCGAAGGAGTGAAGCGCATGAATAAGAATCCTCTATTGACGTTGGCCGTTCTCGTGGCGCTTGGATCCCCCCCAGTCGTTCGTGCCGACGAGAGCGCGACGCTCGAGGAAATTGTGATCACCGCCACCAAGCGCGAGTCGACCGTGCAGAACACCCCGATCAGCGTCACGGCGATCTCGGCGGCCGATATCGCCAACAAGGGATTGACGGACTTCAACAGTCTCGCGCAAACCGTGCCCGGCATCGCCATGCGCACCTCCGGTCCCGGCCAGACGGAATTTGAGATGAGAGGCCTGAGTTCCGCGGGTGGCAACACGTCCGTGGTGGGTTTCTACCTGGACGAGACGGCGCTGTCGTCGCCGGCCTCCGCCCAGCTCGGCAAGATTGTCATCGACCCCAACCTCTACGATCTGAACCGCGTGGAGATCCTGCGCGGCCCCCAGGGGACGCTGTACGGTGCCAGCTCCATGGGTGGCACCGTGAAGGTCGTGCCTAATGCTCCGCAGCTGGGTCAGTTCACCGTCAGCGGCGAAACCGTGGTGTCACAAACGGGCTCGGGCGGCGGCACGAACTTCACGCAGAATGGCATGGTCAACCTGCCGCTGGGAACTGATGTGGCGCTGCGCATTGTGGGTTCGTCGGACTCGCAGAGCGGCTGGCTCAAGCGCTTCGTGTTCGCCGATGGCGCGGTGCTGACGGATGGCGCGACCGGCGCCCGGCCGGCCAACTTTTACACCGCGCCGCTGGCGGAGACCGTGAGCCAGGCCAATGCCTCATCGGTCGACTCGTTCCGCGCCTCACTCCTCTGGCGTCCCGACGAGGGACTTTCCATTACCCCGGCAGTCATGTGGCAGCATACGCACCAGGCCGGCCCGAATGCCGTGGACGTCGACGGCTCACCCGCCAACCCGCAAGTACCTTCGGCAAGCGGGCACTGGGAGATCTACGACACGCCCGAGCCCCAGGACGATACGTTCACCCTGGGTAGCCTGAAAATCGAATGGCAGACCGAGCACTTCCTGGTCACGTCGGCCACGGCGGGTTGGACGCGCACCACGCTGGTTTCCCAGGATGGCACCGAGGAGAACGATGGGCCCTCGGGCCTCGGGAGTCTGGGACGCGCCGATCCCTACGACACTTCGGCGGGAGGACTCGGCCCGGTAGGCCCCGGACCCACGGGACCCGGGGTGCAGGAAAAGGACAACACGCGACAGCTCAGCGAGGAACTGCGCCTGACCTCCACCGACCCGGGACGTTTTCAGTGGCAGGTGGGCTATTACTATCAGCGTCTGCAATCCGAATGGTCGATGTGGTCCGTCAATCCGCAGGTCCTTTCGGCAGGCATCGGCAACATCTACGTCGACGACATGCCCCAGACCATCACGCAGAACGCGCTGTTCGGCGAGGGCTCGATGGAGTTCGCCGAAGGCTGGAAGGCGACGGTGGGACTGCGCGGCTATCACTACGACTATAACCAAAGCAACACCGAGTATGGTGATTTCACGCCCTATGGGTTCGCCAATCTGCTCAGCGGCGCCTCTACACTTGCAGGCAACACCGCCCCGTTCAACACCGCGTCCTCAGGCAGCGCGAGTGGCATCAATCCCAAGTTCGATCTGTCCTGGAAAGTGGATCCGCAGCTACTCCTGTATGCCACTGTGGCGCGCGGCTTTCGCATGGGCGGCACGGACCAGCCCTTCACCGGATACCTGACCACCGTCTCGGCGGCATCCTGCGCCGCCCCGTCGAGCCTCGCAGTGATCCTGCAGTGCGGCCTGCAATCGAAGCTGTCGTCGACGTCCAGCGTCGCGGGCGGCTACTACGCGCCCAATGTGCAATTCCCCAATGCCACCGCGCAAGGCGTGCCGCAGTTCAAGTCCGATTCGGTATGGAACTACGAGCTCGGCGAGAAGGGTGAATTCTTCGACCGCCGGCTCACGCTCAACGCGGATGTGTATTACGAGCGCTGGTCCAGCCCGCAGCTAGCGACCAATGTCAGCGGCTTCGGCTACACCGTCAACGGGGCGGACGCCAGCATCCTCGGAACGGAGATCGAGATGTGGCTGAAGCTGCCGGCGGGTTTCTCGCTCGCCGGCAATTTGGGCTATGCGGACACCAAGTTCCTGTCGGACAGCGCCATCACCGGCTACCTGTCGGGCACTGCCATACCCGATACGCCGAAGGTCACTTCATCCCTGACGCTTCGCAACGTGACGCCGCTCTCGGGCGGTCGCGAGCTGATCAGCTCGCTGTCCTACAACTACATTGGCGAGCGCACCAATGCCCCGTACGGCGAGACGATCACGCTCAACAACATGAACCAGCTGCTGGTGCATCTGCCTTCATATGGCCTCGCAAATCTGCGCGTGGGAATCAAGTCTGACAATTGGACCGCCAGTCTGTTTGCGAACAATCTGTTCAATAAAGAGACCCTGCTCGACACGCAGCCGCAGATCAATCTTCAGACTGCGGCCTTTACTCGCTATATCGTCAATCAGCCAGTCACCGTCGGTGTGGATCTGAGTTACAAGTTCGGGCAGTGAGGGTCCCCATAATGCGCTGTCAGCGGAACGGGTGGCGATAGCCGCTGTTCTGGATCGCCGCATCAATCCGCTGTCAGCGCGCAGGCAACGACGCTCCGCCGCAGTGACGGTGGAGCGGGCACGCTTTCTGCGTGGTTGGGCATCACGGCGTGCGCATACCGACATCCGTCGCTCCGCTCGTGCCGGCCGCCGACGTGTTGACTGATCCGCTAGCGCTGGTCGCCGCGACGGACCACGGCCTTAGCGCATCGCCACCCGCTCCTCGCGGGTCTGCGCGTTGATCAGCGCGACTTGCTGTTGCAGGTCAAGCAACACAGCCTCCAGGGTCGCAATACGGTCTTCCGGGGCCGCCACTTTCATCTGCATCAGCTTCTCGTTCTTTCGACAGCCCATCGTGTAAGAAACTCGAGGGCTGTGCGGTGCAGGCTAGGTAAGGCACAACTCCCCTATCATGCCAAGCGCAAATCACTGGGAGCGAATGTCAATGCAAAAGGGCTACTGGGTTGCGCTCGTCGACGTATCGGACCCGGACGGGTACAAGGCTTACATTGCCGAGAATGCCACCGCGTTCCGAAAATTCGGCGGACGATTTCTGGTGCGAGGCGGGAGGTTGCAGACACCGGAAGGCCATACGCGGCCGCGCGTCGTCATCATCGAATTCCCGAACTACGCGGCGGCCACCGAGTGCTACCGATCCCCCGAGTACGCAAAGGCAATGGCTCTGCGGGCGGGGAAATCGGTCATGGACCTCGCGATTGTCGAGGGCTACGACGGCCCGCAGCCGTCGGACGCGAAGAACTAAGCGGCCCCGTGGGAGCGCAAAGCGATCGGCCGACCTCAGCGGCGCCGCTACGGCGGCGGACTGCCCGCTTTGATCGCTTGCTTCAGCATCCGCCGGAATTCCGCTGTGTCTTGATGGCCGTGCACTTTGACCGCATGCTGGACGGCAACTTCGATGAGTTCCGCTTCACTGTCGGCGGAAATTGCGACCGTGCACTTGCTCTCCGACGGAATCTCCCGGCAATCGACGTATTTTCTGGCCATCGCTGTTCTCCCTCGATTTTGAGAAGTACAAACTCTTGCAGGCTTTGCCGCCGCGAAATCGCGGCTGGCTCTCGCATCTGAGCACTTCGATTGGACATTTCGCCCGCGACCAAACTCGCTAGGTCCGCCTTGCGTAGTTGCTGGCGCCGAACCAGTCGACGACCACGACCGGCTCGTCGCCGACCACCCAGGCATCGTGACCCTTGGGCAGCGAAGTGATGTCGCCAGGTCCGGCGACGAACTCCGTTCCATCGTCCATCCGGATGGCGAGCCTTCCGGACACGTGGTATTGAAAATGCGGGGCTTCACAGCTCGAAGTCTTCGCGAGCGGCTTGACATCGTTCGACCAGCGCCAACCCGGTTTGAACACCAGGCGACCGACTTCGGCGCCGCCGACATTGAGAATCTCCGCTTGGCCATTCGGAAAACTGCGAATTTCCTCCGGCTTGGTGAATGACTTGTGCTCGGTCTTTTGTTCGTGGTTATGCATTGCGTCCTCCTCCGATTTGAGCGTTTCATCCCTCGTGCCGGGATCGCTGCGTCTGGCCGGCGCCGCGCGCCTGTTCGCCGCCGTTTTCGCGGCGCGGTCGATTTCCGGCATTCGCTGTTATTTTACCTACTAGTAGGTTAATATCAAGTCTATGGCAAGGATTTTGAAAAGAAATTCGCTCGAGCCCGGAGCCGCAGCGCCGAGATCCGCGGCAACCGCGATTCTCGATGTGGCCGAGCAGCTCGCACAAACGCGTGGTTATAACGGATTCAGCTATGCCGATATCGCGGCGCAGTTGAGCGTTACGAAAGCGAGTCTTCACTATCACTTCCGCTCGAAGGCCGAACTTGGCGGCGCACTGATCGAGCGCTATCGGATTGCATTTCGGGCCGCGCTCGATGCGATCGATCAAAAGACCCCGCAGCCGCAAGGCAAGCTCACCAAGTATGTCGGACTCTACAATTCCGTTTTGAGCAACAAGCGCATGTGTTTGTGCGGAATGCTCGCGGCGGAATATGCGACGCTGCCCGCGCCCATGCAGCAGGGGCTGACGCTGTTCTTCGACGAGAACGAGCGCTGGCTGACCGGAGTGCTCGAGGACGGTCTTCGCGCGGAGGTATTCCTATTTCAGGAACCTGCGCGCGCGCGGGCGCGGCTGCTGCTGGGGGCTCTCGAGGGTGCCATGCTCGTTGCGCGATCGTACGGCGACCCGCATCGATTTGAGCAGGCGGCGGGCTACTTGCTGGCGGACTTGACTGCCGGCGGCCGCTCAATACAACGAGCGACAGTCGGAAGAAACGCGCTGCGGCGCCCGCGGAAGTCCGGCAAATAGTCGATTTGTCGCCGAGGTTCGCGCTGCTCTTTTGACACATTGACGCGACCGGTTCAATGTGGCTGCGATGCAAAGTGCCGTGGTCGATGTGATTGCGCGCGCGGCATTGATGGAGCGGCACGCCGACCATTTTGCTTGCCGGAGATGATCCGATAAAAATCCATCTATTCAGTCCGTGCTTTGTCGATATTGAAGCGGCTTTGATTCACGGCGCTCAGGGGATCCGAACAATGTCGATCGTGCTAGTCCCGGCTGGCGCCGGCTCGAACTCGATCGCCGGCAGCGAATGCCATCAGACGTCATGACACCCGTGAATTCGGTTCCAGGCGCGACGCGGACTTCGCGAGTGGATGTCGCGCCGCGGCGCAGCGTCTGGCCGGCGCACCTCGATGTGCTGCAAAGCGCCAGCGGCCTCATGCTCGCGCTCTTCATGTGGCTGCATATGCTGTTCGTGTCCTCGATCCTGCTAGGCAACGACGCGATGTGGACCGTCGCGCGGGCCTTCGAGGGCTACTTCGTTTTCGGCCGCCGCCTGCCGTGGCTGGTTGCGCTCGTGGTTGCGGCAGTCATCGCGCTGTTCGTGGCCCACGCCGCGCTCGCCTTGCGCAAGTTTCCTGCAAGCTATGCCGCACACCGTGCATTCCGTGAGCATATGGCGCGGATGCGCCATGAGGACACGACGCTTTGGTATTGGCAGGTCGCGACCGGTTTCGCACTTTTTTTCCTGGCCTCGCTGCACCTCGGCACAATGTTGACGCGCCCGGGCCGTATCGGTCCCTACGAATCGGCCGACCGGGTCTGGAGCGATCATCTATGGCCGGTATATTTGCTCTTGCTGTTCATCGTCGAACTGCATGCCGGCGTGGGGCTTTACCGGCTCGCGCTGAAATGGGGCTGGGGCGTGGGCGCCGACGCAAATGCCGGCCGGCGGCGGCTGCGGATCCTCAAGTGGTCGATGACCGCGTTCTTCGTCGCACTCGGTCTCGCGACGCTGGCGGCGTATATGCGCATCGGTATCGAACACGCCGGCCGGTACGGCGAGCCCTACGTGCCGACATCATTCGTGCCGACGCCGATTGCGACGCCGAGCCCGTGATTGAACCGCACGCATGAAGATCGTCTACAGCGATGTGCTCGTAATCGGCGGTGGCCTCGCGGGACTGCGCGTTGCGATCGCCGTGCGGCGCCGCAGGCTCGACGCGATCGTGCTGTCGCTGGTACCCGCCAAGCGCTCGCACTCGGCAGCTGCGCAGGGCGGAATGCAGGCAAGCCTCGGCAACGTCGTCAAGGGCGCCGGCGACAATGAGGATGTGCATTTCGAGGACACCGTTCGCGGCAGCGACTGGGGCGCCGATCAACAGATCGCCCGGATGTTCGCGGAGACGGCACCGAAGGCCGTGCGGGAACTGGCCTCCTGGGGGGTGCCGTGGAGCCGTGTGCGTCGCGGCGACCGCGAGGTCATCATCAACGGCCGGCGAGCGACGATCACCGAACGCGATGCCGCGCACGGCCTGATCGCGCAGCGCGACTTCGGCGGCACGCGCAAGTGGCGGACCTGTTATGTCTCGGACGGTACCGGCCACGCGATGCTGTACGCGGTCGGCGATCAGGCGATCGGAGAGGGCGTTCCGGTGCACGAGCGCAAAGAGGCGCTCGCGCTGATCCACGACGGCTCGCGCTGCTGCGGCGCTGTCGTGCGGGACATCGCAACCGGCGAGCTCACCGCCTACGCGGCTCGAGCGACCGTCATCGCGACCGGCGGCGCAGGGCGCCTGTATCGGGTGACAACCAATGCGCTGATCTCAGAGGGCGTCGGCGCCGCGCTCGCGCTCGAGACCGGCGTCGCCGCGCTCGGCAACATGGAGGCCGTGCAGTTCCACCCGACCGGCATCTTCCCAGCCGGAATCCTGGTCACCGAGGGCTGCCGCGGCGACGGCGGCCTGCTGCGCGACGCGGCCGGCCATCGTTTCATGCCCGACTATGAGCCGGAGCGGAAGGAGCTGGCGTCGCGCGACGTCGTGTCGCGGCGCATGGCCGAACATATCCGCGCCGGGCATGGCGCCGAGACGCGCTTCGGCCCGCATCTTTGGCTCGATATCACGCTGCTCGGCCGCGCGCACATCGACCGCAATCTGCGCGAGGTCAAGGAGATCTGCCGCTATTTCCTCGGCATCGATCCGGCCGCCGAGTGGATTCCGGTGCATCCGGCGCAGCACTACACGATGGGCGGCATCCGCACGAAACACACGGGCGAGAGCCCGACGCTGCACGGCTTGTTTGCCGCCGGCGAGGCCGCGTGCTGGGATTTGCATGGATTCAACCGGCTTGGCGGCAATTCGGTCGCCGAGACGGTCGTGGCCGGGATGATCGTCGGCGAGTTCGTGGCCGACTTCTGCGCGAGCCCGGCAGGCGATTCGAACATTCCGACCGCGTTGCTGCGCGACGCGGTCGCCGCCGAGCGGCGCGCACTCGACGCACTGCTGGAGTCGAGGGGCACGGAAAGCGCGGCATTGATTCAATCCGAAATGCAGCAGGTGATGACGGCCGAGGTTGGTATCTTCCGCAATGCCTCCGGGCTCGAGGCCGCCGTCGGAACACTCGAGACGCTGCTGCAGCGCTGCGGCCAGATCGGTCTGCGCCATCACCGCGATGGGCCCAATCCGGAGCTCGTGACCGCCTA
>Ga0209040_10004069_pt1 | contig 11111 bp, 9 predicted proteins | sample BogFormECP12_OM3_FD_188240 | JGI IMG/M metagenome (GOLD analysis project Ga0209040, IMG submission 188240) | Bog forest soil microbial communities from Calvert Island, British Columbia, Canada - ECP12_OM3 (SPAdes) (version 2) | ecosystem: Environmental > Aquatic > Freshwater > Wetlands > Bog ... | reverse complement strand
TTACCGCCGGCACCGCCAGCGCACGGGCGACGATTGCGATGTGACTCGAAGCGCCGGCTTCTTCGACCACGAGCCCGCGCAGCCGCGACCTGTCGTAGTCGAGCAGCGCCGCCGGGCCCATCGATCGCGCGACGAGAATGGCGTTGTCGGGAAGCTCTTCGGGCGCAAGCACCAGACTCTGGCCGGCGAGCTGATGCAGGAGTCGGTTGGCGATGTCGGTCAGATCGTGCAGCCGGTCGCGGAGATAAGGATCGGTCTGGCGCTGCAGCTTGGCGCGCGCGTCATTCTGGACGCGCTCGACCGCCGCCTCGGCGGTCAGGCCGGAGCTCACCGCCTCGCGCAGGCGGCGCAGCCAGCCCCGGTCGTGCGCGATCATGCGAAAGGCTTCCAGCACGTCCCGGTGTTCGCCGCCGTCCCCATCGTCATTGCGGTCGATGAGTTCGTCGACCGAGGCGCGCATGGCGCCGATCGCCGTCTCCAGCCGCTGAAGCTCAAACTCCACGTCGTCGGCGACGATCTTCGAGACGGCGACGCGGGGCTGGTGCAAGACGACATGGCCAAGCCCGAGACCGTCGGCGATGCCGACGCCTTTCATCGCCATGGGACGGCGAACGGCGATGGCGGCGTCCTGACCGGCCATCCCTTGCAATTCGCCGGAGGCGATCATCTCGGCGAGCAGCATCGCCGTCGTCTGCAGCGCCTCGACCTCTTCTTCCGAATACGTTCGGCGGGCGCGGTTCTGAACGACTAGGACCCCAATCGTCGCGCCGCCGCGCAGCACCGGCACGCCGAGGAAGGACTGGTAGATTTCCTCGCCGGTCTCGGGCTTGTACGAGAAGGCCGGATGGTGCTGCGCGTCGGAAAGCGCCAGCGGCTCCGCGCTGGAAGCGATGAGGCCGACGAGGCCTTCGCCCGGCCGCATGGTCGTCAGATGCACCGCTTCGCGGTTCAGGCCCTCGGTCGCAAACAGCTCCATGGCTCCGTCGGCCCGCACCACGTAGAGCGAGCAGACTTCCGCCACCATGTTCGACGCAATGAGGACCACGATGCGGTCAAGGCGCGCCTGCGCCGTGACCGGCTCCGCCATGACCTCGCGGAGCCGCCGCAGCAACAGACGGGGTCCGCCCGGCGCGCGCATTCAAAAATCGTCCCTTCTCTCGCCCGACCGGTTCGCCGGGTTTCGAACCATGCAATGAACGGGCCCGAGGTGCACGCCGTCGACGGATGGGAAAATTGCCCGCCGCCTCCCGGCTTGATCGCGGTATAGAAACGAATCCGCAGGCCGGCAAGGGCGCTCGATTCGTCCTTACGCGGCGGCTTTCGCCCGCCGCCGCGCGAGCACTTCATCGAGCCAATCTGGCCGCATTTCCGGCACCGAAGACAGAAGCAGCTCGGTGTAGGGGTGGTAGGGCGGAGCGAAGACGGAGGCCGTGCCGCCTGAGGCGACCATCTGTCCGCGAAGCATCACCACAACCTTGTTGGCGACCCGCTTCACGGCGCCGAGATCGTGGGTGATGAACATGTAGGCGACGCCGAGCTCGTCCTGCAATCGCTTGAGCAGGCGGAGGATTTCCTCGCCGACCAGCTGGTCGAGGGCGGAAGTGACCTCGTCGCAGATGATGAGGTCCGGCTCGGCCGCCAGCGCCCGGGCGATGGACACGCGCTGCTTCTGGCCCCCGGAAAGCTCCGAGGTCTTCCGGTCGATGAAATGCTCGGGCAGGTCCATGTGCCGCAGAAGCTCCAGGACGCGCTCGCGCACCTCTTTTCGCGACCGCTTGAAATAGAAGGAGACCGGCCGGCCGATGACGTCGAGCAGCGTCTGCTGTGGGTTCAAGGCGACGTCCGGCATCTGGTAGATCATCTGAATGCGGCGCAGCTGGTCGCGCGTCCTGTTGCTCAGCCGCGGCGGCAGGCTCATGCCATTGAAGCGCACGTCCCCGGCTGCGCGCGGGAGAAGGCCGGTCACGACCCGCGCTAGCGTCGACTTGCCGGAGCCCGATTCGCCGACGACGGCGAGCGTGTCGCCGCGAAAGATCTCGAGGCTTACGTCGTCGATCACCCTCGGCTTGCCGACGTAATCAGCAACCACGTTCTCGACCGCGAGGATGGGGACGGCGCCGGCGGACTTCGCGTCGATGAAAGTGTGGCCCTCGGTGCGTTCGCGGACGAGCCGCCGGGTATAGTCTTCGCGCGGCTCCTGCAAGATTTGCCGCGCCTCGCCGAACTCGACCATCTTGCCGTGCCGGAGCACCATGATGCGGTCGGCGATCTGGGCGACCACCGCGAGGTCGTGGGTGATGTAAAGCGCGGCCGCGCCGTGCACGTGGATGAGTTTCCGGAAGGCGGCGAGGCACTCGACCTGGGTCGTGACGTCGAGCGCGGTCGTCGGCTCGTCGAAAACGATCACCTCGGGCTTGCCGACCATGGCCATCGCCGCCATGACGCGCTGGAGCTGCCCGCCCGACACCTGATGGGGATAGCGCGAGCCGATCGTCTCCGGATTGGGCAGATCAAGCTCGCGGAAGAGCTGAACCGCAGCCGCCTCGGCCTCGGCCCGGGTCATGACCTTGTGGCGAACCGGCGCTTCGCACACCTGGTCCATGAGCGTCATCGCCGGGTTGAAGGAAGCAGCGGCGCTCTGGGCGATATAAGCAAGCTTCAGGCCGCGCAGCGCCCGCCTCCCCTCCGCGTCGATTGCGCGAAGGTCCGTCCCGGCGAATACAATCTGACCGCCGACGATGAAGCAGTTGCGCCTCGTGTAGCCCATTGAGGCGAGGCCGATGGTCGACTTGCCGGCGCCAGATTCGCCGATGAGGCCGATGACCTCGCCGCGCCGCAATTCGAGCGATACCTCGTCCACGAGGACCGGACCGTCGCCCGCGTCGGTGCGCACCGCGACACGCATGGCGCGGATGTCGAGAACGATCGGCTGCTTCGCGGCGTCCTGCATCATGCGCCCTCTCCCTGACCGCGCGAATGGATCGACAGCATCCAGTCGACGACGAAATTGACGCCGATGGTGAGAATTGCGATGGCCGCCGCAGGGTAGAGCGGCGCGGCGGAGCCGAAATTGATCATTTCGCGATAGTCCTTGACCATGCTCCCCCAGTCGGCGGCCGGCGGCTGGACGCCGAGGCCGAGGAAGCTTAGCGCGGCGATGAACAGAAAGGTGAAGCAGAAGCGAAGCCCGAATTCCGCGGTCAAAGGCGGGATCGCGTTCGGCAGAATCTCGCGGGTGATGATCCACCACCAGCCCTCGCCCCTCAATCTTGCGGCCTCGACAAACTCGAGGCTCACGATCCCGACCGCGACCGACCGGGCCAAACGAAATACCTTGGTCGAATCGAGGACGGCGATGGTCACGATGAGGACCGGCAGACCCGACCCCAGCACCGAAAGGATCACGAAGGCGAAGATGAGCGTCGGCATCGACAGGAGCAGGTCGACGAGGCGCGACAGCGCCTGATCGACCCAGCCGCCCGTGACCGCCGCGGCAAAGCCGGTGATGATGCCGATGCAAAAGGACAGCGCCGTGATGACGAGCGCGAGGCCGATCGACATGCGCGCGCCATAGATGAGCCGGCTCAGGATGTCGCGTCCAAGGTTGTCGAGTCCGAGCCAATGCTGTGCGTCAGGATCGGACCATGCGTCGCCGAGCACAGTCGTCTGGTCATAAGGCGCAATCAGCGGGGCGAAGATCGCCATGACGAGGTTCAGAGCGATGACGACGAAGCCAATCTGGGCCGTAACGCTGAGCTTGTGCCCCTGAATGCGCATCGGCGGCTCTTCAGCGCGGCTGACGCAGGCGCGGGTTCGAGAGAATGGACAAGATGTCGGCGACCATGTTGAGCGCGATGAAGGCCGCGGCGAAGATGAGGCCGCACGCCTGCACGACCGGCACGTCGTGCTTCGATACTTCATCGACCATCAGCTGACCGAGCCCGGGATAGACAAACACCGTCTCCACGACGACCACCCCGACAATGAGGTAGGCCAGGTTCAGGGCAATAACGGAGATGATGGGGGCAAGCGCGTTCGGCAGCGCGTGCCGGATAACGATGCGCGTCTTGGTCAGCCCCTTCAGGATCGCCATCTCAATGTAGGGGCTCGCCATCACCGCGAGCACCGACGCGCGCGTCATGCGCATCATATGCGCCACGATGACGAGCGTGAGCGTCAGCATCGGCAGAAACGCGTAATAAAGCCGATCTGCGAAGGGCGTGTCGGAGGAGACGTTGGCGAGCGAGGGAAACCAGCCGAGCTCCACCGCGACATATTTGATGAGCAGATAGGCGAGAAAATATTCCGGCACCGAGATCGTCATTAGCGTGACGACATTGACAAGCCGGTCGAATACGCCCCCCTGCCTGATTGCGGCCGCGAGGCCCAGCCCGACAGCCAGCGGCACCGCGACAACCGCCGCGTAAGCCGCGAGGAACATCGTGTTGCCGAAGCGCGGGGCGATTTCCTCAAGGACATCGCGGCCATTGGCGAGCGAATGGCCGAAGTCGCCCCGCAACGCTCCGAACAGCCAGGCGAGATAGCGGACGATCGCCGGCCGATCGAGGCCGAGGTCGAGCCGCAGTTTGGCGAGATTCTCGGGCGTGGCGGAGTTCTGGAGGATGGCGGAGGCGAGGTCGCCGGGCAGGATCTCCGTTCCGATGAAGATAAGCGCCGACGCGGCGAGAAGCGTCAGAACGCCGAGGACCGACCGATGGAGGATCAGCCTTCCCACGCTCCTCCCGCCCTTCCAACGGCCGCTCGGATCGGCGCCGGCCCTACCGCCCGGCGCCCTCGCAGTCGCGGTCCTACGACTTCAGCCAAGCCTTATCGAGAATCATGCCGTTGTCCATATCGAAGCCGCCGTGCGGCGTATGGCCGCCGACCTTCGAATTGTGGGCGTCGAGCCAGTCGCGGAAGGCGGGGATGAGCGCGCCGCTTTGTTCGTTCAGCATCGCCTGCATCTCCCAGATGTAAGCCTTGCGCTTGGCCTCGTCCGTCTCGCCGCGCGCGTCGTTGAGCAGCTTCTCGAATTTCTCGTTCTTCCAGTGCGTCTCGTTCCAGGGCGCGTTGGCTGCGAAGGCGACCGCCAGCATCTGGGTCGCCGCCGGACGGCCGCCCCAGTAGCTGGCGACGAACGGACCTTTGAGCCAGACATTGTCGAAGTAGCCGTCGCCGGGCTCCTTCTTGACGTCCACTCTGACGCCCGCCTTGGCGGCGTCGGCCTGAAACAGCGTCGCCATGTCAACCGCGCCGCTGAACGCGCCGTCGGAGGCCTGCAGGATGACCTTGGGGTCCGCGATCCCGGCCTTTTTGAAATGGAACGCCGCCTTCTCCGGGTCATGCTTGCGCTGCGGCAGTTCGCTGTTGAAGTAGGGATCGGTGCGCGGGATCGGGTGATCGTTGCCGAGCGAGCCATAGCCGCTGAACAGCGCTTTCACAATCTGCTCGCGGTCGACGGCGTATTTGAGCGCGAGACGGATGTCGGGGTTCGAGTAGGGCTCCTTGTCCGTCATCATCGCCATGATTGCGAACCAGCCGCCCGGCGCGCGCACGACCTCGATCTTTGGCGTTTTGGAGAGAAGCGCGACGGCTTTGTGATCGACGCGATTGATCGCGTCCACTTGGCCGGAGATGAGCGCGTTCAGCCGCGCCGACGCGTCGTTGATGACCGTCACGTCCGCGCCGTCGAGCCAGCCGCGGCCTTCCTTCCAATAGTCGGGCCGCTTCTTCAGAGCGATGCGGACGCCCGGGTCGAACTTCTCGAGGGTGAACGCGCCGGTGCCGACGGGCTTGGCCCAATCTTTGAATCCGTCCGGGATCATCAACAGGTGGTAGTCGGTCAGGGTGTATGGGAAATCCGCGTCGGGGCCGGAGAGCGACACCTGGATTTGGTTTTTGTCGAGCTTCTTGACGTCGGCGACGACTTTCATCGGGCCGGCCGCGCCAGACTTGGTGTCGCCGCGATGCAGGTTGAGGGAGTAGACCGCGTCGTCCGCGGTGAACGCTTGGCCGTTCGAGAACTTGACCCCCTTGCGGAGGTTGAAAATCCAGTCCTTGGCGCCGTTCTTCGGCTCGAAGCTCTCGGCGAGCTCCGGATGCGGCTTGCCGTCCTCGCCCCATTCGACGAGGCCGTTGAAGAGGCCGTGGCTCACGTCGATCATGACCGAGTCGTTGTAGCTCGTGACGTCGACGCTGTCGGTCGTGCTGCCGCCGGCAAGGCCCAGTCTCAAGACGCCGCCCTTTTTCGGCGTCTCGGCGGCGAAGGCGTCGGCGCTCTTGAGCATCGTCGAGATCGCGACCGTCGAGGCGCCGAGCGCGGCCGCGCGGCCCATGAACTCGCGGCGGGAGACCGCCCCGCGCTTGAGCCGCTCGCTCCAATCGTGCAATTCGCTCATCAGGGCTTCTCCCTCTCGCCGCATGCGGCCTGAAACTAAAACCGGCGCAGCCCCGTGGAAAGGGCGCCGGGCATCGGGTCATCTTCCCGTCCGCTTCACAACTGTCAATCGCGAAGCGGTGTCCCGCGTATGACAAATCGTTCACGATCGAAGCGCGACCCACCCAAAACGAGGGGAGGCGCAGGACGAAAGGGCAGGACGAAAAGATCGCGTTCCTCGCGTTGACTTGGTCGCCGTCCGCCATTAGGGGTTCGGCCGATTTTACGGGCCACGCGCTCATACCGGATGTGAAAGATGCCGGCGGCGCTCGGCGGCCGGAGCCGAGGGACCTTCGCCTTTAAGGTCGGCGACGGCTCGGTCGAGATCACGCGCGAGGAACGCAAGGCGGGGGTGAAGGTGAAGAGCGTCGCCAAACTCGTCGCCGAACTAACCGACGAAATGGGAGTAACGTGACCATGGCGACTCTTCTTCTGGCCGAAGCGGCGAACGGGACTTTGAGCGACATGACGGCGCGCGCGCTCACCGCGGCGCTCGCGCTTGGCGCGCCGGTAGACGTGCTCGTCGTCGGGCATAACGTCGGCGCCGCCGCGGAGGCGGCCGCGAAGCTCGCGGGCGTCGCCAGGGTGCGCGTCGCCGACGAAGCGGTTTACACGCATGCGCTGGCCGAGCCGCTCGCCGCGCTCATCGTTTCGCTCGCGAACGACTACGACGCGATCGTCGCGGCCTCGACCGCGAACGGCAAGAACGTGACGCCGCGCGTTGCGGCGCTCCTCGACGTCATGCAGGTCTCAGACGTGATCAAGGTGCTCGGGCCCAAGACGTTCGAGCGGCCGATCTACGCCGGCAACGCGATCCAGACGGTCGAGTCGACCGATCCGAAGCTCGTCATGACGGTGCGCACCGCCTCGTTCTCCCCGACCGAGCAAGGTGCGGCCGCGGCGCCGATCGAGCGCGCAGCCGCGGCGGGCGACCCCGGCGTCTCGTCCTTCGTCGGCGAGGCGCTCGCCACGTCCGACCGTCCCGAGCTGACCTCGGCGAGGATCATCATCGCGGGCGGCCGGGCGATGCAGAAGGCCGAGAACTTCAAGACCTACGTCGAGCCGGTGGCCGACAAGCTCGGCGCAGCGATGGGGGCGACGCGCGCCGCCGTCGACGCCGGCTACGCGCCGAACGACTGGCAGATCGGCCAGACCGGCAAGGTCGTGGCGCCGGAGCTTTACATCGCCGTCGGCATTTCGGGCGCCATTCAGCACCTGGCGGGGATGAAGGATTCGAAGATCATCGTCGCGATCAACAAGGACGAGGAGGCGCCGATCTTTCAGGTCGCCGACTACGGCCTCGTCGCCGACCTCTATCAGGCCTTGCCGGAACTCGACGCGGAACTCGCGAAGATCGGCCGGTGACAGGCGCGGATCACGAGGACGATTTCGGGGCCGACTGGACGCCTGACGCGGCTCGTCTATGATCCCGGCCGTTTTTTCGGGCGTTCGGATAAAACTTCATGGCGATCAATATCGACACGGTCGGCGTCATCGGAGCAGGCCAGATGGGCGCCGGCATCGCGCAGGTCGCGGCGCTATCGGGCCTCACGGTCTATCTCAACGACGTCGCCGAGGAGCGGGTCAACGAGGCGCTGGCCACGATCAACGGGCAGCTCTCACGCCAGCTCGCGCGAGGACAGCTGGACGAGGTGGGACGAAAGGCCGCGCTCGATCGGATTCATTACGCGGCGACGCTCGACAAGCTCGGCGAGTGCGACCTCGTCATCGAGGCGGCGTCCGAGAACGAAGAGATCAAGCGCAAGATCTTCACCTCGCTCCGAAATTTTCTGAAGCCCGACGCCATCGTCGCCTCCAACACCTCCTCGATCTCGATCACGCGCCTTGCGTCGGTGACCACCTGTCCCGAGCGGTTCATCGGCATGCATTTCATGAACCCGGTGCCGCGCATGCAGCTCGTCGAGCTCATTCGCGGCATCGCGACCAAGGACGACACGTTCGAGGCGGCGAAGGCCCTTGTGACGCGCCTCGGGAAGACGGCGACGATGTCGGAGGACTTCCCCGCCTTCGTCGTCAATCGCCTCCTGATCCCGATGATTAACGAGGCGGTGTACACGCTCTACGAGGGCGTAGGCTCGGTCGAGTCGATCGACACCGCGATGCGACTCGGCGCCAACCATCCGATGGGGCCGCTGCAGCTCGCCGACTTCATCGGCCTCGACATCTGTCTGTCGATCATGCAGGTGCTGCACGACGGGCTCGCGGATTCGAAGTACCGGCCGTGCCCGCTTCTTGTGAAATACGTCGAGGCCGGCTGGCTCGGCCGCAAGACGCAGCGCGGTTTTTACGACTACCGCGGCGAGCGCCCGGTGCCGACGCGCTGAGGTTCGCGGCCCGCGCGTACGACTTCACGCGACCCAGCTTCAGGAGCTTGCGACCTCCTTCGCGCGACTCCTCGCGCTCGCGGCGTGCGCGCGCTTTACGGGGCATGATAGCGGGGGCCGAGGCCGACCCTTCGAAGTCGTTCCCTGAGACTCGCTTAAGGCATATATTCCCAACGATGAGATACGACGAAGACCTTTACCAGTGGACGATCGAGCAAGGACGCGCTCTCCGCGACCGAGCGACGAACGCCCTCGACTACGACAACCTTGCGGAGGAAATTGAGTCCTTGGGACGTAGCGACAAGCGGGAAATCGAATCTCGGCTGGAGAACCTGCTCGTCCACTTGCTGAAGTGGCGCTACCAACCGGAGTGGCGGAGCCCTTCGTGGGAAGCCTCGATCGATGAGGCGCGGCGGCGGATCGAGCGCGTCATCAAGGACAGCCCGTCGCTGCGCTCGCATCCGGGCGAAGTTTTGAGCGAGGCTTATCGTTATGCGATCCATAACAAAGCCATTCGTGCGCTCGAGCTTCGCCGCCTCCCGGAGGCGTGCCCGTGGGCGATCGAGGACGTGTTGTCCGAGGCGTTCCTTCCCAAGTGAGGGCGATGGGCGCACGCCACGCAGCAATTCAGGCTGCCGAGGACAGCCGCGTGCGGGCGACAATTGCGTCGGCGAGCGACGGCAGCGGCCGATCGGTCGCGGCGCGCTCGGCGTCCGCCACGAACTGCGCCATTTGTTGACGCCAAGGGCTGTCGGGTCCGTGCCTTTCGCACAGCCGGTCCATCAACTCCCGGCCGGTGCGATAGAAATAGCCGTCCACGAAGGTCGGCTCCTCGCCCCGCCTTTTGAATGCGAAGGCGAACAGGGCCTCGGATGTCTCGAACGGCGAAATGATGATCAGACTGCCGTCCGGGCCGCGTCCTTCGACTCCGCCGAAGTCTTGCGGCTCCACCTCGCCCGCCTCCGCGATTGCGCGCAGGAGCGAACTCGCCGATTGCCCGTTCAGCTCGATGCGCGTGCTCGGTTCCGACAGACGAGCGACCTCGTTGGCGGCGGCGCGCAGGGCCGACTGCATGCCGGGCGCGTCGCGCCGACGAGCGGCGAACTGCTCCCGCAGGAGCGACCAGAAACGCTTCTTGGCAAGCGACTGCGTTACGCCGCGCAATTCGTCGTCAAACCGATCCAATTCCGTCTTGGCGAGCATGGAAGCGAGTCCAGAACAAGACGCCGAGTCGCTCCTCGCCGAAAGTTGTCTATGCGAGGGGGTGGTCGCCTCGTCATTGCGCCACAGCGGATTATATACTACATGTTCTTTAAAAATGGATTACAGGCATACTTAAAGTTGAACTCGACTATAAATCTATGATTAGCTTTACGTTGAGAGTTACGGACGTTACGTGGGCATTACAGATCGATCGACACCACCATGCGGCTCGGCGCGAACCATCCGATGGGGCCGCTGCAGCTCGTCGACTTCATCAGCCTCGACACGTGTCCGGCGATCATGCAGGTGCTGCACGACGGTCTCGCGGATTCGAAATACAGGCCGTGTCCGCTTCTTATGAAATACGTTGAGGCGGGCTTGCTGGCTCGGCCGCAACACGCGGCGCGACTTCTACGACTACCGCGGCGAGCGCCCGGCGCCGACGCGGTGAGGCTCGGCGCGCCGTGCTACACTGACTCCTTTTTCTTCCGGTTGTTGTAAACTAATTGCCCAAGTGTCGTAAGATCCGCATGGCTGTCGTCTACCCAAGGTCCTCCGTCAACATTGTATGTCAGGCTGGCGTTCCGCAGGTTTTGAAACACTCCGTGCGTCTCCTCGTCATGGCGCTTTAAGCCTTTCGTAAGTACCGTTAGAGAAAGGTCCGCAACTTTCGGTAGCCGCGAACCGCTCGCAATCGGGTCAAACAGTCTCCACTCCGGGCCCTTGTCGAATCTTCTTGTCTCCTTATCAATGACCTCTAGAAGGTTAGACAGAACGCTCCTTACTTCTGATGCGCTTAACTTAATCTCGGCGTTGCCGAATTTGGCAGATAATTCTGTGAATCTTGTCGCAAGAGTGGAAATATCACTCTCGAAGGCTCGGAGTGCGTAAATCAGGACGGCTGGCCAAACTAAGGCTTTGACGATGTTCCTTTACGAAGCTCAAGACCGAGCTGAGGGCCAAGGCTGCTTGAACGCTGTCAGGTTCCGTAGACACGACGCTGAGACCCCTCTCGGTACGTCTCTGTAAGGATATCCAGAACAATAAGTGCTACGATTCAAGACGGCCTTGGGTTGATCGTGTAGTTCCCCTCGGGATGGAACGGATCGCCGGTGATGTCGGGGCGC
>Ga0209040_10004068_pt1 | contig 11113 bp, 14 predicted proteins | sample BogFormECP12_OM3_FD_188240 | JGI IMG/M metagenome (GOLD analysis project Ga0209040, IMG submission 188240) | Bog forest soil microbial communities from Calvert Island, British Columbia, Canada - ECP12_OM3 (SPAdes) (version 2) | ecosystem: Environmental > Aquatic > Freshwater > Wetlands > Bog ... | reverse complement strand
GCGGTTGCTTGATAGACCTCGCCTTTCACGTCGAGCACGACGAGCGAGCCCGGCCAATTGAAGGCGTTTGGCACCGAAAAGGAGCTTGTCTTTCCGCTGCCCGTGCGCGCCAACAATGCAGCATGTTCGGTGCCGCCGAATTCGAGGTAGTCGCTACCGTCCTGGCCGATCAGAATCGTCGCCTCCGTCTGATTCCGGCGGCCTCGAGATCGGCTGAGCCAGCCCATTGCGAGTCTCCATAGAGAGTGGGAGATGGCCGGTATTGCCACCACTTCCAGATGCCGATACCCAGCACCATGGTCGGCAAAAGACCGCTGAGGAGAAACCAGGGCAGGGGATGCGTGCGGTACTGATCGGCACCATGCGGCCACCACAACATGCAGTGCCAACATGATGCCAAATCAAGCCATTGGTCATAGGGGAAGGTAAGCAGGTCGAGTCGCTCCATACCAAAGCACAGTAGGAACGAGGCGGCGATAACCCAGCACGCCAAGGTGAGCACACCTATCGCGAGGATGCGCAGCCTTCGCATCACTGGCGCTGTTGCTGCTGTTGGAGACGCTGGCGGAACTCATCGACGCTCATCTGCTGGGGCCATTGGATCGGATGCGCGCAGCGCTCGCGAATGCTGGACTGAAGCTCTTGCGGGTACTGCTCGATCCGCTGACAGACCTGCGCGAGGCTGTCGGTGATTTCCTTTTGGGCGCGCGCGATGATCGCGAGGTTGGCCGCATAGTCCGTCACGCGCGGGTCGTCATAGCCTTGTCCGAGCGCGGTGCCCGGTAACAGCATCAGCAAGGCCGCGAGGGTCCTCATTCCGGCCTGACGTAGATGTCGCTGATGCGGTAGGTATCGCCCCTCTGCTCCGGGTGCATCTGGACGATCAGGTCTATCTGCTCCTCGAGCTGCGTGCGGATATCCTCGTCGTCCATCGTCGCCCCAGTGGGGTGCTGGCGGATCATCAGCCGCAGCGCGTCCTTGGCTGCGGACGGCGATCTCGCGTGCACCGAGGTTATGCCGCCGGGGTGCGGCAGGATCGCGCGCATATAGGCGTAGGCCGCGCCGTCCCTCAGTTCCTGGATCAGGATGCGGTCGGGGATCATGCGCAAGGAGGCTTCGATCAGCTCCTCGCTCCCGATCTTCGCCGCGCTTTGTGCGCCTTTCGAGTAGCGCAGCGAAGCCCAGTTGCGGTGCGGGATAGTGTTCCATTCCGGGGTATCTTCGATGGTGATCAGCCGCTCGTGGAGCGGGATCGCCTCGATGATCGCTTTGGTCACCGTGGTCTTGCGAGTGCCGACCGGACCCGAGATGATGATGTTCTTCCTGTTCAGCGCGGCCTTCTGCAGTAGGTCTGCATCGTCGCCAGCGATTGAAACCAATGCTTCCGGCGGTGGCGCGCGCTCGAATAGGCTGGTTTCGAGTGTCGGCCGGAAGCTGGGTGGACGGCGGATGGAAAGGCTGATCACGCCCGGCGCGGTGACCGGGAACCGGCAGATCTGCAGCCGCTCTCCGGTGGGCAATGTCGTCGCACAGAGTGGATGCACCTCGTCGATGTCCTGGCCGGTGTGGTAGGCGCAGAGGATCGCGATCGCATCCAGCCGGTCATAGGTGAGGAACGTCTCGTCGTGCCAAGACCAGGTACCGCCTGCCTTGACGCCGATTTCGCCTGGGCGGTTGACCACGATGTCGGTGGTGTTCTCCTGCGCCAAGAAACCTTGGAACGGCGCAAGACAGTGCGCCAACACACGACTGCTCATGGATTAACCTTCTGCAGCGCATAGACATGTGAGAAGTCGACCCAGCGCGTCGTCCACAGCGTCATCGCTTCGCCCTGTTTCAGGGTGATGGTCGCGGGGATCGACATTTCTTTGTTCAATAGTGCGCCTGCCACCTGGCTGAACGGTCCGCCCTGGCCGAACGAGTTGCCGAAATTGAGTGTGTTGTTGCCGTTGCCTTGGTTCTGCAGTGCGGACTGGCCCAGGCTAACGCCGGCGTCGAGCAGCGATAGGATCAATGCGCCGCCGATGCGGCGCCACCAGTGTTCGTCGACGGTGCCTTCTACACCTGCTGCGCCGATCTGGTCGGCGATCGGCCCGCCCAACGGCACCACGACATTGAATGGCGTACGCGCGTTGGCGGTAACCGCGACGATGCGGGTCTGCCCTTCGGCAACCAGGCTTTCGTAGGTGCCGCCAATGATGGTGCCGGTCTCCATCAGGGTGACCCCCGTGGGCGACTTCACGTCGCGTGTGGTGTGGCAGCGAAAGGGATTGACGCCACTTACGCCGGTGATGACGCCAGTCTCCAGCACGCAGGGGATCGAGGTCCATTGCGGCAGCACAAGCTCGGGATGGTTGAGCACGAAGGCGGTGGTGCCGTCGAACGTATCCGTCTTGTAGTCGATGCCGCTCGTCGGGTCTGTCGCCGCGACTTTCGCGGCTGGCTTGGGCTTCATGTACTCCGGCCGCTGGTTGTCGGGGCGGGTGAAATAGGTCACGGCGATCGACGGTGCCGGCGGTGGCTTGGGCGCTTCGGCGGCGGCCTGTACTGGCGCCTGGCGTAGTGGTGGGAGTGTCGGCCGCGAGGCGACCTGGACGATGTCCGGCGGCGGCGCGGGCGTATAGCTGCTCGGGATCGAGGTCGCCGCGACCAGCGCCTCCATCTTGGCCGGGGGGCGGCTCTCGAGCAGGATGACGCCGATGATGGCGAGACCGCAGAAGCCCATGATGATCACCAGGATGCGGGCATGGCGCTTCCAGCCGGTGGTGCCGACCAGCCGGTTGGGCGGCGTCTGCGTCTGGCTCATGGCCGGATGACCCGCCGCACCACGTCGGGTGAATCGGTGCCGGTGTTGGTCTTGTTGCCGATCGGGTTGTAGGCGCAGTTCCAGACGTCGAGCACCGCCTCGCCGTTGCGCAGCCGCCAGTGTGGCGCGGTGTCGTCGACGGTCAGCAGATCATCGACGACGCGGGTGTTGACCGCCTGTTCCGGTGCCTCCAGCTCCACTTTGGTCGCGTGCCCACCAGGGATGCAGGCTTCCGGCGGACCCTCGTGGTTGTCGATCACCTTGAACACGGCGGGCTGGCTCATGTTGCCCGGATAGCGGAACGCGGTCAGCGCGCCGTTGTCGAATGCCGAGACGGGGGAGAGCGAGTGCGCGGTGCCTTGGGCAAGATACATCGTATTCTGCGGACCGAACGTCACGTCCGCATGCAGCCGGGCGCGGATGATCTCGGCGTCGTGCTGGGCCTTCTTTTCCTTCCAGGTGAGCGGTCGCGGTGCATCTGGTGGTGGATCCGCGGCCGGTACCGGAGTCTGGTACTGGCCCGAATAGGTGAAAGTGAGGTGCTTGGTGATCTGCGGATCGTCGCCGGCGACCACCTTCACCGCGAACAGGTAGGCCCGTTCCTTGTCGTTGGGCGGCGCGCCCTTGGTCAGCACCACGAGGTCGCCTGATCCCGGTATCTTGCCGACCAGCGGCAGGTTGTTGGAGTAGCTCGCCTCGCATTGCTGCTTCTGTTCGTTGCCGGCGTTGTCGCAGGCGTAGGAAAATGGTGCGGTGTCGACCTTGACCACCTGTTCGATCGATTCCATCGGATTGAAGGTGATGACGGCGAGGCCGCCTTGCTGGATTACCAGCGGCACCCGGTTGTGCGGGTCATAGGCGACGGTGCGATCCTCGCCGTCTTTCGGCGAGACGGTCGGATCGGAGAGCGCCCAGGCGGGCACAGCGACCGAGCACAGCAAAGCGACGAGGAGCGGCTTCACAGTCAACATCCTGGTTTCGGTTCCGGCGGTTTGTAGGCGATCACCTGCATGCCGTACGGGTTGAGCCGAGCGGCGGTCTCGTCCTGGATGATCCCGGGGTTCCACTGGAAACTGACCTGCGAGGTGCAAGTGAAGACCGGCGGGTCCGCGCTTTCGCCGTTCCTGACCATGCGTCGGTTGTAGCGCACGCCGTAGGTCAGCGTGCCGTCCGGGCTGCGCATCGGTTCGGTGAAGGCGATGTTGAAAATGTCGACATGGCCGTCATGTCCCAGCCTGGCCTTGGGCGAGGTCTTGGCGTCGTCCCAGGCGGCGTAGTTTGGCCATTCCTGGGCAGCGGTCATCGCGCGCACCTGGGCCCAGTTGTTCTGGTCGATTTCCGGCGTGTAGCGCTCGCGGGCATAGATGTAGTCGGAGAGCGCGGCGTGCGCTTCCTTTTCGCCGAAGGTCGCTGGTGCGTCGCGCGCGCCGACCGCCGGGCCGACCCAGCCGGTCGTGGTGTCGTGCTCCAGGTAGATCGGTTTGTAGACAGTGGTTGGGAACAGGCACCAGCCCGCGAGCGCGATTATGGTCGTGATTGCGAAAGTGCCGGCGATCGCCCAGCCAGCTCTGGTGTAGCCGCGATGCAGTCGTTCGCTGAGCGCACGGTAGCTGCGCACTTCGCGGTATTGGATCTCGCGCGCGTCCGGAGAGAGCGCGACGGCGGCATGGACGAAGTCGTTCATCGCGCGTTCGCCTGGTTTTGCAGTGACATTGGGGCCGCGGCTGGCGGCGGCGGTATCGGTGCCGGGTTGATCGACCACACCGGGTCGTTCGGATGCACGTAGGTCAACGGATGTTGAGGCGAGGTGCAGGCGGACAGCAGCATCAGAATGAGCAGAAAGAGCGGCATCGCCTTCATCCCCTCCAGGTACGCCCGTAGGCGCGCGTCAGGCGCGACAACCCCACCAGGGTGATCAATGCACCAAGGAAGCTGAGCCCGCCCACCAGTACCAGCAGGACCGCCTTGTCGGTCGGCACCACGCGGGCCGCGTTCATGCAGGTGAATGCAAACCAAACCATCACCGCGGCCAAGAACAGGCGGACGAAGGGGCGGATGCGGAATGCGTAGATCATGGTGTTCAGGCTCCTGAGAGCGACCGGCCGGCGGCGGTGAAGGGCCGGGTCACCGGCATGGCGGCGGCCGCGGCGCTGCCAGCAGCCATCGCACCGGCTGCGACCGGACGCGCCATGACGGAGCCGGCGGCGAACCAGGGCATGATGCCATCGAAGATGCCGCCGCAGATTCCGACTGCGTAGGCGGCGAGTTTGAACGCCAGTACAGTGCAGCCGGCCAGTAGTACGCCGACGATCAGCAATTGATCAGCCATGCCGGTGAGGTTGGCGTTGGCCGGTGCGTTGATCAGCGGTTGGATGATGGTTTGCTCGACGGCGGTCGCGATGGCGAGCAAAGTCAGTACCAGTACTTGGGTGCAGATTACCGAGGCCACCGCCGAGACATAGCCTTTAAGCAGAAAACGGGTGTACTGGACCGCACCGAAGGCGATGAACAGCGGACCGATCGCCAGCAACAAATAAAGACCCACCTGGGAGCAGAGGAACAGGATAAAGGCGAACCCGATCGCAACGGCAGCGACGGCCCAGTAGATGATGACGCAGAACGCTATGATCAGGCCTTTCGGATCCAGGATAATCGAAGGAATGGCATTGTAGACGGTTACGCCCGCCGCATAGGCTTTGTTCCACAGCGTGTCGAACGGCGCGCCGCCATTGATTGCGTTGCCGCCGACATTGCCAACCAAGGTATTGCCGATGCTCGTGGCGAGTTGCGTCGCGGGGTCGGTGACGAAGGTCTGATAGTGGCCTTGCAGGATGAACAGGACGACGGCGGCTGGGATCAGCACCTTGGTCAGCATTTTGTCGAACAAGGTGGTCTCGAAAGTCAGCGCCATTGACGCGGCCCAGATCATCAGGACGCAAACCACGGCGGCGGTCACCCAGCCGGCGACGGTGCCGCTGAGCGCGCCGGTGATACCGTTAACCGCACCCTGCATCGGTCCAAATAACGCGGTGTAGATCTGGGCGAAGATCGCGACGTTGACCGCGACGGCGCCTTGCGCGCCGGCGAACATCGCTTGGGCTTGCTGGAAATCGAAGTCCATTAGTGTGGCACTGCGGCTAGGAAGGCAGCGCTATCGGCTTGGTATTTTGCTTCAAGCGCGGCCCGATAGTTTAGTCCAGGGTTGCCCGGGTGGTTGATGCCATAGGTGAGGGCAGTATTCCGTTCAGCTGGATGAGCGATGTAGTAAGCGACTGTATGCGCGGGGCTGAACAGGGGCACGACGGTGATCCAGAGCACAGCAGCCGTTACGGCGCAGGTGGCGAGAATAATGGCGGTTTTCAGCCAGATCATCCGCGCCTCCTTAATGTGGCACCGCAGCCAAGAAGGCGGCGGCATCCTGGCGGTATTTTTCGTCGACCTGCTGCTGATTGATCCATTGCTGCGCCTGGGCTAGACCATTCACTGTCTGCACTTGGGCAAGATGCTGAGTCGACCAGGTGTTTTCGACCACGGCCTGTCCGGTCGCATCCATCACCGTCTTCGGATCTGAGGCGCCATTAAGGTCGGTGCGTAGCCCGTTGATTACCGAATTATGCTCGACGAGATCGGAGTAGAGCTTGCCTAGTGCCCCCTTGTAGCCAGCATCGGCATTGGCACGCTGTTGCGACTGGATACAGGCGAAGCTGTTGTCGCTGCAGGTATAGAGGTGGTCGTTGTTGAAACTGCCCGGAATCAGGTTACCGAGATTGTTCAGCTTGCCGGCCAAGCCCGCGATGTTGTTGACCCCGCTGTAGCCGGTCAGCAGGTTCTGCACCGCATAGGGATCGACCGGCAGGCTCAAATCGAGACCAGCGAAGTTCATCAATCCCATCGCGGCGCCGAGAGACGGGTTATGGATGAAGTTATCCACCAGCATCACCAGGTTGGCGACGCTCTGGATATCCTCCTCCAGTTCCTTGAGTTCGGTCAGCCAGCTCAGATTTTCGGTGACCCAGGTCTTAATCTCGGTTGCCAGTTGCTGGATTTGCAGTGCGTACGCCTTCACCGCATCGCTGATCGCGGTCACGTCGATGACGGGAAGGTCGGCGCGTGCATAGGTCGCCGGGATCACCCAGGTGAAGCTGATCAGCGCGACGGCGAGCGTGGTTTGTCGCATGGCGCTCAGCATAATGGAAGCTCCGCCATGGCTTCCTTCCGGTCGTATTGTTGCAGCGCCGCTTCTGGTGCCGACAGCACTGCGATGACGTCGTCCATGCCGTGCAATGGCAGCTGAGCGACCATCGAGGTCGCACCTTGGCATAACAGGAAGTTGCCGGATTTCATCTGCAGTTTTTTCAGGATATCGAATTCGCCCTTGGTCCGTTTCAATCCGTCGACGAAATCGGTTTCTGTCGCGCGTGGATTGGGCAAGTGAATCTGTGTAGGGCACTGTTCGACCAGCACACGTGCCAGTCGTCCGGCGTCGAGGATTTCTTTCGCACCTTGGGTGATGAAGACGAACACGCCGTTCTTGCTGCGGATGGTACGGATCTGGGCTTCAACCAGCAAGCTGAACGTCTCGTTGAACGGCACACGCCAGCCTTCGTCGATTGGGATCAATGTCGGCGTGCCGTCGAGCACGCGGTTGATGCGGTAGAACAGATAGAGTAGCGCTGGTTCTCGTGCGCGGGGGTTGGTCAATAGTGAGGTGGTGTCGAGCCCGCAGAGCCGTCCATCGATCGAGATGGCATCCTGGGGCGCATCGATGACCCAGCCGAGTTCCTTGCCGTCACACCATTTTTCCAGGCGTGCGCCGGCCCCGTTGGGGTCGATGCCAAGAAAGCGACGCACTTCTCCCAGCGATCGATCTTTGGCTGGTAATTCCATAACCATGCGAAGGCTGAGCGCCAGTCTTCTGTCTTGGTCAGGTGTCAGCTCTGATCCGCGATCGGAGAGGATGCAGCCGCGGATCAGCTCGAATAGGAAGGCAAGGTCATCTGGCGTATCCGAGAGCGACTTCAGTGGCGCGAAGTTGGGCTTGCCGTTGCCCAGGATGGTGTACTGGCCACCCATGGCGTGGAACAGTAGGTTCCAGCCGCGCTTGTGGTCGAGCGCAATCAATCTGGCGCGGCCCGCCGTCATGGCGAGCAGGAAGGCGACCAGCGTCGTCTTGCCGCTGCCGGTCTCGCCGGTGACGAGCGTATTGCCGACATCGTCTTGATGCCAGTGAAACCAGATGACCGTGCCGGCGAGTGAGCGGAACACAGCGATCGGGTCGCCCCAATGTCCGCGGTCCGGTCCTGGCGGATAGGCGAAAAGCGGCGCAAACGAGACGAGGTTTTTCGAATTTGTGTAACCGCTGCGCGGGCGCAAGTGTTCATTGCCGGGGATCATGGCGAGAAAAGCAGCTTTGAGTCCGAGCGTTTCGCGTACGATCTTGGCGCCCGATCCCGCGAGATCGGTCCAGGCTGCGGCGGCCACGCGTTCCAGGGCGTCTTCCGTGTCGGCAAAAACTATGGCAGAGCAGGCGTGATCGCCAAGTACGACCCGTCCACTGGCGATATCGTCGGCGAGATCCGGTAAGGACGCGACCTGCGACCGAGCAGGATCGTTTGCTCGGTTCATGAAGAAGTTCTTACGCTTGATGATCTCCAGCGCGGCCGTCATCGGCACGAAGCGGAATGAGTGCTGGATTGTGCAATGGTACGACGCCGTCAGCAGGCTGGTGAACATGAACGGATGGGTGTAAGCGGGATAGCGTTGCAATCCGAAGATCGCGGCAAAACGTACATCGCCTGGGGGGATGAACTTGATCGTGTCCCAACCGGGGTCGATATGTTCAGAGAACATCGCCTCACCCAGTTGACCGGTGGTCAATCCGATCGGCCGCCAGACGCCGGTGGTCAGCCAAACCACGGTTTCGGCGATCTCGCTGAACACTGTTCTATTTTGAATGCGGACGCCAAGACGGCGAGGATAGTAGCCGGCGAGGTCGCGTTCTAAAAATCGCAGCATATTGTTAAGCCGCTGGAGCTGATCTTCATCAGCTTCTGTCGCAGTGCGATTGAAACGCAGGAAGTCGTTTACAGCTCTTTTATACGCCGGAGGGCGGGCCTGGATGCCAATAAAGGTGCGATTGCTGTAAAGGGATTGATCAAATAGATGCGCCTTATAGCGGAGATTGAGAGTTTGGGTGAATTCCCCGTCGGTCGGAATATCGGGATAGATGTTTGATGGTGCCGGGCTACGATGCTGCCAGATGGTCAAGGTGAACGAATCATGGGCAATCTGGCAATAAGTATGGTTTAGCCCGTGCTTGTGCTCGGTGATCAACCAGTCGTCCAGGGTTTCGAATGGCAAGCCTTGCAGTTCGTACAGGACGAAGACGCTGCCATCGCGGTTCAACACGACATCGTCGTACTCATGGCCGAGCCACGGCACGTTTTTATCGATCATCTGGGATCTAAAATGCACTCGTCAGGTCTTTCGCTTTACGCAGTGCCCACCAAGGTGCGGACCATATCACCTGGTTGAAGCCAATGACGGTGGTGTCGAACATCGTCTGGATGATGCGGAATATGTTGGGGTCGCGTTCGACCATCCGGCGCATGGCAAAATGGATGATGGCGAACAGAGGTGGCCACGTATAGCCACGGAAATGCAGGATGTCGGCGCGTCCGACGACCATGTAGCCGAGATAACAGAACAGGAAGTTGGCGCCGAAGCCGAACGCCGGCACGCCGCCATAGGTTTGGGCGCCTCGCGTGCAGGCGAGGTACAACATATCCTTTTCCACGTCAGAGGCCGACTTGTCCGGCGATCTGCGTCGCCGTGAACAGAATCGCCAGCGCTGCCAGGATTTCCAGGCAGGCGGCGAAGTGATGGCCGCGCATCCACATATAGGCGGCGATCATGATCGCAACGACGGCGAGCGGCGTCTGCCAGGAGGTGATGTAGCTCTGGATGCCGGTGAGCAGCTGGTTCATGACGGTCGCTTCCTATTTGGTGGATAGGCTGATCAGTCGGGGTCTTTGTCGTGGTGCGACCGGTAGTTGTCGCCCGAATTGCCGGTATCTCGGATCAGCCATACTTTCGACATAGCTGATGGATTGGCCGGGTGGATGCAGGACGAAACCGCGTTCGGTCGAGCCGGTGGCATAGCCTGAGAAGCCGCGGAGGATGCGTGTCTCGGCCGCGATGTTCTGGCACGGGTTCATGATCGAGGTGGGTGTCTCGCCGAGCCAGGCGAGGTTGCTGCTGTTGATCTGAGCGAGCCCGTAGTCGGTTGTGCCATTGGCGTTCAGGTTCGCCGCGGAGGGGTTGCCGCCTGATTCGTGCATGACGATGCGCGTCAGCAGATCGACGGGCGGACTCGGCCCAGCGCATTGAGCGATGAGCGCAGTTAAGGCTGCTCCCGTTAGGACACCTGACATGCAGCATCTGTCCTGTTGTGTTCGTGGATGGTGAGAGGATCGAGACCGGCCTCGTGCTGGCCAATAGCAACTATCATATGCGGATCGACCGACGGCGCGCACTGTATTGCCAGCGCTAAGGCAGCCTGCAGGCTCACAGCAGCACCACAATAGCACGACACGGCCACAGCGCGGCCGAGGCCCGCACACATACGTAAAGCGAAACAAACAGTGCCACACCTGCTTCTCTTGACTGCGTTGCGGTAATTCTTCGCGGCTCACAGGACAGCACCATTGCCGGGGACTTCACCGAACGCGTCCGGTAGTGAGGCTCATGGCTACGGCCCAGGGATGCCTGGACCCGCGCCCGTTGCGACAGAGGGGATCCTGGTCGGACCAAGAGTCACCTCCAGCGGAGCGAAAGTGATCTCGCCGCCCACTCCAAGTTTTGTGAGGCTGCAGCGTGTCAGTCCGGCTGGTCGTCCCTGCTGTGCGGACCGGCGCAATCAGCGTCGCTCTCGGAGGGCCCGAGGGACACTGGGCGACCTTCCTGTCCAAGCGCACCCCTTTCGGCGGGCAGCAAGGTCCTGAAGCGCCGCAGTGCCTTGTCGCCGGCCAGAAAGATCGAGATTTCGCCCGTATATCCGAAGTCGTCCCGGATAAGACCGAGGAGCGAGTCGACGGATTTATAGATCCGCTCCGATTTGCCCCGGAACGATTTGAAGGGGAGAAAGCCGCGGCCAAAGTTGGTGCGGAAATAGGCCACGTACCCGACGCCATCGGCCATCCGTCGGGACACGATGAAAATGCCGAGGATCTTGCCTCCCGCGGCGAGGGCAGCCTTGATGTCAGCTGACTCGTAGCTTCTTGCCGCCACTGGCCTCGCACCCCGAAT
>Ga0209040_10004066_pt1 | contig 11115 bp, 5 predicted proteins | sample BogFormECP12_OM3_FD_188240 | JGI IMG/M metagenome (GOLD analysis project Ga0209040, IMG submission 188240) | Bog forest soil microbial communities from Calvert Island, British Columbia, Canada - ECP12_OM3 (SPAdes) (version 2) | ecosystem: Environmental > Aquatic > Freshwater > Wetlands > Bog ... | reverse complement strand
AAAAACCATTCCACCAGGAGCGACCCGCGCTGTTCGTGGCATCGCCGAACCATAATCCAAAACTCCCCATCTTGTCAATATCGTACCCGTCCCGCTTTCCGTCGTACCTGTCCCGCTTTCCGTCCCCTGTCCCGCTTTCCGTCCCCTCTTGTCAATATCGTACCTGTCCCGCTTTCCGTCCCTCCAGGTGTCGCGTCGTCCCTGTAACTACGGCCCAACCCCCATCGCAATTAGCCGAAAACCACCCAAAAAACCACTCCCACCGACATCCGCGCGGCGCGACCTGCCTACTTCGGTCGATCCGACTGAAGCGCGCAACGCTCCGGCCCTTGGCACAAACCAATAGAGTCGGTGGAGGTACGGCGAAAGCAGCCCCCGAATTGCCGCCATCCCCCGTTCGACCGCCGTACCGGCCGAACAGATCGCTTCAGGAACCTTGGTGACGCAGAACCTGAAGAGGAGGTCATTCGCCGAATGCGAGCGCATAGCTCAGACGGCTAGAGAAGTTACCCCGCCCCGCTGAAATCCAACACTCAAGTTACATATCGTTAACGACTTGCGTCATGCTCATTTCGGCAGCAACCCCGCCCCTATTCTGGTTGCAGATTTGGTAGCAGATTTCGCCCCTCCCGGTCGAGTGCTGATATGAGCGCCCGTGAATTGCCGGACCCCCGCCACCCCGTTAGAGTGTTCCTTACGTGGCGGCAATAGCGGTGATCCGGACGTACCGGTGGGCGCGAATTACTATAGCCCGCCGCCGCCCGACAGGATGCGGGCCGAGGAAACGCGGTCCGCAGGCTTGTGATCACCTCGCAGTCCACCCGCGCCCCGGTCCACTGTCGTCTTGGACTCGGTCGACGAAACGGTCGACCGGCCCGCTCAGGGACAGTGGATCATACGCTGTCCGGCACGCGGCCTCTCGACGCGAGCTTTATTGCGGGAACGATAGCTTGACGGCGGACCAGAGCAGCCAGGCGACGTTCGAGTTATAGATCTCGCTATGGCCCCCGATGAAGTCACTGGATGCTCCGCCATCAACGCTCACAACCTTGGAGGCGAATGTGTAAGCTTGTCCGTTCACATGCATGATTTGGAGATCAGAGTTGGCCCCGAAGGCGCCCACGGCACCGAGCGCAGAATACTTGGACGTCTGGCCGGCCTCAAGTTCGCCGGTCTGTCCGGCGAGTCGGGAGGCAATCGGGTACGCCTGGTTCAACGCCCGGTCGCGCGCCGAGAATGTCACGATGATCGGCCCTGTGACCCGAGTCGGGAGGAGGGCACTCCGGTAGCCTCCCGGTCGATCCGTGCCGGTGACCCGGTCGGCCATCGCCTCGAGCGACACAGCCCCTTGGATCAGCACGAGCGTCGTGACCGGCCGGGGGGGACCGAGGTCGCGCTCGCCGACGGCCGCTAACATCACCTTGCAGCCGAAGCTGTGTCCGAACAAGTGGATGCGCGCCGCGGGGTACTGGTTCTGAACTCTTGCGATCATCGCTCGAACGCCGTTTCTCCCGACGAGTCCGGCCCGGGCCTTCATCTGGTAGTAGGTGAAGACACGCGCGATATCCAGCGGAGAGAAAGCCCCCTCCAGTTTCCCGCCGCGTATGGGCTTGGACACAGCGGCCTCCATGCCACGGTCCGAGTTAAACGCATTGAGATCCTCGGGGAAATCGGGTCCCAGGGCGTACCGACGGAATAAGACCAAGATTTCCTTGAAATCTTCGGGTTTCGGATCGAGCTTCACCAACAGGTCTTGGATCCGTAGGATGTCGCGACTGTATTGCGCCGGGACTGCCTTACTGCGGGGCAAGTTCTCGTAAAGCGCCGCGACGATCCGCGGGTCGATCGAACGTCCCGCGGGGCTACCCGGCCCCGCTTCGAGGGCATTCTCCGCGACAGCCGCTTCCTGAGAGCCGTCTTCGGGGATCCAAGCTTTGGACGGCCAGCGGATCCCGAGCAAGAGTTGCTGATAGCCCGCAGGGCGTGAGGTGCCGCTAACGTCGCGGACGTGGCCGACGATCCGCTCGTATGATGCGGCGGCCTCTGCCGGACTATTGTTCCAGCCGTGGGACAAGATGAAGACATCAGACGGCGGCGTGTCCCTCGGAGGGAGTAGGGATTCGAACCCGATGGGGTCGATCATCGCGCCGTCTTCATCGAAGGCGACCATGGGGACTGACACCGAGGCGGCCTCGGCCCGCGCCCCGACTGCCGCCTCGGTCGCCCCGGCCCTCATTCGCGGCGGCGACGACGTGGCCGCCTCGCCTCCGGGCGATGTATCCCCACGTCCCGGGGCCGATTCCGCACCTCCCCTGCGGGGCTTGGGCCCCGCTGACTGCACGGCTTCGCCTGAGCCCCGGCCCCCGAGGTCGCCCAGAGATTCCCCCGAGCCGACCTTGCCTCCCGGCTCGCCGCTTGTCCCCGGACCGGACCTCACGATCGACCCGTTCTCCGCCATGCCGAGCAATCGCTGGATTGCTGGGCGTTCCAAGATCGCCCAGAGCGGTACCGCGTAATTCGCGACCCGGAACTCTCCCTCGCGGTGGAGGCCAATGACCTTCCCCGTCGCCAGTTCGCAGACTGGAGAGCCTGAACTGCCCCCGAGAGTCTGGCAGTCATGCAGGAGGTCGGCGTCAAGCCGACTCCCCGACTTCAAGCTCCCGAGCGAGAGCCGCTTGACATCGAAGATGTTATGAAAAATCTTCTCTTCTTGGCTTGTAAAATTATAATTAAATTTACGAGGATACCCCGCGACGTAGACGTCGAATTCGACCGACTCCCCTCTGCCGTCAGGGCGACCGTTCGCGGGCATCGACCCCGTCTCCTGCAACCCGTCAAGGATTTGCAGGTACCTCGGCTTGTCTTCCGGGGTGACGAAGGGCAATGGAGGCGGGAGCGGCTGCCCCTCGCTATTGGTCGCCTCGACCTGGAGCAGGGCTACATCTGGTCCTGGCTCCTCCTCGATATGAAGGACCTGTGTGATGCGGAAACTGCGACTCCCCGCGGTGCAACTTGGGTCGAACTTGCCGAAATCGATGGCCGCTTCAATGCGGCCCTGGCCGTCGAACCGGGACCGCAGCTGCCAGCGTCCTTGGCCCGATTGTCTCGATCCTGGACCAGAGAAAATCAGCGCGACATGGCGGTTGGTCACCACGATACCCGGGGCGATGACGAACCCGGATCCAACCTGACTATCCCCGCTCCCCTCGTTGAACGAGATGGCCCCCGTAGATCGGAGGGTCGTTTCGAGCTGCGCCTTGCTCAACTCGGCGTCTGCGGTCCAAGGGGGAGCGACCGGTTCGTCAATGTCATCGTTACAGACGAGCAGGCAGGGCCGGAGAACCGCATTCAGGATGACAGCGGCCTCGGCGCTTCGATCACCTTGAGGCGCAAAGACGAAGCGGATGGCCTGTTCATCGGACACCGGCTTGTTCAGTCGCTTCTCAGCGAGCGCGCGACTGGCTTCGATCACTCCCCTCGGCAACCGTTCTTTCATGGCTTTGCCGAGAGTGTCCGCGCCTCCCCGGGTATCCATCCGCAGCGCGGCCTCGGGCACATTCAGAGCAGACTGCACCTGCCGAATCAGGAGCCGACGGACGGCATCGAGGTTTTCTGGAGTTCGGATGGGCGATGGATGGGGCGTGATCCGGTCGTCGGCAGGCTGCGCCAGCGCTGACACTGGAGAGGTGAGTGTGGCAAACGTTAGAGCCGAGAGCGTCAGCAGCAGACCGAAACTAGATCGCGGACGCCGCATGATGATGTTCCTCGCTACAAGAGCCGTTAATGCTACCGCGTTCAATTGTAACACAATTCCGACGAAGAGAGTGTTCGGAAAAGGTCATACGGTGCTGAGGATCGACCGACTAGCCCTCTGTCAAATTTCGATTGACGGGCATCGTACCTCGAAACTCCCCGAAACCAGGCGACCATACCCGTCATTTGAATATTGACGGAGGACTAGGTGTGCGGCACGAAGAGCGACAGCACCTTCTCGCGGGCCGGGTCCGGGTCGTCCGCGACGACCCGCCGCTCAGCCTGCCGGATCCATATCGTCATGAGTCTCGGTACTATAAGAGTCTTACAGTGCCGCGCCCACGGCCGGGATCGCTCCGGACGAGGCCGTAGGCGAACACTGCTGGGCCCACCGTCAGATCACCGGTGCGGCTGCGGTGCGGGCTGGGTGGCCCTGGACGACGTCACTGCTGGTCCTCGACCCGAGCAGCGTCCTTGAAATCGAGGTTCTGCCTCGCCGCAGGGTTCACGACGAACCGGATCTTGTCGGTGTAAGCGTTGAAGAACTGCACGAACTTCGGATCGAAACGATCGTTCACCGGAATCTCCGGGACGTCATAGAAAAAGAACATCTGGGACGCCAGGAAGAAGACATCGGTCTCCCCCCTAGTGGCGAGCTTGACGGGGAACGGGGCGACGCGACCGCCGGGGAGGGTCGGCCGGAAGTTCGACTGGAGGTACAGCCGGCCGTCCGGCCGCAGGTTGATGAACACGACCCCCTGATCGAACCGGGTCGTCGTGTCGTCGCCGATCACGGCCACCGCGTCCTCGTAGTCCTGTTCGTACCCGGGGATCCTACGCCGATCGCAGATGATCCCGACCCGCGACCGGTCGACATCGACGACGCGGACGTTCCGGGCCGGGGCCAGGTCGATGTTCTTGGCGTTCGCGTTCACGATGAAAGAGATGCTGTTTTCGAATGCATCACGGTATTTCCTCTCGTTCAGGTATTCCATGGTCTTCCAGTAGACGAGGTACTTGACCTGCTCCACCATCGGGTCGTTGAGGTCCGTTAGGATCTTGGTGGGGTGCCTGAAGTACCACGACCCCTGGATCTTCTCGTAGTTCTTCCCGATGTTCTCCAGGAACTCGCGCTGCACCTTGGTCAGGGCCTGGCCGTCACGGGCCTTCTCCCGCAGGGCCTCGATCGCCTGGGATGTATCGGAGGGACAGCGGGTCTTGAAATTGGATTGCATATAGTACTTTTTGCCGTCCCAGGTGACGTAGACCACCATGTCGTCGAGCCTCGTCGTCGCTTCGCCGACGTATTCCATCGCCTCGAAGTACTCCCGGGTGTACCCGGTGAAGTGGCCCCTCCTGCAGAGGGACATGTCTTGTGCGAGGGCCGGGCCGCCCGCGAGGGGCAGGGATGCCCACGCCCCGGCGGCCACAACGACGAGCAGGCAAGAGGAGCGACCCATTGTTCCTCCGGAGGTTGAGGGGAGTTGCGGGACACCCGCGCGTGCGACGGGTGATCAGTTGCGAGCCCTGGCGACGTCCTCCAGACGGACCCCTCGGAGGTCGGTAGAGATCTGGACGAACGCGGGGGCGCCGAGACGCCACACCAGTACCCGGCTCGTTCTCGGCCCGGTCTGCCGGCCTCCGCGGATCGCCTCGGTGGGTGTGCCACCAGTCCGCCTCGCCAGCTCCACGTCGCGCCCGATCAGCGCGGTCAACGCCTCCGCGAGGTCATGGACCGGGCGCCCGTCGATGGTCAGGACGATGTCCCCGGGCCACGGCGCGGGGGGATAGAGAGCCCATGACGCGTCCGCCCCGCCCACCACCAAGATGGTCGGGACCCGGGTACCGTCCGGGCCGAGATGCTCGACGGCGTAGGTGGTCTTGAACCCCTGATCGACGTAGCGCCAGCGGGTGAGCGAGTACCCCCATGCGCCGACGGCAGGACGGCCTCCGGCCTCGACGCGTTCCTCGACGATCCTCCCGAGACCGTCGTAAGCACGGACCAGGTCCTGGCCGTCGGCGAGCCCCGGGAATTCCTCGAACCGGTCGCTCCAGGCGGTCACGCGCGGGTCCATCGTCCGACCGACGGTCCGGTAGCCGTACCGGCATGAGGTCGGGTTCCCCCGCTCGTCCAGGTAGGTGACTGTCACCGAGCCGGCCCCGAAATCCGGACCCCTAGGCTTCGCGACGCGGTACTCCAGCGCGATACGGGACCAGCCGCCGCCGCCCAGCAGGGGGACGAGCTGTCTCAGCAGGGCCTGGACGGCGGCGGGGCGCTCGGGCCATCGCGCGCTCTCCAGACCATCGCTTTCGTAACCAACAGCAATCGACATGTATTCTTGACACACGATCGCACGGGCCAGGGAAAACCCCCGGTCGAGGAACCCGAACGCGGGGCCCTCGAGGTCGATGGGGAAGAACTCGCCCTTCCGCCGGAAGTACGGGCGGAACGGCTCAGGGAACGGCCCGCCCGAGTTGAGGAACGACCGCGGGAGGCCGCGTGCCGGGGTCCGGCACGGGCGGTCGGACGGGTCGCGGTACTCGAGGCCCGTCCAGTTCCCCCGGGCGTCGAAGGTGGCCGCCCACCCGGCGTACCCCTGCGGCCCCATGACCGGCTCATCATCTCGGCCCAGGGACGTCTCCCCGACGAGGTTGTTCCGCTCGTCGAAGACCCGCCGGACCGCCGGCGATGGCCACCCGGCCTCGCCGATGGTCGTCTCCTCGACGCGGCCCGGGTTGTCGTAGCTGTAGCGGCGGCTGACGTAACCGCTCGCCCCCCGGGCCGGCTGGTCGGCCCTGTCCCAGTACGACCGGCTGAGGATCCGGCCCTCCGGGTCCCACGTCTGGGTGCGGCGGGCAAAGCCGGTGTACGCGTCCATGAGGTGGTCCGACCGGTCGAAGAACGCCTCCTCGGTCAGGTGCCCCCCGTCGTCGTAGCTCCGGGTGATGCGGGCGATCCCGTCCTCGTTGTTGACCAGCCGCGGGGGGTTTCCGTCGTCCAGGAACCGCTCCAGCGTGAGGCGGCCGCCCTCGTAACGGAGTTCCTTCCGCGCGAATTTTTTTTGCCGGTTCTTCACCGGCTTCCCCATCGCGTTCTGGTACGTCTTGGCGACGAGGTGCCCGCCGACGTCAAAGAGCTGCTCGAGCTTGCTGTACCTTCGGTCTTCGGGAAAACCTTCGAGAAGTTTCCGGCTCAACCGCCCGTGACTGTCGAACTCGGACGTGACGGACGTGCAATCCTGGGAGGACGTGGTGGGCTGACCCAGCATGTTGAAGTAGGCCTCGCGGACCGTCCGGGAGGGTGCGAGGGTGAACGGGGGGCCGTTCCCGCTCGGGCCGACGGCCGCCCCATTGAAGCTCGTGTACGTGTAGAGGATGCGCGCGACGTTGAAGTTCTCCGTGGCTCTCCCGCTGGCGTCCTCGTACCATTCGGCCAGGACCGCATGGTTCGCGTCGTACTCCCACAGGACGGCGGAGATCCCCGATGTAAGCCTGGCTCGCTTCCCGTCCGCCCCGAAGTAGACGACGCCTGTGCGGTAGAGTGCCCCACGGTCGTCGCCCCCCGCGTCGGCCGGATAAAGGCATTCTTGCCGGGCGTACCCGGACGACGTGACCGCGGCCAAGTTCCCCAGGCGGTCGAGGTCGTCCTCACGAACGAGCCGCCCGGTCGCGTCGTACATCCGCCGGAGCGCCGCGTAGCCGCCCGTGATGGTCACCGGTGCCCCGGTCCGGTCGAGGTACGCGTACGTGACGGCCCTGCCCCCGTCGCCGTGTTCGATCCGGACCCGGGAATACCCCTCGGGCAGCAGGGCCGCCCCTCCCGACTCGTCGTGGTACGAGGACGCGATGTGCGCCCCGGAGGGGGCATACGAGTGGCGGACCTCGGCATAGCCGTCGGCCAGGGGCGTCGGGCGGCCCCGGGCGTCGAAGTACTGCTCGCGGGTCAGGTCGCCGCTAGCGTCGTACTCGTAGCGCACGGCCGCATACCCCTGCTTCGACTCCGCCGGCCGGAGCAGGGCATCCTTGTACGAATGGGCCGCGGTATTGCCCTGCCGGTCGTACTCGAACTCCTCCACGGGCGTCGGCCCGTGACCCCGGTTTATCTCGCCGCCCGCGTTCATCCACGACGTGCGCGAGACGCGGCCACGCTCGTCGTAGGTGTATTGCAGGGTCAGGCAGCCATCGGGGAAGACCAGGGGGTTTCCGTCCGGTCCGAGCTGTGTCGCCGACTCGAGTCGCCCGCCCCCGCCCCGGTGGTACTGCCACCCGAACAGGCTCGCGTCGCTCATCGCCGGGAGGCCGTTGCGGTCGAGGAAGCGGACCCGCCGCACATCGCCCGATGTGCTCTCGACGGTCAGCTCCAGCTGCGTCACCCCGACCTTGCTCTGGGGCGCCGGGCTGCCGTCGCGGTTCTCGAAGCGGCCGACGACCGTCTCCGGGTGGGCGATGTCGTAGGAATAGACGAGCCGGTAGACTGGACGGCCGAGGGCGTCGGTGGCCTCGACGGCGGCCACGCGCCCGCCCTGGTAGGCGTATTTCCAGGACACGGGGTTGACCGCAGGCGACCAGTACCCCTCGTCCCTGGGCGCCAGGAACGACGGTGGGGACGGGCTCGGTGTGGACTGGCCCAGGCCGTTCACGGCCGTAACCTCGGTCAGCCGGCCCCACAGCGTGACCAGCCGGAAGGAATGCTGGAGCCGCGCCGCCTGGTCCGCCGTCAGCGGGATCGCACCCTTGGGGACGAGCCGGTGCCAGGAAAGGCCCAGGTACAGGGCCACCGCACGCGACCGCTCCCGGGCGGCCCGGGCCACTCCCTGCAAGGTCGGGTCCGGCGCGTCCTGGTTCTCCGAGACCCACGCGTCCATCGCCCGCCGGAGGTCCTCCTCATCGACCCGGTAATACCGGGCCGCATCCCGGACCGACTCTGCGACCCGCTCCGGGTCCACCGGCCTGCCCCGTCCGATCAGGCCGTCGCGGGTGAAGGCGACCACCGTGTTCTTGGCGACCAACGGCAGGGGGAGCCCCGCGATCACGGGCGCCATCCGGACCTCGACCCGCCGGGTGAGCTCGGAAGGGATGATCAGCCTCCCCCGCGCCGGGCTGACGATGCGGTACTCCTCCTGGTTATCGGTGAGGATCTCCACCTCCTGACCGGGGGGGAGGGAGTTGTGAGGGAGGTAGACCGTGAAGAATCCGTTGTCGTCCGTGATGCCGGTGTTCCCGCAGTCCACGACGGTGACCAGGACGTCTATCGGATACCAGTCGGGCTTGCCGTCCTGCACGATGACCAGCCGCCCCCGCAGCGCGCGGGGGGCGTCGGCGGGTGTCGCCGCGACCAGGGGCAGGACGAGGGCCATCACGAGACTCATGGCCCGCCTCCCGGCCGGATCCGCCTGAGCTTCAGGTACTGCATCGGGTTCCCCAGGGTGGGGCGGGACCGCTCGAGCTGGTAGCCTTCCTTCTCCGCGACCAGATCGACCTGCCGTGCCTCGGACGGCTGCAGGTCGCCGAACCGAAACTGGCCCTGCGCGTCGGTCACCGCGACCGGGATCCTGCCATCGGCACCCAGGATACCTCGCACGGTCAGGCTGACGCCAGGAAGCGGCTGGAGAGTCGTCCCGTCCAGCACCATCCCGCCCAGCTCTAGGTGGTCGAGGTACTGAAAGATCCGGCCGCCCCGGCTGCGCGAGTACAGCGCCGGGGTGATCCAGATGCCGTGACCGAAGTCGGAGTCGAAGGCCAGCGCGTTTCGGCACCGGGCGACGGCGACGTCGTCGTTCTGCTGCCACCGGATCAGGCTGTCGTAGAACTCGCGGGAGAAGAGCTCGGCCGCCTTCACCTCGAAATCGAACTGCATCGCGACGACGGACGTCACGTTGGTGCGGAGCAGGTGCTGCGCGACCCCATCGAACGGGTTGGCCAGGGCACGGGATCGCAAGGAGGCTCCCTCAGCCGGACGGGGCGCGGCGCTGGAGCAGGCGGTCAAGACCACCAGCCGCGGGTGACCGATCTTGAGGGCGGTGGCGAACTCAAGGGCCCCGACGCGATCGCTCGTCCCGTCTTCGCGCTGGAACAGGAGCTGGGCCCGCGGCGTGGGATCCTCATCCCCCTCGGAGGGGAAGGCGCCGTGGCCCACGAAGTGAACGATGTCCCAGGGCCCTTCCCGGTTCATGAGGTCCTCGAAACGGCGCCGGGTCACCCCCTTGCAGAGGGTGACCTTCACAGGGCCGCTCGGGAGAGACTGGCACTGGTCGTCGAACGCCAGGCCCCTCAAGGCCCGGCAGATGGCGTCGATCGATTCCTTCACGCTCGCACTGCCCACCTGGTCGGTCGGGGACGCCGCAATCACCAGCATCCGTACGGGGGACTTCACCGGAGTCGGCTCGACGGGCTGCTGGTCCAGGCTCCGTACGACCAGGAACCGCGTGTCTGTGGCCGGGAACTCTTCCAGGTTCGGGATCGATAGGACCCGCAGGGCCTCGACGGGGACCTCGATCGGTCCGACCGTGTCCGGCGGGACCACGCCCTGCTTCAGGACCACGACCAGGCGAAGGCCCCTCCCGTGGTTGTTCTGCGCCTCCGCAAAGCAGGAGGCCAGCATCGGCTCCAGCTTGGGGCCCAGGATGGTCGCGCGCACCGCGTCGCCGATGGCGCGGATCCGGTCGAGGTTGGGCTCGAGGTTCAGGCGGTCGCGGAGGTAGTCCAGGTCGCCCTTCGTGACCGCAGGCGTGGTCTCGTCGTCCTTGCCTATGTATTCCGGCTTCGCGCACGCCCGGACCGCCGCCTTCCATTTCCATTCGCCCTGGGCGGGCTTCGTGCCGGAATCGACCTCGATCCGGAACTCGTCATACTCCCCCGGCGCCTCCTGGGCGAAGTCGGCACCGCCCGGAAGGGAGGGTAAGAGCAAGGCAACGATCACAACACGACCGAAGTTGCCTGGGCTCATGTCGATCCTCGCGCCGCGTCACGAAGGTGATGTCCTGGCCGTACAGGATGTCGGCTCGCCGACCTCCGCCCCACCGCGGCGGGCGACCCCGCCCGAACCGAAGAGGCTATCGTGCCCGACACCAGCCCGGGGACGGACGCTCCTGCCGCGATCTCGATACAGGCGTCGAGCGCACACTGCCTGGGGCGGGCCCCGGTCGACTGGTCCGGATCGGAGGTGCCGCCCATGCGACGACGCCTCGTGCCCACAGATCCCAACAGACCGCTGGCATGACGGCGGGACGAAAAATGGTCACGCAGAGTCACGTCGTCCGTTATGTTAGAGCGTGTTATGAACTCCACCAAAAATGGGGGGCGGCCTTGTGAAGCATCAGGATGCTGAAGGCGACATAGTGCAGCCCCTCCAGGGTCTCGCTG
>Ga0209040_10004065_pt1 | contig 11116 bp, 7 predicted proteins | sample BogFormECP12_OM3_FD_188240 | JGI IMG/M metagenome (GOLD analysis project Ga0209040, IMG submission 188240) | Bog forest soil microbial communities from Calvert Island, British Columbia, Canada - ECP12_OM3 (SPAdes) (version 2) | ecosystem: Environmental > Aquatic > Freshwater > Wetlands > Bog ... | reverse complement strand
AAGGCGCACCGCGAAATCGCGGTTTCAATCCGCGCCCCCCGCGCGGGGGCGACCCCGGACCTCGCTGGCCAAGGCGCACCGCGAAATCGCGGTTTCAATCCGTGCCCCCCGCGCGGGGGCGACCCCCCGGACCTCGCTGGCCAAGGCGCACCGCGAAATCGCGGTTCAGTCCGCGCCCCCCGCGCGGGGGCGACCCCGGACCTCGCTGGCCAAGGCGCACCGCGAAATCGCGGTTTCAATCCGCGCCCCCCGCGCGGGGGGCGCGGATACCAACTACAGTGGGTATGGCACGGATTGCGCGCTTAAGGAAAAAGCAGTTTCCCTGGTCATCGGCCGGCGGGAGTATATCATGTCGAAGCCCGACGGCGCGATCGCGTCTGGTGCAAAAGGGTAGCCGCTACGGGAACACGCTGCCACCGTGAATAGCTGATCCCTCCGCCGTTGCAGAGGTCGTCGTGCGCGCTGTGGTCGTTTAGCCGCTGAGGTGTGAGGGATGAGGGGTTGGTGCTCCGATGGGGCCGCCGAGCCCTCCACCCCGGGCCTCGCCATGCAGCAGGCGACGAAGTGGAAAACCGGCAACCGCCTTCCCCTCGGATGACCAGCGATGACACTGTCGCTTCACCGGATCCGGGATATGCCCTCCCTCGGCGAAGCCGTTCCGTTCAACGAATTGAAGCCGCTGTAACAACCGAATAGCAACGGAAATCTTGCGGCGTGGGAAAACAGCAAAATGCGCGGGGGTGCCGGCGCTCGATTGGGGGTGATGAGCTGCACCCGCCAGAGGCTCGCGGAGCCCCCCCCCAATGGGCCCCGCGCCCCTGCACAGCGCCGAGGGGCGCCGACTCGATGCCGGAGGAGCGCCGCTGCGCGAGGTGTACGACCGCCCCGGTACCCTCGCCGCGCGCGACAAGAACTACCCGATCACCGGACCAGTCACCCTTGTCGCTGCCGGTCATGGAGCTGGGCCGCCGCGGCATCGACGTGACCCGATACAAGGGATCGGGCGAGATAAACCCGGAGCGGCTGCGGGAGACGTCGCTCAACCCAGAGGTTCGCTCGCTGCTGCAGGTCACGATCACCCACGCCGACTCGGCTGAGGAGACCTTCTCGACCCTGATGGGCGACCTCGTCGCCCAGCGACTTCATCCAGGCCAACGCGCTCAGCGTCGCCAGTCCGGATGCGTGATCGTCCTCACGCCGCGAGATCGCAGACGTTGACCGCATCTCCCGGCAGAACCTTGGCGATCTCTATTAGCTGCCGGTGATGGGACAACACCACGACCTGCACGTGGCGTGACAGGTCGGAGAGTGCGGCGAGAGCGTTCGCCGTACGGCCGTAGTCATCGGAGGTCTGTAATAGATCGTCGGCAATGAACGGAAGCGCCGGTGCCTTATGGGCGTAGTCTTCCACCATGACAAGGCGCAACGCCAAGAAGAGTTGATCGCGTGTGCCGTCCGACAGTTCGTCGATTCGCTTCTCGGTTTTCCCGTCCGCTTCGATAGCGAGCAGAAACGGCGCCCCTTTTTCATCCTCGTCGGCGGCGACTCCAGCATAGGTGCCCCCAGTAATTCGAGCAAAAGCGGCACCGATCCGCTGAACGAGCCCATTATCACCGACGTTGCGCAAGCGCTCGATACCGTGCCGCAACAGACATGAGCCGGCATGGTAGAGCAGAGCTTCTGAGCTGATCCGGGTTACCGAGGCAATCGCCGCCTGCCGGCGCTCTTCCGCATCTATCGCATTCTCGCCCGCCTTGATCTTGTCCAGTTCGGCGATAAGGCGTTGCTCGTCGCGCACTGCTCCATCGCGTTCCGTCGCGATGCGGTCGTCATCGTCCCTAAGGCGGGCAAGTTCAGAATCAACAGTCCCGGCCGCGACTTCCGCAACCTCCTGTTCGAGCGCATCGATCCGCCAGCCATCGCCGATTTCGACGAGCTTGGCTTCGATCTCCGCCGATTTCGATTCGGCATCGGCCCGGCGGGCAGCAAGCGCGATACGGAACGCGATCTCCTCTTCAGAACCGCCGCCAATCTCCTGACGCAGAGCATCGAGAGTCGCGTTCGCGCCATCCAGTTGGCTGGCAGCGGCGTCGAGCTTGGCATGCGCGTCGTTTTTCTGGTTGAGCAGCCCGAGGCGGCGCGCCTCAACGTCACGATTACTCTTAATCCGGCGGCGCAGCTCTTCCGCCGCGAATTCGGCCGCCTGGCCGATCAAGTCCGGCGCCACGGCGGTGACTAGATTGGCGACTCGCGCCTCGAAACCGGCGATGTTCTCCCTCATCCCTTCGATCCGATGTTCCAGATCGCCGAGCGTCCGGCTCTCGCCATGAGCCTCGCCAATCAACTCGATAGCCTTCTCGACTGCGGCCGGCGTTTCTTCGGGCGGCCGCCTCAGGCTTGATATGCAATCCCGCCATTTCGTCTGCCATACCGCAACTGCCGCGTTCGCGGCGGCCCGCTCATCCTGAGCCTGCTGGTGCAGCAGATGAAACGTCTTAAGTTGCACCTCAAGTTGTCCGCGCTTTTGTCGTACCTGAGCGGAGCCGTCGATCAGCTGTTGAGCCGTGGCGAGCGCGCCGCTCAATGAAGCGCATTTGTCCGCAGGCAGGATTGTAGCGAACCGTAAGCGCGCTGCTTCCTGTCGCTCCGCCTCGGCAGCAAGGGTCTGTCTGGCACTGTCCCTGTCCGCGCGCCTGTCGAGCACGACCTCACGCGCAGTCAGAAATTCCCTGAGATCGCCGGACTTCGACGGCTCGACGGGAGCAAGGGGCTCGGTCAACGTCACCCACGCGCGCAACGCCGCGTTATGCCTCTGGCCAGCGCCGACGAGCCTCTGTTCAGCGCCAGCGATATCACCATCAAGCCGTGAGACGGCCCGCTCCTGCTCGGCGATGGCGGCCAACCGCGCGCTCTCCTCGTCCCGGCGATCCGCGAGATCGTCAGCCTCGCCCATCGCGCGTTCGAACGAGGTCGTCATACCGAGGGATCCGGCGTAAGCCGCGATTTCGGCTTTAAGGTCCTCCCCCTCAAATTTGTTGCGCCGAATCAACGACCACCCGCGGTCACGACGGACGCGGGCCGCATCGATTGCGGCTGCGTCGGGCACCGATTTTCCCCGTCTTGCGTCGGCGAGGCGCAGCGCCGCTTCATTACGTTTGCCCTGTAGTCGAGTAACATCGCGCTCGGCTTCGGCGAGCAAGGTCTTCGCCGAATCGAGCGTCGCTGCAGCCCGGTCCACCATGTGGCCGGCGGGCGGGACGATGGCCGCGAGTGCTTCTAAACCTCGGTCCCACAGCGGGACCTTCGCCAGAGCTGCTCCGAATCGCGCTTCCTCTTGAGAGGACTTGGCACGCAAATCGGCGATCAGCCGCGCGGGATCGCCATGGGCGCGGACCTCCGCTACCAAGGCGGCAAGTTCGGCGGTGTCACCCAGCTCTCCGATTTGCGCAAGCTCGGCCTCCGCCGCTACGATCTCCGGTTCGTATTTCGATGCTTCGGCGTTGGCAGTCCGCAGTCTCTCCGATAATGCCGCGTGCTGCTTAATGAGATCGCGTGCCGACGCGACCTGCGGCCCGTTCGGTAGGACCGTAGCGATCTCGGCGGACGATTTGAAGCCGAGAGCAGCCAACAGTTCCCTGACCCGAGCAGCAGCTCGCCTGCAGTCAGCCTCCCGCTTGGGCAAGTCGCGGCGGTCGGCGGCGATCTGATCACGCGCCCGCTCCAGGGCGTCGATCCGCTCGGCTTGTTCAAGCAGCTCGGCATCCGGTTGCTCGGCGGCAATTGCCTCAGTGATACTCTCGAGCCGGTCCTTCGCCGCGTTGCGTTCCCGCTCGGCACCCCCGATCGCTTGCCGAGCGTCCCGCCATCGGTCCTCCGTATCTGCGGGCAGGCGAGGCGCTCCGGCTGAAACCGCAATTTGCTGCCGGGCACGCTCCAATTGCTCCAACCACGGTCGTACGCGCTTGATCCGTTCGAACCGCTGCATCTCCGCCTGAACATGCGCCCGCTCGTCGATCAGCGAAGCCCGTTCCTTGCGCGCGAAGTCGAGTTTGGCGCTCAATTCCTCCCAGTCTTTCGGTCGAACCGTCGAGGCGTTCAGATCTGAGCGTGCAGCGGCGAGCGCGTCGAGTGCTTTGTAGAAAGGGAGAGACCGCGTCTTGTGATCTTTCGCCAGCTGATCCCGCAATTTCTCGAATTCCTCGCACGCGCGACGCAGGCCCGCGATACCACTCCCGGCGGCAAAGAGCGCCTCGGCGAGGTCGCCCCCGGACGCAAGCATAGCCTCGGCACCGCTCCGCAGCAGCTGGCTGTCGAGTGCGAACAGGCGTTCGAACAATCCTTCGTCGGCCTCGCCGATCAGCGGTTTCAAGATGCTCAAATCGAGGCTATTGCCATCCGCATTGATGAGCGTGTTGCCGATGCCTTTGCGCCGGCCGAATACGAAAGCGGCACCGACGTCGTCCAGACCCTTGGCCAGCAAGCGCATGCCGGAATAGCCGAAGCGGAAGCCCATCGTGCTCCGGCCGGGGATGCCGAAGAGCAGGTCGCGGAATGCTCGACGCAGTACCGTCTTCCCGCCCCCATTCGGCGCGACGACGAGATTGATATGGCCCGGCTGTGGGTCGAGAGATAACCCGACGGCCTCGAAATTCCCGTAATTTTCGATGAAAAACGACGTGAGACGCATGATGGTCAGGCCTGCTGCGTGAATTCGCTGAGCACCAGCTCGCGCGCTCTCTTCAGTAAATCCGGACCCCCTTCCCTGAGCGGGTGGTCGGGCGGGAGCTCTATCCCCGGCATCCGGTGGCGCAGCCGCTCGGGATATTCGTCGAGGAGATCGATCCCAATTTCGTCAATAAGCTCGTCCAAAGCCTTCGCAAGCCGGCCGACGATGTCGGGTCGGCCGCGCAGAGCGTCGAGATCGGTCGCCGATTGGGTGTCGACTGCGACGGACTCGATCCAGACCATTTCGCCCTGCTGTTGGCGACTTTCGGCGATAACCCCCTGCCGGACGTGCTCCGATTGCCCGAGAAGCTGCCCATGTAGCGGGGTGGCGCCGGTCAGTGTCACGCGGGCGGCGATTGGCCTGCCCGCGGCCGCCCCAGTGGCTTCCGAAAGAGCCCGACCGATGCGGGCCATCACGCCGTCTAGATTGGGTTCTCCTGCCACCGACACCCGGACGGGACACCACCGTAGCACGTCAAGCGGACGGTGCTCGATGCTCGCCACGTGGCCGTCGCGCACGATGACGAGGCTGGCACCTTTCGTGCCGCTCTCTCTGATCTGCCGCCCCTGCAGATTGCCCGAAAATACAATCCAAGGATTCTCATGCACGACTTCGCGCGCGTGCACATGGCCGAGTGCCCAGTAATCGTACCCTTTGGCGACAAGCGCCTCGACGGTGGTGGGCGCGTAATTGTCGTGGCCGAACCTGCCGGTAAGCGAGGTATGGAGAAGGCCGATATTGAAGAGACCAGGCACGGCTTGGGGATAATTCCAGCTCAAATCCTCCGTAACCGCTCGGGTCGCGAAGCTTTGCCCATGGATCGCCACCCCGTACTCGTCGAGAAGGACCTGTCCGCACTGGTCATGCGGCAGACGCGTGATGCCATTCGGTAGCCGTAAGCGGCGTGTGATTAAAGATGCGGCGTCGTGGTTGCCGGCCACCATCACCAGCGGGATCCCCGCCTCTGCAAGCTTGGCGACCTGCTCGGTGAAGAACAGACCGGTGCGCCAGTCCTCCCAGTCGCCATCATAAAGGTCCCCGGCGATCAACATGAAAGCGACCTGCTCCTCGATCGCCAAGTCGATCAGGTTGCAAAACGCTGAGCGCGACGCCTCGCGCAGCAGCTTGGCCGGCGCATCGGGATCAGCCTCGAGGCCGCGCATCGGGCTGTCGAGGTGGATATCCGCGGCATGCAAGAAACGGAATTCAGTCATGGCCCTCTCCAGCCCACATTGCGGCGCCTCACGGCTCCAGTTACGGCGCCGCTCACTCTTTCGCTCGTAACTGGGATGAGCTTCACGAAACTTCGTTCACATATCTTCAACGCCTCACCATATCGGCTCCAACCTGAGGCGGAGACATGGCCCGGTACGGCTGGCTATCAGCTATGGATATAATCGGGCACGGTCCGGTCTGAGAGAGGTTAGGATTACCCCCCGTGGCGCGAGAGATTAAGACAAAACGAGAACATTTTGTCTCGCGTGATCATCGAAAGGCTGAGCGGCTTAAATTTATCGATGAAGAGCTCTTTTGGGCTGGGGAAATTACACGCCGGTCAATCGAGGAGACCTTTGGCGTTTCCGAAGAGACGGCGAAAGCCGACTTACGCGATTATCGCCGGGGCTATGCCCGAGATCTTAAACCGGATCGCAGCGATCATATTTACCGCGTTTCAATCGATTTCGTACCATGCATTTCGAATCCAGATCCCGAATCGTATCTCGACAGGTTGGCCCGACGCAGGACTCCGGACCTGCCGGTTGCGATGGTGCCGGATGTCGATCGCCGCTCGATCGATCGCACGATCCTGCAAAGCGTCGTGCGAGCGATCCGAGAGACCAGAGAAATCGAGATCTTCTACCGGTCACCTCGAGCCGAGGTGTCGAGGCGTTACCGCATCTTTCCGCACGCTCTTCTGCATGATGGGTTTCGCTGGTCGGTCCGCTGCTACATCCGGCGCGAAACCGATGGGCACTGGGGCGAGATGGTGCTGGACCGTATCGACGAGGTCGCGGGCGAAACTTGGCCGGCGGAGGCCTCGCTGTTGGGTGGCGACGAGGAATGGCGCACGATTATCGAACTCGAGCTGGCGCCCAATTCTGGGCTTGACGCTGCCGGTCGTTCACTCATCGAAGAGCAGTACGGCATGCAAAACGGTTGCAAGGTCGTCGCCGTCCGGCGGTGCATGCTCGCCTACTTCCTCAAGCGTTATCAGCTCGAGGAACCGACCACGCTCAAGGCGCCGCACCAGGCGCCCCTAGGCTTGCGCAACCGCGCGATGGCAACCGAACTCATGCCGGCGGGCATGCGCGTCCCTCTCGCGAAGAGCGAAGCAGCCGCGCCGAAGCTGATGCAACGCCTTCGCCACCTCCTACCCGGACGCAGTGAGCAGTTGATATTGGAACGCGCGCTCGCAAGCCTGCTTTCTGAGCTCGCAGATACCGCGTGACATCGCGCATTTTAAAGGGAGACCGCCTCGGCCTCCTTTACCGCTACGTCATCAGGGGATCTCGTACACGGCGAGCTCCTCGGCGATGCCGCGCAGCGCGCGGCGCTGCGCCACCGGGCTGAGCCCGCTGGTCGCGAGCAAACTCGAAGCCTGCGGATGTTTAACGACCGGCCCGGTCGCTAGGATCGAGCGCGAGTCGGCCAGCCCTTGCACGCGCGCCGCGATATTGACGGTCGTGCCGAAATAATCTTGGCGGTCGTTGAGGACGACCGCCAAGCACGGCCCTTCATGAATCCCGATTTTGAGCAGCAGGTCCTCGTCGCCGCGCGCCTCGTTGAAGCCACGCATCGCCTCGCGCATCCGCAGCGCGGCGGAGACTGCTCGATCGGGCGTCGGGAAGGTCGCCATCACCGCATCGCCGATGGTCTTGACCACGGCGCCGGCCTCCGCGGCGACGATCTCGTTGAGGACTTGGAAGTGCGCTCTTACCACGTCAAAGGCAACCAGGTCGCCGACACGCTCATAGAGTTCGGTGGAGCCTTTCAGATCCGTGAACAGGAATGTCAGGCTGGTGATCTTGAGCCGTTGGTCGACGTCGATCGTGTCGGCGCGGTAGATATCGCGAAAGACCTGGTTGGTCAGCAGGCGCTTTGCGGTCAGAAAGGGCCTGCGCCTGCCGAGCAGCTCGTGGAGCTGGTCCCCCGCGATAAACAATCCCGGCAACACCCTTGTGTCGGTGCGGTTCTCGAGCGACAAGCGCAGCGGTCCGGGATGCATCGTCACGGTCCCGGTCGGCGCGACCACCCTATCAAAGACGAGCGAGAGGCTCTGGCGCTCGCGTGTCGGCTCGCCCTTCACGTCGAGGAATTGGGTCGCATGCGTCACCGGGTCCATGAGGATCACAAACTCTGCCGGCAGATGCAGCGACAGGAGGGCCTTCTCCCCCGGCGGAAGCTCGATCGCGTCGAGGGTGATTCCCTCGAGCAACTGCTCGAAATCATCCGGAACATCGATGCCCGAACCCCAGAATATCTGGCGAAAGTATTCCGCGAGTGGAAGCTCATGCGGATCGTGCGCCGCGATCTTGCGCACCCGTCGGCTGACCGTAAACGTCACCTCGACCATCTCGTCGAGGGTCGGCCGATAACCGGCCGCGCATAGGGCGCAGTCGTACTCCTCCCGGTTTACGCTCTTGAGCGTCGCGCTCGTGTCGAGCACGCCGCCGCAGCCCGGGCACAGCACGTTCCATGACAGCTCGAAAAGACCGAGCCGGGCGGCGTGCAGAAAGGCTGCGATCGCGCGCTCTTCATCAATGCCCCTCTTGGTTGCGAAATCCAGCACGTTGACGCGGCAGAGCGCGCGATCGGGGGCGTTCCGCACCAGCTCCTCGATGGCGGCCACCGTGCCGGGATCGGCCGATTGCTGCAGAGCCGTAAACAGGTTTTTGGCTTCGCTCATCGGTAAATCCTACGCCAGAAAGCTGTGTGGTAAAATCTCGGTAAGGCGCCCCAATCTGCGGGATACCCGGAAGGATCAGGGGATCTCATAGACGGCCATCTCCTCGGCGACGCCGCGGAGCGCACGGCGATGCGGGATCGGATTCAGCCCGTTGGTTTCGAGCAGATTGGAAGCCTTAGGGTGGGTAACGACCGGTCCGGTCGCAAGGATCGAACGCGAGTCGGCCAGACCCTGTACGCGCGCCGCGATATTTACAGTTCGGCCGAAGTAGTCCTGGCGTTTGTCGAGCACGACGGCCAGGCACGGCCCTTCATGGATGCCTATCTTGAGCAGCTGTCCGTCGCCGGTGCGCGCGTCGTTGAGATCGCGCATCGCCTCTCGCATGCGCAACGCCGCTGCAACCGCCCGATCAGGGGTCGGGAAGGTCGCCATTACTGCGTCGCCGCTGGTCTTGACCACGGCGCCAGCCTCGGCGGCGACGATCTCGTTGAGGAGCTGAAAATGCGCTCTGACGAGGTCAAAGGCGGCGAGATCCCCGACGCGCTCGTAAAGCTCGGTGGAGCCTCGCAGGTCCGTGAACAGGAACGTCAGGCTGGTGATCTTCAGGCGTTGATCGACATCGATCGTGTCGGTGCCGTAGATATCGCGAAAGACCTGGTTCGTCAGCAGGCGCTGTGCGCTCAGGAAGGGCTTTCGCCTGCCGAGAAGCTCCTCGAGGTTGTGCCCCGCGATCAACAGTCCCGGCAACACCCGGGTGTCGGTGCGATTTTCGAGCGACAGGCGCAACGGCCCGGGATGCAGCTTTACGGTTTCAGTCGGCGCACGCACCTTGTCGAAGACGAGGGAAAGGTTCTGGCGGTCGCGCGTCGGCTCGCCCTTGACGTCGAGGAATTGGGTCGTGTGCGTCACCGGGTCGAGGATGATCACGAATTCCGCTGGCAGTTGCAGCGAAAGGAGGGCCTTCTCGCCAGGCGGAAGCTCGACTGTATCGATGGTGATTTCCTGGATCGCCTGATCGAGATCTTCGGGCAGATCGATCGCCGAGCTCCAGAATATCTGGCGAAAGTACTCCGCGAGGGGAAGCTCGTTCGGGTCGTGCGCCGCGATCCTGCGCACTCGCCGGCTGACAGTGAAGGTGACCTCGACGATTTCGTCGAGTATCGGCTGATAACCGGCGGCGCACCAGGCGCAGTGATACTCCTCTCTGTCTACGCTTTTGAGCGTCGTGCCCGCTTCGAGCACGCCTCCGCAGCTCGGGCAAAGCACGTTCCAAGACAGCTCGAAAATCCCGAGCCGGGCAGCGTGCAGAAAGGACGCGATCACCCGCTCTTCGTCGAGGCCCCGCTTTGCGGCAAAATCCAGCACGTTGACCCGGCAGAGCGCGCGATCCGGGGCGTCCTGAACCAGCTTCTCGATAGCGTCCGCCGTCTCGGGATCGGCCGACTGGCGCAGAACCGAAAACAGATTTCTGGCTTCGCTCATCGTCGTGTCCCATCCCGCATTGCCGAACGGTGAGACCCGGCAAGGCGGTCTTCGCAATGCCGCCGTCCCCTGACAAATATTTGGTAACGAATTGGGCGCGCGCCAGCGTTGTCTCCCGCCACCTGCTGCCATCATGCTGTCAGCATCATTGGGTGATAACGGCTCATGAGACGCGCGGACCGGCTTTTCCAGATCATTCAGATCCTGCGGCGCACATCTAAGCCGGTGACCGCCGAGGCTCTCGCCGCCGAACTCGAGACCTCCAAGCGGACCGTCTATCGCGACATCGCCGACCTTATCGGCCAGCGCGTGCCGATCCGGGGCGAAGCCGGGGTGGGCTACGTGCTGCAGGCGGGGCTCGACCTGCCGCCTCTGATGCTGACGCCGGACGAGATCGAGGCCGCCGTGCTGGGCGCGCAATGGGTGGCGCGCCACAGCGATCCGGCGCTGGCGAGGGCGGCGGAGGATCTGATCGCCAAGATTGGCGCCGTCGTGCCGGAACGGCTTCGGCCCTATGTATTCGAGCCGGCGACAGAAACGCCGCCGGCGCGCGGCCTCGCCGCCGATGGCCTCGACATGGCGCGCGTGCGCAACCAGATACACGCGGGCCGGAAGATCGCGCTGCGCTATCGCGATGAACAGGGCCGAGAGAGTGAGCGCGTCGTCTGGCCGGTGACGGTCGGCTACATGGAGACCGTCCGCCACTTGATCGCCTGGTGCGAGTTGCGCCAAGACTTTCGAAGCTTTCGGACGGACCGGGTGACGGCGGCCGGGTTCCTCGACGAGCGCTACCCCGAGCGACCGACCGCTCTCAAGGCAAAATGGCGGCGGACTCTGAGCCGCGCCAAAACGACAAACGCCTAGCGGTTCTCGCTTTCGCGAGAACGACGTGATGCGGCTATTCGGCTGCCTCTTTGACCTCGACCGGGAGCGGCTCGGTGCCGGTCCAGGGATGCTCGGCGACATCGAAGAGGACGCCCTCGGGACCGCAGAACTTGACC
>Ga0209040_10004064_pt1 | contig 11120 bp, 8 predicted proteins | sample BogFormECP12_OM3_FD_188240 | JGI IMG/M metagenome (GOLD analysis project Ga0209040, IMG submission 188240) | Bog forest soil microbial communities from Calvert Island, British Columbia, Canada - ECP12_OM3 (SPAdes) (version 2) | ecosystem: Environmental > Aquatic > Freshwater > Wetlands > Bog ... | reverse complement strand
TTGATCTTTGGCGGCTCATACGCCGCGTGCGGATCAACAACATATCCGTGTTCATAGCGATCGTGGTGGCGCACCCAAGCCATGGAAAATGCCAAGCCTTCTTCGTCGCGGCCCTTTGGCGCGATATCGAGGAAGTTGTAGGTTCCGACCAGGATGTCCAGTCCGCGGGCATACCCGGAATAGGTGTGAAAGACGCTGCCGGCGGCATCCTTATAGAAGGCGCTAACGCCGGGCGCTTCCTCGCTGCCAAACGACTGCTGATTGTAGTTGTAATCGACCTTGCCAGAGGCTAATTCGTCTTTGGAGAACGACACATGATAGTCGAAATTAAAATCGCTTCCGGACGAGGAGACCCACTTGAAGCGCCAGCCCATGCGCTGTTTGAAGGCTTCGATCTCCGCCAGGGGCGCGCGCGAAACCACCACGAAGGTCACGTCGCGATTGGCAAGGTGCACGGTCATGCCATCAAAATGGTCGGCCAGATAGGAGCAGCTCTTGCAGCCTTCGCTCCATCCCGGCCCCAACATGAAGTGGTAAACGACTAATTGACTGCGGCCGTCGAACAGGTCCGCAAGCGTCTCTTTGCCGTTCGGTCCCTCGAAGGTGTAACTCTTTTCCACCTTCTCCCAAGGCAGCTCACGGCGCTCCCGGCTAAGCTCATCGCGCAGACGCGTGAACTCCTTCTCCTTGGCCAGAAACGCCTTGCGCGCCGCCAGCCACTCGGAAGATGAAACTACTTTTGGATTCTTCCTTTCCATCGTGCTCGTCGCCATGATTATTCTCCTTCGCTTGAATTATTTCGGAAATCCGGCCCTTACTTCGTCGCAAAAACATGGTTCTGGCCGCGATGGCCATGGCTCCGCCCACGGAAGACGCTTGCCCAACCAACACTGCCGCGGCTGCAATACATGCTGGACACATAGCTGCTTCCTACGCGCGATGGCAATCCTTTATCGCGCTGTCTGTCCTGCTGCTGACTTGCCCGCGGAGCCTTCGGCACGCTTGCGAGCGCCCTCCAGTATGTAAGCCCATCCAGCGCGTACTCCGGCTCTGTGCTCTTCCGGCATGGCGCCAAAGCCGAGATGCTGGAAGCGGATTAACGTGCCGCCATCTTTCTCGCTGAAGCGATATTGCACGTTGGAAACCAGCGGATAGGACGCAAAGAGCGGGCCGGAGAATTCCAGCAACGTAGGACGCTTGATGGCTTGCACCGTGGCCCAGAAATGCCCGTTGTTATCGCCAAGATCGCGGTACCAGCGGCCTCCCGGCCAGGGCTCCAGCTTCATGGGCATTTTCTCGCCGTCCATTTTTTCATTGCCGGGGCCGACCTGCTCGAGCAGCGCGGCGAAGGTGGCCTCCAACGAGGCTCGCACGTGTATCTCCTGGGTGATGTTTAGGGACATTTCTTCGATGCTTTGGACCGTTGTTGCACTCATGATGCTCCTCCAGATTGAATTAGGTTCATTCCTTGTCCTGCAAAACCGTCTGTGACTCGGCGCGTTCCTTGATACGTTTCAACTGGTGCTGCCAGAAGCGCTCGAATTTACTAGTCCACTCGTGAATCGGCTTGATGACTTCGGCATTCGTTCGATACAGCATTTGACGTCCGTCGCGCCGCACGCGCACCAAACCAACATCTTTGAGCACGCGAAGGTGTTTTGAGACCGACGGCTGTTCGAGACCCAGATTCGCCCCAATTGCCGTAACGCCCTGTTCGTCGGATGCCAGCAAGCTGAGGATCGCGCGCCGGCAGGGATCACCGACGGCGTTGAAGGCATCGGAGGTGGTGGCGGCGCGCGGCATGAAGGAAGATTACATTCCCATATGGGAATATGTCAAGAACTTTTTTTGCGTTTCTTCCGGCTAATCTCCGCCCGGATCTACCCCTCGCAACGAATACCTTCGCTGCACGCCCCGCCGCCAACCGGCACTTGGCGCCCGCTCTGTTCTATAATGCCGCTCACCCATGCCGCTTACTTCTGGAACGAAACTCGGTCCTTACGAAATTCAATCGCTGATTGGCGCGGGAGGCATGGGAGAGGTCTACCACGCGCGCGATACCCGTTTGCAGCGCGACGTGGCCATCAAGATTCTGCCCAGTTCGCTGGCCACGGATCAGGATCGCCTGCGACGTTTTGAGCAGGAAGCGCGCGCCGTCGCGGCGCTGAATCATCCCAACCTGCTGACGGTTTTCGATATCGGTACCGCCCCGGTGGCTCAGCCAACGGATTCATCCGGTGCGGCTCCGGCTGGCTCACCCTTCATCGTTTCCGAGTTGCTGGAGGGATCCTCGCTGCGCGATCGCCTCGCCTCCGGCGCTCTGCGCGAACGCCGCGCTATTGAGTACGCCATTCAAATCGCGCACGGCCTGGCCGCGGCGCATGAACGCGGCATCGTGCATCGCGACCTAAAGCCCGACAATATTTTTGTCACCGAGGATGGGCGGGTAAAAATCCTGGACTTCGGTCTGGCGAAACTTACCGAAGCCGCGCACGGCAATAGCGACGACACCATGCCCTCCGGCACACAAGCCGGCATGGTTCTCGGCACGATTGGGTATATGTCCCCGGAACAGGTGCGCGGCAAACCCGCGGACACGCGGAGCGATATTTTCAGCTTTGGCGTGGTGCTGTACGAAATGCTTGCCGGACGCCGCGCCTTCCATGGGGAAAGCAGCGCGGACGTGATGAGCGCCATCCTCAATCAGGAGCCACCGGAGCTACCGGCCACCAACCGCGAAATTTCGCCCACGGTGGACCGTATCGTGCACCACTGCATGGAGAAGACGCCGCAGCAGCGTTTCCAATCCGCGGGCGACATCGCGTTTCAGCTGAGCGAACTGAGCGGGATTCGCTCTTCGGCGGCCATTCCGGCACTGGAAGGAGCTGCAGAAAAAACCGCCCGGCCCACTTGGCTGCTGCCGGCCATTGGCGCGGCAGTTGTGGCGCTGCTGCTTGTTGGAACCTGGTTGCTTGCCAGCTTCAGCGCGCATCGCGAGCCGCCAAAATTCGTGCAACTGACGTTCCAGCAAGGTGCCGTGGACTCCGCGCGGTTCTTGTCCGACGGCCAGAGCATTATCTGCGCTTCGCGCTGGGGCTCGGATGCAACCATGTCGCTATATACCGCACGGCTCGATAGCCAGGGCATGCGTCCGCTAGGCGTCACCGCCGACGCGCTGGCCTCCATTTCAAGCACTGGCGAGCTTCTGGTGATTCAGAACATGCACTCCATCGGGGCGGGATATGTCCGCGTCGGTACCCTGGCCAGGCTGCCCGTTGGCGGAGGAGCGCCGCGCGCGGTGCTCAATTCCGTGCAGTATGCGGACTGGGCTCCCGACGGTAAGGATTTTTTGGTAGTACGCTTCATCCCCGAACGCCACGTCTATACCCTCGAATATCCCCTGGGGAAAATCCTTTACGAAACTACAGGGTGGGTCAGCGATCCGCGCTTCTCTCGCGATGGCAAGAGAATCGCGTTCCTCGACCATCCTATCTTTGGTGACGATCAGGGCTACGCAGCAGTGGTGGATCTGGAGAACCATTACAAGCGGCTGAGCGAGTCCTTTACCTCTGCGCAAGGTTTGACGTGGTCTCCCAAAGGTGATGAGATTTGGTTCAGCGCCGTTCACGACGGCGTCTATCGCTCGCTATACGCCACAACTCTCGGCGGCCGCGTGCGCTCCTTGCTATCCGCTCCGGGCGACATTGATATTCAGGACGCCTTGCCGGACGGGCGCGTGTTGATTGCGGACGTGAACACGCGCCTCGTCTTGATGGTCTCCAGCCCCGACCATGGCAAGGACCGCGATTTTTCTTGGATGGACTGGACCTCCGGGCTGCGTTTCTCTTCCGATGGTCAACAAATTTTATTTGGCGATCAGCACAGCGGGAAAGACTACGGCACGTTTCTCCGTAATTTGGATGGCTCGCCCGCGGTACGCCTGGGCGATGGCGATCCCATGGACATCTCGGCGGACGGTAAGTGGGCGCTGAGCCGGCTGCCTTCCGCGCCGGATCAATTATTACTGCTGCCAACGGGAGCCGGCGAGCCTCGCCAACTCACGCATTCCAAGGTGGAACATTTGAATGCACGCTGGTTTCCCGATGGCCGCATCTTTTGCGTAGGCAATGAACCCGGGCACCGCGAGCGTACATTTTTGATCGATCTGCAAGGCAACGAAACGCCACTCACGCCCGAAGGCGTGCGGGCCATCGCTGCCACCTCCGACAGCAAGGAACTGCTGACCTCCAACGATGACGGCACGCAATTCCAGATGTTCCCGCTGGACGGCAGCCCGCCGCGTGCGCTCTCGCAACTGCAAAATGGCGATCGCCCTTATGATTTCACGCCAGACGATGCCGCGGTGCTCGTGCGCCGCAATGGCGCGGAGGGTGCGGCAGAGATTTGGCGGGTAGAGCTTGCCGGTAACAAACGAACCTTGCTGCGCACCATTTCGCTCTCGGAAGTTTCCTCCACCACCAGCCGCCCCTTCGCCATCACATCCCGCGACGGAAAAAGTTACGCGTATCGCTACGCGCGAAAAATCTCCGCTGAGTACGTGGTCGAAGGCCTGCGCTAAGCGCTCTTCGGTAGCACGGTCATGTTTGCCAGCGCCATTTGCTCATGACCGCTTCAATCGGCTCGGTGCATGTCACGCACCAGCAGGCTTGGCACGCTTGCGCGTAGCCAATCCCGCCAACCAGCTGAACAGTGGCGAAGCGAGCAGGCCGGCGTAAAACCAACGGATATCGATGAAGATGGCAAATGCCGTAATGCCCAAGGCAAAGGACATGAAAAAGGCTTCAGCGGCCAGGCCGCTAACCCAGTCGGGCTTGCTACCGCCCGCAGGAATACGCGCGCGGATCGCCGGCCAAAGGCGTGGCACGGCGTTCATGAAAGCGCGATAGCTCTCACCTTGTTCGGCGGCCAGTGCGGCTTCTTCGTGGCCGATGAGGCGATAGCAGAACAGCGGAATACCGATGACCACGATGGGCCATCCGAGGATGGGAAGGAAAAAACTCATGGCCCAGGCCATCAGTACGTTGCCGAAATACAAAGGATTGCGCACGTGGCGATAGGGCCCGTCGGCGTGCAGAACTTCACTATGCACCGCGTGATCGTGCACCACCTCGCGGCTCAGATAGGCCGAGCCCCAAACGCGGATCAGCAGCGCCGGAATCATGATCAGCGCTGCGACGCCGAAGACGATGTGCAGCGCGGTGATCTCCTCCATGGGCCAGGCGGCGGCCAGACGGTCCGCGAGGCACGAACCGATCGGCACGTGATCGACGAGTAAGAATAAAAACGGCAGACCGAAGATAAACGCAAATATCCACACGCGGTTACGAAACTCAAAATCGCCGGCGCGAATCATAAAGGCCGTCTCCCCAAGCATGGTTTTGCAGCGTTAATGTACGCAAGTTCCCACCAGGCGGCGCAGATTAATTTGCGAAAGCGATCACCGCGCCGCCGGCTACGATGAGCGCGCCACCAAGCAACATCTGTAGCGACGGGGCTTGCTTGAATGCCAGCCAGGAAATCAACTGCGCGATGACGAAGAAAAAAACAACATACAGGCCGAGGAGCTTGCCGAAATCCCATGGCGGGCGGTTCACCGTCCAGCCATAGGCGAACAGAATGGCGGCCGCAGCGGCAAAGAGTGCCGCCCGCTGCCATGGCATGCTCGAGCGCAACCCCAAGCGAAGAACGGCGTCCCCCGCAGCTTCCAGGACCGCAGCCGCGAAAAGTATCAACACGATGCTGGTGCGCGTCATAGTTTGCTCCTTGCTGCATTGAAGGTGCACGAACCGGACTGTGGCGCTCCTTCGCCCCGGCGTGCGCCATCCGAAACCAGGCTACTCCTGGGAAGGATTGTGCAGCGGTGTAACGGCCTCCTGCGTTGCAGAGGATAGTCTGGCGATTTGCTCCGCGATGTTGCCGCGAAATTGTGGGGGAGCATTCTCCCGCGCCCTGCGGTACCACGAAATGGCAGCGGCAGAGTCCTGGCGGCGTAGCGCAAAGTTACCGAGGTCGATGGCCACCACGTAGGAGCGCGGTTCGAGCTCGATGACGCGCCGGGCGAGTTGCTCGGCTTTGGCCAGGTCGGGCTTGTCCATGTAGGTCAAATGCTGGTAACGCCAGTACATCGCTCCGGCCACATAACCCGGAAGGTGAAACGTGCCATGGTAAATCATGAGATTGCCGAAGCGCGCGGTGGGCTTTGCTTCGCGAAGTCCGGCAAGATCGAAGTGCAGTTGTGGCGAGAGGTCCGCCGAACGCATGAAGAACCAGCCGGACACCTCGCTGCTGATGGGCTTGTCATAGTCAAAAGAAGTGATGGGAATGCCCCCGCTTTTCATGATCACCGGTGTGACCCAGTAGCCAATGTGTACGTCCGGTGTGGTGACGTAAGACTTGTAGAAGGCGATCAGTTCGGTGGAGCGCTGTGCCAGGTCCACGCTTTCATTGTTGAAATTCTTCCAGGCGTTGGCCGTCCCTCCCGCGATGATGTTGTGGTATTCCCAGGGTCTGCGCTGCGGAACAGCGGAAACGCCAGCGGTCAATAGAGCGATGGCTGCAACGGCCCACGCTAACCGGGAGCGGGAAATATAAATTCGTTCGAGCGCAACTCCACCAAGCAGGGCCACGATGGGGATCAAGAAAAGCAAATGGCGCACACCGGCGTAGGGAACGCCTTTGAGGCACACGAAGCCCAGGAAAAACAAGCCCACCGAGCACAGTCCTAATAATGGCCAGCGCATTTCCGCGGGCAGCCTTCCCGGCAGCAGGAAAATTCCTCCGGCGAGCGCGAGGGCCATAACGCCGAGCGGCACTTTGATGAGCAGGTAAACCAGGGGCACCCATTTGGGGGTTCGGGCATCGTAGATATGTCCGAAGACGTGCACCTCCATGTCGCGGCCTTCCAAGCCGGCCCGCATGGTGTCCGCGAGGCCCCAGATGTACGCGCGCGGGGCCAGATGATAGCGCGCGAGAAGGGTCAAGGCCGCACGGGAGCGCAGGCTCTGCAAATCGGAGATTTTCAATTCGAGGGGACGGTTAAACTGTTCGGCGGTCGTGCCGCTTTCCGTATAGCGGAATCCGTACAGACCCCAGAGGACCGCAGAACCGACAAGGATGGATACGATGAGAAGCGTAGCGAGGCGGGTCCAAGGCATCCTGGCGGCAGCACGATAAACGAGGAACAACAGGCACCCGCCCACGATGGGCAGAACCACCAGCGGCGCGGAGTGTTTGGTGGTCATGAGCAAGCCCGCCGCCAGGCCCAGGTACACGGCGTCGGACCAGCGGCGGTCGCGCAAGACCAGCGCCGCCAGGCACACGGAAATGACGCCAAAGAGGGCGAGGGGCAGATCCGTCATCACCACGGGCATGTGCGCAGCCACTGTGGGATCGAGAAGCAGGAGACCCAGTGTGGCCAGAGCGATACCCGGATTGCAGAGCCTGCGGAGCAGCAGTGCCAGAATGACAAATAAAACGAAGTGAAACGCGAACATGGCCACGCGCGCACGGCGCTGTATGCGCTGCGGATCGCTGTTCAGGTACACCGCGGTTTCGGCGAATTCGCGTTCCTGCTCCTTACCATCGAATTGGGTCGGCGCGGCGAGATGCAGGATGGAAGGCGGGGCCGAGGCGGCGGCGATGAGCTTCACCAGCGGCGGATGCTCGGGATTGATGCGAAAATCATGGAAGCGCAGGTAGGTCGCGCCGGCGGCGATGTGGTAGGCCTCATCGAAGGTGAAACCGTCGAGCGCGGTGGCCCACGCGGAACGGAGCGCTCCGCAGGCGATGAGCAGCAGAACAAAAATTAAGAAGTAACGCTGCGTTACGCCGGCGCTCTTGGGTCCGACTGTAGATGTCTCATTACCAGATAGCGGCAGGCCCATTCCCGCGGATGGTGCCACCGGCTGTGCGGACGCGTCAAGTGCATAGAACACGAGCAATGACGCGGATCGATGAATTCAGGCCCGTTAAGGCTCAGCGGCGCTAGGAATTTGCTGCCTTGTGCAGTAAGGTAAAGTTTCGTGCATTTTGGAGGATTGATGATGGCTGACGAATCTTGTACTCCGACGCCCGCGGCGAGCGCCCCGGCGAAGCCAGGAGAGCGCATCGTGCATTGCGTGAAGTTTGACCGCGATATGGCGGGGCTGGAGCGCGTGCCGTGGAAGGGCGAGATCGGCAAGCGTGTATACGAAAGCGTCTCCAAAGAAGCCTGGAAGCTGTGGATCGAGCATTCCAAAATGGTCATGAACGAATACCGGCTGAATCCTTTGGATCCCAATTCCATGAAGATCATGGAAGAGCAGATGGAACAGTTCTTCTTTGGCGCGGGCGCAAAGTTGCCCGAGGGCTACGTCGCTCCAAAAGCCAAAGGCTAGTTTTCGCAGCGCGGCCGACTCCCCAAAACTTTCAACCCCGCGTGGCGGGATGCTGCACGGCAAGCCGCGGCGTAATTTGAAAGCGAAGCTCGCCATGCGCCCGGCGTAATGCGTTTTCTACAAATTCCGGATTCTGACCCGCGGCAAAAATAAAACCCAGATAACTGGAACCCTCGGGCCAAGCCGTGATGTAGTCGTGAACACGCGCGGTGATCACAATTTCCGTCGCACCAGGTGTCGCTCTGGCGCTCTCCAAGCCTGTCACACCCGAGAAAATTCCGCTTTCCGGCACGGGGATCATCATCACGCCGGAAGCCGGGGTTTCGCGCGGAGCCTCGGCACCGGGTATTTCCAAAGCATGACGCAACAGTAGTTCTTCGAGGCCGATGATTCCCTCAGTCGGCGTCGCAAAGCGCAGCGCACGCGCGCACAGTCCGCCGATTGGCCGCGGCGCAATCTCAATCGGCCACACACTGCTTTCAACTCCCTCGCTGACGCGAAACTCCGCGTGCACCGGCCCGTGTGACAATCCCATTGCTGCGGCGGACCCGCGCAACGAGCGTTCTATGGCGGCGATTTGTTGCGGGTGCAAGCGTGATGGCGTTACGTAAATCGTTTCCTCAAAGTACGGACCTGCCAGCGGATCGGGTTTGTCGAAGATGGCCAGCACGCGGACTTCGCCGCCGGTCATCAGCCCCTCAACGGCCACTTCCCTGCCAGGCAAATATCCTTCCACGATGATTTCGTTCAGGCGCGGCTCACGCGTGGCTTGAATTTCCGGCATTTGTAGCAGCTTGCGAATGCGTGTGGCCGCCGCGATAAATTCATCGCGGTCGTCGGCGCGAATGACTCCTTGACTGGCGGAAAGCGAGAGCGGCTTTAGAACGCAGGGATATTTGATACCCAGCAGCGCAGGCTCGGGGATGGGATCCAACGCAATCGCGCGGAACCACGGCACCGGCAGTCCGGCATCGCGTAAAACCTCGCGGGTGCGCAGTTTGCTGCGGCAGGCTTCCACCGCGGCCGGATGATGAAACGGAATACTCAACGTTCGCGCGGCAAACGCCGCGGCGTGCGCCGGGCGATCGCCGAGCGCCAGAATGCCATCGATACTCGCCGGCCGCACACTTTCTATCGCTGCCTGCGCCGCTTCGGCGGGCTTCTCAAAATGCACGGGAACGGCGCGATCTTCCCATGGGTCGTCAAGCTGGTGGCAGCGGTCCGTAACATATACAAGTTCGACGTTCAGTTTTTTCGCGGCGTCCGCAAAGCTGCGCGTCTGGTAGCCGAGTTTGGAGGCAAACAGCAGGACGCGTTTTGAAAATTCAGGCACAGGCCGATTTCTTCCTTGAACTAGACGAAGTGGTCCGCCGATAACGCCGGATGTTTTGCTGGCGTGGTCGTCTTGGCGATGGCCAGGACTGGCAGTACAGGCGCTGCACCGGTAGAGGCACCGATAGACCCAGCGGCGATGGAAACGAACTGCGCGGGCGTCGGCTCGGCGCAGCAATACCACGGCTCGCTCAAGAATGGCACCGCGCGCGATACACTTTGCGGAGCAAGAGCCGGCGCGCTAACGCCAGCCGCGTCGTGCGCCGCATTCCAGATTTCCGCAAACGCTGCGGATCGCGAGAGCTTTTGCGCGTCGGCGGCTGAGGCAATTTGCTGGATATCGGCGCTCAACGCATCCATGCGCGGATCGCTATGCCGCCAGGGGAAAACCAGCGATTGCGCATCGAAGGGGCCGACCAGCCCCTGCACTTCCGGAAGTTCCAGCAAACGCGAGCCCGCCGGAATCAGCAGCCGGATGCCAAACTGAATGGGCGAAACATTCTCGATTAGGTTTTCGTCGTGAATTACCTGCAGCAGGTCGAGGAAGTTTTCCATGGTGGTCCAGGGAGAGAACGGCACAAAGGTCGGGTGCAGCGTCATGCCCAACTCACTGAACATTTTGGCCACGCCGAGAAAATCTTCCCGCGTATGGCCCTTGTCGAGGACTTGCAGGAAATTATTGTCCACCGATTCCACCGCGCTAATGACAAACAGGCAGCCCGTGTCGCGCAACGTTGCAAGGTGCCGCGAATATTTTTTCAGATGCTCGATTTTTATGGTGACGTCATAAGTGATGCCGGGAAACTCTTCGTGAAATCGCTTTATAATTTCCAGCGCATGACCGATACCGTTGAAAAAATCGGGGTCGCCGAAAGAGATGTGCTGCGCCCCAGCAGCCACCTGACGGCGAATGTCCTCCAGCACCACATCGCGCTGCACAATGCGGAAGACGCCTTTATAAACCGGAACGATCGGGCAATGCCGGCACAGATGTTTGCAGCCACGGCTGGCCTCCGTCGAGCCCACCAGGCGAAAGCCGTCACCGGGAATCAGCAGGTGCGCGTATTTTTCGATGGGCGGCAGCCCGCTGCGATCCGGAACTTCGAACGCCAACCGCTCCAGAGAAATCATCGGCTGCGTCTGAGCTAGCGTCGGTTCCGCAATTCGCAGCTGCGGCAAGGACCCTGCTGGTGCATCGGACAACTGCTGGGCAAGATTGACTAGCCCAGATTCAAATTCTCCGCCGAGCAGCGTCTGTACACCCAGCGATCGGAGCAGCTCTACATTCATCGGCGCATACAAGCCGTAACAGCACAGATGCGCTCGCGGGTTCTGTCGGCGCAACTCCGGAATCAACTGCGCAGCCAGACGCGTGGCCGTATGCATTGGCAG
>Ga0209040_10004063_pt1 | contig 11120 bp, 8 predicted proteins | sample BogFormECP12_OM3_FD_188240 | JGI IMG/M metagenome (GOLD analysis project Ga0209040, IMG submission 188240) | Bog forest soil microbial communities from Calvert Island, British Columbia, Canada - ECP12_OM3 (SPAdes) (version 2) | ecosystem: Environmental > Aquatic > Freshwater > Wetlands > Bog ... | reverse complement strand
GGTCACGGCCGATATGAAGGCCGCCATGCGCGCCGGCGAAAAGGAGAAGGTCGGCGCGCTGCGTCTGCTGCTCTCCGAGCTGCAGAAGGCCGCCAAGGAGGGCACTGAAGACGAGCTCTCGGTGATGCGTCGCGAGCGCAAGCGCCGCCTCGAGGCCGCAAGGGCCTACCGCGAGGCCGGTCGTGATGATCTTGCCGGTGGCGAGGCGGCGGAGGCCGAGCTGATCAGCTCCTACCTGCCCGCCGAGCTCTCAGAGGAGGAGCTTCGGGCGATCGTGGAACAGGCGGTGAGAGACAGTGGCGCGGAGTCGGCCAAGGACATGGGCAAGGTCATGAAGCAGGCGATGGTGGCCGTCGACGGTCGCGCCGACGGCAGCCGTGTGTCCGGGCTCGTGCGAGCGTCGCTCGGCGGATGAGGACGCAGCTCGAGCTTCCAAACGACGTGGCCGTCGAGCTGGCGGGTAGCCAGGACGCCGTCTTGCGTGCGCTGGAGGCGCATCTGCAGTGCAAGGTCTTCCTGCGCGGGAACCTGCTGACCTTTGACGGTGAGGAGTCAGAGACCAACGCCGGGGAGCGTGTCGTGAGGGAGCTCTCCGAGCTGATCGCGCGCGGTCACCAGATCGGGCCGGGGACGATCGCGGCGGTCACGGGGGCGCTCGACGCGCACGAGTCGCCTGCGCGGGTGCTGGAGGACGTCGTCTGGCGCCACCGCGGGCTGCGGGTGGCTCCCAAGACGGTCAACCAGAAGAGCTACGTGGACTCGGTTCGCAACAACACGATCACGTTCGGCGTGGGGCCGGCGGGCACCGGCAAGACCTTCCTGGCGGTGGCCATGGCGTCGGCCGCGCTCGCGCGCCATGAGGTCAACCGCATCATCCTCACGCGGCCCGCGGTCGAGGCGGGCGAGCGCCTGGGCTTCCTGCCCGGCGACCTGATGGCCAAGGTCGACCCGTACTTGCGCCCCCTCTTCGACGCGCTGCACGACATGCTGGACCCCGAGAAGGTCTCCCAGCACATCGAGCGCGGCGTGATCGAGATCGCGCCGCTGGCGTTCATGCGCGGACGCACCCTCAACGACTCGTTCGTGATCCTCGACGAGGCGCAGAACACGACTCCGGAGCAGATGAAGATGTTCCTCACGCGTCTGGGCTTCGGCTCGAAGATGGTCGTCACCGGGGATGTCACCCAGGTCGACCTGCCCCGCGAGCAGCGCTCGGGCCTGATCGTGGTGGGCGACATCCTCGAGGGTGTGGAGGGAATCGAGTTCGTGCGTTTCGGCGGCGAGGACGTCGTGCGCCACAAGCTCGTGCAGCGCATCGTCGAGGCCTACGACGAGCACTCCCAGCGCGATCTGCCAGACCGCGCGAGCGGGCAGATCGTGGCGCGCGCGTCGCCCGAGGGCGCGCCTCGATCGGCCATCCGCAGCGCCTGAGCGAGCGATGGTCGAGGTCGAGGTCTTCGGCGCAGCTCCCGACGCCCGCGCGCCGTCGCTGGCCGAGGTGCGGCGCCTGTGCCGCGCGGCCGCCGCGGCCGCCGGGGTCCACGAGGGGCACGTCGCGATCGAGTTCGTCGATGCAGCGAGGATCGAGCGTCTCAACAGCGTGTACCGAGCGAAGGCCGAGCCGACCGACGTGTTGTCGTTCCCGATCGACGGCGCCGGGCCGCTGGTGGGGAGCGCCGCGTCATTCGGGGACGGGGGGCCGGAGGTCTCGAGCGAGCGCCCCGAGCGCGAGCTGGGAGACGTCGTGATCTGCCCCGAGCACACGGCCGACATGCGCGAGGCGATCGTGCACGGGATGCTGCATCTGCTGGGCATGGATCACGAGACCGATGCGGGCGAGATGCTCGCGCTGCAGCGCCGGCTGCTGCGGAAGGCCGCTTGACCAGCGCCGGCTTCGTGGTGCTGGCCGGCCGCCCGAACGTCGGCAAGTCGACGTTGGTCAACGCGGTCGTCGGGCAGAAGGTGGCGATCGTCTCCGACCGTCCCCAGACCACCAGGCGCGCGATTCGCGGCGTCCATCAGAGCGGCGAGCGCCAACTCGTGCTGGTCGATCTGCCCGGCGTGCAGCGCCCCCGTGATGCCCTCACCGCACGCATGGCACACCGCGTGCAGGAGGAGCTCGAAGGCTCTGACGCAGCGCTGCTGATGCTCAACGGCGAGCAGGGCGTAGGGCCCGGTGACCGGTTCATCGCCAAGCTGCTCGCGGGCGCCGGCGTGCCGGTGACGATCGCCGTCAACAAGGTGGACCGGCTGTCACGCGCGCGCCTGCTGGCAGCGCTCGAGCAGGCCGCCGAGCTCGAGGTGGGCGAGGACGTCTTCCCGATCTCCGCGCGGGACAGCTCGGGGGTGCGCGAGCTCGTCGAGCATCTTGCCGCGCAGATGCCCGAGGGGCCGTTTCTGTTCGCCGCGGACGCCACCTCCGATCAGCCGCGCGCGGTGCTGCTGGCGGAGCTGATCCGCGAGGCGGTGATCAGGCGCACCTTCCAAGAGGTGCCCCACTCGGTCGAGGTCGTGCTCGAGGACGTCGAACGCCCGCGCGAGGGACTTGCGAGGGTCAGAGCGCTCGTGTGGGTCGAGAGCAACTCCCAGAAGGGCATCCTGATCGGCGCCCAGGGACGGATGATCAAGGCGATCGGCACGGCAGCGCGTCGTGAGCTCGAGCGCGAGCTCGGCTGCCGGGTCCATCTCGACCTCTCGGTGCGCGTGCGTCGCGACTGGCGCGGCGACGAGAGCCTGCTCGATCGTCTCGGAATCACCTAGGCAGCGCTCGGCGTCGCCGGCCGGGCGCGCATCAGCTCCCGCAGCTGCGCCTCGGCCTCTGCGGCGCGGGGGTCGCCGTGGGCGGCGGTGACGCGCACGTCGGGCGGAAGGCGAGGGACGCCGTAGGCGCACAGGAGCCCCTCGTGCACGTCGCGCTCTGAGACGAACAGGATGCGCTCCCTGCCGGGGTAGTCCCAGTCGAAGGGATACTCGCCCGCGTAGGCGCGGCACGCTCTCAGCTGCCCATCGGCGGCCCGCGCGCATTCGCGCGCGCGGGCCCGGTCGCGGCAGAGGAACACGACCAGCGCCACGGCTTCCGAGCGGCGCCCGTAGCGGCGCGTGTGAACCGACCAGCCCGACAGAAAGTGGTCGTAGCGCTCGAGCTTGCCGGCGGCTCGGCCCACGGGGATGCGATCGTCGAACTCGACCATCACGTCGATCGTCGAGATCTCCTCGGTGAGCTCGGCGTGCGCGGCAGAGAGCGAGGGCTCCTCCGCGGGCGCCGATCGGCGCCCGCGCCCATCCGGGCGAAGCTCGACGGTCGCGTCCGGGCGCACGGTCTCGAAACGCTCCACGTCGACCTTCGCGCCGCCGGCGTCCGTCCGCAGGAAGTCGTGCGGCGCCCGTCCCCCGGGGAGGCGCAGGTCGGCCGGCCCGAGCCCCGCGGCTGCGCTGGCGCCCGCGTGAGCGGGCGGCGAGAGCACCGATTCTGGGGCGCCGCGGAGCCTCGCGCGGTAGCCCTCGAGCGTCCGTTCGAGCGCCAGGGCCCACCCCGCCACGTGAATGTCGCGACGAGCCTCGCGCAGTCGGCGCGCTCCGTCGAGGCGCAACGGGTCGCGAGGCCTCCCGGCGTCCTCTGCGCCGGCATCGGCGTCGAGCAGCTCGCTTGCACGCAGGAGCCCCAGACCCTCGGCGGTGACGAGGTAGCACATGGGCACGCCGCCGCCGTGCGGGCGATGAAACTGGAATCGCCTCACGAGCCCGGCATCGGACAGGCGCTTGAGCCTGCGTTGGGTCGTCGTTGGCGCGCGGGTCGGATTGAAGCGACGATGGATCTGGCTGGAGAGCAGATGCCGCATGCGCGCGAGCAGCGCCAGGATCTCGAGGTCCAGCGGCTCGGCCTGCAGCGCGCGAGCCGGTTCGATCGCCCTGGCCCAGCGCACGCTGCGGGCTCCGTCGAGCTCGACGAGCTCGCGGTAGCTGGCGGCGGCCTCGGCGGGGATGGGCGGCGCGGGAGCGGGCGACGCGGTGGCGGCGGGGGGCGCGACGGGAGCACGCGGCACGGAGGGAGCACCGCGTCCTGTGCGCGCACCGTCGGCACGGGCGCCCGGCGCGGCGGGACCCAGCGGCGGGTCGGACGAGATCGATCCGCCACGCGGGAGCGGCTCCGTGCGATCGGCTCGCGTGCCACGGACGTGCTGATCCCAGTGCGGCTGGCGCAGATCGACACGATCGCTGCCGCCGCGCTCGAGCTGGCGGGCAGCGTGGAGCGCCACACGCTCGCCGTCGAGGTGGAGCGGGACGGTCTGTGCGATGAACGGAGGCTGGCGCCCGGCCGGAGTGCTCCAGCTGACGATCGCGTGGTGCTTGGGCAGGTGCAGGCGCACGTCGGGGTGTCCCAGCGCCGACAGCTCTCCGACACCGGGTCGCACGGTGTCCGAGAACTCCGCCATCGTCAGCGCCACCGCCGACCTGGCGTCGCGCGCCGAGGCCGTGGCGAAGTACACGCGGTGAGCGAAGAGCGCATCGAGCTGGTCGCGCACCTCGCGGTCGACCCATTGCGCGTCGGTCTGCCAACAGGCGACCGTCTCCAGGCCCGCCGAGCGCTTCAAGGCCATCGTCTCCGCGAATCCGCGGTTGAGCACCAGTGGCGCCTCGTCGATCTTCAATGCGACCGCAACGCGGCGGTGCGCCGGCACGAGATCCTGCTGGCGGGCGAGCGAGGCGTCGAGCATCCCGAGTAGCAGCTGCATCAGAACCGACGTGTTGCCGGCACCCATCGCGCCGAGCGCGCCTCGCACGACCAGCACGCCTTCTTCTGCGATCAGCCGATCGAAGTCGAGCCTCAGCGAATCGTTGAGCAGGACGCGCTTGATGGAGGGAGAGTTGAGGAGCCTGGCGAGCTTGTTGACCGGCGCATCGAGCTTGGCCGTGGTGGTGCTGCGCGCGTCTGCGAGCTGAGCCGTGAGCTCGGCCGTGAAGAACTGCGAGATCTCCTTGAACTCGGGCAACTTGCGCACACGCGCGCCGACCGCGCTGCGGTAGGCATAGCCCTCCTCCCCCACCGACAGCAGGCGAGCGGCATCCCAGAGGCTCGAAGCGCGGTCGTGGGCGAGGACCGCGATGATCGCGTTGCGCAGGTAGCGGTCGGAGGAGGCGCGGATATCGGCGTCGCTGAAGAGGTTCTTGAGCGCCGCGACGACGTAGTCGGCGATCACGTCGGCGGGCGCGTCGACGGCGAGCGGGTTGAAGCCACAGGTCGGACGTGAGAAGTCCAGCAGGGTGCACGCACGGTCCGCCGGCACGAGGCTGACGGCGGCCTCGGCGGCGTCGCCCTTGGGATCGAGCACGATGACCGTGCAGCGCGCACGACGCAGATCCTCGGCGACGGTGGCGACGAGGTAGCTCGTCTTTCCCTGCTCGACGGTTCCGGGCACCGCGGTGTTCTGCTTGCGCATCGCCACGTGGATGGAGACGGCACCGAGTGCGTCGCGCAGCGCGCCGTGTCCGTCCCCGGGCCGGAAGATCCCCGGCGGCGCCGGCGCGAGCGGCAGCCCGTTGCGGGCCAGCGGCACGGTCGTGTAGTCGATCGAGGGCAGGTGCCACAGAGCCGCCAGCTCGGTCGCGGCGAGGACGCCGCGTTGGAACGGCGGCAGCGGATTGCCCTCGCCGCGCTGGACCCGGCGCCCATACAGGGCGAGCACGCCGTGACGCACAGTGGTGCCGCGCTCGACGAGGCGGTTCTCGGCTCCCTCGGCGCGCAGCTCGGAGGCGATGCGCTCACAGACGCGCCGTCCGCGGCCCACGATTCGCAGATCGGTGAAGAACAGAGGGCTGTGCTGCACGTCGAGCCCACCGCGAAGCTCGGCATCCTCGACCATCGAGCGGTCGCGCACGAACAGGTGCTCGCGGCGCTCGCGCGAGAGGCGCGCCTCGTGGCGCTTGTAGAGATGCTTGGCGAGCCGCTCGAAGGCCGCCGGCGTGGGCGTCAGCGTGAGCTGCACGAACACCTGCCCACCGCACGCGGCCATCACCGTCAGCAGTCGGTTGACCGGTGGCTCGCGCTCGTGCTCGAAGTGGTCGAGGGCCTTCACGCGCTTGATGAATTCGGCGCGCTTCTTGAGCCGCAGCACCGTCGGCGCCAGGCCGACGCGCCGCTCGGCGCGATGCACCCGGCAGTTCGGATAGGCCGCCTGCAGAGCCGCCTCGACCATCTGCTCTAGTCCCTCGGGGCAGGTGCTCGCAAACCAGGCGCTCGCGCCGTCGTGGTGGATCTCGAGTGCCACGCTCGGCTGGCCCAGCAGCAGGCGCCGCCACCAGCGTTGCAACAACCGCTTGTGCAGGGCCTCGTACATCCTCACCACCGCCTCCGCGCTGGCCCTGTCGGTGCGGTATGGCTCGACGCGCAGGCGAACATAGCGACGCCGACGGCGAGCGTGCAAGCGTGCGAGCAGGAGGAGAGCGAGGAGGCCCGCGGCGCCCCCGAGGAGCAGCCCGGCCGGCAGCCCGAGCGCGGCAGGCAGGCCCGACGGCGGACGAGCGATCCGCCCGAGCAGCGCAGGGATGCTCGACGGAGCCGGCGAAGGCACCCCGCTCTTCTCGCCGCGAAGCAGTCCCCCGAGCCCGCCGTCCAGGAACCACGCGACGAGCGCAAAGCCGATGAGCACCGCGAGCAGGCCCAGGAGTCGCCACAGTAGATAGCGCAGCACCGCCCCGGCTGCTCCGACGGTGCGCTGTGAGCGGGACCGTCCGCCCGTTCTCGCTCAGCGCGGGCGGGTGGCGCGCTCGATCTGGGCGCCGCGCGCGGTCAGCCGCCACGCGTTTGCGGCGCCCCGTTCGTGACCGCCACCGAAGTTCTCGACAAGCTCCAGCCGCGCCAATCGCGCGAGCAGCTTCGAGATCTGGCCCTGATCGACGATCCCCGAGCGCTCGGCGATCTCCCGGTTGCTCGCGCCGGGCTGTGCGGCGATCACCGTGAGGACCCGCACCGTCCTGTAGGTGAGGCGCATGTTCAGCCCCTCGAGCGGATCGCCGCTCCGCCTCGACCTCTGCCTGCGGACGCCGCGGCGCGGCTTCAGTCGTGGTCGCCGCAGCTCCGCGCTCGCCGCCTGGGCGCCCACATATGGCAGCACGATCATGCTCATCAGCGCGCCGAGCAGATCGGTCAACGGCTCCGCGTCGCGATCGAGCAGGCGCGTGTGCACGACTGCGAAGACCGCACCGACGATGCCCTCGGCGGTCAGCTCGGGGGGTTCGTGCTCGCCGCCGCCGGCCGCTCGCCCCTCGTCGATCACCGTGGCGAGTTCGTCGAGCACCTCGGCGCGGCGCTCGAGGACGCGCTCGCCGGCGGCGAGCGCCTCGACGACACACAGCCTCGCGATCGCAGGCTCCTCGTCCATGAACATGAGCAGCTGCGCCAGCGCCGCGCGGATGCCCTCGCGCCAGCACGACTCCTGCTCGTAGGCGCTTCGCGCGAGTGTCCTCGCCTGTCCCAGTGCCTGCTCGAAGGCGGCCAGGAAGCACTCCTCGCGGTCGCGAAAGACGTCGTAGAAGGTCTTGCGCGAGACCCTCGCCCGCCCGATCACCTGCGCTACCGTCAGGCGCGTGTAGCCGCCCTCATCGACGGCTGCTGTCAGCGCCGTCAGCAGGCGATTGCGCTGGACTTCGCTGACGTGACCGCGCGCGATCCCGTTCGGGCCGGGACGCAGCCGCGCGGGCGCGGAGCGTGTGTTGTATCCAACCGCCATGTTTCCGCCTGTCTGTCCGTTTCGCCTGAGGGTGCCGGGTGCTCCTGACCGCGCTCCCGGCTTCCGTGTGAGCCCGCGGGCACGTGCGCAGTGCCGCTTGGCCCGAGCGGAAGGTTTCCGGGTATGGACGCTCAAGTCGAGGGGCGTTTCCGACTTTTCCCGCAGTTTGTAGCATTTATGGCGGCCGCGCTCCCCCACGAGCCCGCCGGGGCCGCTGCGGCCTGATGTTGCTCTAGCGCGACTCCACGGCTTCGGCCGCCTCGTCGTGAGCGGCGCTCTGCACCGTCACACGGGAGCTCGCGGAGCGCCCCAGGCGAGCAACCTCCTCATCCATCAGTGGCACGATCCGCCTGGTCTCGCGCCTTCCCTGCAGCTCCGCGACCCCGGAGGTCAGGAGGGGCTTGAGCCAGCGCAACAACCCCACCCAGCCGGGGACGTTGACCCGCTTGGCTCGCTTCTCGATCCCGCGCACGAACGCGGCGGCGCACTCCTCGACGGACGTCGTCGCGCCCAGCGGTCCCGGGAGCGCCGCGAGCATCTCACGAAAGGCCGCGAGATCCTGCTTGGCGTCCTGCACCATCGGCGTGTCGATCCACGACATGTGCGCGCTCCCTACCGCAACCCCCTTGTAGCCGAGCTCGAGGCGCAGCGCGTTGGCGAAGTGCTCGACCCCAGCCTTGCTCGCGTTGTATGCCGCGAGGCCAGGCGCGGGTGCATACGCAGCCTCCGAAGAGACGACGAGGATGTAGCCCCTTCGTCTGACAAGCTCGGAGAGCGCCGCGCGGGCGGTATGGAACACGCCCGTGATGTTGATGTCGATGAGGCGCCGAAAGATCGCAGGATCGACTGCACCGACCGAGCCGTAGCTCGCGATCCCCGCATTGGCGACGACGATGTCAACGCCGCCGAAGCGCTCGACGGCGTGGGCGACCGCCGCCTCCATATCGGCGAGCTCGGTCACATCGCCGGTGATCGACGTCGCGCGCTCGTGGCCGAGGCGCTCGACGAGCTCGCGCAACGGGTCGGCGTCGAGATCGACGAGCACGACCTTGGCGCCGCGGGCTACCAGCTGCGTGGCCGTCGCGGCACCCACTCCGCGTGCGCCACCGGTGATGAGCGCTACCTTGCCTTGAACGCTGCCCACATACCGCTACCGGGATTCGAACCCGGGTTTCCGCCATGAGAGGGCGGCGTCCTAGTCCCCTGGACGATAGCGGCGCAAATCGACTCACGCGAGGCTAGCAAAGCTACCCTGCCGAGATGCCCTCGAGCGGGCGGTGCGGCGCCTATTGCGTGGCCGCGGTCTGCTCGATGTTGGAGTCGGCGGGCTGCTCGGCGCTCACCGGCTGGGGCGGCGGCGCGGGCTGTGCCTCGGCCACGAGGTGCGCGCCGAGGGCTCCCGCGCCTCCGAGCGCGAGCGCGGCGAGCGCCCAGCCGGGGCCGGCGCGTTCTCTGCCGCGGGCCCCGTCGAGCGAGAGGGCGCCGGGGCCGACCTCGGCGAGGGCGAGCACGGCCGCGATGAGCACGAGGTTGTACTCGTAGCCTCCGTTGCTGAGCCAGGGGCCGCTCTTGAGGTGCACGCGATTGATCGCGGTGAGCATCGTTGCGGTCAGCGTGGCCGCTGCCAGCGGCGTGGCCAGGCCGAGCACGAGCGCGGCGCCGCCGCCCGCCTCAGCGACTCCTGCCGCGATCGCGTTGCGGCGGCCCGGTCGCATGCCCAACTGCTCGAAGCCCTGCGCGGTCGCGTCGAGGCCGTGGCCCCCGAACCAGCCAAACAGCTTCTGGGTACCGTGCCCGATGAACAGGCCGCCGACTGTGAGCCTGAGAAGCAATCGCCCGATCTTCATCTCCGTCCTTTCGTTCCCGCCTGCCAGCGGCCGGCATCGTCTGAGCTCAGCATCCCCCCACCCGCGGGGGCCGTGGCACTCGCGCGCCTTGCGCCAACCGCTCGTGCGGGGCGCCGGCCAGCCCTCTCAGGCGTGCACCGCGAGCATCTCGCAGGATAGACTCCGCGGGCCACGTTCGGGGGTCGGCGAGCACGCCGAGCGCACCGAACAGCACGCGGATGTGGCGGAATTGGTAGACGCGCACGGTTCAGGTCCGTGTCTGGGCAACCAGGTGGAGGTTCGAGTCCTCTCATCCGCATTGGTGGCACCCTGCGAGGCGGCAGGGGCGCAAGCCTCCGTCGCCGCTGGGGCGAAACGCTTGTGCACGCTCAACCGCGCCAGTCGGATCGACTCAGGGATCGGTCAGAACGTCGTGAGTACCGATACGCCGCCAGATCACGTGCGGCTCCTGAGCTGAACTCGCGGTCGAAGCGCGCGAGCCGCTCGAACGTCGGCAACGCTATGCCGGCTGATCGCCCGGCAGGTCATCCTCGGTCGCCGCGACGCGCTGCAGATGGGCTGCAAACTCCTCGTCGCGAAAGACCTGACGCTCGGTTTCCCTGAGCACGTCAGAGAGCCTCTCATGCTCGGGGCGAAGTACGAGCGAGCCATCCACCCTCCGCTCCACGAGCTCGTAGGAACCCGCCACCCCAGGCTCACTCAAAATGACCCGTTTCGGTGCCCTCGCCATAGGTTCATTGTCGCATGCGATTGAGACGCAGCTCGTGGCGTGGGACCTGAGCGGGTACCCGGCCCGCGACCCGGCTCAGATCGGGCGGGCAAGCCGATAGCAGCCAGGAGCCGTCCGCACGAAGCTCGGGTCCGCACCCCGAGTGCCGCTCAACAGGCAGCTAAGGACCGAGTCCCTGGAGGTCGCGATAGCGCGGGACTCCCGACCGCGGCCACCCTGCTCCAAAGAAGAGCCCTGCGGGCTCGGACTCGGCCGCCGCCCGCGCGTGCATCGAGGCGACTCGCAGCGTCTGCGCAGTGGCGGGGACACTGCGGTGCAGGCGCGTGTGCAGTCTTGACTACCCAGGCAACGCTGTCTAGCCTGTGGACTTTGGGGAGAGACCCGTCCACGGATGGTGTTGGTGCGTATGACGTCGGCGGCTCGCGCGGCTCCGCGCAGGCTGCCCACGTGCCTCCCCCCCTGCGCCCATACCCGCCGCTGATCGTCAACGTGGCCTTGACGGGCATGGTGCCGCGCCGGGAGCGCGTGCCGCATGTGCCAGTCACAGCGGAGCAGATCATCGAGGACGCTCACGCGTGCTTTGAGGCGGGCGCGAGCATAGTGCACCTGCACGCTCGCGCAGCGGGTGAATCGCCAGAGTGGAAACGCGAGGCCTATGAGGCCTTCATCCCGGAGATCAGACGACTGTGCCCCGGACTCGTGGTGTGTGCGACCACCAGCGGACGTACGTTCGGCAAGCTCGAACAGCGCGGTGACGTGCTGCTACTGGAAGGTGACGCGAAGCCCGACATGGCGAGCCTGACGCTCGGCTCGTTG
>Ga0209040_10004061_pt1 | contig 11121 bp, 11 predicted proteins | sample BogFormECP12_OM3_FD_188240 | JGI IMG/M metagenome (GOLD analysis project Ga0209040, IMG submission 188240) | Bog forest soil microbial communities from Calvert Island, British Columbia, Canada - ECP12_OM3 (SPAdes) (version 2) | ecosystem: Environmental > Aquatic > Freshwater > Wetlands > Bog ... | reverse complement strand
CTGCGGGCTGACGGGCGCGGGCTACTATACTTACATTCTGGCCAAGGACACTTACGCGCCCAGCTTCCTGCTGCGGGAACCGCGCAAGACGTTCCGCTTCACGGTGGCGACCACGTTTTGAGGCGCCTGGAGGAGCTCAAAGGTTTGACGTGACGCAGGAGGCTCTCTATAATTGCAGTGATCCACGCCACGATGAAAAGATTGATAGGGTGGACGACACGTCCGCAGCCCCGGCGTGTGACGCTCGCAATCCTGTGCATCTTGTCTGACGGCGGCCGTTCGGAATAAAGAAGCTCTCGTAAGTGCGGCCCAGCGTTGCCGAAGAAGGTAATCTGAGTTCATTTCCGAAACATCCTGACCGGCAAGCGGTTGGCTGGAACCATGTTTGTCGGAGCTATGAAGCGTGTTTATCGGAACTATGTTTATCGGAAGCATGTCTATCGGAACCATGTTTATCGGAACAATGTTCCCAAGGAGTTTAAGCGATCCAATGACAAGCAAGTTCATGCGGTCTGTCCTGGCCATTGCGGTTTTCTCTGTGATTTCCGCCTGGGCCCAAACCGGTAGCGCCGCTACCGCCCCCAAAAGTGCGGCGAACTCGCCGGCAGCTGCGGCGCACTCCGCACCATCTTCCCCACCTCCTTCAACAGTGACGACCGGTGCCGGCACGCGGGTCGGAACCATTAACATCGAGCAGGCCGTCCTCGGTTCGAACGAGGGTCAGCGCGACTTCGAAGCTCTGCGCAAAAAGCTCGAGCCAAAACAGAACGAGCTGAAGGGTCAGAACGACGAGCTCGAGAGCCTGCAGAAGCAATTGCAAACCCAGGGCGACAAGCTGAATGAGGATGCCCGCGCCAACCTGGTGAAGCAGATCGAGACCAAGAAGAAGTCCTTCGATCGCTCCGTGCAGGATGCGCAGGAGGACGCGCAGAATCAGCAGAAGGAAATCTTTTCGCGGATCCTGCAGAAGATGGCGCCCTCGATCGTAAAGTACGCTCAGGAGAACGCGCTCGGCATGATTGTGGATGTCTCGAACCCGTGGCCGCAGAGTCCGGTACTGTGGGCGGACGGAGGAGTAGACATCACAAAGTCCGTCGTGGACATTTACAACGCGCAGTCGGGCGTGCCAGCTCCAACGGTTGCTGGCGCGGCGCCGAAGCCGGCGGCGACAAGGCCGGCGGGTACTGCACCGAAGCCGGCGGCACCGAAAGCAGCTGAACCGCCGAAGTAGTTTGCAGCGACACCGCGTTTGTTGAAAAAGTTCCAAGAGGCCGCGCCCCAACGCGGCCTTTTTTCTTTTCTTTTTCTTTATTCCGTCCCAGCCGGTGACGAGCCCCCCGGTGTCTTTAGCAGCATCGGTTGCGGAGGACACCATGTTTGCCGACACCCTGAGTTCTTCGTGGGCGGAGCGTTCGCGCCGCCGGGTCGACGGCGGCGTGAGCGGCCTCCCTAACCACCAGGCACTAATCACCAGCCACCGATTTCCAGGCGTAGCCCGAGCGTAACCTGAGCGCGAGCGGTGCGCCCGCTATAATCGTCCAGTGGCGACCACTGTAGAAATGTTGACCCGGGTGGCGACCCGCCCCACATGGGCGGAGGTCTCCCTGGAAACTTTGCGGCAAAATTTCCGCGTGGTGGTGAAGCACGCGGGAGCAGGCGTGACCGTGTGCGCGGTGGTGAAGGCCGACGCCTACGGCCACGGCGCTGTCGAGTGCTCGCGTGCGCTGCAATCCGAGGGCGCGAAGTGGCTGGGGGTGACGTCACTCGATGAAGCGATCCCGCTGCGCGAGGCCGGAGTCGATACACGAATTCTGTTGATGACTGGCTTCTGGCGCGGCGAAGAGGGCGAGATCGCGCGGCTGAGACTTACTCCTACGGTGTGGGAGCCCTGGCACATCGAAGTTCTAGAGACGGCCGCCGCCTCAGGTGCGATGCGGCAGGCGGTGCATTTAAAGGTGGACACGGGAATGGGCCGGTTGGGTGTGTCGCTAGAGGAACTTCCCGCGCTACTAAAAGCCCTGAGCGCGGCTCCGCATGTGGTGCTCGAAGGCCTCTCCACTCACCTGGCTTCCTCTGAAATCATGGATGCGCCTTCGGTGTCGGAACAGGAGCGCCGCTTCGAGGAGGCGCAGCGCATGGTGCGCGCGGCCGGCTTCGAACCGGGATTGGTTCACATGGCGAACACGAGCGCTGTGATCTCGCGGCGCGAGACCTGGAACAATATGGTTCGTCCCGGCGTGGCAATTTATGGTTATTACCTGCCGTTTCAGCGTGCGGGCAGGGAAGTAAGCGGAGGCACTCTCCGGCTTCCAGTGAAGCCGGTGCTGACCTGGAAGACGCGCATTCTCTCCATGCGAAACTTCGCTGCCAACCAGGCGCTGGGCTATGGCGGAACCTTTGTGACCAAGGCGCCGGCGCGCGTAGCCGTGCTGCCCGTGGGTTACGCCGACGGATATAACCGGCAGCTTTCCAATCGCGGCCGCGTGATCGTCCGCGACCACTATGCACCGATTGTCGGCAGCATTTCGATGGACCTTACTCTTGTGGATGTGACGGGCATTCCCGGAGTGGCGGTGGGCGATGAAGTAATTCTGCTTGGAACCCGCGACGGGCTTAGCGTGGATGCGCTTGAGCACGCGCGTCTGGCAAACAGCTCGCCCTATGAGATTCTGTGCAACATTTCGAAGCGCGTGCCGCGCAAGTACGCGAACTGAGCGGCAGATCAATCCGAATCGAAAAAAATCTCAGATCACCGACTTAAGATATCTGGAATCAGCGACTTGTCCGCTCCGATCTGAGCCAAAGCCGGCTAAAATATTGGAGGCAAATAACTTGCCCGCAAAATATTGAGTTTAGGGTAGTTATCTTATTGCTATTCAAATGTCAAAGATCGAATGCGTAGAGATATGATTGCGGTTCTGGTGATCGAAGTCAAGAAAAAATTCCAGGGCTGGCCTAAATTGATCGTTGTAACTCCAATTGTAGCTACACAACAAGCGCCCTTTGCGGACGGTAGTGGTGCCGTGGCACCAGTGCCTTGCGGACCCTCATTAACGACACCAATAGCGGGTCAACCAAGCATTCCTCTGTGACGGATGTCACACACCGACTCCCTCCTTCTGAGAATTTTCTTTCATCGCCGTTCAATCACCAGATGCAAGGTGCCAACTGCTCATTGCAACCGCTGAATGGTTCCGACCGGAGGCGGCCAGCGGCGCCTTGTTACACTTGAAACTGGACCATGCCTTCGCGCTACGCACAGTGGATGTACGACTGGGAACATCGGCTTACGTCGGTGGACAACAACCGCGTGGTGCGTCCGCTGGAGTGGGGCGTGGAGTGGGCGCGGGACTGGCCGTGCCGCAATGGCTGGCGTCCAGGTCAGGCCCCGGATGATCCGGCGAAATTCTTTGTCGACTTTAACCGGCGCATCGTCGCCTCCAGTGACGAGTTTTATTCCTACACACGGCCGAGCGATTTCCGCCTGGAGAAGCGCGAAGTTCAGGTTTTCTCCACCCGTGAAGTTCCTGACCCGAAGCTTGAAGCGAAGGTGAAAGGAACGTTCGCCGAGTTCCTGCGCTTCACAGCGCCGGTGAAAACACCGTATCCGGAAAACAATCTGGCGAATGCGCGCTGGTTTCCGGCGCGAGGGCGGCGTGCCATCGTGCTTCTGCCCCACTGGAACGCGGACGCGATTGCTTACGTCAGCCTCTGCCGCGTACTGAATATGATGGGAATCGCGGTGCTGCGGTTGAGCATGCCGTATCACGATATCCGCATGCCCGGCGAGATCAGCCGCGCCGATTACGCGGTTTCGGCGAACGTTGGGCGCACCATGGACGCGCTTCGGCAGGGCGTGGTGGATGCCCGCTGCTGTCTCGATTGGCTGGAGCAACAGGGGTATAGCAAGCTTGGCATCGTGGGCACCAGTCTGGGTTCTTGTTATGCATTCATCGCGGCGGCGCACGATCCGCGCATTCGTGTGGCTGCGTTCAATCACGCCTCCACTTACGTTGCCGACGTGGTGTGGCATGGACAGTCCACGCGGCACATCCGGCAGGGGATGGAATCGCAGATCACGCTGGAGACGTTGCGGCAGTCGTGGCTCGCGGTGAGTCCAATGGCGTACTTCAAGCAATTTTCGCGCTGGCCGAGAAAGTCGCTCATCATTTATGCGAAGTACGATCTCACCTTCCTGCCCGAACTCTCGCGCAACGTCGTGGAGGAATTCGAGCGGCATGGATTAAACCATAAAGTCGTGGTGCTGCCCTGCGGGCACTACACCATGGGCGAGACCCCTTACAAATATATGGATGGCTGGCAGCTGGCTTCGTTTCTGCGAACGGCATTCGACTAGCAGAGGCCGCCCGCCGCCTGCGCCACGGCCGCCCATGAAGCGGTAGAATGTGTCATGGCAACCGGAAGCCTGATTGATTCTGAGGCGATGGAACACCGGCGCGGCGATTTTGTGATCAGCACCGGCCGCGAACGCCTGAGTCTGGATGTGGTCCACGGTTTCCTGACGAACTGCTACTGGGCCAAAGGCATTTCACGGGAAGTGGTGGCACGGTCGATAGAGCACTCGTTGTGCTTCGGCGTTTATGAAGGTAGCGCGCAGGTTGGTTTCGCACGGGTAGTCAGCGACTTCGCTACCGTGGCCTATCTGGGCGACGTTTTCGTGCTGGAGTCGCATCGCAGACGCGGATTGAGCAAGTGGCTGATGGAATGCATCATGAGGCATCCCGCACTTCAGAATTTGCGGCGCTGGATTCTTTTGACCCGCGAAGCACACGGACTTTATTCACAGTTTGGCTTTACTCCGGTGAAAGCCCCCGAGCGATACATGGAACTGCATCGACCCAACGTATACGAAATGCCCGTAAGGAAAAAGATATGAAGAGTTCCTCAGCTTCGAACAAGATGTATCGTCCGCTCTACGAAGCGGACCCGCAGATTGCCGCCGCCATCGATGAGGAAACCCGCCGCCAGCACGAAGGTTTGGAGCTGATTGCTTCGGAGAATTTCGTCAGCGAAGCTGTGCTCGAAGCCGCAGGCTCGGTGTTCACCAACAAGTACGCCGAGGGATATCCCGGCAAGCGCTACTACGGCGGATGTGAGTACGCGGATGTGGTAGAGAATCTGGCGCGCGACCGTGCCAAGCAGTTATTTGGCGCAGAGCACGCCAACGTTCAACCCCACGCCGGTTCGCAGGCGAACATGGAGGCCTATGCGGCGGTGCTGCAGCCGGGCGACACCATTCTCGGATTAAATCTAGCTCATGGCGGCCATCTCACGCACGGACATCATCTGAATTTTTCAGGGAAGACGTACAAGATCGTTCCTTATGGCGTGACCAAAGAGACGGAGACGATCGACTATGACGAACTGCAGAAGCTGGCCGAAGAGCACCGGCCAAAGCTGATCATCGGAGGTGGCAGCGCCTATCCCCGCATCATTGATTTTGCCCGTATGCGGCAGATTGCAGACAAAGTGGGGGCGCTCTTTCTGGTTGACATGGCGCATTTTGCCGGACTGGTCGCAGGCGGAGTGCATCCTTCTCCCGTGCGGCATGCGCACATCGTTACCTCCACCACCCACAAGACTCTGCGCGGGCCACGCTCGGGATTGATTCTTTCGAAGGCGGAGTTCGGGGCAGCAATCGACAAAGCAGTGTTTCCCGGAATGCAGGGCGGGCCACTGATGCACATTATCGCCGCCAAAGCGATCTGCTTTCAGGAGGCGATGCAGCCCGAGTTCCGCGACTATGCGAAGCAAGTTGTGGCTAACGCGAAAGTGCTGGCGGAGTCCTTATCCGCTGAAGGCTTCCGCATTATTTCCGGCGGCACGGACACGCACCTGATGCTGGTCGACGTTTTTTCCAAAGGCATGCTGGGCAGCGAGGCCGAGAAGGCGCTCGGCGAGGCTGGTATCACGGTCAACAAGAATGCCATCCCCTTCGATACGAATCCGCCGATGAAGCCGAGTGGCATCCGGATAGGCACTCCTGCTTTGACCACGCGCGGAATGAGAGAGACGGAGATGCGGCAGGTCGGGCGTTGGATCGCGGATGCGCTCCTCAACCGCAGCGACGCAGCGATGCTGGCAAAGATTCGACAGCAGGTCTTCGAACTCTGCGAGGCGTTTCCGTTGTACGCCGAACGCAGGGCCCGGGCACAGGCCGAAGTCCGAGCCTAGCTACGCGACCGTTTCTGCAAATCTCTAGTACTGGTACAGTTTGTCTGGCGCTCGGGGCCGGTTCAGCGGGAGATCCCTTCGACTACGCTCAGGGCAGGCTCTTCGCTCCGCCTGGAAAATGGCTACGGTCAGGATGACGCCGTCGCCGGGAAAATCCGAATTGCACCACTACCAAATCTCTTGCGAGATGACGTGTCGCCTGTGATTAAATGCCTTCGGTGAAGATCGCCATCGACATTCGGCGGATGACCGAGTTCGGCGTAGGCACATACATCCGCAATGTCATCCGCACCCTGGGGCGACTTGACCACGAGACCACGTACTTCCTCATCGGACCCCAGGACAAAGTTAAGGAGATCGGCCCGCTGCCGCCGAACTTCCACGCCGTTCCTCTGGCCGAGCCAGAGCGCTCGACGATGGGGTTCTGGGAGTTCCGCACGACGGTAAAGCGGCTTGAGTGCGATCTGGTGCATATCCCTAATTTGTTCTGCATCCCCCGCGCATTGCCCTGTCCCTACGTGATGACGGTGCACGATATCATCGAGCATTTGTCGTGGGCGCGCGAGCAGGGCGGCTTTTGGAGATCGCTGCACTTCCAGACGACGAAACGAGTCTTGAGCGGAGCCGCGCGGGTCCTCGCAGTCTCGAACTTCACGAAGCTGGAAATCGAGAAGCTTTTTGCGATTCCCCCGGGGCGTATCGAAGTGGTTTACAACGCCATCGATGAGCGGTTGCTGCAAGGGCACGCCAGCAGGGCGGACCGCCAGGTGATCATCGAGCGCTATCAGGTCACCTATCCGTTTCTGCTGTATGCGGGAAGAATCAGTCCGCACAAGAACGTGGTGCGCATGATCGAGGCTTTCTCCGCTCTGAAAACGGAGTTGGAAAAAGAGCAGGTTTTTCCCGACCTCAAGCTCATCATTATCGGGGACGACGTTTCGGGCAATCCCGACCTAAGGCGGACGGTGATCCGGAGCGGCGTTCAGAATGATGTGCGCTTTCTCGGTTTCGTGCCGATCGAAGTCTTGCGCACGTTTTATGACACGGCCAAGATTTTTATTTTTCCCTCTTTATACGAGGGCTTTGGCCTGCCGCCTCTGGAGGCCATGGCGCACGGTACGCCGGTGGTGACGTCGAATATATCTTCACTGCCTGAGGTAGTGGGAAACGCCGCGGTGCTGGTTCACCCGGAAAATGTGTTCGAAATCATGAGGGCGTTGCACCGCGTGCTTCTGGACCAGCCGCTGCGCGAGAAAATGAAGGAGCGCAGCTACCGGCAGGCGGCCAAGTTTTCCTGGGAGAAGTCCGTGCTCCGCATCCGGGAGGTTTACCAGGAGGTGCTGAGCGACGGAGGTAACGTGGAGTCCACCAAACAATCGAGCGCCCGGGGCAGCAAAACCGCAGCGGGCGTGGCGTGATTTGATCTGAATTTACCTCCGGGTCAAACCTGTTTCAACAAAGGCTGGCCGGGCGATGCGATGGCGAGCTTGTGTAACTTGGCGGTGACCCGGTTGCGATCGGCATCGGTCTGGGCTGAGGCCAGACGTTTGCGCAGAGTAGTGATCTTGTGTTGACGGGCGCGGCGCCGGCGAATCTCCGGGCGGCGGCTGGGTGCTGACATGGGCATTCTCCTGGGTGATTAAATGGCGACTCAACAACGCAAATAATTACAAAATTTGCAGCCCATCGACCGGCGTGCCAGAGTAGCGCATACTGGGCCGCATAAGCTATTGGACCGGAGTGTGCGAGAACTGTCAATCAGGCCGTTACAATCACCCCGGTGCAGGCAACTTTGCTGGCCCGATGATAGCTGTGGCGCACCCCGGAATCAAAGTAGATGGCGTCTCCCGCTTCCAACGTAAAGGTCTCGGCGCCGATCGTCAGGTCCAACTTTCCTGAGATCAAATACAGCAACTCCACGCCCGGATGCTGGTGCGGCCGCGACTTCTCGGTGGAGATGGGTTCGAATTCCGCGTAGAAAGCGTTCAGTTTGCGCTCCGTTGCCTTGAAGTCGAGGCTCTCGAAGTTGTAGGCGATGCTGCCTCCACCCGGACTGTCGGGAAAACGCAGCCGCTCCTTTTTGCGTGCAATTGCGACCACGTGGCGCTTGCGCTCGTCGGTAAAGAAGTACTCGAAGCCCACTCCGAACACCATGGCGATGCGTAACAGCGTCGGCAGAGTCGGAAAAAGCTTGCCCCGTTCCAGTTTTGAGAGCATCGCCGCTGAGAGTCCTGTGTGTTTTCCTAATTCCACCAGTCCCATGCTCTTGCGCAGCCGCAGGGTTCTGAGTTTCTCGCCCAGAGCATAGGGTCGAAGCCCTTCGGCAATGGTTTCTTGATTCATCTGCTTCTCGCGTTTCCCGCCAGTAGAACAGCGTGTTGAACTTTTGACTGTCGCTCATACGAATTGCACGATTCGATAGCTTTGCGTACCGATCAAATAAATATTCTCTATAGTTAATACAGCAGTAACGACTCAAGGTGCAACAGAAATTCGACAGACGCAAAAAGAAAAAGGAGACATAAATTGAAAGCAGCAAGTTTTGCGATGATTCTCAGCGTCCTCATCAGCGCCCTGCCGGCAACCGCCGGTGCGGCGAAAAAGGACATTGTTGACACGGCTGTGGCAGCGGGCAGTTTCAAGACCCTGGCCGCCGCGCTTCAAGCGGCCGGTCTGGTGGACACACTGAAAGGGAAAGGGCCTTTTACCGTCTTCGCTCCCACCGATGACGCCTTCAGCAAATTGCCGGCGGGTACGGTTGATTCGCTTCTCAAGCCGGAGAACAAGGAAAAGTTGAAGTCCATCCTGCTCTATCACGTTGTGCCGGGCAGAGTGACGGCGGCGCAAGTGATGAAGCTTACTTCGGCAAAGACCATGAATGGCCAGGAGGTAAAGATCATGGTCGACGGCGGCACCGTCATGATTAATGACGCCAAAGTGGTGAAGGCCGATGTCTTCGCCTCCAACGGCGTGATCCACGTGATTGACACCGTTTTGTTACCCAAAGACTAAGCAGGAGGAGAACAAATGAAAACTCTAGATGTGATCGCAGCTGTACTGCTCGTGGTTGGCGGACTTAACTGGGGTTTGGTGGGCGCTGCCCATTTCGACCTGGTAGCCGCCATCTTTGGAATGAAATTCGGCGAAACCTCGGGGCTCAGTTCCGCCGTGTATCTTCTGGTGGGTCTCTCGGCGCTTTACCAGGCGGTCTCGTTCAAGGCGATTCAGAATCGCTGGGGACACGGACAGATTCCGGCTCGCGCCCGCTAGAACACGCCGGTTAGAACAAGGAAGTCGGGGAGAACACCTGCGTGTTCTCCCTCATTTCACAGGCCATGGAACTCAAAACATTTAGCGAGAATCCCCGCATCGTCGTCCGCAAATCTGGAACGCCAGACTCAGCAGGAAAGTGCGTTGTCTACTGGATGCAGCGCGCCCAGCGAGGCTTGGACAATCCCGCTCTGGACGTGGCGATCGCGCTGGGCAACGAAATTGGCAAGCCGGTTGTTGTATTTCTGGCTCCCGTACCGTTTTATCCGCACGGGAATCTAAGACACTACCGGTTTCTTGCTTCCGGAATTCCCGACATTGCGGAGGAACTGGCGAGGCGGCGCGTGGGATTTGTTCTGCGGGCCTACCCCGAGCACAGCCTGATGAGGTTTTGCGAACAGGTTCACGCCGCAATCGTAATTGGCGACGAAAATCCTTTACGCGAGACCGAGCGCTGGCGGGTCCGCGCCGCGCAGCTCTTGAAGATTCCTCTCTGGACGGTTGACGCCGACGTGATCGTGCCCTCGCGCTTGCTGGGCAGGGAACACTATGGCGCCCGCACCATACGGCCCCGGCTGCAGGAACTTTTGCCGCAATACCTGGCTTCGGGCAAGGCCGGCGAACCCGACATCGCAGCGCAAATTCCCTGGAGCCCGCCGCCAGCCCTGCACTCACTTCCATTGCGCTATGATTTCACTGCGGACTGGTCTTTGGACCGCTCCGTTTCTCCGATCGAGAAATGGCAGGGCGGAACCAAGCGTGCCTTGCACGTTCTGGCTAATTTTGTTGTGCACGGGCTGCAGCATTATCCCAAAGACCGAAATCATCCCGAACTCTGCGGGACCAGCAGCCTCTCTCCCTACCTGCACTTTGGGCACATCGGTCCGCTCACGGTCGCTCGCGCCGTGCAGTCAGCGTCGGCGCCGGAAGCGGCGAAGCAGGCATTTCTGGAGCAGTTGATCATCCGGCGCGAACTCTCGGTGAATTTCGCGCGCTACAACCCGCACTACGATTCCTTCGAATGCCTCGAACCGTGGGCGGACCGCTCGTGCGCACAGCACTCGGGCGACCGGCGTCCCATCATCTATCGCGAAGAACAACTCGAGCAGGCGGAGACCCACGATGCCCTGTGGAACGCCGCTCAGAAGCAGATGGTTCTCACCGGCTGGATGCACAACTACATGCGGATGTACTGGGCCAAGAAAATTCTGGAGTGGAGTCCCTCAGTGGCAACGGCCTATCAGTGCGCCGTTTGGCTCAACGATCGTTACGAACTCGACGGGCGCGACCCCAACGGCTACGCGGGAATTGCCTGGGCCATCGTCGGCAAGCACGACCGGCCGTGGTTCGACCGCCCCATTTTCGGACAGATTCGCTACATGTCTTACGCCAGCACGTCAAAGAAGTTCGCGGCACATTTATATATAGAAAAAGTAAGACAATTGGAGACCCGCCGCGCCTGAGCACCTTTGGTCTGGTTCGTGTGCCGCGATGATCCGGCAATCGAATTCCTGGGGTAACATCAGTGCATGAAGGAGACCTGGCGGTGGTTCGGGCCGGACGATCCGGTTCGTCTTGAACACATCAAGCAAGCGGGAGCCACCGGAATCGTCTCTGCCCTTCACCATCGCTACCGCGGAGAAGCCTGGCCGTTGG
>Ga0209040_10004059_pt1 | contig 11122 bp, 11 predicted proteins | sample BogFormECP12_OM3_FD_188240 | JGI IMG/M metagenome (GOLD analysis project Ga0209040, IMG submission 188240) | Bog forest soil microbial communities from Calvert Island, British Columbia, Canada - ECP12_OM3 (SPAdes) (version 2) | ecosystem: Environmental > Aquatic > Freshwater > Wetlands > Bog ... | reverse complement strand
TTCCACTGGGCCTCCTCATGGTTGCTCGCGGCAAGCTTACGTACCTCGAAGTGCGTGCCGCCCTGGAAGCCCAGCGCCGAGCCCACTATGGAAAGATTGGTGACTGGATTGAAAAACTAGGCTTTGCCACTGAACAGGAAGTGACCACCGCTCTCGCGCTGCAATGGGGATGTCCGGTCGCCGCTTCCTTCGATCCTTCCATCGTTCCTGCCGCCGTCAGCATCCCGCTTCCTATTCTCGAAGCTTTTCACATGCTGCCCCTGAATTACGCGACTTCGACCAATACTCTCTACCTCGCCTTTGGAGAGCGCGTCGACCACGCCGCCCTTTACGCCATTGAGAAAATTCTCGATTGCCGGACTCAACCGTGCGTTGCCGGGCGCAAAAGCATTGCGCGCCAACTCGAACTCATGCGCCAACTTCCACGACCCGGCGACGTCGAGTTCGGTCCTATGAACAGCCTTGCGGAAATGGGCCGCATCGCGTCCAGCTACACTGCGCGGCTCGATCCCGAACAAGTCCGCCTGAGCCGCATCGGCCATTTCATCTGGCTGCGCCTGAATGTCCGCAATGGGGTGCAACCGGGCGCCGTCGCCCGCCCCGACAGAAATCCGCCGATGTCCCGCTCCATCTCGACGAACCTTGTCTTCCGCCTGGCAACCGATTCTCCGCGTCCGCTTTCCTACAACCGCCCCGAGCGCAGCCGGGCGCTGCTACACGTTCCGTAGGAAGGGAGAACTTGTCCGCACGCGCAGTTGGGTGCCGTCGCCCATCATCAGAACTACCTGAAAGACGAGTGCCGTGCGATCAAGAAGTCTACAGCGTCCGCTTAAACAACGGCACGGCCAATGCCAGCGTCACCACTGCAAAAATGCTCAGATAAATCATGTCCGGAACAATCGGGCCCAGCCCCGTTTCCTTCAACAGCAGCGACTTGAATCCATGCACCGCATACGTAAACGGATCCACTTTCGCAATCGCCCGCAACCATACCGGAAACGCTTCCACCGGATAAATCGATCCACTGGGGAAAAACAGCAGCGTATTGAGAATTCCGAAAATTGCCCGCGGCACCAGCGGATCCTCGATCCGCACCATCATCAAAAACATCATGGTGTTGAACGCGGCCGAAGTCAGAGCAATCATCACCAGCAGTCCCAGCATGGTTGCCGGATTGAATATCGTCCCCACTCCCGCCATCAGTGACCCGATCACCGTGATCACCACCCCGGTCATCACCGCCTTGATCGCTCCCGCTCCGTTCAGCCCAAACACCAGCTCTGTCTTTGTAATCGGAGTCACCAGGTATCCCTCATGCACTCCGCGCGCCTTGTCATCGATATACAGCATTCCTCCGCCGATCATGACCGACACAAACATCGCCAGCGTGATCGATCCGGGCAGCAGGTACTTCATGTATTCGATATATGGATAAAGCTCGACCACTTCCAGCGCCGTCTGCTGCAACAACCGGGGTGATACGTCCGGCTGATTCAGGGCATTGGTCACTTCAGTCATCTTGTCTTCGAACGACGAACTCATGAAGTTGTCGCTGTTATCCACAATCAGCGCAATTCGTGGATGGTTCTTCTCGTACACCATCTTCGAATACTGCGCGGGAATAATTACCGCACCCTGAATCTTTCCATTACGCACGTCTTCCCGCGCGCGCACTTCATTGTCATAAGGGACGGCTATGAATGTCCCCGCATTCGCCCGCACTGCGTCAAACGCTTCCTTAATGCGGATGGCCTGCGTTCCGTGGTCTTCATCCACGACTCCCATCTTCGCGTCGCGGATTTTTCCTCCAAATGCATTTCCCAGGATGATCAGTTGCACCAGTGGGAAAATCATCGACGCCATCATCAGCGCCGGGGACCGGAAAAACTTGCGCATCTCGCGCTCGATAATCGCCATCATTCGGTTCATGGCCGCAACCCCGGACTCTGCGGCATAGTGAATGCGTGCGCTTTCACCAGTTCATCGCGCAACTGCCGCCCCGTGTAATGAACAAAAACATCGTCCAACGTGGTGTTCTGAACCGTAAGCGTCTTCAGGCCCACCCCCATCACTACTGCCATCTCCACCAGATCGGTGGTTGTGCCCGATCCGTTCGCCGTTAGCACCCGGAACATCCCCCCGCTTTCGTTTTGCACCGACGTCACTGCGGGCAATCCCCGCAGCCGCTCTTCCCAATCCGAAGGAATATGTTCGAATTGCGCCTCAATCACGTTCGATCCTGGCACACTCGCCTTCAACGCCTCTGGCGTATCCAGCGCCACCAGTTTCCCGTGATCCACAATCGCAATGCGGTTGCAGAGCCGGTCCGCTTCATCCATGTAATGTGTAGTAATTAGAATTGTGAGCTGGCGCTTGGCTTTGATGTTGCTGAGCATCTCCCAAACCGCCACCCGGGACACCGGATCAAGTCCCGTGGTCGGCTCGTCCAGAAAGAAAATCTTGGGACTATGCACCAGCCCGCGGGCGATCTCCAGCCGGCGCCGCATCCCGCCCGATAAGGTCTTTGTCTGCGCGCCGCGCCACTTGGTAAGGTCAACCGTTTCGAGTAACTCAGCAATCGCCTCTTTGCGGCGCTTGGCAGGGACGTCGTACAACTTGGCGTAGATATTCAGATTCTCTTCCACCGTCAAGTCCAGATCGCTGGTCAAGGCTTGCGGAATCACTCCAATCGTCCGCCGCACTGCCTCGGGATCCGAGGCCACATCATGTCCCTCGATCTTCGCCCATCCCGCCGTGATCGGAATCAACGTGGTCATCATCCGGATCAAAGTGGATTTCCCCGCTCCATTCGGCCCCAGCAACCCGAAGATTTCCCCCTCCTTGACGGCAAATGAAACATCGTCCACGGCGGTGAACTCGCCATACCGTTTGACGATATGTTCCACTTCAATCGCATTGGGAGCATCGGCCGCGACACCGCTTTTGGTGAACTCAGAAGCCGAGATTCCGCCGCCGTTTGCCTTAATTTCGTTCATTCCTAATCTCCCCGGTGCGAGCGTGGGGATGGGATGCTACCCGTCCGGCGGGGCAAAGCCCTGCCACCACACACACAACGTCAATTACTCTTCGCCGCTTCCGCGCTCTTCGTGGATGTCCCCTGTACCTGCTCGGGAGATACCAGCACCTCGGCCGTCATCCCCGGAACGTAAGCTCCCTTCGGATTTTCAAGCCGCACCTTCAGAGCGATGGTCCGTATATCCCGCTTCCGCCGCCCCACATCCCGTTGCGTGGCAAAATCCGCCTCTGCCGCCTTGTAAAACACCTTTCCTGGAACGATCGTTCCCCCTGGCAAACGCACCCGTAGCGTGTCCCCTAGCCCGATGTGGTCGGACTCGGTTTCAGGAATCGCCGCGAATACCCACGTGTCGCTGAAATCCACTACAGTCACAATCGCCTGCCCCGCGTTCACCACTTCGCCCTCGCGTGCTGCACGCACCAATACCGTCCCCGTCACCGGCGAATAAATCTTTGTGTATCCCAGCCGAACTTCCGCTTCTTTCAATTGCGCCGTCGCGTTTTCGACTTGGGCCCGTGTTGATTCCACCGTGCTCTGCGCCGCCGTCGCCTGATTCGTCCGCGCGAGCGCTGAATTCAGGTCCGCCTGCGCCGCCGTCACCTGGTCTTTCAGCGACTGCACGGTAGCCTCCTGCCCCTTCAGATTCATCTCCGCCTGCACCCGGTCCTGGTCCGATGCCACTCCCGCCTGCGCCAGCCCGATCGTCCGCCGGCTGTCGCTCTCCACCCGGGTCAACATGGCTTCAGCCTGCGCCAGTTGCGCCCGCGCCGATTGCAGCTTCGCCTGCATATTGGATACGTCGCTCGAAGTGGAACCTTTCGTCGACTGCCGCGTATATTCGTTGGCGCTCATTTGCGATCGCATGCTTGCAATCGTTGCCGCGGCCGCGCGCTCCTCCGCCTCCAACTCCGACGGATCTATTAACGCAATCAGGTCCCCCTGCTTGACCTGCGTTCCTTCCTGCACCAGCAGCTTCAGTATCCGCCCCTGAATCTGCGGACTCACCACGATCTGGTTGGCGTCCACCGTTCCTACCAGGACCAGGTCTTTCCCGCCAGGCGTAGAAAAAAAGTAGTACGTCGAAGCAATCGTAAGAATGATCGCCAGAACAATCAGAAATTTATTCCGAGCACTCATCGAAAATCTCCATACCGGTCAGTCCAATGTAGTTCCCCCGTGTGACCCTGCGCACTCCGTGGTTAAAGCTCTTGACCGTGCTGCGCGTCCTTTAGATCCAGGCGGTGATCACGTAAATAACGCCGCCGAAATAAAATCCAGCACAAACGCCCGCCGCTCCCGTATCCGCTCCTCCGAGAGAGGGTCAACCTTCAAAAGCGTCTTCATCACCGGCGCTGCGGCAAAATAGAAAACAATTACCGCTGCCACCGAGGGCAGAAAATCCATCGGATTCACCGCCCGGAATTCTCCCGCCGCAATCCCCTCCCGCAAAACCTCGACCAGTTTCCCGAAAATCGGACGGAAATATTCTTTGGCGACCCGCTGCATGGGCGCGCTGCCCTTGCCACCCGAGCGCATCCACTCTGCCTGCACCACCCGCGGGAATCGCGGATTGGCCGCAATGTAATCGAAATACGTTCCCAGATATTCCAGCATCTTCTGCCGTGGAGGCAAAGTGCTGTCAAGCACGGGCATTACCCGGTGCTGCAGCCCTCCGAACACGTGGTCCAGCACCGCTTCATACAGCGCGTCCTTGTCCTTAAAGTAGTAGTAGAGCAGCGCCTTGTTGACGTGTGCGGCGCGAGCGATCGCATCCGTGCGCGCCCCCGCAATCCCATGCTCGGCGAATTCCCCGACCGCCGCTTTCAGGATAGCGGCGCGGCTTTCTTCTGGTTGCCCGCGGCTGCCGAACCGGGGACGTTGCATCGCTGCACGACCCGTAGAACGCGGCGAACGGACGGTTGCACTCGAAGTTCTCATATAATTAACTGGTTAGTTAGATTGTACTACAGTTCCTTGCCAAACCAAGCCACGCCAGACAATCCTGAAGCAAGCGCTTCCATCGAGTCTTTTCCTCAAGCCTTAGGAGCCGGGGCCGATGTTGCAAAAGAACCGCAGCGGCCGCGCATGGATTGCCGAAATTTTTCCTGCTCCTCGGGCGTCATGTACTCGAAGCGCTCCCTCATGCGATGCCGCCAGCCCATGGGACCGCCGCGCCGGCCGTGGAATCCGCCGAACAGGATCTTGCTGAGCACCAGAATCCCTATCGCTTGCCAGAAACCGATCACATGCCAGCCAAACAGAGCCGGCATCAGCCAGTTCCAGAGCCACATGACCACGGAGCCGAATATGGCGACGAAGAGCACGGCAAACAGCGCGATCTTCAGTCCCTTTACAGCCCAATTTCTCCCCATACTTTTGTTCCTCATTCTTTCGTAAATATCTTTCGCAAATCCGTCATTCTTTCGTAAATTCGTCGTGAATCGCCTGTAGGCGCTCGCGCAGATGCAGCACTGCGTAGTGCTTGCGCGAGAGCAGCGTGTTCACGCTCACGCCGGTTTGTTCTGCAATCTCCTTGAAGCTTTGGCCCATCAACTCATGGGCGATGAACACCTCGCGCTGCTCTTCCGGCAACTCCTCCAGGGCGGCGTCCAGTTCATCGAGCAGCAGACTTCGAGCGTAAGCCGCTTCCGGCCCGGCATCGGAGGAGGGAAGAAGGTCCTCCCACTGAAGTGCTTCTCCAGTCTCTGCGTTCGCCGGCTCGCTCCTGAACCTGGACTCCTCCCGCTGTTTTCGACGGAAAAGGTCCGTGATTCGATTGCGTGCCACGCGGAACAACCAGGCGGTAACCTGCTCCACCGGCTTCATTAACCGGTAGGCTTCCACCAGTTCGTAGAAGACATCTTGCAGGACGTCTTCCGCGTCTTCGCGGTCGGCCACGCGCCGCCGTATGAAGTTGCGCAGGCGCGATTGGTCCCGGACGATCGCTTCGGAGATGCGCTGGTCCTGTTCCGTCATCGCCCACCGTTTTCTGAGCGCCACGTCCATCTACTGATGTAGACGAAGGAGCGCGAGAAATATTGTATGGAGATAAGCAGAAGATTGTGCTGGAAGATGCGTGCAGGGTTGCGCGGCAGACCCCACGTGTTTTGAGTAAGCCAGATTCGCGCAACCAATTTCCCGCTCACTAATTGTGAATGGCGGCTCGGCGATAGAGAGGAACTATCAATCTTTTGGTGTTGGGTTCCTGATTGTCTGTTCGCAGGCAGAAACGAACGAATCGTGATCCTCCGCTCTTAGAAACGCCTGGAAGTCCAGAACCATACGACACTGTTGACCGGCCTCAATGTGGTCATTCGTCTGCATCGCGATCTTCGAAAGCATCCACGACTGGTCTGCAATTGCTTGCCCATAGGCCTCTCGATCGCCAGGATGGTTGGCGCCCGCCTTCTTAAAATTCTTTTGGTAAATGGCAATCGATCGGGTGGCATGATCGCGTGCAAGATCGTAGCGTTTCTCCTCACCATACAGCCTGCCGAGGTCGGCTAGCGTTGCCGCCATTTCGGGCGCATCTTTGTCGCCGTTTTCACGAAGCTTCTGCGCTTTTTTGTAGTACTCCTCTGCTACATCGTATTTTTGCTGCGCCATAGTTAGACGGCCCATGGAGATCACCCACTGCCAACGCTCTAACTCGTGAGTACGGTCATCGTGCACCGAGGCTAGAGCGTCTTGCGCCTGGTTCAATTGTTGCCCTGCACCGGTGTAATCTCCCTTGTCCATCAACGTCTGCGCCGACTCTTCCGCAGTCCAGAAGTTGTCGTGGATAAGTACATCGGCACGATCCTCAGCGTCGTTCTTCCACCAAGGATGCCCGAACGTCACCACTACCAGAGTCACGACGGCGGCTGGTTTCCCATCTACATCGAACGGCCGGTACTTCCACCGATTTACGCTTTCGATTGCAGCTGGAGCCAGCATGGGATGGCCTTTGACAAGACGCCGCACCGATGCGGCCCCGGATTCGTCGATGGCGACTTCAAGAATGACGTTGCCTTGGATACGCGCTGCCGCCGCTGATGGTGGATAGGTCATCGGCGCTTTCTTGAGGAGATGCTTTTCAGCTTCCGCAAGCGAAATATGCTTCAGAGAAGTCTGCGCAGACACGGCGAGAGCCAGAGCTAAAACAACAAGGATCGCTCGCATAAAGAATGAGTATATTCCAAGGGTTTGCCGTGACGTGGAGCAAAGATCGCCCCAGTTCGAGGAGTATGTGACTTACTGGCTATTGTCCGGACTGTGAAGAAAACAGCGTTTGCACTAATTGCGAATTCAAACCCCGCGAGCCGTCAGGACACTATGGCCTACTCCGTCCCGCCCGCGATCGAAGGCACCAGCAGTACCTCGTCGCCGTCCTGAAACGAATAGGAATTACCTCCAATGAAGCGAATGTCTTCTTCATTCACATAGATATTCAGGAAGCGGCGCGTCTCTCCCGCTTCATCCCGCAAATGGGGTTTCAGGTCGGGGAACTGCGCGTCGAGTTCCGAGAACAATTCATTGAGGTTTGCCGCCGAGCAAACGACACGCGGCGTTCCGGCCGTAAGCCGGCGTAAAGCCGTAGGAATTTGAATCGTGATGCTCATGATGCCTCCAAAGGCTTAAAGATAACGAGAATTTTGTCAGTCGTTGTTGGTTTGTCGTTAGTCGCTGGTCGTTAGTCGTTAGCTTGCTCAACTACCACGACGACCCACCGAGCGCTAGCGCCCCGCGATCGACCAACGACGAGCGACCAGCGACCGATCTCTATCGCCCAACCACCGCCGCATCCGCCACGGCCGCCGGCAACGCGGCCGCTTTCGACGCCAGATACGCTTCGAACTCGGCGAGCTTCGGAGCGATCGGAGTTTCAGCCTGGTACTTGTCCGCCAGCACGTCCGTCGTCTTGAGTCCGTTGCCGGTGATGCAGAGCACGGTCGTCTCGTCGGGCAGAATGCGGTCCTGCTGGATCAGCTTGCGCGCGGTTCCAACCGTGACGCCGCCCGCGGTCTCCGTGAAGATACCCTCGGTTTGCGCCAGCAACTGGATGCCGCTAATCACCTCGGGATCGGAAACATCTTCCGACCATCCGCCACTCTTGGTGATCGCCTTGAGCGCGTAATGTCCGTCGGCCGGATTGCCGATCGCCAGCGACCGTGCGATCGTCTTGGGACGCTGCGGCTCAATCTCGCTGCTGTACTGCTTGATCGCGGTCGAGATCGGAGAACACCCCGTGGCTTGCGCGCCAAAGAACTTCACCGGCTTGGGATCGACCAATCCAAGCAGAATGAGCTCATCAAACGCCTTCTTGATCTTGGTAATTAAAGACCCGCCCGCCATCGGCACCACGATGTTATCGGGCAAGCGCCATCCCAGTTGCTCAGCGATCTCATAGCCCACCGTCTTCGAACCTTCGGAATAATAAGGACGAAGATTGACGTTCACGAACCCCCAATTATGTTCATCGGCGATCTGCGAGCACAACCGGTTGACGTGATCGTAGCTGCCATTGATGCGCACCAGTTCCGCGCCAAACACCTGCGTGCCGAGAATCTTCGCAGGCTCCAGATCGGAGGGAATAAATATCCACGCTTTAAACCCTTCGCGAGCCGCTTGCGCCGCAACCGCGTTTGCGAGATTGCCGGTCGACGAGCAAGCCACGGTATCGAACCCAAAGCTGCGAGCGTTCGCCAGGGCAACGGCGACCACTCGATCTTTAAAGCTCAAAGTGGGCAGGCACACCGCGTCATTCTTGATAAGCAACTGCCGGGACCCAATTTTCTCGCCCAGCCGCGGAGCGCTCACCAGCGGCGTGAACCCTACCGGCAATGAAGGCTGATACCCCTGCGGAAGCGGCAGCAATTCGCGATAGCGCCAGAGGTTCGGCGCCCGCGACGCGAACAGCTCTCGCGAAACAGTTGTGCGGAGCGAATCGTAATCGTAGGTAACCTCGAGGGGCGAAAAACAATCTTCGCAGTAGCTGCGCGGTTGGTTGCTCGAGGTTTTGCCGCATTCGCGGCAGCGGAGGTGGTGCGTGCTCGTCTCCATCTTGCTACTTCTTTCTGTGACTGAGGGACGAGCCGGGTAAATTACCCAGTTAACACAAAACCCCTTTTCCGGGATGGAAAAGAGGCTCGGGTGCGACCAAAAATCGCTTAACCCCGAATCTCATGGTCCCCGTTACCGGGCGAGAGTTGGCACCTGCGATGGAGATAGATGATCTCTATCCGGTTGCCGTGGCGTCCTAGGGCTCGTCCCTCAGCCACTCTGCATGAAATTCCGGTTTACTCGGTTAAGAGCAAACTTGGGGAGGATGATATAAGCGACTGAACGGTCTGTCAAGCGGGATTTTCGGAATTATGCACTTGACAAACCCACACGTTTAAGCTAATGTTTATGCATGGAAAACGAACTCAATCTAGTCACTCTGGCTCAACACTTTAGCGATGAAGACAAGGCGCGGGAGTTCCTAGAGAAGTTGCGTTGGCCCGATGGCCCTGTTTGCCCGAAGTGCGGCGAAGTGAACAATGCCTATCGCCTAGAACCTAAGCCGTCCAAGAAGGACAAACACGTCCGCAAGGGCGTGTGGAAGTGCGGCGGTTGCCGGGAGCAGTTCACCGTCACTGTGGGCACGATCTTCGAGGACAGCCACATCCCCCTGAGCAAATGGCTGCTTGCCTATCACCTGCTCTGTGCCAGCAAGAAGGGCATGAGCGCCCACCAGCTTCACCGGATGCTCAAGGTCACGTACAGGAGCGCATGGTTCATGGCGCATCGGATTCGTTACACGATGAGCCAAGAACCGTTGTCGTCGAAGCTCCAAGGGATTATCGAAGTTGACGAAACTTACGTCGGCGGCAAGATGCGTACACACCCATATGCCACAAAGCTGGGCGAGAGGCCAAAAGATAGACCTAGCGGCGTTTCCAATAAAGCAGCGGTCGTTTCTGTTTTGCAACGTGGTGGGCGAGTGCAATCCATTCACATGCCGAAAGTGACAGCGGAGAATCTTCGCACCGTGGTAAAGCAAATGGTGCACGAGGACGCGCACGTGATGACAGATAGCTCCTGTGTTCTCGCGGGTGCTCTGCCAACGCACAAGCATGATTCTGTGAACCATGCCGCGAAAGAGTACGTCCGTTACGAGGACGGCGTTTGCATCACGACGAACACGATTGAAGGCTACTTTTCTATTCTCAAGCGTGGTATCAACGGTGTATACCATCATGTTGGAAAGCAACACCTGCACAGGTATCTGAGCGAGTTCGACTTTCGGTATAACGCTCGCAAAGTGAACGATGGAGAGCGGACACTACAGGCTCTCAAAGCGACGGGCGGAAAGCGGCTAATGTTGCGGGACTCACTCAGGAAGGTGCAATAAAAAGTTAAGCCCGCTGTAGGGGCGGGCCTAGAAATCTCTGCGAAGGGTCGCCGGAGATGAGCCATTAGTGTATCTCAAGGCGGCCCGCAATGCAGTATCAAAATATCTAGAGGCGATCCATGTTGAGCATTGGAGGATTGGTTCGATCATTGAGGAGCGCACGAAACTCGACAAAGAAGCGGTTGCCAAGTTGTTCCTCGAAGCTCAAACCAAGGACGCTACATATGCCGTTGGCTGCGGGATTATTAACGAGATTAAAGACGTCAAGATGGCCCCTGGCTGTCCCGTAATCTCGCTTGTATTCCAGCGCTAGACCGTTCAACTGGCTTCGAGACTGATTAAGAATTTGTTCCATAAATCACCTTCACAGTTTTACATCGGCCATCATGTTGGTCAACATTACCGTTGCCGATTATCACTGTCAATAAATCACTGCTCCCCTTTCTAAATTCTACTCCTTAATCGGGAATAAGCCCTGTCACGGTGTTTCATTATGAGATTTCCTCCTTGGGTTTGTAAAAGGCATAATTCCGGAAAAAAAAGTTGACGAGGGGCTTGACTTAAAAACGAAACCAGCCCCATACTCACACTCGTAATCGGTCTCTCGCGGATTTCTTAGCTCCCCAGACGTGGAAACAAGTCCACGGTTGGGGTTTTGGCTTTTTAGGGCCGATTACTCCCACCTTCGCGGCGAACTCCACGAATTCAAG
>Ga0209040_10004058_pt1 | contig 11122 bp, 10 predicted proteins | sample BogFormECP12_OM3_FD_188240 | JGI IMG/M metagenome (GOLD analysis project Ga0209040, IMG submission 188240) | Bog forest soil microbial communities from Calvert Island, British Columbia, Canada - ECP12_OM3 (SPAdes) (version 2) | ecosystem: Environmental > Aquatic > Freshwater > Wetlands > Bog ... | reverse complement strand
TGAAGGGGTTCGTGGGTGTGTCCGGGAAGGCCACTTGTCCGGCCGTACCGCCGAGCAGCGGATTGGTCGCGAGCGCGGTGATGATCCCGGCAAAGGGGCCGGGAACCACAGGCGTGGCCTGACAGCAGTTCTCGCTGCGGCGCGAGAAGTCGCCGATAATGAGCACACTGACGTCGTTGCCGGGAGTCAGCAGGTACTGTCCGCGCACCGTATAGAAGTTGCGGTTGTTGACCGCGTCGTCACCGTTCCCGGTTCCCGTCTCGACGTTGAGAAAGCCGTCGCGCTTCTGGAATCCGGCGTAGAGGCGGAAGGCGGAGAAATCGCCGAGCGGCCCGGTGATCGACCCTGAGGCCTCCTTGTCGTCGAAATTCCCGCCCGTGATCTCGGCGGTTGCCCCGAAGGTCGTCGAGGGGCGCTTGGTCACGATGTTGACGACGCCGGCGTCGTTGTTCTTGCCGAACAGTTCCCCTTGCGGGCCTTCGAGCACCTCGATCCGGTCGATTTCGCCGAGACTACCGAAACCGACGCCGTTGCGCGGCCGGTAAACTCCGTCGATGACGATCCCGACCGAGGATTCCAGGCCCGGGTTGTCGCCGACGGTGCCGATGCCGCGAATGCGCACGGTCGTGACGTTCTCGGACGTCGTCGAGGTCGTCGTCATGCCCGGCGTCAACACGGTCAAATTCTTGATGTCGGTGATGCCCGCATCCTTGAGCTGTTGGCCCGAAATCGCCATGACCGAGATCGGGACATCCTGGAGATTCTGTTCGCGCTTTTGCGCAGTAACGACGATCTCGGTCAGAGCCGGCTGGCTCGGCGTGTCGGCCGCCAAGCCTGCTTGAGCGCCGACGATCGTTGCGAGCGCACCAGCTACGGCGGCAGGCAGGGCGGGCAGAAAAACAACAAGCCTCCGCATGCGATGATTTGAATTCGATCGGCGCGATCCCAGGACTCGTAATGTAAGACTCATCGTATTCCCCTCCGGCGATTGTATGCGCGGCCTTCAATGGCAATTCTTATCTGGCCGACCCCTGATTCGCTGGCGTCGACGCAGTGGGCGGAGTTAGCCGCCGGGCTCGCATCGTCGCAAATCTAGCTCCATTCGCAGCTTACGGAAACACACCGATTGTGCGGTACCGCAGGCGCCAACCTGTTGACCGCAGACGCCATTTACTGGCCTATCAGCGTCCGCGGTCGCGTCGGCGCGACATCGACGACCGACGGATGGTGCGCCGCACATCCCGGGCTGCAGCAGCCTGGCCGGCGATCGACGCTCACGCGGATTGGGGCTATGCTCGGCTGCTGGGGGCGGTGGCGCTCGGGCTCGATCGCGAGGCTCGGGCATGATCGCGAGGTCGCCAAGGAAATGCGGACATCAACCGCATCGAGTCAAAATTCGATCCTGGGGAGTTGCGTCAAAGCGATCGGTCGGGCGCTGGATGCGGCAGGCTGTGATGCGGCTGCGCTGCTCGCCGAGGCGGGCTTCGACCTCAAGGAGTTGGATGGTCCGGACGCGCGTTGCCCGCTGACCAAGACCGCGCTGCTGTGGCGCCTTGCGCTCGCCGCAACTGGAGATCCCGCGTTCGGCCTCAAACTGACCAAGCACTTCAAGCACACGATGTTTCATTCCTTGGGCTATGGACTGTCCGCGAGTTCGACGCTCAAGGAGGCATTTGAGCGCGTGCAGCGCTTTTCACATGTCGTCACTGACGCCGTCGACTATCAGTTCTTCCGGCGCGGACCCGAATATCATTTGATCTTCGAACCCGCGGCCGAGGTGCCGATCGAATCGATCGACGCGTTGGTCGGCATGTACCTGCAGCTGTGCCGTTCGCTGATCGGGCGCGAATTCTCGCCGCTGTCGATCGAATTGCGGCGTCCGCGGCCCGCGGTCGTCGATGATTTCGAACGCCTATGGCGTGCGCCGCTGCATTTCGGCGCCGAGCAAAACCGGCTGATCTTCGACCGCGACAGCATCGAGCGTCAGCTCGATACGGGCAACCCGGAACTCGCGCGCCTGAGCGATGCGATCTCCACTCAATATCTCGCGAGGATCGAGCGCCACAACATCGAGGCACGGGTGCGCGAAGTCGTGACGCAGCGATTGCCGGGCAGCGAGCCGACCCAGGAGGAGGTCGCCGATATCCTCAACATGAGTTCACGCACACTGCAGCGCAAGCTCGGCGATAGCGGCACGACGTTTAAAAAGATCGTCGACGAAACGCGGCAAGCGCTCGCGCTCGCGCACCTCAGCATGCCGCAATTGAGCATCAACGAGGTCACGCATCTGCTCGGGTTTTCCTGCAGCAGCAGCTTCACGCGCGCATTTAGGCGCTGGACCGGTCTATCGCCATCCGAGTGGCGCGCGGGCAGCGGTGCGCAAGTCCTGCAGGCGCCGCGGCCGTCACTCGGATCGGCCGCCCAACGCAGTCAGTCCGCGAACGCCGCATACACCATGTCGCGAAACAGCATCCGGTAGTATTCCCGCTGCCCGGGTGCTTGGATCAGCAGAATCGCAAACAACTGCTCGGCCGGATCGACCCAAAAGGTCGTGCCCGCAAGGCCGCCCCAGAAATACTGGCCGACCGAGCCCGGCACCTGAGCGATGCCGGCGTGCAGCCGCACCGCAAAGCCGAGTCCAAAGCCATAACCCGCGGGCAGCAGATCCGATGCACCGGTGATCGATCCGAGGTGATCGGACGTCATGAATTCGACCGTCTTGCGGCTCAGCAGCCGCACGCCGTCGAGCGTTCCGCCGTTCTGCATCATCTGCAGGAAACGCGCGTAGTCGGCGGCCGTCGAGACGAGGCCGGCGCCGCCCGACTCGAATCGCGGCGTACTTCGGACATCCATGAGCCGCACCGCCGTGCCGGTTTGCGGATCCCGGGAATGCGCTTCGGCGAGGCGCCCATGATGCGCCGGCGGCACGTGAAACGCGGTGTCGACCATCCCGAGCGGCTGCAAAATCTGCTCGTCGAGAGTTGCGCTCAGCGTCGATCCAGACAGCACCTCGACGAGGCGTCCGATGACATCCGTGGAGCGGCCGTATTCCCAGCACGTTCCCGGCTGGTGCAGCAGCGGCAATTGCCCGAGTGCCGCCACGTGCTCGGCGGCGCTCATCTCGAGGCTCGAGAGCTTCGCCGACATATACATTTTGTGCACCGGGCCGTTGCCGCGGAACTCGTATGTTAGACCCGAGGTATGCCGCAGCAAATCCTGGATCGTCACGGGGCGCGCCGCAGGCACGAGCTCGATCTGATCGCCGCGCGCCACTGCGACCTTCGGGTTCGCGAGCTCCGGCAGATATTTCGAGACCGGATCGCCCAGCAAAAAGCGTCCTTCTTCGAACAGCATCATCGCCGCGACCGTCACGATCGGCTTTGTCATCGAATAGATTCTGAAGATCGCATCCCTGGTCATCGGCGCGTCCTTGACCGGATCGCGTCGGCCGAAGCTCTCGAAATAGCCGATCTTGCCGTGACGCGCGATCAGCGCCACCGCTCCGGGCACGCGGCCGCGCGCGACTTCGTCGCGCATGACTTGGGAGAGGCGGTCGAGGCGGGCGGAACTCAAGCCGATTTCTTCGGGCAGGGCGGTCGGCGGTGCGAGCGAACTCATCTAAGTCAAATCTCCAAACACGATGACGCCGCGTCCCGGACGCCCCTCTTGCAAGTCGGCAAACGCTTGCGCTGCTTCGTCGATCGAATAGGTCCGGGTGATGAGTTCGTCGAGCTTCAATCGACCGCTGCGGTAGAGGGCAATGAGCCGCGGAAAATCCAGTTGCGGTCGCGCCGAACCATAATAGCTGCCGGTCAAGGTCTTTTCAGTGATCGCGACCTGTTGCGCATTCAGAACGATCTTGTCGGCGGGCGCCGCAATACCGACGGTCACCGCGGTCCCGCCCCGGCGCAGCACGCCGAAGGCCTGCTCGGAAATGCGCCCGAGGCCGACGCAATCGAAGGCATAATCGGCGCCGCCGCCCGTGAGCTTGTACAGGGCTTTGCCGACCTGGTCCGTTCCCGTCACATCGAACGTGTGCGTGGCGCCGAAGCGCATCGCTAGTTCGAGTTTGGGCGCGCTCGTGTCGACCGCGACGATCATTGCCGCGCCCGCAATCGCGCACCCTTGTATCGCATTGAGACCGACGCCGCCGCAGCCGAACACGACAGCGATTGAGCCCGGTTCGACGCGAGCGGTGTTGACCGCGGCGCCGAAGCCGGTCATGACGCCGCAGGCGATCAATGCAGCCCGGTCGAGCGGCATTTGGCGGTCGATCTTCACGAGATTGTCGGCGTGCAAGGTCGCATACTCGGCCATGACGCCGCAGCCGCAAAATACGTTGAGCGGCGAGCCGGCCGCATCGAATGTGCGCACGCTGCCGTCGGGCAAAGTGTAGAGCGCCTGCAGCGACTGCACGCACAGCTGCGGGCGACCCGTTTGGCAGTAGTGGCAACGGCCGCAGATGCTGACGAAGGAGCTGACGACGTGATCGCCGATCGCGTAGCGGCTCACGCCCTCACCGACCGCGGTCACGATTCCGGCGCCCTCATGCCCCAATACGAGCGGCAAGGGATAGGCGATCGTTCCATTGGTCGCCGATAAATCACTGTGGCATACCCCGCATGCGGCGAGCCGGATCATGACCTCGCCCTGGCGCGGCGGCTGCACCTCGATCTGCTCGACCGATACGGGTAAGCCCAGCGCGCGCGCGACGACCGCTTTCGATCCTTGACTCACGGCGCTGCGGTGCCCGCGCGCCAGTTCGACGGCGATCGGCCGGTCCAACGCCGAAATGCGCGCGTAAAACTGCTGCCGGAGGAAAACCCGAGCAAATACGTGATCTCACCGACGCTGTGATGCGGCGCGCTGAGGTAAATCAATGCCAGCGAATGGCGGGTCTCGTCGAGAATCTCCTTGTAGGTCGTGCCGCTCTCGCCGAGCTTTCGCTGCAGCGTGCGCGCGCTCATGCAAAGCTGTTCGGCGACCTCGTCCTGCGAAGGTTCTGCGAATTGCAATCGCTGCATCAGCACCTCGCGAACGCGCGCCTGAATGTTGTCGCGCTCGATGCGAGCCAAGTATTGGAGTGCGATCGCATCGGCGCGCAGCGCCAAGTCGGGATTGGCGCCGTCGAGCGGCGCCTCGATACCGGCGCGGTCGAACACCAGCCGATTCTGCGCGGCGCCGAATTGCAGCGGCGCCCGGAACAGTCGTTCGAAGGTCTCGATGACCGCCGGCCGCGGGCGCCGCAGTTCGATGTGCCGCGGCGAAAAATCGCGGCCGATCAAGGAGCGGCACATTCGTAGCTGCGCTCCGACCAAGGCGTCGATCGATTCGAACGGAACCCCGGCCGCGGGCTCGATGACGAAATCATAATCGTCGCCGCATCTTCGGAACTCGTATTCGACCGCGTCGCTGGCGACGTGGCAAAAACGCTGGAGCCTTTCGAAGGCATCCTTCAAGGTCGAACTCGCGCACAGCCCGTAGCTCAAGACATGGAAGGTCGTGTGCCGGATATGGCTCGCGACCTTGACGCCGAATGCCGGATCGCCCGTCGCGGCGACGGCGATCTCCCAGAGGCGCGCGGTATTGACGAGCGGACAAAGCAGCGTCGGACCATCGAGAGACTTCAGATCGAAGCCGGCTTCGGCGAGCAGCGCGCCGCTGTCGCAGCCCGCCGCGTCGAGTGCACGGCCGATCGCCTTGATCCAGGCGGCGAGAATATAGCCGCGACCTGCGGTGGCCTGCGCTCGAGTTGCTGGATTTCCCGCTCTAATCGTCATGCGATTTAGATGCCCCCGACAGAGCTTAGACGCAAAATGCGGGTGCGTCGAATGCCTACCGGAGAGCGGCGCGCGCACGGTGCAGTATCAATCACGATGCAACACGACCGGAAGCGACGATGATAGGCCGCCGTCGACGGCAAAGGCCTGACCGTTGACGTAGGATGCGGCATCGGACGCGAGAAACAACGCCATCTGTGCAATTTCGCCCGGCTCGCCCGCACGGCGCAAGGGATTGAGCTGACCGATCCTGCGCTCGCTGCCGCGGGCGCGCGCCTGTTCGAAGATCGGGCGAGTCATGCCGGTTTCGATGAGCCCGGGGCAGATCGCGTTGATGCGCACGCCGGTGCCCGCGAGTTCATTGGCGGCGGTTTGAACCAAGCTGATGACGCCGGCCTTGCTGGCGCTGTAGGGCATGCATCCGGCGCCCGAACGCAATCCGGCGACCGACGCCGTACAAATGATCGAACCGCGCCGCTGCCTGGTCATCGCGAGCGCTGCGTGCTTGGCCGCGAGAAACGTACCGATCAAATTGATTCGCAGGATCTGCTCCCAGCGCTCGGCGGTCTCTTCGAAGAACGGCACGAGGCCGCCGCTGATGCCGGCATTCGCAAAGCAGACATCGAGGCTGCCGAATTCCTCGACCGCGGCCGCCATGGCGCTCGCGACGTGCTGTTCGACCGCCGAGTCCTTGACGAGCCCAATCGCGCGGCCGCCCGCCGCTCGAATCGCCGCGACCGTCGCTTCGACTTCCGGCGCGCGATCCAATGCCACGACCGACGCTCCTTCAGCGGCGAACAGCAGCGCGCTCGCGCGTCCGATGCCGCTCGCCGCGCCCGTCACGAGGGCCGTTTTGGCCTGCAACCGATTCATGCGCCACACCGTTTGTTGAAGGGGACCCGATGCGCGCAGTATCGCAGCCTCGGTGGCTTCGCGTCGACACCCACGGTCGCGTCGGCACCCGCCGTCGTGTCGACACGGGCCGTCGCGTCGACGGCTCGTTGCGCCTCGACACCGTGTCTCATTGTTGTTCTATGATGAGGCCATGACAAATGCAGCTGCGCCCCTCGACGGTCTACTGGTACTCGATCAGCGCCGCCGTGCTGCGCGACTTGCTCGGCGAGGGTGCGGCGAAATGATCGTGCGGCCATGACGGCACCGACCCCGTTCCGCGCCGACATTCCATTCGTCAAGGATCTGGGGGTGGAGTTTCTCGCGGCGGACGCCGGGCGCGCGACGATCGCGCTGCAGCTGCATGCGCGTCACCTCAATAGCTGGAACGTCGCGCACGGCGGCGTCATCGTGACTCTGCTCGACGTCGCGATGGCCGTTGCCGGGCGGTCGCTCGACCTCAGCGCTGGCGGCGGCGTCACGGTCGAGATGAAGACGAGCTTCGTGCAGCCGGGCTTGGCCGGCAGCCGCCTCACGGCGAGCGGCCACGCGTTCCATCGCTCATCGACGATGGCTTTTTGCGAAGCTGAGGTGCGCGATCAGTCCGGACGACTCATCGCGAAGTCGATGGGTACTTTCAAGGATATCCGCCTGCACCCGGTCGACAGTCCAGCCGACGGCCAGTGACCGCGGGATCCGCTCACACGATCGAGGCGCCGCCGTCCACGGCGATGTATTGACCGGTCACGTGGCGCGACGCGTCCGAGGCGAGATACACCGCCGCGCCCTGCAGGTCAGTGTCGTTGCCGATGCGTCCGAGCGGCGTCTGGGCAATCACCGATGCCCCGATTTTCTCGAGCAAGCCGCTCGCCATTTTCGAAGGGAAAAATCCCGGGCAAATCGCATTGACGCGAATGCCGTAAGGTCCCCACTCGCTGGCGAGGGCGCGAACCATGTGCAGCGCCGCGGCTTTCGAGGCGTAGTAGGGCAGCGCTTTCATCTTCGCCCCGATGCGCAGCGCCGCGACCGAGGCCACGACGATGATGTTGCCCGCGCGGTTCGGGATGAAACAACGATTCGCGACGGCCTGGCTGAGCACAAAAACGCTGGTCGCATTGAGTGTCATGACCTTGTTCCAGGCGTCGAGCCCGAGCTGCTCGGCCGGCGCGCCCCAAGACGTGCCCGCGTTGTTGACCAAGATGTCAATGCCGCCGAAACGCGCGAGCACCGCCTCGACGAGCGCCGGCGCCTGCGCGGCGTCGGCGAGATCGTTGACCACCGTGAGCACATCGATGCCGTGCGTCTCGAGCTGCGATTTGGCTTCGGCGAGCTCGGCGGGGTTGCGCGCGCTGATCGCGATTCTAGCGCCCATTTCGCCGAGTCCGGTCGCGATCTGCAGCCCGAGACCGCGTGAACCGCCGGTGACCAGAGCCACCTTTCCGTCCAATTCGAACATTTCGCGGACGCTCATTCGACGCACCCTCAGAGATTTGCGGCCCGGGACCCGAGAATCGACCTCGAGTCTAGTAGCGACGGTGGTCTCGATCAATGACGATCGTGTAGAGTCATGCGAGGAGGCAGCCCCCATGTCCAATACGTATCGGCGCATCGTGCTTGCATCACGGCCAACCGGATGGGTCGTACCGGAGAATTTTCGGCTCGAAACCTTGCCCGTTCCGACCCCCGGTCCGAACGAGGTGCTGGTGCGCAACCACTACCTCTCGCTCGATCCTTACATGCGCGGCCGCATGAACGAGGGGAAGTCGTATGCGCAGCCGCAGGAAATCGGCGCGACCATGATCGGTGCGACTGTCGGCGAAGTGGTCGCGTCGCATCATCCGGCGTTCATCGTCGGCAGCCACGTGCGTGGAATGCTCGGCTGGACCGAATTCGGCGTCGTGAACGGCAAAGCGCTCGAGCGAATCGATACGCGCAAAGTTCCGATGTCCGCCTATCTCGGCGTCGTCGGCATGCCGGGCATGACGGCCTGGTACGGATATCACAAGATCTTGGCCCCGAAGGCCGGCGAGACCCTCGTCGTCAGCGCGGCGAGCGGCGCTGTCGGTAGCGTCGTCGGCCAACTGGCCAAGCTCGGCGGCCTTCGCGCCGTCGGGATCGCCGGCGGCCGGGAGAAATGCCGCTATGTGACCGATGAATTGGGGTTCGACGCCTGCGTCGATTACCGCGAGGCGAAGGACGCGAAAGAACTCGCGAAAGCCCTGCGCAACGCCGCACCGAACGGCGTCGATGCACATTTCGAGAATGTCGGCGGCGACGTTTTGAATGCGGTCATGAGTTTGCTGAATCCATTCGCGCGCGTTGCAATCTGCGGTCTGATCAGCGACTACAACAACGCGGCGGGAGCCGCTGCGGCGAGCGCGATCCGCAATCCCGCGGTGTTTCTCGTCGCGCGCATCAAGATGCAAGGCTTCATCGTCTCGGACCATCTCGAGCTTTGGCCGCAGGGTCTCACCGATCTCGGCGCTTTGCTCGCCGCCGGAAAGCTCAAATTTCGCGAGACCATCGCGGAGGATCTCGCGAGCGCGCCCGAGGCATTCATCGGGCTGCTGCGCGGCAGAAATTTCGGCAAACAGATCGTCAAGCTGGTTTGAAACCGGCGCTCGACGAGGCCTGATCATGGGAGGCATCTACCTCGTGCGCCACGGCCAGGCGGCATTCGGTACCGACGATTACGACCGGCTGACCGAGATTGGCTTGACCCAGGCGCGTTTGCTCGGAGGGTTTCTTGCCTCTCGGCAGCTGCGTTGCGCCGCGATCTATACCGGGACACTGCGACGCCACGCCGAAACTGTGCGGGGCATTCTCGACGGCGGTCCGGCAATCGCACGCGATGCAGCGGTCGAGAGTGTTCCCGGACTCGACGAGTACCAAGCCGAAGCGCTGATCGCAGCCATGTTCGGCGATTCATTCGCGCCCGCGTCGATCGCGACGCGCGACGATCCGGCGGCGGTGCGCGGGCATTTTCGTCGTTTACGCGAGTCCCTGCTCGCATGGACCGAGGGCCGCATCCAGCCGGCCGGCATGCCGGATTGGCCGACGTTTCAAGCGGCGGCGGTCGATGCTCTCGTGGCAGCCCGGCGCAGCCATTCGGACGGCGACGTACTGATCGTGAGTTCCGGCGGCCCCATCGCCGCGATCGTTGCGGCGGCGCTCGAATCGCCTCCGCAGATTGCGGTCGAGCTCAATCTGCGCATTCGAAACAGCGCGGTCACGGAATTCACGATGTCTGCGCGGCGCCATCAGCTGCTGAGCTTCAATGCGCTGCCTCATCTCGAGGCGCAGTCGGATGCAAGGCTGATGACTTACGCCTAAACGGGATCGCGTCTCGACGCATTCGGCCGTTGGAGCTAAAGTGCAGACAAATGCCTGCGTCCACGAATTCCGCCACGGGTGCGGGAACCGCCGATCTCGACGCCGCCGCGCTCAGCGCCTGGCTCGAACAACACGTCGCGGGATTTCGAGGGCCGATCGCCTTGACGAAATTCGACGGTGGGCAGTCGAACCCGACTTATCGGCTCGACGCGGCGAGCGGCGCCTACGTGCTTCGCCGCAAGCCCTTCGGGACTTTGTTGCCGTCGGCCCACGCCGTGGAGCGCGAATATCGCATCCTGACGGCGCTGTACCCGCTCGGCTTTCCGGTGCCTCGCGTGTATGCGCTTTGCGAAGACCCTGCCGTGATCGGCCCGGTTTTCTATTTGATGGCCTTGGTCGACGGCGAGAATTTCACCGACGGTGCGCTTCCCGGTTTGTCCAAGCAGGCGCGCACGATCGTCTATCACGGCATGATCGACGCGCTTGCGGCGCTTCATCGGATCGATCCGCAGGCCGCCGGGCTGTCGACGTTCGGTCGCCCCGGCAATTTTTTCGAACGTCAAGTCGCACGTTGGATCAAGCAGTATCGGGCATCCGAGACCGACCGGATCGAGGAGGTCGAGCGACTGATCGCGTGGCTGCCCGCGACCTTGCCGCCGCAAACCGGCGTTTCGATCGTGCACGGCGACTATCGGATCGACAACCTGATCATGACTCGATCCGGCGAAAGGATTCTCGCAGTTCTCGATTGGGAACTCTCTACGCTCGGCGATCCGCTCTCGGACTTCTCGTACTTCCTCATGAGTTGGGTCACGCCGGTCGATCGGCGCGCGGGCCTGCTGGGCCTCGATCTCGAGAGTCTCGGCATCCCGACGCTCGAGAGCGTGGTCGCGCGATACTGCGCGAAAACCTCGCGGGATGCGATTCAAGACCTCGACTGGTATTTTGCGTTCAACCTGTTTCGCCTCTTGGGGATCGCCCAGGGAATCAAGAAGCGGCTCATCGACGGCAATGCCTCGAGCGTGCGAGCCGGCGAGTTGGCGGGCCGCGTCCCGCAGATCGCGGCGCAAGCCTGGCGCCACGCGCTGCGCGCAGGCGCCTGAGCCCGCGCGTCCGCG
>Ga0209040_10004057_pt1 | contig 11123 bp, 12 predicted proteins | sample BogFormECP12_OM3_FD_188240 | JGI IMG/M metagenome (GOLD analysis project Ga0209040, IMG submission 188240) | Bog forest soil microbial communities from Calvert Island, British Columbia, Canada - ECP12_OM3 (SPAdes) (version 2) | ecosystem: Environmental > Aquatic > Freshwater > Wetlands > Bog ... | reverse complement strand
CTCTAGCAGTTGTCCTGGACCCCCGCTTGCGCGGGGGTGACGATAACCCGACGAGATGCGGCTCCACACATTCGCCAATTTATGCAACGAGGTACTAGCTTCAGATCTGCTGGTTTCACTGATCGGCGGCGTGCAGACCGTTAAGAATATAGAGAAATACTACCGAGACTACGAGATTCAGGAAACAATTCCACAGAACGTTAGCGAGGCGATTGGTCTCTATCGAAGATCAATGCAATATATCGGCGCAATCTATTCGGCTGTAGAAATTAAGAACACCAACTGGTCACGGCCACACTGGTTCTATACCCTGTTTAATTGCGTGTCTCATGCCCACACTCCAATTGTGGGGTTGGAACAGGCGCCTCGGCCACCGCTGACAGAACAGACGGTGCAGCACTGGCGAGGAGAACTCGATGAATTGAGCGCGCTCTACGACAAATACACTGAGGAGAGTGACGAAGACGTTCCGGCCCGCTTTGCGCGGTTCATCAATTTCGCACAGCGCCGAACCACCGACACTGAAGCTCGGAGGGAGCGCGCAAAGTTCGTCATTGAAGCCATCGCGGGATGATACTCGCCGACCTTACTGTTTTTCGGGATGCCATTGCGGCGCGTCACGTCGCGATAATGACCTTGGTAGACCAGATCGACGCAGCACCTCAGGACATTGAGTCCACCAATCAGCAAGCCGACGCCTATGCCGAAGCTCTCTTCCTTCGCGCATTCACTGCATACGAGAACGACGTCGAACGACTTTTCCTGCACTATGTAACCGGAGGCACAACTCTCCAAGGCATCACGGCGAATAGCTACCTGCGGATAACCGACGAAGCGCTCGCACGAAAGCTGACAAAAGGCCGGCTATAAATTCCTATCTTGGGCGAAGCCGCAGGAAATCCGTGTCACGGCGGAGAACTACATTGAGAACGGCTGGCCAATCAGTGACATGATGAACGCAAAAGCGCAGGATTTGGCGGATTGCGAGCGCATTCGCAACCGAATCGCACACAACTCACGTGAGGCACTCATCCGATTTAACACGGTGCAACGAAACCTGTTGAATACAGAACGCCTGTTCCCCATCAGCCCTGGCCAATTCCTCAGGATTCGCAACACCCGCCTCAGAAAACTCCACTTGGGACACTACCTTGACGTACTAAACGAAACACTCGGCGCGAGTGTGGACCCGCCGCCCTAGCTAGTCAAGCGACCTTCCTCCGGCTCCAGCACGGCTGAGGCGTAGAGCGTGCCGACAACTCGATGGCCGTAAAACCCAGAGCGTCCGCTTCGGGGCACGAGGGAAGTCGTCGACTCGCGAGAGACAGGCTGGGTCTGACCCGCGGAGCGCTCGCAACAATAGTCGGCACAGTGCCCCTTCCGGTCACCGGGGTGCCGCCCTTGGTCAATCGAGTATGATTGATTTCCTGGTGGACCTACAGCCAACGCGGTGATACCGCCTTGGTGGCCGCAACAACATCAACGCACCCTCTTCCGCGCGCGCCAAGGCGGATCGTATCGTTTACGGCGAATTCCGCGATGAGGATCCATCATGTTGACGGACCGATACGAACTTCCCTTGTCCACCGCCTCGCCCGCCGCGCGGGACGCCTACGTACAGGGCTGTGAGGCGAAGCTGACCATGTACCCCGGCGCGATCGAGGGGTTCGAACGTGCCATCGCCGCAGATCCCGGCTTTGCCCTCGCCCATGCCGCCAGGGCGCACGTGCTGCTGGAACGCAGCGACGCGCCGGCGGCACGCGCGTCGATGGCGGCGGCCAATTCACTCACCGCCGGTCTGTCCGCGCGGGAAGCCAGCCATATCGCATTTTTCGACTTGCTTTCGGCGGGCGACGCCGAAGCCGCACTTGCCGCATTGCCGGGGCACCTGAACGCCTGGCCGCGCGACGCCCTGGTGCTCGGCACCACCGCGTTCACCAACGGCCTGATCGGCAGTTCCGGCCGCGCCGGGCAGAAACGCGCGCTGCTGGACCTGCTGGACAGGCTTGCCCCGAGCTACGGCGACGATTGGTGGTTCACGGCCCACCATGGCATGGCGCTCTCGGAGAATGGAGAGCGAGATGCCGCCCGCCCAAAGATCGATCGATCCTTCGCCCAAAACCCAAACAACGCCTGGGCGGCGCATGCCCGCGCGCACCTCTGCTATGAGGAGGGCGATCCAAACGCGGCCTGCGCCTTCCTAGTGTCTTGGCTTACCACCTATCCGCGTAACGGCTTGTTATATAGCCACCTGAGTTGGCATCTCGCTCTCGGCAATCTCGAGGCCGGCGATGCGGCGGCAGCGTTCCGGCTTTTCAGGGAAGCCTTCTCGCCCGATGTACACAGCGGGCCGCCGCGCGGGAAAGTAAACGATGCAGTTTCCTTTCTGTGGCGCTGGGAACTCGCCGGGCATCCGCGTGACGCTGAAGCATGGCGCGTGATGCACGACTTCGCGAACAGCACGTTTCCGCGCGCTGGCGTGGCCTTTTCCGACATGCACATCGCCCTCGCGCAGGTCGTGGCTGGCAATGACGCGGCGCTGGAGGCGCGCGCACGGCAAATGGACGAGCTCGCGCGCCAGGGTCGTTATCCATCCGGCCCCTGCGTTCCGGCGGTGTCGCACGCCTTCGCCGCTTTCGAACGGCGAGATTTCTCCGCCACGATCGGCGCGCTTGAACCGACTGCCGGCGAACTCGAACGCATTGGCGGTAGCCGCGCACAGCTCGACCTGGTGGAGTTCACGCTGTTGAAGGCTTATCTCAGCGCGGACCGCTTGGACGACGCGCGCCGGATGCTGAGCGTGCGGCGTCGAGGCCTCTCGGGCATTCCCGTTGCCGGGTTGGCGGCTGTGCACTGATCGACGAAACGATGGTGACCCTATCTCGCTGTAAAACGGGCGCCAAAGCGAACGATGGCCATTGCGTTCGTCCGGTCGGCCGCCGCGAGAACATGGCGGATTGTGCTGATCTAAGATCTGTCCCATGCATCAGACCTCGAGCCATTCCTTGCGGACGTCGGCGTTGGCTTCGATGTGGGCGGGCGTGCCTTCGAACACGATGCGGCCATGGCCCATCACGTAGAGCCGCCGCGAGATGCGCATCGCGATGGTCAGCTTCTGCTCCACCAGCAGGATCGACACTCCCCGCCGCGCGATCTCCTCCAGCAGGTGACCGACCTGCTCGACCAGCATCGGTGCCAGACCTTCGGTCGGCTCGTCGATCAGGATCAGATCCGGATCGCCCATCAGCGTCCGGCACATGGTCAGCATCTGCTGCTCGCCGCCGGACAGCACGCCGGCAGGATTGTTCTGCCGCGCCGCCAGGTTCGGAAACAGCTTGAACACGTCATCGAAATCCCAGCGCCCGAAGGCGCCGGCGCGCTTCTGGCCGAGCATCAAATTCTGGCGCACGGTCAGCGTCGGGAACACCTGACGGTCCTCCGGCACGTAGCCGATGCCGGCCTTCGCCACCAGATTGGCGCGCAGGCCGGCGATGTCCCGGCCGCGGTAGCGCACCGTGCCGACCGGCTCGACGAGACCCATGATCGCCTTGCAAGTCGTCGACCGGCCGACGCCGTTGCGGCCGAGCAGGCTAACGATTTCGCCTTCGCCGACCGACAGGTTGACGCCCTGCAGGATGTGGCTCTTGCCATAAAAGGCATGCAGGTCGCGAACCTCGAGCATCATGCCGCGAGCGCCCCTAGATAGGCTTCCTGCACGGCGCGATTGGTGCGGATCTCCGCCGGCGGACCGGACGCCACGACCTGGCCATAGACCAGCACGGTGATCGTGTCGGCGAGGTCGAAGACGACGCGCATGTCATGCTCGACCATCACCAGCGTCTTGCGCTGGGTCACCCGCCGGATCAACGCCACGGCATATTCCGTCTCGCTGTGGCTCATCCCCGCGGTCGGTTCATCGAGCAGGATCATGCTGGCGCCGCCGGCGATCGTCATGCCGATCTCCAGCGCGCGCTGCTCGGCATAGGACAAGAGGCCCGCCTGCACGCCACGCCGTTCGGCCAGGTTGAGGTCCTCCAGCAGCCGCTCGGTTTCCTCGTTCAGGGTGCGTTGCCGGCCGAGCGCGTGCCAGAACGAATACCGGTAGCCGCGGCTCCACAGCAGGCTGCAGCGGATGTTCTCGAAGACGCTGAGCTGGTGGAAGATCGAGGTGATCTGAAAGCTGCGCGACAGCCCCAGCCGATTGATGCGGTGCGGCGGCAACCCGTCCAGTCTTGCCGCATCCAGCCTTATCTCGCCCGATGTGAGCGGGAATCGGCCGCTGATCAGGTTGAACAGGGTGGTCTTGCCGGCCCCGTTCGGACCGATCAGCGCGTGACGCTCACCCGCGGCGACGTTCATGCTGACGCCGCGGATGATCTCGGTCTGGCCGAACTTCTTGGTGACGCCGGTGAGCGATAGCGCGGGCGGGCTCACGGCGATCCGCCGGGCTGAGCGATTTCCATAAGGCCGTCCCAGACACGCCTGAATTTCCTCGACTCGCGGGCGAGCCAGAAGCCGCCGCCCAGTAGGCACACCAGACAGATCAGCCACGGCACGGCGCTCTGAATGTCGAGGGGCTGGCCGAACAGCTCGAGGCGCTTGCCCTGGGCCCGGCCAATCGTGAAAAAGGACAGCAGCTCCACCAGCCCGATCGAGCCGAACAGCACGATCACACCGGGCACCAGAACGCGCGAATAGGGCAGCACGAGGTGGCGCATCAGCCCGGCTCGCATGATCGGCGCGTGTTTCAGTATAATGCCGGTGATGCCGGCCGGCGCGAAGATCACCATCGTGATGAACAGCACGCCGACATAGACGAGCCACGAGTTCGACATCAGGCTGACAACGCTTTGCAGCAGCGTGATCAGGATCGCGCCGAGGACCGGTCCGACGAACGTGGTCGCGCCGCCGATATAGGCCATCAGCAACGCATTCGCCGCCAGCGGAGCGGCGACCGCATCGAAGGTGACGATCTCGTAGGTGATGGCGAACAGCCCGCCGGCGATGCCGGCATAGAAGCCGGCGAGAGAGAATTGCAGGAAGCGCACGATGCGCGGGTCGTAGCCGACAAACTGCGCCCGCTCATGGTTGTCCCGGCAGGCGTTCGCCATCCGGCCGAGCGGCGTGTTGGTCTGGAAATACATGCCGATGGCGGCAATCAGCGTCCATGCCACAATCAGGTAGTAGACCTCGATCGCATGCGCGTATTTCAGGCCGAGCAGGCTGTTGTCGATCATGCGGTCGGTCTTGACGCCGCCCTCGCCGCCGAAAAAGTGGTGGAACATCGTCGCCGCGGTCGTGACGAGCTGGACGATGCCGAGCGTGATCATCGCGAACGCGGTGGAGCGCTGCTTGGTCGCGATGTACCCGAACACGGCGGCGAAGCCGAGGCCGCTCAGGCCGGCGAGCAGCGGGATCAGCTCCATCGGCACCGGCAGGTCGCCGGCGCCCGCGGCATTGAGGAAATGCACGGTGCTGTAGCCGGCAAGGCCGAACAGCACCGAATGGCAGAACGACAGCAGGCCCGCCTGGCCCATCAGCATGTTGAACGACAACGCGAAGATGATCATCATGCCGGTCTGGCTCAGCACCGACACGATAAACCCGACGTGCCGCGCATGCTGCCAGTCGTAGAACAGCCACGGCAGCACGACGGACACCAGCAGCGCCGCGAGCCACGGCCAGTAGCGCAGAGTTCGCGCGGCGGCAGGCCGTGCCGGCAGGAGGCGAGCCTCTCGTGCGTGCGTCGCCTCGCTCATGTCTCGCGGGTGCCCATCAGCCCGCGCGGCCGAAACACCAGGATCAGGATCAGCAGCGCATAAGGCACCAGCGGGCCGATGCGCGACATCGGGATCGTGAGGATCTCGCCCAGCAAGTCGTTCGCGGCGAGCGTCACCCCGAACGGTTTGAGGGCATCGGCAAACGAGTAGTCGAACACGACGGAGAAGGTCTGCACCATCCCCATCAGGATCGACGCGATGAAGCAGCCGGCCAGCGATCCGAGGCCGCCGAAGATCACCACGACGAACACGATCGGCCCCATCGCGTCGGCCATAGCGGACTCGGTGGTCAGGTAATTGCCCGCGATCACCCCGGCTAGGCCGGCGAGAAACGAGCCGCCGGCAAACACGGTCGTGAACACCAGGGGCACGTTGTGGCCGAGCGCGCTCACCATGCCGGGATGGATCAGCGACGCCTGGATAATCAGGCCGATGCGGGTCTTTTTCAGCAGCAGCCAGGTCGCGAACAGCATCCCGCCCGACACCAGCAGCATGAAGCCGCGGTATGCCGGGAAGTTCTCGCCGTAGAGCGAGAACAGCGGGAAGTCGAGCCCGGCCGGCACGCGGTACGCCATCGGCAGCATGCCCCATATCATCTGCACGCCGCGACCGATGATGAAGACCAAGCCGAAAGTGAACAGCAGTTCGGCGATATGCCCGTTGTGATGGACGCGCCGGAGCCCCCAGACCTCGATGGCGGCGCCGATCGCCCCGCACAGCGCCGGCGCGATCACCAGGGCCGGCCAGAACCCGGCCCACTGGTCGATCTGATAGGCGAAATAGGCGCCTAGCATATAGACGCTGGCATGCGCGAAGTTCAGCACGCCCATCATGCTGAGGATCAGCGTGAGGCCGCTCGCCAGCATGAACAGCAACATGCCGTAGACGAGACCATCCAGCAGCGAGATCAGACCGACTTGCATGGCGTCAAACGTACCCCGGTCATTGCCAGGAGCGACGCGGCGAAGCGATCCCGGTGCGGGCGCATCGCCGCCGTAGCAGTGCTCCTAGGATTCCGGCCGCTTCATCTTGCAGGTGGTCGGCAGGGTTTCGTCGGCCACCGTCGTCTTGAACTCGGTCTTCCACCCCATGCCGGTCTTCTCGACGTCGTATTTCTGACCCTTGGTGAGCACGGCTTCGTAGTAGGGGTTCAGGAGCTGGTGGTCGTCCTTGCGCATGACGTTGACGGCCCCGAACATGTCCTTCTGCTCCATGCCCTCCAGCGCCAGCGCGACCTTGAGTGGGTCGGTCGAGCCGGCCTTTTCGATCGCCCGCACGAGCATGTCGAACTGCGTCACGCTGTTGATGGCGATGAAGCCGAAATCATGCGTCGCCCGCCACTGCTTGACGAACTCCTCCTGGGCGGCGTTGTTCTCCTCGACCGAGATGTTGTCGTGGATCTCCATCACCGAGGTCAGCCTGCCGTCGCCGGCGGCGCCGATCGCGGTCGGCGCGCCGATCACATGCCCGAGATAAGAGTCGTAGCGGATGTTGAGCCCGGCATCGACGCCCGCCTTGATCAGCAACGCGAGGTCCGGGCCGTAGTTGCCGGTCAGCAGAGACTCCGCTCCCGACGCCTTGATCTTGGTGATGTAGGGCGAGAAATCCTTTACCTGCATCAGCGGGATCATCTCGTCGCCGACGATCTTGATGTCGGGGCGATAGAAAGCGAGGAATTTCTTGGTGTCGTTGCGGATCGACTGGCCGAACAAATAGTCCTGGTTCAGCAGGTACACCGTCTTCAGCGAGGCGGGCAGCGACTTGATCCGCGCTACCGCACGCATCTCGACGCTGCCGGCGAAGCGGAAATGCCAGAAGCTGCATTGCTCGTTGGTCAACTCGGTGGCGAGCTGGCCGCAGTTGAGCTGCAACACACGGTTGTCCGGGTTGCGCGTATTGTGCTTGTTGACTGCATCGATCAGCGCCGACCCCACGTTCGACCCGACGCAGGACATGACGAAAGGCAGGTTCTGGTCGGTGACGCTCTTCAGCGCGATCAGCGCCTCGGCCGGTTGCAGTTTGTCGTCGAAGGTGACGAGCTCGAATTTCTTGCCGAGCGCGCCGCCCTTGGCGTTGATGTTGTCGATGATGAACTGGAACATCTTAAGGCTGGCATCGCCGCCGGCGGCGAACGCGCCCGAGAACGGGTCGATGTAGCCGATCTTGATCGTGACGTCGGCGGCGCGCCCCCCCGGTCCCCACAAGGCCACTGCCAGCAATGCCGGGAAAACCCTGGCGTAAAAACGCGGGAACCTCACGTTTCCTCCCTCCGCCTCATGGGGCTGCTGACGCTAGCATCGTCGTCAAGTACGCGGGAAAGCACCACACCGCAAGCTGAAAAGCTTGGACATGCAGGAACAGAAGCTCGGCCAAAAGCGGAGGATGCTCAACACCCGGGTGCCCGGTTTTGGCTCGGTTCGGCATTGATCGGCCTATCCTCCACCTCTCTGGTCTGTGGGGCTTTGCGGCGCCGGTTGCCAGCACTCCCGGCCGCTCAGCCGTCGAGAGTAGGATAATGCCGGAAAATCCCCTCCCGGTTGAAGGCAAATCCGGCGGGCGGATGCGAGTTCGGCGATGCACCCGGCCTTCCGGGACGGCGCGGCTTTACGATCTGCAGAACAGCCCGCCATATCGCGACCAAATGACCGGCCTCGAACCCTCCACGGACGGGTGTATCAGCGTAGCTGGCTGTTCCTGCGCTCGGCTCGATTACCCTTGCTTGAGCCCGAGGAGGGACGAGACGGACCTGATCGTCCGCTTTCGATCGCAGCCGCGATGTCGGGATCCGTAACAAACGACCGGTTGGAGTCGGAGGTACGCGCGGATGGCCGGCGGAGGGGCCGGTCCCGGTATCAAAGCCGCCTCCTACTCGTTCCACCCGATCGGCGTAGGAGGGTCGGCCTCACCGGTTCGACAGTGGCCCCGCGGAGGGCCGGAATCGGCTGCGAACGGCGTTCAGGGCGGCCAAGGGGGGTCAGCAAGGTCGCGAACCTGTCGTCGCCGACGCCGGTGACGACTGCGCTGACGCCGGGCGACGACATTCTGTCGGCTAGTACTCTGCGGGACGGAATGATTGGAAGCCGCCTGCCGGTCAAGACCGAGTCGGCGGGCACATATGGCCGGCGAAATGACCGTTGCCGTGTATGTTCGCACCGCCCGCCTACGCAGGATCGCGGCCTGACCTGCAGCGGCAGGTTGCGGCCGCAGCGGTAGATGCCCTCGGAAAGAGTCACTGGCATATCTTGATGCAGTTCAGTCGCGGTAGCCGAGCCCGACACCGAGGATGGATGATTTGCGGTCGCCTCGGTAAAATAGATGCGGCCCGGCTGGCGAACCGAGGAGGGGATCATGAGGTTGCAAGACAAGGTCGCGATCGTCACCGGCGGCGCTCACGGCATGGGCGAGGCCGAGGCGCGGCTGTTCGCGAAGGAGGACGCCCAGGTCGTCGTCGCCGACATCCTGGCGGCCGACGCCGAGAAGGTTGCCGCCGATATCCGCGCCGCCGGCGGCGAAGCGATCGCCGGGGCGATCGACGTGACCCGCGAGGCCGACTGGCAGGCGCTGATCGGCAAGACGCTAGCGGCGCATGGCAGGCTCGACATCTTAGTCAACAACGCCGGGATTTCTGGCAGCTCGGTCGGCGACCCGGACGGGCTCGACGGCTGGGACCGGATCATCGCGGTCAACCAGACCAGCGTCTTTCTCGGCACCAAGCTGGCGGCCGAGCAGATGGTCAGGAACGGCGGCGGCTCGATCGTCAATATCAGCTCGATCATGGGTTTGTCGGCGGCGCCAGCGGCCACCCGGCCTATTGTGCCTCGAAGGGCGCGGTGCGGATCTATACCAAGGCCGCCGCGGTCCGCTACGGACCCCAGGGCGTGCGGGTCAACTCGGTGCATCCCGGCTACATGCCGCCGATGCTGAACGCGACCAACGCCGGCGAGCGCGCCGACAAGATCGTGCTGACCCCGCTGCGCCGGCTCGGCGAGCCGCTCGAGGTGGCCTACGGCGTCCTGTTTCTCGCCTCCGACGAAGCCTCGTTCGTGACCGGCACGGAACTCGTCATCGACGGTGGCTATATTGCTCAGTAGGCGCACCCATGCCGTACGTCGACACCGGCCGCATCAGCCTGTTTTTCGAGGATGCCGGGAGCGGGGGCGTTCCGCGTTGTTGCTGCATGAACTCGGCAGCAGCAGCGACAGCTGGCGTGAGGTGATCCCGCACCGGGCGGCGGGCCGTCGCGTGATCGCGGTGGATAAGCGCTACGCCGGCCGGTCTGAGAAGCCGACCGGCCCTTTCACTCTGGCCGATATCGCGGACTACCTCGACGCGATGTTGCGGGCGCTGAATCTCGAAGCGCCGGTGGATGTCATCGGCATGGCCTTGGGCTGGCTTGCCGGCGCGCTACCGGCGATCGGGCATCCGGCCCGGATGCGCCAGTTGAATGATGTGCGCCGTCGCGCCGGACATGGCCGGCCGACGCGCTTACCTGGCCGAGCGGGCCGAGAAGGTGCGGGTGGTCGGAATGCGCGGCGTGGCGGAAGCGAGCCTCGCAAACTCCTTTCCGGCGGCGCATCCGGCGGAACGGGCCGCTTATCGTGGGATCTACTTCCGTAACGATCCGGTGGCCTATGCCGAATTCTCGATGGCGCCGTAATTCGCTGGGATGCTGCGGATCCCTGCACGAACGGCTGGTCTGCTGTGGTCCCTCTCTCGGTCGCTGCTGAAGTAATCGTGTTCCTTCGGTCGCCCAATGCCCTACTGCCTGGCCCGCGGGTGCCGCAATGCTCGCCGCTGCTGCCGGGATTTTCCGTTCCGACGCAAATCCGCGAAGATCGCGCCGGATATAAGTGCCAAGGAAGTGAGATCATGCCGTGACCGACGCGCCAAGTGACGATCGCGACCGCTCTGAGCTTCACCCTGCCGACGTGCTGCCGCCGCTGAAGCCGACTTAGTTGCTCGTCGGACTGGATCGGGTACCATCCCCGATCCAATTCCGATATGAGATAGGGCATGGAAAAGACAAAGCTGGAAAAGCTCGCGCGTCTATCCGGCAAGGCCACGTCGAAGGCTCTCGATGCACTCGGGAAAAGCGGGCTCGATATCCGGGGAAAGCTGTCCGCGCCGATCAGCCGAGTGCCCCGCCGGTCTCCTCCGCCGAAGCCAAAATCGCGAGTGATGGTCGATCCGGAAACCATTTACAATTGGCGTCGGCTCGATGACCGGATAACCACATCCGGCCAACCGACCGAACCGCAACTGGCTGATATCCACGCATTGGGCGTCCGCCACATCATCAACCTTGGCCTGCATAGCCATGAGAAGGCCCTGCCGGATGAGGCG
>Ga0209040_10004056_pt1 | contig 11125 bp, 9 predicted proteins | sample BogFormECP12_OM3_FD_188240 | JGI IMG/M metagenome (GOLD analysis project Ga0209040, IMG submission 188240) | Bog forest soil microbial communities from Calvert Island, British Columbia, Canada - ECP12_OM3 (SPAdes) (version 2) | ecosystem: Environmental > Aquatic > Freshwater > Wetlands > Bog ... | reverse complement strand
GGCACGCCGTATGAGGACGTTATTCGCGGCGCTTCTGACGGAGATTAGTTCACAGCCGGGACGATAACGCCGTCTGCGACGCGACGGCGGAGTTCGTCCTTTTGCAGTTTACCCGTCGGGCCGTGCGGCAGCTCAGTCGCAAAGGCGATGGCGTCTGGCAGCCACCATTTCGGCACGAACCTCAGCAGGTGGTTCTGTCACGTCTCATGCCGTTTGCAACGTGTCGCGCGGCCTGAATCTTCGGATTATGCGATCTGCATGATGCCCATCGCGATGCGGGCGTGCTGGAGAAAGTGACGGCGTCGGCGGGTTGCCGGAATGTATTGGTTGTGACGGGATCGGCTGCGGAGGAAGTTGCGGAGCTCATCATACTCTCGGCAGAATCGGTCTGCCGCCTCATGCTCCTTGAATCCGCGCATACATCGGATGCGTCCTTTGATCCCGCGATGGTCTTGTTCGAGGCGATTGTTCAGGTAGACGCTCGTCCTGTGACGGACGTTGCGGCCCAATGTCGAGCGGATCGCGCGTGGGTAAGAATTGTGCCCGTCGGTTGTCACCCGGTCCGGCACAAAGCCGGCAACCGACCGTGCCGAGCGGAAGAACCTCCGAGCCGCTTTCATCTCACGGGTCGTGCTCAGCATCGTGTCGATGAGGTGCCCGTCGCGATCGATGGCCCGATACAGGTAACACCAGCGGCCATGGACCTTGAGGTAGGTTTCGTCAGCGTACCAGCTCTGACCAGAGCTGCGTCCAATGCCGTGCCGGCGCTTACGCAGCGCCTCGCCCATCACGGGCAACAGCTTCGCCTCCCATCGCCGGATGGATTCATGGCTGACGGTAAACCCGCGCAACAGCATAATCTCGCTCAGGTCCCGCAGTGTCAGCCTGTAGCGCAACCGGCAGAACACCACGAATGCGATGATGTCGCTCGGCAACGACGCACGATTGAGGACACCGTCGCTGCGCTCGTTGAACTGCCGGTCGCAGTCCCGGCACCGGAACCGACGATAGCCTCGCGCTGTCAAGTCCAACCGCTCGGTCACTGCCCCTGAGCTACAGCCCACGCAATCCATCGCAATCTGCCCCGTCGTCCCCATCCAGCGGCAATCCTAGGAAACCTCACCACGCGCTGCCAGCAACGCCTGCGCGAGGCGTGACAGAACCGACGAGGGCCATACTCGGCACGGATGGCAAACTGGCTCTCACCGGGGGACCGAGGGAGTTCGACCATAACCTTCCGGCCGTTACTGCCAGTAGGGTTGAGCGCCGAATGACCGTGAAGGATCCCAATGGCAGGTTCAGCACAGAGGTCTGGGCCGCGATAAGGAACTGGACCGACCTCGGGGGACTGCCATCTTTTATGTACCGGACTTCGAGACTCCTGGCCTCGAGGGGGGCATTTGTCTGCGGATCGACGACCAGATCGATCCGATCATATTCGTCAGTCAGAAGGCCAATCAGGATCTGCTGACCCTAACTAAAGGGCATCGGGGCATTCTGGAACATGAGATCGGTCATGCATTCGGGCTCAAGGACAATTCACGGGCCAACTCGTTGATGCTTGGCATTGTTAGCTCCGATGCATCTGATGTTGGAACCGCCCTGTCGCAGGACGAGCTGCAGACTATCACGGATTCTCGGCTTTTTGGACTTGCCTCCGCCGCGGCGGAGGCAGCCCACCGATAGATAGGACCGCGCAGGCATATCTGCCGATCGCCACTCGCCGCGGCCCCCGTATGCGAGCTGCTGGAAGCGATCACCGAGCGCGGGGTGCGACCATCGCAGGCTGCGGGTCTGGGCATGGGGCCGGCGTACGAAAACCTTCTCCCTCGACAGCAGGCGTCCGAAAACCTGCGCTCATTGATCGAAGTTGTTGAGCTGGGCAGCTTCACCAAGGCAGCGAAACGCCTGCATTTGACGCAACCGGCCATCAGCCAGCAGATCCGGGAACTGGAGAGACGCTGCGGGCTGCCATTTGTCGAATGTGTTGGCAAAAGTGCCTTTGCCACACCAGCGGGCCGCGAACTGATCACGCACGGCCGGCGTATTATCGCCGACTCCGAACATGCTCTCGCGGTCGTGCGTCATCACAGGCAGGGAACTGCCGGTCGAGCGCACATCGGTACCGGTCCCACGGCCCTCGTCTATTTTTTGCCGCCGGCCCTACGAAAACTGCGCGACGCGCACCCAGATATTGAAATCGTGGTAACATCGGGAACCACACACACCATTTCTGAGGGCCTGCTATCCAATGTTCTGGATATTGGCTTTACCGCGCTGCCCGTCGAGGCAAAGGAGCTCGACGCGGTGCCGGTACGGACCGATCCAATGGTGGCGATTCTGCCTGCAACGGAACACGCGATCCCGGACAAAATGACTCCGTCCGATGTAGCGAGCCGAGCTTTGATCCTTGAATATCAACGAGTACCGCATCGGCAGCTGAGCCGTGCTTGGCTGCAGGCCGGTGGAGTCGCGGTGCAGCCTGCCATGGAGTTCGACAGCATAGAGGCGATCAAGAGTGCGGTATCGGCGGGGCTGGGCATTGCGATTGTCCCCGAACCGGCTATGAGCCACGCTCCACCGTTGAATAGTATTGTTGTTCGGCCGCTGGATCCGCCGCTCGTCCGGACACTTGGGCTTGTGCAGCGTCAAGGGCGAGTGGCGACGTCCGCAGTAAAGCTTGTCCGTGAAGCCATCATGAGGCTGCGGACAGACGATATAGAAGCCCAGCCGAAACTGCGATCAAGCCGGTCAGCGGCTGGTCAGGCCACACTGGCAAGCGTGCCCGGACCGTAGGTATGCGTTGAGAATAGCGCAAGGCCGAACGAAGACCGCTCGAGCACTCATAGGCGGGAAGTGTCGCGGAACGTGTCAACGACTTTGATACACCGAGGTTCGGCATTTAGGCTTGATTCTGTGACGGCTGCCAGCGGCCTTTGGGTTATGCCTTGCCTATCAGCATATCCGCTTGGGCAACTTTGCCGTTAGGCCGCCCCAGGGTAGGATAGCTGACGAATACCATCGCGCGGGATTGGTAGCATGCCCAGGGTGCTGATTGTCGGCAGTGGCCCGGTGGGGTTGACGCTAGCCATGGATCTGGCGTGGCGAGGCATCGATGTCGTCGTCGCCGAGCGCCGCCCTCGCAATGACCCACCGAACGTGAAGTGTGGTCAGATCGGCGCCCGTTCCATGGAGATATTCCGGCGGCTCGGCGTGGCCGATAAGCTACGCGGCATCGGGCTACCTGCGGACTATCCCAACGACATCGTCTCGGCGACCAGCGTTACCGGCCTCGAGTTCTCCCGCGTACTCATTCCGGCGTCTGGCGTCCGCGGCACCCCTGCCGCAGCCGGTCCAGACACTGGCTGGCCGACGCCGGAGCACACGCATCGCTGCAATCAAATGTTTTTCGAGCCGGTGCTGTTCGCATACGCCGCGGAGCAGCCGCGCATCCGTATCCTGCATCGCACCGAGATCACGGACCTGGCCCAGGGCAAGCAAGGCGTGACCGCGAGCGCCGTTGACCTCGATGCCGGCACGCGCTCATCGCTCGAGTGCGACTACCTCGTCGGATGCGACGGGGCGAGTTCCTTTGTGCGCAAGTCGATCGGCTCTGAGTTCGTCGGCATCCCAGTGCTGCAGTACGCGCAATCGTTCCACGTCCGGGCACCGCAACTCAGGAGTTTGCTGCCTGGCAAGCCTGCCTGGGCCTACTTCTCGCTCAATCCGCGCCGCTGCGGCATGACGATGGCTGTCGATGGGCGGGAGACCTGGAACATACAGAATTACTCCTATCCTGGAGAAGTCGGGCTGGATCACCTTGACCGCGACTGGGTGATCCGCTCGATACTCGGCGTCGGGCCTGACTTCGAGTACGAGCTCTTGTCCCGCGAGGATTGGATCGCTCGCCGGCTCGTCGCGAGCAAGTTTCGCGACCGGCGTGTTTTCATCTGCGGCGACGCCGCGCACGTTTGGATGCCGCTCGGGGGCTTCGGCATGAGTGCCGGCATCGCGGACGCGGCCAACCTCGCCTGGAAGCTCGCCGGCGTCCTCCATGGCTGGGCCACGCCCGAGATTCTCGATAGCTACGAAGCAGAGCGCCAGTCGATCACAGACCAGGCCTCGCGCATCATCTCCGACATCGTATACCAGGTGATGATGCAGCGCAACGAGTTGTCGCCGGAAGTCGAGCGGCTGGATGCAATCGGCGAGGCCGCGCGCGCCGCCGCCGGACACCTCGCCTACGCGCTCGACGTGGAGCAGCAATGCTGCGGCGGCCTCAACTTCGGCTACTTCTACGATCGATCGCCGATCATCGCTTACGACGGGGAGCAGGCGCCCACCTATACTATGGGCACATTCACCTCGACCACGGTGCCCGGCTGCCGCGTGCCGCACGTCTGGGTCAAAGGGCGGCGCTCGCTCTACGACGCGATGGCGCCGGATTATACTTTACTGCGCCTCGACCCCACGGCGCATGTCGCCGGCATCGTGGCGGCGGCTGCGCAGCGCGGGCTTCCGCTTGCCGTTCTCGACGTGAGATCGCGTGAGGCATCGGAGCTCTATCGCCACAAGCTCGTGCTGGTGCGCCCGGACCAGCATGTCGCTTGGCGCGGCGACGCGGAGCCGGCCGACCCGCTCGATCTCGTCGATCTCGTGCGGGGCGCCGCGCGGACGTCGATGGCAAAATCGGCGTGAGCGAAGGAGCACATTCGTCGACGAGGCTGCCCGCAGGGGACACGCGTCAGCATCAAGCCATCCCCACCTTGATCGAGGCAACGCTGGAACACGCGTGTCCGATAACCCTTAACGAGGGCGGTCCTCCGGCATCTATCGCGTGGACAGGTCCGCCCGCCAGATCGAACGTCAGTTCAGTTGTCCCCGCCCGCTATGACTGAGATCGGCATTCAGGCACGGCTTTCGGCGTAGGCCGGTTGATCCAGGCGGCGGTAGGTTTGGCGAAGGGCACGGGCGTCTTGTTAACGAACCGCGCGGGGTGCGCTGCAAACGCGCGGTCAAGCGCGACCTGCCGGGCCGCGTGAACAGCGTCCACCTGCCCGAAACGCACCTCCCTATCCGGCGTCATCAGGCCAATCCCGGCATGGTGGTGATCCTGATTGTACCAATCGAAAAACCGGCGGCAGAAGCTCCTGGCGTCCTCGATGCTCCCGAACCGTTGAGGAAATCTCGGCTGGTATTTCAGGGTTTTGAAGTGGCTTTCGGAAAACGGGTTGTCATTGGACGTGTGAGGCCGGTTGTGCGAACGGGTGACGCCAAGATCGGCCAGCAGAAACGCGGTCGCTTTGGCCTTCATTGGGCCGCCGCGATCGGCATGCAGCGTGAGCTGACCCCGTGGTACGTTGTGTTTGGCGATGGCGTCCTCAAACAGCGGCCGAAACAGCGTGGCGCTTTCGGCATCGGCGACGCGCCAGCCGACCACCCGACGGCTGAAAATATCCAGGATCACGTAGAGATGGAAATAGGACCACTTCGTCGGCCCCATCAGTTTGGTTATGTCCCACGACCAGACCTCGTTGGGCTTTTCGGCCAGCAATTCGGGTTTCTGGTAGACGGGATGACGCAGCTGCCGACGCCGTTCGCGAACTTCGCCATGCTGGCCCAGCAGCCGATACATCGTGCGGATCGAGCAATGATAGACGCCGTCATCCAGCAATGTCGCATAGATTTCCGTGGGTGCCTGATCCGCGAAACGCGGCGAATGAAGCAGGTCCAACACCACCCGTTGCTGCGCACTGGTCAGCGCACGCGTCGGCCTCGACCGCGCGCGACAGACAGGTGGTGGCGCGATCAATCGAATGCGCCGCCGGTGCACACTGGCACGCGATACCCCAAGCGCGGCGCAGACGCCGCTGGTCAGACCGGGAGGCGGCGCCAGTAGCACCACGGCGTCCGTCAGGGCGCGCCGTCTTTGGATGTCCGCGGCATGCCCAGCAAGGCTGCCACTTTTTTTTTGAATGTCGATGATCGTCTCGGCGCGGGCCAGACGCTGGGTGAGGTGGTCGTTGCTCCTTTGCAATTGAGCCACTTCGATCGTTAGCGGATTGGGTGCGACAATCTTCGGGCCGCGTTTGCCAGGCGACAGCGCACCCAGCGCGCCAGCATCGCGCTGACGGCTCCAATCGGACAGGGTCGAGGAGTAGAGCCCTTCGCGACGCAGGATGGCGCCAGTCGCACCCGTACCTGTGGCGCGGTCAATATCGGCCAAGATGCGCAACTTGTCCTTCGCGGTGAATGTTCGGCGACGGGGCCGTGCTGACAACTCAGGCGAAGTCGAAACCGGTGCCGCCACGACCGTCGGCCTACGGCCTCCGTTCATCGCGGCACCGTCATCAGTATCGTCGTTCGGCGTCTGAACCATGGGCATGAGTGAGATCATCCTTCCATCCCGTCGGGTCTAAACTCCGAGGGGGTCTGTGTCTCACTCTTGTTGGCACGGAGGGTCGCGCCCACGGCAGGAGGCGATAATGGACAGCCCACCGATCGAGCAGGTGAAGATCCAGGCCAAGGTCGTGGTACCGCTGATCAAGACCCTACGCGCCAAGCTGGGGGAAGAGCGCCGACGCTATCCTGCGCAAAGCCCTCGGAGACCTCTATCGCGCGGCTGGCGAGCGATGGTGGCGCCGGCAGCAGGGATCCGACCTCGGAGAAAAGATGGCCGCGACCTTCGACTGGTTGCCGGCGGCGACGCGCTCGACTATGAGGTGGTAAACTTGACGGCGAACACGTTCGGCGTCAACATCGTGGGATGCCGCTATTCCAAATTCTTCCACGAGATTAGCGAACCCGAACTCGGCTTCCTCCTGGTATGCAGCGCCGACTTTCCGATGTCCGAGGGATTTGGCGACGACGTGAAACTCACCCGCACGCAGACCATCATGGAGGGCGCCAGCCACTGCGATTTTCGGTACGCCCTGAAGAAGTGAGCGTTCCCTGCCGGCGTTCGCCACTCCAGCGCAAGCGCGAATGTCTGTTCTTGGGAATTGAATTCCCAGAGCGGACCGTCTCCTGGCGTTAAGAGTTTCGGACGCCGGCAGGCGTACGAAAGTCTCCGAGGAACGAACCCGCGGGCCGCAGACGCCACGACCTTTATGTCTCGATTGTGAAGTTGGGACGCGTGGAGCCGGACGCGGCGGATGAACTTCGACAGCTGGCTGCGGCGTATGTGGCCGAGCTTGATGTCCAGGCGGTGGTCCTTGCCGGAACCGAGCTCGCGTTGGCACCTACGCAAACATGGGAAGGCCTGCACGTGATAGACTGTGCAGCGCTGCATATCGACGCCATAGTCACGGCATCTGTCGTCTGAAGCGAGTCGCTACTTCCGACGTCATTGTCCTCATTTTGGGCTTCCGGCGAGGTGATTTCTTCGATTCATAGGTGGTCACCCGAATTGGAGCTGCAACGTCTTGGCCTGCGGACAACGGAACCGCCGATAGCCCTGCGCGGTCCGCTCAGGCCGCTCCTTGACCGCAGTCGATCGGGATTTCGGGCAATGCACCTCGCTTTACCCGCTCCACGCCGGAGATCGTAGCCATTACATCTGGCGACAGCAATCGCCTGGCCTGATCGCTGACAGAACCCCATTGACGTGCGCAAACTGTAAGGCGTATCGCATCGGTCACTTGGCTTGGCGGTCTCCTCGGCAGTACGTTCGGATGACATAATCGGTAGGCGCAAGATAAGTTGAATCTCAGGGCGGCACTTCCAGAGAGGCTCTTCGCTGCGCTTCAGGCTGCCGGGATGCCGGAGGTGCCGGGAGAATTCTCTGTAGTACCACGGCATCAGGTCATCCCTAGCGCCACTCTCGCGGAAATCGCCAAATTCGTTCGCGTCTTCGACCAGGTTACCGCGCGCGAGGCATGGCAGGCCGCAGCCCTGCGTGAGGCGCCAGCAATTGCACAGCTGAGGCGCCCGGAGGTTTGTTTTTTCAGTGCATGGGATTTTCATCTTCCCCCTGAAGGTGGCTGTCAGCTCATCGAGTTCAACGACAATGGGTCGGGTTTCCTCTTTGCCGCGATCATCAATGACCTGTACCACGGGGTAGCAAGTCTGGAGCAGGAGAAATCGATAGCACTGCCTGCCCAATTTTCCGCGTTCAACCGCCGCATTTGGGACTTGGTGGAACAAGAGGCAAGGTCCTTCCTTGAAGGATGCCCAGACGACTTGTTTCTCATCCTCGATGATGCCGATTCATTGCACCGTGGCAAATTCCGCACAGAGCTTCGGCTAATCTGTGATCTCTTCCGCCGGAAGGGGTGGCGGGCTGAACTCGGATGTCCTGCAGAGACCCGCTGGACCGGCCGGCAACTACTCTTCGATGGGCAGCCAGTCTCCTTCATCGTCAATCGTTCGACCAATTTCTTCTGGCAGTCTGAAGACTTCTCCGCATTGCGGAGGGCCTACGAGGCGGGTCGGGTCTACGTCGCTCCCAATCCCTTCACATATGCCACGCGCAGCGACAAACGGTTACTGGAATGGCTATCGCAGTTGCATTGGGATGAAGATCTGGGAATCCAGCCCGGGGAACGTCAAGTCTTGAGCGCCCATGTGCCGGAAACGCATGTGGTGCGCGCCGAAAACCTGGAAATGCTGGCGCAAAGGAGGCATGACTTTGTGTTCAAACCCCTCCACGGATTTGCAGGGCGCGGGCTACTCGATAGCGCGGCCGTGGGGCGGGCGCGTCTACGGCGTCTCGTGAAGCATGGAGAGGGCTACGTCGCGCAAAGATGGGTTCCGAAACCTTGCTTAGACGTCGAGGGACAACCCTTATGGACGGATCTCCGAGTATGGGCCTATCGAGGTCAGATCCTTCTCCTGTCGGGGCGCGCCTCCCGACGGCTGGATCGGCTGGAGTTTACGCCACCCGGTGGGTGGCTACCTACCTATGCGGCTCTTTAGCGTTTGGTTGAACCATTCATGAGTGACTCGACCGCTGACGGACTGAAACGTGGGATGAGCGGCCATACTGATGGCGAACGTCGGTAAAGGAGGACGGCTGCCATTCGTGTCGACATCCACCTTCGGGCAAAACGAGAAACGGAGAGGCCAATGGAAGCGCATGACATCATGAGCCGTCCCGTGGTGGCCGTAACGCTCGATACTGCTGTAACCGAGTTGGCGCGCATTATGGCAGAGCAGCGGATCAGCGCTGTTCCAGTGATGGACAATGAAACCATGGTTGGCATAGTCACCGAAGGTGACCTGCTGCGCAGAGCTGAAATCGGTTCTGAGCATAGACGATCTCGGTGGGCGGAACTCATCTTTGCCAATTGGAACCTAGCGGCAGAGTACACCAAGGAACACGGTCGAAGGGCGCGCGACGTAATGACGCAGCCGGTCGTCACTGTAGCGGCCAATGCTACCATCGGGGAGATCGCCGTCCTCTTGGAGTCGCGCCATATCAAGCGGGCACCCGTTGTCGAAAACGGAAAGCTCGTCGGCATCGTCAGCAGGGCCACCCTGGTGCAGGCGCTGGCGAGCAGCGCGGGCAGTTTACAGCCCTCAACAACAGTGCAGGACCGGGACATTCGAGCGAAACTCTGCAGCGAACTCAGCGAGCAACCGTGGTCATTTCCGCCGACCGAGACAAACGTTATTGTGGACCGCGGCGAAGTCCACCTCTGGGGCTATATCGCGACGGAATCAGCCCGACGCGCCATAGTTGTGACAGCCGAAAACATTTCTGGCGTCCGCCGTGTCCATGATCACATGGATTATCCGCCGATCCGCCCACCGTTCTTGCCATGATGCTGCTCATCACCGCATGCAAGGCCACAGGCTGCAGGCATCTCGCGGACTTGGATTGCTTGGATGACGGGACTACGATGGCGCGTTGGAGCAACGAACCTATTATGGGATGGCGCTGGAACGTGCTGTCTTCACCAGCGTGCACGGGCGCCGATCCACGTCTACGAGACCGCCACCTCTCGTCCGGTCGTGATGCTGCTGCGGCCTGGCAAAACACCATCGGGAGATGACGTCCACCGTCATCTGCGTCGCCTGGTGCGCCGCATCCGCAGCCATTGGCCGACCACGCGGCTGACGATCCGTGGCGATGGTCATTATAGCCGTCCCGAGGTGATGGCGTGGTGCGAGGTCAACGATGTGGACTATGTGCTGGGCCTGCCGGGCAACGCCGTGCTGAGCCGTCTGGTCGAGATCGCTGCCGACGATGTCAGGGTGCGTCGCGCCGAATCCCAGGCGGCGGTGCTACGCCGCTACACCGAGACTTGCTATGGCGCCAAATCCTGGGACCGCGAGCGGCGCGTGGTGACACGCATCGAGGCCAGCACCCAGGGGTTGGACATCCCCTATGTGGTGACCAACCTGCAGGTCGGCAGCGCGGAGTGGCCCTACGACACGCTCTACTGCGCGCGCGGCCAGGCCGAGAACCTGATCAAGCTGCACAAGAGCCAGCTTGCCTCCGATCGGACCAGTTGTCGCTCGGCTCTCGCCAATCAGGTGCGTCTCGTGCTGCATACCGCCGCCTACGGGCTGATGCTGACGGTGCGCAACGCCATCGCCAAGCCGCATCGCCATCAGTCTCCAGCCCGCCGGACCGTAACACGACGGGTGCTCCGTCCCCGCACGCCCCTGATCCCCCCAACGCCCTCACCAACCTGATTGACTTCGCGATGAAATAAGCGACATGCAGCACCGCGCCTGCTCATCAGACGGCATCACCAACTTCAATGCGATGAATAGGAGGGGCTATCCCATGGCTCGCAGGGGACGGCCGCGAGCGACGAGGCGGCGGTATAGCGCCAGGTAGTCCTGCGCCATACGCCGCGCCGTGAACCGCTGCTCGAACCGGCGGCGGACCCTGCCGCGCGGCAAGTACGCAGCCTGTCCGATAGCAGCCACCGCCTGTGTCTCGTCCTCGACGATCAGCCCCGTCACGCCAGGCTCGACAATCTCCGGCACGGAGCCATGGTTGAACGCGATCACCGGCGTGCCGCAGGCCATCGCCTCGATCATCACCAAGCCGAACGGCTCGGGCCAGTCGATCGGCACCAACAGCGCGATCGCGCCGCTGAGGAAGTCAGGCTTTTCAGCGTCGGTGATCTCGCCGATCAGTTCGACGTTGCGCCCATCGATCATCGGACGG